>Ga0209289_100480_pt1 | contig 20808 bp, 21 predicted proteins | sample GXS110809BmetaG_FD_184121 | JGI IMG/M metagenome (GOLD analysis project Ga0209289, IMG submission 184121) | Hot spring microbial communities from Gongxiaoshe hot spring, China to study Microbial Dark Matter (Phase II) - GXS 110809B (SPAdes)... ...
GGAATTGTTGCATTTAATCCAGCGACATAATTCGCAAATTCAGCTGATATAACAGGTTCTAAAGTTTTTGAATACCTATAGAAGAAAGCAGAGCCGAAAACATCACCACAACCCGTTGGATCAACAACATCAACCTCAAAAGCTTTAAGATCCACTCTTTTAAGCCCATTGGCAAAATAATAAACCGTTGCCCCAAGATTAGCTTTAGTTATAACCATTACCTTAACCCCGAGATCTAAAACATTTCTCGCCAATGTATCATCATCCCAGCATTCTTCACCAATTGACCTTGCTTCAAATTCATTCATCTGAATTGTATCTACATTTTCAAGCCATTCCTTCCAATTAGGCATTCTTCTTCTAAATCTTACATTTTTCTCATCAACGCCAAGCGTTGCACTATGAATGTCAAAATGTATGTATCCATTAAAATCACTACGCAGTTTCCTCAAAGTTTCAAGTTCAACATCAAATCCTGAAATCATATTTATGAAAATACCGTCAACTCCAACCTCAAGCAAAAATTTTAATCTCTCAAACTCAATTGGTTTTGCGATGTGCATTGAACATTCCGTTCTTTCATTTCTATCCTGATAAAAAAGATGAACACGATTAGTAAACCCCGAAAATTTAAAGATCCCATCAGTTACAACATTTGGATAAATTTTTATCCTTTCAATGAATTTATCATAATCAACATCTCCAACGCCAAAAACAGGATAAATAATATCCTCATCGTCAACTATGTTTGCAAGCGACGCAAGCGAAAAAAAGATTCCACCATAACTTTGAACTTCACTTCCATCGGGGAGATGAATCACATCAAGACATAGATGTCCAACAAGACCATATTTCATAACTTTGAACCTTGTTTTCTAAACTCCTCAAGTTTTTTCCTCAGTTCTTCATTTTGCAAAGCGAGTATCTCCACAGCAAGAACAGCTGCATTTATCGCGCCTGCTTTTCCAATTGCAACAGTCGCAACCGGTATCCCAGAGGGCATTTGAACGATTGAGTAAAGAGCATCAACCCCATTTAACTCCGAAGATGGAAGCGGAACCCCAATCACAGGTAAGCTCGTATTTGCAGCTATAATCCCAGGCAAATGTGCAGCCATCCCAGCACCAGCAATTATAACTTTGAAGCCATTAGATTCAGCACTCCGTGCAAACTCAATCGTTTCAATCGGATTTCTATGCGCAGATAAAACTCTTTTCTCATAATCAACCCCAAAGTGCTGAAGATATTTCTCACAGTGTTGCATTATTTCCTCATCGCTTTTGCTTCCCATTAATATTGCAACCTTTGACATATATTACTGAATTTTGTTTTTATTGCAGTTTTTCCACAAAAATTCAATAATCTTTTCACGATATCCATCTCCAAGGACCTCCCACGAATTCACATGCCCAGCTCCCTCAACAAGTAAAATTTCGCTATTTGAAGTATAGCGATGCAAAACAATAGAATGCCACGGTTTAACTGTTTCATCGTTCTTCCCATGAATGTAAAGAACAGGACACGAAACTTTCTTAACATATTCAATTGGCGATATTTCATTGACCTTTATGCCCGATGTCTTTTCAACATTTTCAAGAACTTTATTTATTAAAAACTTAGGAGAAAATTTAAACTTCACCTTATGGTAATCAAAAATAAGGTCATAAAAATTTGCGAAACTTCCCTCTGCTATGATTGCACAAACCCTGTTATCAACCCCTGCGGTTTGAATTGCAACTGCACCGCCAAGAGAAATTCCAAAAAGTGCAATCGGAACATCTGGAAATCTCTTCAAAAGAAAACTTATCCACTCCGAAACATCAAACTTTTCAAGATAACCATATGTGCAAAAACTTCCTCCGCTTTCACCGTGATAACGAAGATCTATAAGAAGAACATTGTATCCCGCCTCGCTCAAAAATTTTGCCCTTTTCAATCCAAACGCTTTGTTCGTATAGGTTCCATGAATGTAAATCACATTCCCAACCAGATTTGACCTCGTTTTTACAAGCCATCCTTTTAAAGTTACACCGTCAAATGATTTTATCTCAACATTTTCATAATCAAGCCCAAGCTCAGACGGCGATGAAATTATTTTCCCATCAATTAAAAAATTTTTTTGCCTTGGTTTTAAAATCATTGATGGACCCACGAAATTAACAAGCAAGAAATAAGCAAGCAATATAACAAGAGCAAGAATTAAAATTAATATCGCCATTTTCTTTTATCACCTACTTTTTGAATTTTTCCTGTTATAAATTCCAATCGCAAGCAGAAAGCTTAAACTCATAGCCATAGCCCCAAGAATAAATGGTGATTTATGCCCGAAATTTCCATAAAAAAATCCACCTGTTGAAGGACCAAACACACGAGCTAAACTTGAAAGCGATTGCCCGAACCCAAGCGTGACACCTTGAATCTCAGCCCTTGCTTGTCTTGAAATTAAACTTAACACACTTGGAGTTGTTATCCCGCTGCCAAATGTAAAAAATGTGGCAAAAATTAAAAATTGAGAAAAATGAACTGAAAACACCATCCCGAGCAAACCCAAACCCATAAAAAATGTTCCTGCGATTAAAATTTTCTCCTCCTTAAACTTTTTCGTCAACTTCCCAACAAGATAACCCTGTGTCAGCACACCTATCATCCCAATATAACCAAACAACAACCCATTGTGGGAAGCATCAAAATCAAACATATCTTTCGTGAAAAGCGGAAATACAACATAGTTTATTGAAATACCAAATGTTATCACAAAAAATGTGAAATAAAGAAAAAGTAAAATTTTATCCCGTGCGATTTCAAAAACGCTATCAACATAGTTTGATCTATAAACCCCATACTTATGCCCTTTCGGTTCAGGGAGAAACTTATAAGCAAGGATGAAATTCAAAAGTGAAAGCCCAGATGCAAAGAGAATTGGAACATTATACCCAAATTTGCTCAAAATTCCCCCGATGAATGGTCCAACTACAAATCCTATCCCAAACCCAGCTCCAACTATCCCCATCCCCTTTGCCCTTTCCTCAGGTGGAGTAATATCGGCTATATACGCCTGCGCAGTTGCTATGTTTGCCCCCATCAATCCAGCGAGCATCCTTGAAAGAAAAAGAACAAAAAGCGAATTCGCAAAAGCAAAAATCAAATATGAAACGAAAGAACCAAAAACACTTATAAGTATAACTGGTCTTCGCCCAATTTTATCCGAAATCCTTCCCCATATAGGATTGAAAATGAACTGCATAAATGAAAATGAAGAAACAAGCAAACCAATCTGGTATGATTTCGCCCCAAAACTAAGCGCATAAAATGGTAAAAGCGGAATCACTATGCCAAATCCAATCAAGTCTATTAAAACAGTCAAAAAAATAACGCCAAATCGGTTCCTCATCAACTCAATCTTAATTTTTTTAAAAATTTAAAAACAAACAACCGCTATTCCAAATTTTAGCAAAATCCCGACAAAATTTTTGAAAAAATTCAAATGAATCTTTGACTTTAAAAACAAATTGTGCTATATTAATGGTGAGTTTACTTAAGAAAATCAAAAATTTTTATGAGAGAAATAATAACGAAAACGATCAAAAAGGTTACACTTGAACTTATCTATGAAGTTGTTGATGAAAGGACAAAAAGCATTTTTGAGATGTTAAACGAGATAAAACGAAGACAGGAAGAAGATTTCAGATATCTTAACAGCAAAATAGATACACAAATTGGACAGCTAAGGCAAGAGATGGGACAACTAAGACAGGAAATGGGGCAAGAAATCGGACAATTGAGACAGGAAATCGGACAACTAAGACAGGAAATGGGACAGCTAAGACAAGAAATCACCCAGCTTAGTCAAAGACTTGACTCACAAATAGCTCAACTCAATCAAAAGGTTGATTCACAAATAGCGCAGCTTAATCAAAAGATTGATTCTCAAATAGCTCAACTTAACCAGAGAATTGATACAGTCATACAACTTCTCATTGATTTAAAGAAATGATAAGCGGAAGATAATTAAAAGTGTCCATAGATAAATTTCTAAAAGGGATAGAGGAATTTAACAGCGAGCTTTTCTTTGAATGCCATGATACACTTGAAGAGATTTGGAACGGGGAGAAAGACCCAGAGATCAAAAAATTTTATCATGGTTTGATTCATATAACTGTTGGATTTTACCATCTCACTAACTTTAATTTCAAAGGTGCGAAAAGCCAATTCAAAAAAGCAATTGACAAACTTGACAATTATCCTGATATTTACATGAACATAAAACTTTCCGAACTTCTATCCAATGTAAAATTATGGCTTAAAAAAATAGAAAACACCCCAAACACAGCAAGTTTTAATTTAAACCCCGAGGATTTACCAAAAATAAAATTTGCTAATGAAAATGAAAATAGGAAAATATGAAATTCACTCAATTGAAACAGGTCGTTTTAAACTTGATGGTGGCGCTATGTTCGGAATCGTTCCAAAAACAATTTGGGATAAATTAAATCCAAGCGACGATAGAAATAGAATTGAACTTGCATTGAGAACGCTCTTGATCATAACTGACAATAGAAAAATTCTCGTTGATACTGGCATAGGGAAAAAGTGGGAAGAGAAGTATATTGACATTTACGGGATTGATCACACAAAATACACGCTTGAGGATTCACTTGCTAAACTTGGTCTGAAAACGGACGATATAACCGATGTTATTTTAACACATCTTCACTTTGACCACGCTGGAGGTGCAACAATGATTGACACTGATGGGATTATAAAACCAACTTTTAAAAATGCAACTTATTATGTGCAAAAGCGAAACCTTGAACTTGCAATGAACCCAAATGAAAAAGATAGAGCAAGCTACTTAGCTGAAAATTTTATCCCACTTATTGAATTTAACCAACTTGAAATCGTTGATGGTGAATTTGAAATTTTTGACGGGATTGAACTTATCGTCTCCGATGGACACACAATTGGTCAGCAACTCGTGAAGGTCTCCGATGGAGAAAAAACGATTGTTTACTGTGGCGATTTAATCCCAACATCTTCCCATATCCCGATTCCCTATGTCATGGCGTATGACCTACAACCCTTGATAACGATGGAAGAAAAGAAAAAACTTTTGAAAAAAGCAGTTGATGAAAACTGGATTTTGTTTTTTGAACATGACCCATACGCTGATTGTGCAACCGTAAAACAAGGCAAAAAATATGTTGAGCTTGATAAAAGATTTAATCTCTCTGAACTATCTTAAATTTTTAAACTATATCCCTGAAACGAGTATAAAAACTCCAGTAAGAGCGATCACTGCCCCCGCAATTGTATGAGAATATCTCTCAATCCTTTCAAGTTTGATAAGTTGAACGCCAAGATAACCGAGCAATGCTTGACCAATCATCATAATCCATGTAACAACACTAAAAACAATTGCTACTGTAATAACCCCAGCAAGTTTAAACTTAAGCGATATAAAAAACAATGGGATCAACGGCTCACACGGACCAAGGACAAAAACCGCAAACAATGTCCAAATAGTGACAGTTTTTCTATTCAAAATTTTTTCATCAACTATCTCATGCCTATGTGGATGTCTTGCATGTTTTAATCCCCAAAGAGCATAGGCAATCCCAAAGCCAATCAAAAGCCACAATCCCACTTCCCCACGTAATGCCTCAAACCCTTCAAGTTTGCTCAACTCCATTCCTATAAATAAACCTATAAAACCAAGCAAAATAGAAGAACCAACATGACCAATTCCACCAATAAATGTTACAAATACCAACTTTCTTACTGACCACTTTTGAGCTTTCCCTATCATTACAAATGGAAGCCAATGATCGGGAGCAAGCGCATGGACAAACGCAATTGATGCAGTGCTTAAAATCAAAGTTAAAAATGAAGCATCATTCATTACAAGTCTCCCTATTTTGTTTTTACCCATGAAATTATTTCTTTCAAACTTGGGAATTTGCCATAACTTAAAATTGCAACCCTGAAAATTCTACCAGAAACCCAAATCATCCCGATGACAGATAAAAGAAGCAAAAACATTGTTGCGATGATTTCCCACATCGCTGGCATTTTAATTGGAATCCGTGCAACCATAAAAGGAGCAGTGAAAACAGGAACAAAGGATAAAATTTTTATCAAAGGTGAATCAGGATTTTGCATAATCAAAAAAGCAAATGCAATTGGAAAAACCATAATTAAACTCACATATCCAGCCACCTGTTGTGCTTCATATTCTGAATTCACAGGCGCACCAATTGCAACGAAAACAGCTGAATAAAAGAGGTAACCAAGAATGAAATAGATTAAAGAAATTAACAATATCTCAAAATTTATCAATGTTATCGCATAACCAGAAAGGAAATAAAATGCAACAAGCCCCCATATCAACATCTGTGTTAATCCAACAAGACCAAGCCCAATTATCTTCCCAGCCATCAACTGATTTGCAGTGCATGAGGAGAGAAGAACTTCAATCACACGATTTGATTTCTCCTCAACAACACTTCTTATTAACATCTGCCCACCAGTCATTACAAGAATCATCAAAGCAAAAATAAAGATATAAGAGCTGAAAAATATCCCAACGAAATCAGCCTTCTCTTCCTCACCCTTTTTTGAAATTTTAACAGTTGTATATTTTACTGACTTTACAATTTGTTCAACTTTGTCTTTCCCAACCCCATACCTCTCAAGATTCGCCCCTATGACAATTTCTTGTAATATGCTCTTAAATCTTTCAATATCTCTTATATTACCCACATTTTGTCCAACATATTGAAAAGTCAAAGTATCCTCACCGAAATTTTTCGGTATGATCAAATATCCCTCAATCTTTCCCTCAACCACTTCTCTGTTCGCAATTTCTTTAAGTTGCGATAGACTCTGGTATTCATTTACAAATTTGATTTCAAAAAGCACATAATTTGATCTTCCGTCTGGAAGTTTAAATTCCCTCTCAAGTTTATCTTTTAATTCATTAAAAACCCAATTTGTCTGATCTATGACCCCGATAAATTTCTGTCGCACATCGGCTTTCTCAGCCAAAATCGTCGGAAGAATTGAAAATCCAACTATGATTATTGGCATCAAAACAATTGAAATTAAAAATGCCTTTGTCCTCACCTTCGTTATATACTCCCACCATGCGATGATAAAAACTTTACTCATAAAATTCTGTTTTTAAATTTAACTTAACTTGATTTTTCAGCAACAACCTTACAAAGAAAAGTTAGCAAAACTTTCCCTTTTATACAACCATTAAAATTAACCGATTAAACTTGAGTAACTTTTATCCCCCGCTTTTCGTATATTTATCCCAGAAATAAAAAATAACAAGAAAGCCTATGAAGAAAATCATTACGATTTTATCGCTCATTTTGCTTACCCAATGCATCTTCCCACAAGAACCCGAAGAAAAGAAAATTGAAACTTTAATTGATGAAATTCTCAAAAAAATTGAAAATTATTATTCATCCGAAGAAATCATACCTGAACAACAAATCCAAAAACAAAAAGAAATGCAACGACAACTTGAAAGGATAAAAAAGCAACTTGAACTTTTACAGAAGCAAAAAGAATTTATGGATGCTGAAAAGTTTCAAGAGGAAATTCAAAAAATTCAAAAAGAGGCAATTGAAATTCAAAAGAAAAGCGAGGAATTGCTTGAGATATTGAAAGAAAAACAACTCTTCCCGATTTCACCCACCTTCAGGTTCAAAGGGGATACGGAAATTGGAGAAAACGACTTCATAGAAGGAGATGTCGTTGTTGAAGATGGCGATCTTATCGTTTATGGTCGCATCAACGGTAACATACTTGTTGAAAATGGTGATGTGATAATCAAAAACGGCGCTGAAGTTACTGGCAATATCTATACAACAAATGGAGAGATTAAAATAAGCGAGAAAGCGAAGTTTACAGGTCAAAGATACGAAAACTTTTCACCTCTTGCTGAAATTGATAGAATAACATCATACAACCGAAAAAAACATAGAACGGAAATAAGATATAGACAATTTTATGAGGAACAACCTGGGGTTGACAATTTTTATTTTGAGTTTGAGAGGGTAAGTGGCTTTAAAATTGGTGTGATGTTCCCGAGAAAATACACAAGCATAATCTACCGACCCATTTCAATGTACGGTTACGGTGGATACGCAACAAAACTACATAGATGGATTTTTTCATTTGGAATTGACAGAGCATTGATAGATGTTTCAGAAAGCTTATCTAAATCCTTTCTCCTTATTTTCGGTGGAAGAGTTTTTTCAACTATTGGAACAAAAGACGACTGGCTAATATCTCCAAACGCAAACACAATTTCAGCTCTTATTTGGAACAACGATTACAGGGATTATTTCAAGCATGAGGGATTTGATATTTATTTTGACATATACATTCAAAATGACTTTTTACCCGATGTTCAGAACTTTAAGATAAATTATTCAAATGCCAACTATGGAAGCGAAACAACGAAATATATCCGATATTTTAAATGGAACGAAAAACGACCATTTCGTGATAATCCAGCTGTATATGAGGGAAATTTAAAATCCCTTTCTTTAAGTTATAGGACAGGAAAGTTTAAACTTGTTGAGGGATTCAAAAAATCCGGATTTGGGATGTTTATCAATTTTGAGAGGGAGCTTGGAAAGTTTAACTACAACATATTGAGTGTTGAATTTAGAGCACGCTTGAACTTATCAAATTACGACAATTTTGGTTTAAGGTTTAGGGTTGCAAGCTCGGATAAAGTCTTACCGAAACAAAAATCATTTGAACTTGGCGGATTTGGAACGCTTTATGCTTTCCCGTATAAATCATTTGAAGGAAACAAGATGATGCTTGCAAACATTGAATATATATTGAAAAACCCTGTTGATATATTTGACTTTGTTAACTTCTTTATCTTCTTTGATGCAGGATATGTGCAGACAGCTGAGGGGAAAATCACATCGGGGTTTAAAATTAAAAACATAAATGAGATAAAATCTGATTTTGGATTCGGATTTGGCACAGAAAGCATGAAGACGAGGATTTACTTTGCCTGGAGAACCGATGCAAAAATGCCCCCAATAATAGTGGTGAGATTGTCAAATCCTTTTTAAAGTTTGTTCAGAATAAACTCAAGAATTTCCCTGATCTGAATAAGATCGCGGCGAAGTTCAGGATCGGTAATTTTTGGAATCTTGATCTTTCCCTCTTCAATTATGATCTCCGTCGGGTCCTCATCCGGGTTATAGCTTTCAAGAACTTTCTTTGCCCCTGCAATTGTATAACCTTCCTCGTAGAGCAAACGCTTGATCATCAAAATAATTTTAATATCGCGATTTGTGTAAATTCTGTTTCCACCTTTATTTTTTGCTGGCTTGAGCTTTTCAAATTCCTTTTCCCAGTATCTCAAGACATACCTTTCAATTCCCGTCAACTTGCTTACCTCTCCAATTGAATAATATAGACGTTTAATTTTAAACTCTGGCATACATCAAGTTTTTTATTTTATTTTAATCATTTCCCCTTTAAAATTCAACTGGTTTATTAAACCTTAACCGACCCTTAAAATTTATTTAATTCTGTGAGTGTAATCTAATTTTGGATATTGCTTTTCAAAAAATTGTGCTTATTTGTAAATTTAGTTAAGCTTTCCCTTATACAAAGGGAAAGGCTTAAAAAATTAAAAAGAGACAAAAAGCGATGAAGAACACAATTGAATATTTGCTTAAACTCCGCCAGGAGGCAAAACTTGGTGGAGGATTAAAAAGAATTGAAGAACAGCACAAAAAGGGAAAATTAACAGCGAGAGAAAGGATTGACATACTTCTTGATGAAGGAAGTTTTCAAGAAATAGACATGTTTGTTAGACACAGAACATATGATTTCGGGATGGATAAAACTCGTCCACTTGGGGATGGGGTTGTCACAGGTTATGGGACAATTGACGGTAGACTTGTTTTTGTGTTCAGTCAGGATTTCACTGTTTTCGGTGGTTCCCTTTCGGAAGCACATGCTGAAAAAATTTGTAAAATCATGGACCTTGCAATGAAGGTTGGGGCACCAGTTATCGGTTTGAACGATTCGGGCGGAGCAAGGATTCAAGAAGGGGTTGCAAGTTTAGGGGGATACGCGGAAATCTTTTTGAGAAATACGCTTGCTTCAGGGGTTATCCCACAAATTTCAGCGATCATGGGTCCATGTGCAGGTGGAGCGGTTTATTCCCCAGCAATTACAGATTTTATCTTCATGGTTAAAAACACAAGCTATATGTTCGTTACTGGTCCAAATGTTGTTAAGACAGTAACACATGAAGATGTAACATTTGAAGAACTTGGCGGGGCAACAGTTCATGCAACGAAAAGCGGAGTTGCCCATTTTATATGCGACGATGACGTTGAATGCCTTATGCATATTAGAAAACTTTTAAGCTACCTTCCATCAAACAATATGGAAGATCCACCAAGAATTGAAACAAGCGATGATCCCAACCGTGAAGAGCCAAAGCTTGATTCAATAATTCCAGATAATCCGAATAAACCTTATGATATGAAGGAAATCATTTTATCTGTGGTTGACAATGGTGAGTTCCTTGAGGTTCATGAATATTTTGCCCAGAATATAATCTGCGGATTTGCGCGATTTGATGGCTATCCCGTCGGAATAGTTGCCAACCAACCATCTGTACTTGCTGGCGTTCTTGATATTGATGCTTCAGTTAAAGCTGCACGATTTGTTCGCTTCTGTGATGCTTTTAACATCCCAATTGTAACCTTCGTTGATGTCCCTGGGTTTATGCCCGGGACAGATCAAGAGTGGCGTGGCATAATAAAACACGGCGCTAAACTTCTTTACGCTTATTGTGAGGCAACCGTTCCCAAAATCACCATAATTACAAGAAAAGCTTATGGTGGAGCCTACGATGTTATGGGTTCAAAACACATAAGAAGTGATATTAACTATGCTTGGCCAACTGCTGAGATTGCGGTGATGGGACCAAAAGGAGCTGTTGAAATAATATTTAAAAAAGAAATTGAAAAATCCGAAAATCCAGAGGAACTTGAAGAAAAACTCATCCAAGAATACCGTGATAAATTTGCCCACCCATATATCGCAGCCGAGCGAGGTTACATTGACGATGTAATAGAACCAAGAAAAACAAGACAGATGATAATCAAGGCACTTAGAATGCTTGAGAATAAAGTTGACACAAATCCGAAGAAAAAACATGGGAATATACCTCTGTAAAAACAAAATTTTTGTCGCATGTTTGACTTAATTTTAGTTGTATCTGCAATTTATTACTCAATTGAAATAATTTTGTTTTTATTCGCTCTGAATAAGGATAAACGGAGGAACCCAATTAACACCGAAACTCTTCCGGATGTAAGTGTGGTCGTCGCAGCAAGAAACGAAGAAGAAAATATAGAAAGATGCGTCAGATCAATTCTTGAACTTGACTATCCGAAAGATAAGCTTGAGATCATCATTGCAAATGACGGTTCAACAGACAGAACTGAAGAAATCGTTAGAAACCTTCAACAAAATAACTCAAATCTTAAACTTTTAAACATTAAAGCGAATATAAATAACTTGAAAGGGAAAGCAAATGCACTTGCTCAAGCAATAGACAAAGCAAGAGGTGAAATCATATTTATGACCGATGCTGATTGCGCCGTGCCAAAAACTTGGATTAAGGGAATGCTAAAATATTTTGATGAAGAAACAGGTGTAGCCTCTGGAATAACTATAATTGAATCAGGGAAAACTTTCTACGGGATGCAATCTCTTGATTGGGCATTTCTACTTGGGGTTGCAGCCTCGGTTGGAAAACTTTTCAAGCCCGTTGCATGCATTGGAAATAATATGGCTTTTAGAAAGAAAGCATATGTTGAATGTGGCGGTTATCAAAATTTGAAATTCAGCATAACCGAAGACTTTGCCTTGTTTAAAGCGATAACGAGTAACGGTAAATGGAAATACGCATTTCCAGTAGATATTGAAACACTTGTTATAAGTAAGCCTTTAAAAACTTGGAAAGAACTCTATCATCAGAAAAAGAGATGGGGAACTGGTGGACTTGATACAGGTCCACTTGGAATAAGTGTGATGATTGGTGGTTATATCTTTCATCTCCTTTTGCTCCTTTCCCCTCTTTTTATAAACAACCCACTTTCTCTTCTATTGGCTCTGTCTTTGAAATTGCTTGTTGACGGTTCTTTCCTCTTTAAAATTCTAAAAAAACTCAAAAAACTTTCATTGCTTAAATACCTCCCTTTCTTTGAGCTCTACTACATAATTTATGTCGTCGTTCTTCCATTTATCGTTTTCTTTGGTGGTAAAACTGTATGGAAAGAAAGGCAATATAAAGGATTGAGAAATTTAAAAGTGATTGAGAAAAGTTAAAGTTTCCGAAAAATCTTCCGATAATATAACTTGGAAACAACTCAAACCCAACAAATCACATTTTTAATGTTCAAGAAATGTCCAATGTGTAATAGCACGTGGGAAAGCAAGGAAGATTTTTTAAGTGACAAATCAGTAAAACTTGTTGGATATCAAAAATATATGGGTTTATACGGCGGTGGGTACTTGCTTTTTAAGCATAAAACGAAACTTTGTGGAACAACGATTGCTGTTAAAGCTGCTCTATTCTCAAATAGCATCTCATCAGCACAAAGATTGAAGCGAATTTACAATAAAAAAGAAAATTGATTTATTAAAATAAAACGGGCAGGCTTTTCAGCCTGCCCAATGTATTTTTATCTTTGCATCACCAAAGTTGAACCACCCCTGCGAGCGAAAGTCCAGATGTAGTCGCGCAACGCTCTGATTTGCTCATTCGCATTTCCATCAAGCACATCAGGAACTGGGCTTGTCCCTTCATAGAAAAATGTCGGCATGTTTGTCCCAGGTTGAATTGCCTGTGGATCTCTTAACCAGTCAATGACCCATTCGGGCTTTAATCTCCTTGGGGCAAGATCAAGGTTTGGAGCAAGCATTGAAGCCGAAAGCTGACTGCCAGCGGTATGGCATTTCAAACATTGTAATTGCTCAAATAAAACCTTCCCAGCTTGAACATATTTCTTCTCAAGTGGAACATCATAACTTCTGACTTTAAATTCTTGATTGCTTAATCCAAGGAAATATCTTATAAGCGATGTGATCTCATCATCTGTCAACTGAAATGTTGGCATCCTCAATTTAAACCATGGTCTTATAGTTGTCGGGTTTTTTAGAAATTCATAAAGCCATGGTTCTTGAACCTTTGCACCTTCAATTGTAAGCAACGGTGGACGCAATCCGGGGTCTTCAATCATTGGATGAATATACCCACCTTGCTCTTCAATCTGATGACAGTTGATACAGTTATACCAAAGTGTTAATCTTCTTCCTTCGTTGATTTCTTTTCTCTTTCTATCAAATTTTTGAACATACCCGGAGCCAACTTCATTTTTCTTAAAGCTCGCTATCAAGGTCACCAAAGCTTCTATCTCTTTATCTGTAAAATTAAATTGTGGCATTTTCAATTTAATTCTTTCAGTTGAATATCCCCGCGGATCACGCAATTTTTCAGCAAGCCAGATAAGACGATCCTTCGGAAGATGCTCTTTGTATCCAAAGTCAAGCTGTTCAATGTTTTTTCGTGCAAAGTCCGAAATATCAACGCTTACCTTCGTTTCTCTCTCCGTCCCTTTTATTTCATGACAACCATAACAACCATAACTTTTTATCAACTTCAAACCCTGGTCAGCTTTAGCCTCTGAATAATTTATCTTTATACCCGCATAATCTACCGTGTCCTTCAAAGTCATTAAATAAGCAACAATATCGCTTGCTTCTTGATCCGTCAACCTTAAACTTGGCATTTTTGTGTTTGGCAAATAATGACGCGGATTTTTCAACCAGTCATAAAGCCATTGTGGATTTACTTTACTACCGATCTTTGTCAACTCGGGAGCAATGTCATAATTTAATCCACGCGTTTCTCTCACGACCTTATTATCACCGATTGCATGACAACCAAGGCAACCGATATTTTCAACAAGTTCTTTACCTCGGGCGGGATTTCCACCACCTTGATATTTAAATTGATATTGCCAATTTTTTGAGCTATCCTGTCCAATTTTTACAAGATAAGCAGTTATCGCCTCAGCCTCCTCTGGAGTTAATTTAAAATCTGGCATTCTTCCATGGGGTAAATACTCACGCGGATTCAAAATCCACCTGTAGAGCCACCCAGGTGTTGTCTTCACAAGAAGATTATTTAAACTTGGCGCTATCTTAGGAAAGTCATTATAACCATCAACACCATGACATCCGTAACAACCTGATTCAATTAAAATATGTTTTCCCATTGTAAGCTTTGGAGCCCATTTCAAATTAATCTCGTTGAAATGACAATCATTACACCCAGCTTCTATATATTCCTTTTTCAAAATCGGCCATTCCCAATGTTTATCTTTATCACCGTGAGCATATCCTTCAGTTAAAGCTGGACCTTGACCTCGATGGCATGGTGTGCAACCAAATGTTTCAGGATTATGCTTTTCAAGAAGCTCACGATTTGGATGTGTTTTAAACGGTTGAGGAGCGTCTTCAAAAAGAGGATCGTCCCATCCCAAATGACATGTTTGACATCTATCAACGCGCGATTTTAATGTTCCGAAATTTGTCCGCTCAAATTCGGGCAGAATTACCTGAACAATTTTAACCTGCGCTTCTTTTGTTTTTTGAATTCTATCTTTAATCCTATTTATTTCCTCAAAAAGTTTATCAATTTCATGCTGAAGTTCGCTAACTTTTGCCCTATACCCTTTAACTATTGCCCAAGTTGAATCTTTTTTCTTCGTTACTTCTTCTATCTTTGCATTAAATTCACTCATTAATCTCTCTTCCCGCTGAACTCTTTCCCACCACTTTTGAGTTTCTCTGCCATTTGCATTTTCAAGTTTCGCTCTTTGATAAAAATAATAATACTCATCCGACCTGCTCTTGGCAAATTGAAATTCCCGTGTTAATTCAGCAAGTTCCCTTTCATACTTTTTATAGTCTTCAAGTGCTCTTTTATATTCCTCCGATTCAAGTCCAGCTTTTGCCTTTTCAAGTTCTTCCGTTAACTCTTTGTATTTTGCACTGTCAAAATTCGCAACAGCAAGCCTATAGAGCGAATCAAGCTTTGCAAGTTTCAACTGATAAAATTTTCTCTGGTATTCCTTCCATGGTCTTCGTGTTGAAACTTCATTAAAAACAGCCCATAATGTAGCAAGAAAAAGAATTAAAGCAAGAAAGAGGTAAATTTTATCATATCTTCTTTGTTCAACGGGTATTTCTCTGCGTTTCTTTAACCAGTTTAAAACCATGGCAAGTTTACTTTTTGTTTTTAATTAAACATTAAACCATGGCGTCACCCACACATATTTAACATTTAAAGTCCATCTCAAAATCATCTTTATCGGCAAGGCAATCATCGTTAAAAGCAAGTAAGATGTAATTATGTATCTTGTCAATCCAAATTTTTCAGCAAAATCAGGCATTTTCTTTTTCAGCCAAAGCCAGCCAAGTGGCATCAAAATAGCGTAATAACCCACAACAATTACTCCACCTAAAATAGATGCAACTGGATTTAAAGTTCCATCGGGGTTATAAGTTGGTATTCCAAAAAGTTCAGTCAAATCAACATTTGTAATTGCAACAACTTTATGCGGATCCCACTCTTCCCAAGGCCAAAAGAAGTTCCAACCAGGACCCCTGAAAAACGTCCCAACAAAAATTAAAAGAACCCAAAGAACCAAGAAACCAAATGCAAAAATCGTGATCGCCCATTTTCTCTCTTTAAATGTGTAATAACCGTTGCCTTTAGGATTTATGTCAATATACGGTATTGCCATCAAACCAATTATAATAAGCCCCGGCAATAGAACTCCCGCAATCCAAGGATCAAAATAAACAAGCATTTCTTGAAGCCCGAGAAAGTACCATGGTGCTTTTGATGGATTTGGGGTAAGCGTTGGATTTGCTGGTTCCTCAAGCGGGGCATCAAAAGCAATGGACCAAACAAGCACAAAAGCCATTACAGCAATCGCTGCGATGAACTCAATACGAACAAGATAAGGCCAAACTTGAACTTTATCTGTTTCATCTGCTTCGTATGGAATTCCCCGCTCATCATTTTTTTTCGCCTTCCTCATTGAGTAAATGAAGAAACCATATACAGTGAAAAGAAGAATTATTATTGGGAAATTATCTGGGTTGCCAAGAATTTTCAAGAGATTATGCATGTCAAAGTCAAAATTTTATTTTAAATCTTTTTTGGAGCGGGACCAGAGATACCTCCGTCTTTCCTTACACGCCAAAAATGAACTGCAAGGAAGATCGCCGTAACAAGCGGTAAAAATATACAATGCAAAACATAAAATCTTAACAACGCTGGTGGACCAACCTGTGTCCCCCCGAGAAGTAAAAACCTAATATCATTATCAGGTCTCATTCCAAGCTCAGGTCCAAAAGGTCCTTGATGTCCGAGAAATGGCGTTGCACGTGCCATATTTGTTCCAACCGTTACAGCCCATATCGCAAGTTGATCCCAAGGCAAAAGATAACCTGTAAAGCTTAAAAGAAAGGTCAAAAGCAAAAGTATCACCCCGATAACCCAATTAAACTGCCTTGGTGGTTTATACGAGCCAGTCAAAAACACTCTAAACATATGTAACATAACTGTTATAACCATTAAATGGGCAGACCAGCGATGCATATTCCTTATCAACGCCCCGAATGGAACATCATTCATTAGATATTTCATATCCTCATAAGCATATTCAGCAGCTGGACGATAGTAAAACATCAAAATCACCCCAGTTATCGTAAGAATTATAAATAAAAGAAACGAAATTCCGCCCATTCCCCAAGTATAGCCATAATTCACCGCATGTCTTGAGACTCTAACTGGATGAAGGTGAAGAAAAACATTATCAACAACCATAAGAGCCCTATTTCTCTGGGTATCTTCATAACCATGGCGAAAGATTGATTTATAAATCTCTGAACTTTTTATTTTTTTCTTTATCTGAGCAAGCATAACTTGAAATCAAATTTTGTTTTGATTGAGTTAACCTCTATATGGCAAAAATGAACCAGGCTTACCCCATTCGCCTTTTTCGTATCTATATGTAATGCCTTTATCAATTAAAAGTTGTCCATCTTCAGCAAGCGTTATCTTAACTCTTTCAAGCGGTCTTGGAGCAGGTCCTTCAAAATTAATTCCAGATTTTCTAAAGCCACTACCATGGCAAGGACATTTAAATTTATTCTCACCACTCAACCATCTGGGCGTACAACCAAGGTGAGTGCAAACAGCCAGGAGAGCATAAAATCCGTCTTCTTCCCTGACTATCCAAACACGCTGTGAATCCTTAAATCTTTCACTTACCTCACCAACTGTATATTCATCTGGATAACCAGCTTTAAATGCCGTTGGTGGTTCGTAAAGAACGCGCGGAAACATATATCTTATTGCCCCAACTATTGATGTAAATATAAACCCCAAAAATCCAAGCCACCCAGCTAATGTCAAAAATGAACGACGATTGAACTTCCAAAGACCGGTATCATTTTCAGGTGGTTTATCTTGCTTAGGTATAATCTTTTTTTTCTCTTCAGGTTTTTGCACTACCTCTCGACTTCGGGGTTGGTTCAAAATTTCGCTCATAAGCTTGATTTTTGAACTTTGTTTTTAATTGCTTCAAAAATTCGGACAAAAAATATCCTTTTTATGTATAAAAAAATTATACCTTGTGCGGAAAAAAGAGACAAATTTTATCATCCACTGAATCAACTACCTCTTGCAGATTCACAGATTTCAAGTAAAGTTTTATCCTTTCATTAACATCAGCGAATAAACTCCGTACCAAACAATTTTTCTTAAAACGACACCCGATCGCGGTAGAAAGATAACAAATTTCTTCTCTTGACGGCTCAATTGCAACAACAAGATCATAAAGCGTTATCTGATCAAGCGGTCGCGAGAGAATATATCCTCCTTTTATACCAATTGTACTATCAACTATCCCCGCACGACGCAATCCTTGAAGTATTTTCATCATATAGCTAACGGATAATCCACATTCACGCGCCACTTCGGACGCACGAACAGGTTTTTTCTCCTTTCTTGTGGCTATATAAATTATCGCATGTATTGCGTAGCCTAGGGATTTTGATATATCTATCATTCTTCCAAAATTATTCACTATCTTTTTGAACCATCTCTATTGTTTCCCAAGGGCAATATTTGGCACACAGCTTACAACCTATGCAAATTTCTTCATCAACTATTACAATACCATTTACATTTGAAAATGGATTTATTCCATTGGCGAGATTTTCTCTTAAAATGTCAAGCGTCGTTGATTTAACCCCATCAAACACATCAACATGCTCAGGTCCTTTAACTTTGTAAATGCAATCTACAGGACAAAACTCAATACACACCTCGCATCCAGTGCAACCTGTTGGATTAACGAAAGCAATAAGCTTAACCTTTTTCTTCCGAGTTTGCTTTTCTATATGAACCTGTGCCATTTTCAAAGCAAATTGGTTTTAAAAATAAGTTCTATCTTTCACATCAGAAGCAACAAATCCAGAAATCATCATCTTTCTCTTTCTTTCCTTAACAACTTTATCTATTTGTGCTTTTTCAAACTGTTCAGCTGAATCAACGAGGACTGTTACAACATTATTTCTAACTTCTGCAAATCCATCTGATACAACAAAATAAAGCATGTTACCGTTCCCATCAATGATCTTAATTTTCCCAATCTCAAGCAAACTTATTAAAGGTGCGTGATTATAAAGAACTTGAAAACTCCCCATAATTCCCGGAAGAGTTATGCTTTTAACCTTGCCACGATAGACTATATTTTCAGGGGTTAAGATTTCAACTTGAATTAGTTTATCCATTTCAATCTAATTTCATTTTCTTTGCTTTATCAAACGCTTCATCAATTGTTCCAACCATATAAAATGCCATTTCTGGCAATTCATCGCATTCACCTTCAATTATTGCTTTAAACCCAGCTATTGTATCCTGAAGTTTTACATATCTTCCTTCCGTTCCTGTAAATGCTTCAGCAACAAAGAAAGGCTGTGAAAGGAAGCGTTGAATTTTTCTTGCCCTCGCAACTATTAACTTGTCTTCCTCTGAAAGTTCATCAATTCCAAGGATGTTGATTATATCCTGCAAATCTTTATATGTTTGCAAAATTTCTTTTACCTTTTTCGCAACATAATAATGCTCATCACCGACAACTTTTGGATCAAGCAATCGTGAGGTTGAATCAAGGGGATCAACAGCAGGATAAATTCCAAGTTCAGCTATCTGTCTTGAAAGAACCGTTGTTGCATCAAGGTGACCAAATGTTGTCGCAGGCGCTGGATCTGTCAAGTCATCAGCTGGGACATAAATTGCTTGAACAGATGTGATTGAACCACGCTTCGTAGAGACAATTCTTTCTTGCAATTCTCCCATCTCAGTTGCAAGCGTTGGTTGATAACCAACAGCTGAGGGCATTCTTCCAAGTAATGCCGAAACTTCAGAACCCGCTTGCGTGAATCTGAAAATGTTATCTATGAAAAGAAGAACATCTTTACCTTCTTCGTCTCTAAAATATTCAGCAATTGAAAGAGCGCTTAGCCCAACTCTCAACCTTGCCCCTGGCGGTTCATTCATTTGACCAAACACAAGAACAGCATTCTTCAGAACTCCAGACTGTTTCATCTCAAGCCAAAGTTCGTTCCCTTCTCTTGTTCTTTCACCAACGCCCCCAAAAACCGAATAACCTTTATGGTAAACAGCGATGTTATGAATCATTTCCATAATCAAAACTGTTTTTCCAACCCCAGCTCCACCAAAAAGTCCAACTTTCCCACCTTTGGGATATGGCTCAAGCAAATCAATAACCTTAATACCAGTCTCAAGTATCTCCCTCTTTGTGCTTAATTCTGTAAATTCAGGGGGTTCACGATGTATTGGATAATATTTTTCAGCTTCAACAGGACCAAGACCATCAATTGGTTCACCTACAACATTTAAAAGTCGCCCAAGGACCTTTGGTCCAACTGGAACTTTTATTGGCTCACCCGTATCATAAGCTTTCATCCCACGGACAAGCCCATCCGTTGAATCAAGTGCAACCGCGCGAACCCTATTTTCACCAAGATGTTGCTGAACCTCAGCCCAAAGTATTTCCTCTTTACCTTCAATGTTTACCCGAGGTATTTTAATCGCATTAAAAATAGCTGGCAAATAACCATCTTCAAACTCAATATCAAGAACAGGTCCGATAATTTGAACGATTCTTCCCTCGTGCATTAACCTTGTTAAATTTGTTTTACTTTCGGTTTAATAAACTGCATTATCTCCTCTCCGAGCAATTCCAAAAAATTTACTCGGAGAGGAATAAAAAGGTAAGATAACTTGATGAAATATACGAAAATCAAGCCGTATTTCAAAAATTAATTCAAGTTAAATCCTCGCGTTTTTCTCCTCCTCGCTGAAACATAAATCACGATCGCAAAACCAGCAAATATCAAATATGGAACAACAAGCAAATAAACTATACCATCATTTAAACCACTGGCAAACTTCATCCCCTCCTCTGAACTTGTAACATTTTGCTTACACATCGCACACTGTGAGTAAACATCACTGAAAAAAAGAAACATTATAATGACAAACAACCCAAGAAAATAAATCAACTTTTTCATTTTCCAACTTTGATTTTATTTGAAAATGTGGTAAAGCATAATGTAAATCAAAACTCC
>Ga0209289_100481_pt1 | contig 20729 bp, 16 predicted proteins | sample GXS110809BmetaG_FD_184121 | JGI IMG/M metagenome (GOLD analysis project Ga0209289, IMG submission 184121) | Hot spring microbial communities from Gongxiaoshe hot spring, China to study Microbial Dark Matter (Phase II) - GXS 110809B (SPAdes)... ...
GTGTCGGGTTGACGAGCAGGAAAAGGCGTTTCGGTTCGGCGAGCGCCATCGCTAATGCCCAACGCTGTCGGTTGCCCCCCGACAAATTGACGAGGGAAGTGTCCACACTTGGCGCTCGCACCCCGAACCGTTGCCGCCACTCTTCCGCTATCGCCCGCATCTTCGCCCAATTCAGCCACCATCCTTGCTCTTCCACTTGCCGACGCAAAGCGGCGTTGCGGGTCAAACTCCATGCCAAAACGAACATCCGTCGCATCGGCTCAGGAGGCAACAATGCTGCCCCGTTGCGCCACCACTTGCAAGGCGACGCAAAACCCTTTGCACCCATGAACCGAATTTCGCCCCGCTCCCATCGTCGCAATCCCCAAAGGGCTTCTACCAACTCTTGCTGCCCGTTGCCATCCACGCCTGCGATTCCGACGATTTCGCCTGATCGGACGACAAAACTGACGCCTTGCACTGCCCACCTGCCATCGTCGCCTCGCACCCACAAGTCTTGAACTTCCAACACAACCTCGCCAATGGTCTCCCTTGACAATTTCGTCTCGGTGACCGTCATCTCGCCCACCATCAGCCGTGCCAATTCCTCTGTCGGTGTCGTCGCAGGAACGGTGGCAACTTTTCGTCCTTGCCGCAACACGGTCACCCGATCCGCGACTTGAGCGACTTCAGAAAGGCGATGGGTGATGACGATGACGGCTCGGTCAGCGGCGACGAAGCGCCGCAGCAGCCCAAAGAGCGCTTCCGTTTCGGTCGGCGTCAGCACGGAAGTCGGTTCGTCCAAAATCAGCAAGCGAGGGTTGACCGCCAGCGCTTTCAGGATTTCCAACCGCTGTCGCTCACCGACCGACAACGCCGCCACTTCCGCGTCCCAACGCAACTGCCAACCCAACTTTTCGGCTAACTCTTTCGCCCGTCGGATTGCCCCACGCTCCCGCAACGCCAAGCGCAAATTTTCGTCGGCGGTCAGCGGGAGCACAAGGGTAAAAGTTTGAGCGACCATCGCCACGCCCTGCCGTTGGGCTTCCTGCGGAGTGAAGCGGGTGATGCGTTTGCCGTCCAGCCAAACTTCGCCTGCATCGGGTGATAAACGCCCCGCCAAGATGCGCATCAGTGTCGTCTTGCCTGCCCCATTCTCGCCGAGCAGGGCATGAACTTCCCCCGCTTCAACTTCCAACGATGCGCCATCCAATGCCGTCACCGCACCAAACCGCTTGACGATGTTGTTCATCCGCACCAATGCCATCGCTTCCCTCACCTTCGCCTGAGTGCGTGTGGCTGATAGCCACCCCAGCAAGGAGGAACAGCCCGACGCTTCATCCGACCTTCATCGCACCTTCTGTTGGAGCGGCTATCAGCCGCGAAAATGGCGATGCGACAACGCCAATGTCCGCTCCAACGAACAACGGTTATTCAAGGCGTGATTTTCCGAACATCCCCGCTTAGGACGCCGTCTTACCCTGCGCCGACATTTTTAGTCGGCACGGAAGTGTGCTCGGAAACTAAGCCCAGCAAACCTCTTTTGACAACATCCTTGCCCACCATTGAAAGGCTGGGCTACCTTAACGAAGTCGGCGAAAGCCGACTGAAAGAGCCCACTTCAATGGGCTTAGTCACCGTAGCCCGCCAATTTATTGGCGGGCGATCTTTTGGGAGGGCGAACCTCTGGTGAGCCCAAATTTTCCCCGACCTGCCGACCTGCCCACCTCCCGATTTGCCGATCTTCTCGGCTCGGCAGGAGCCTCGCCCTCCCAAATCTTTGCCCACCATTGAAAGGTTGGGCGACTTTCACGAAGTCGGCGAGAGCCGACAAAGAGCCCGCTTTAGCGGGCTTCGTCATCGTAGCCCGTCAATTCATTGGCGGGCGAACTTGCCAGCCAAAATTTGCGTCGGCATGGAATCAATCCGTGCCCTGCAACTGATTGGACACCACTTTCCGAACGCCCTTCTTTCGCCTTCACAACTTCGGCAAGTCAACGGGAACGCCGTGTTGCTCCGCCGATTGGCGGGCGCCTTCTATGAAGGCGACGATTTGCAGCGTCTCGGCGATGTCCAAGGGCGGTCGGCGGGTTGCGAACATCGCTACGACCCGCTTGAGCAACTCGCGGTAGATGAAGCGGGTGTCAATGGTCGTCGCCCACGCCTGCTTTTCGCAGACGACGGTGAAGCCATAGGCGTGAGCGCCTTTGCGGATGCCCCGCATCGTCCCGATGCGCCCGTCTGCCCACTCGCCGACGACCACCTCGCCATCGTCGTGATACACGCACCGAACTCGCCGACACCCTTTGCCCATCAGGGCAAAAAGCGTCTCCACGCCATGAATGCCGTAATGAAACAAGCCAGGGTTTTTCGGATGGGTCAGTGCAGGCGAGAAAGCATCGGCGCCGACGATGGCGCCCCATTGCGCCGCTTGCTCGTGAACTTTTTGCACCTCCAACGCATAGCGCAGGGATGAACTGGAAAAGAGGGGAGCGTTGTGCTTGGCGGCGATGTCCGCCATCCGCAGCGCATCGCTCAGCGAACAGGCAAACGGTTTGTCCACGAAGACAGCCATCCCTGCCTCCAGAAACGGCTTGGCGCGCGCCAAATGGATGCTGCCGTCTTGCGAAAGCACCATCACCGCATCCACACTCTTGCGCAATTCGTCCAAACTGTCCACGAAGCGAACACCCAACTCCTCTCGCAGGATGCGGTTGTATTCGTGATGGCGCTCCTCAGGAACGATAGCGGACGGCGCTGTCCACGCCGCCACGATTTTCGCCCCATCCACCCACTGCTCCTCAGGGATGCCGATGTGGTTGAGCCGCCTCGCGAACTCAACGGCATGCGAGGTGTCCGTGTCCACGATGCCAACGCGCACCATTTCACTGACGCTCCTTCCCTTCCCTCAAAATCCCCAGCCGACACTGACACCGAAAGTTTTGAGCCAAAACCAGCCGACCGTCACCCAACCATTGCGCCATTGGTGCGTCAGCAGCAAATGCGATTGTCGTCCGTCATTCATCGCCAACAGGTTCCAACGGGGATGCAAGTGCCAGTAAAGTCCGAAGGGAAAATTGAAGCCGTCTTCCCATTCGGAATAGGCGAGAGAAACATACGGCGCCAAACGCGTTTTAGGCAGCGTTTTGGCGACGGTCAGGTAATACATCTGCGTCCCTTTGGGCGAACCGATGCGGTCGCTGGAAGTGCCCAGAGAAATGAGCGGGGTCATCGCCGTTTCCTGTGTCAAGTCATAAGTCAGCCGCAGCGGGTTGAACTCTTTGGCAGCAGGGTTGTATTCTACACCGACGAGAAGGCGCGGGTTGATGCGATAATCCAGCGTCAGGCGCCATCGGGGGCGCTTAACATCGGTGTCCACGAAGCGAAAGGCGAAAGTCCAACGGGTCTGCGGGTTGCTCGCACCGAGCAACTGACCTTCGCCCGGTCAGCCCGTTCAACTGGGCGCGCTGGCGACTCCTTCTCGCTCCTTTGGTTGCGCCGCCGTCGGCACTTCCTGAGCCGATAAGAAAGCCGTTGACGCGACAATCGCTATTAGCAATGCGATAAAGCGTTCCATGTCGCTTTTACACCTCTGCGCTAAATTTTGCCGAGGAAAAGGAGGCGACGGCGATGCACCGATGGACGGCGATGGCGATGTTGGTGGTAGTGGCGGGGGCGAGGATAGCGGCTCAAAAGGCAGAGACTCTCAAGGTCGGCAATGCGACCGTGCACATCGTCCGCGACCGCTTCGGCGTCCCCCACATTTTTGCCCCCAGCCTCTACGGCGTTTTCTACGGCAGCGGTTACGCTCAGGCACAAGACCGTTTGGCGCAGATGGAACTTTATCGGCGCACGGCAAAAGGCGAACTGGCGGAATTGATGGGCGAAGAGGCACTGGAGCAAGACAAGCAACGCCGCACCCTCGGCTACCCCGAAGCAGAGCGATGGGAGCAATTTGCTGAACTGAGCGCTGAAGAGCAACTGGTTTTGCGGGCTTTCGCCGACGGCGTGAACGCCGTCATCGCTCAAGTCAACGCAGGCAAGCGCCCGATGCCGCAACGGCTTAAAGAGTTGGGCTTGACAAAACTGCGCCCATGGAAACCGACCGACACCATCGCCATCGCTCACATGATGGCGCAGCGGTTCGGCAGTTCGGGCGGCGAAGAGTTGCGGATGATGCAACTGCACCTTTATTTGCAAACGCGCTTTGGCGCCCAAGCCATGAGTGTCCTGAACGATTTGGCGTGGCAAAACGACCCAACTTCTCCGACAACGGTGCAAGCGAACGGGACGGGGGACGCGGGGCGAGGGACGAAAAAACGGCAAAGTTTCAACCTCGTCCCTCGTCCCCCCGTCCCGTATCCTTTCGTCCCCTGTCCCTCGTCCCTCGCCCCGTTACTTTCTGCCCTTCGCATCGCCGAAGAGTGGGACAGCATGGAGTGGTGCAAAAGGCTCGGTTTGTTCACCCGCTTCGGAAGTTACGCAATGGTCGTTGCGCCTAAAAAGTCGGCGACGGGCAAACCGCTTTTGGTCGGCGGTCCGCAGATGGCAACGGGCACGCCGTCCATCGCCTACGAAATTGCCCTTTACTGCCCCAAGTTTCAAGTTCGCGGCATGACCTTCGCTGGAATCCCTATCGTGCTCATCGGCATGAACCAACATTTGGCTTGGACGACGACGAGCGGTGCAGGCGACAATGTGGACATCTTCGCCGAGCATTTGAGCAAAGAGAGCCGCTACCGTTACTGGCATCGGGGCGAATGGAAGCGGATGGAGCGACGAGTGGAACTCATTTTTGTCAAGGGCAAAGAAGAACCCGTGTCGCTGGAAATCTTTCGGACGGTGCACGGCGTCGTGCTCAGTTGGGACGAGAAAGCGGGCATCGCCTACGCACGGGCGGATGCCTATCGGGGCAAGGAGTTGGGAGCATTGCGGGCAATTTACGCCTTCCACAAAGCCCGCACCCTCAAAGAGTTCGCCGACGCTTGCCGCTATATCGCCACCTCCCACAACTTTTTCGTCGCCACGAAAGATGGCGACATCGGGTTCTGGTTTTGCGGGCGCTATCCCGTCCGAGCCAAAGGCGTTGACCCGCGCTTCCCGACGCCAGGGACAGGCGAGTTTGACTGGCGAGGCTTTTTGCCCTTTGAGCGGTTGCCTCAACAAGTCAACCCGCCTCAAGGCTTTTTCGCCAACTGGAACAACAAACCCGCCCCTTGGTGGGACAACGGCGATTTGCCAAGATGGGGCGCCATCCACCATGTCAAGCGCATCGCCGATTTGCTCGCCAGTAAGCCCAAACTGTCACTAAACGACTTGCGTCGCTTCGTCGTGGACATTGAAGGTTACGATGTGCGGACGGACTTTTTCAAGCCCTTGCTTTTGCGCGCCCTTCAACGGTTCAATCCCGATGACGAGTTGCGCTTGGTTGCTGACCTGCTGAAACGCTGGGACAATCAGCGCAGCGAGGGAAGCGTGGCGGCGACGATTTTTGATGCGTGGTTTGATGCCTTGCAGGATGCCGTGTTCGCCGATGAGTTAGGCGACTTTGGTGACCCCCGTTTGTTTCGCACGCTCATCCAGCCCAGTTTGCTTTGGTATGTGCTGGCGGATTCGCCGCCTTTGAAGTTGTCGCGGGATTACTTGAACGGCGAAAGCAAAGATGCCGTCATGGTAAAGGCATTGCGGAGGGCGCTGCAGCGATTGCGTCAAGAGCGGGGTGAAATCGCCAACTGGGGTTTTCGCAAACCCCTTTGGCGCTTTGACCCGCTCCCGCCCATCCCTGGACCCAATCGGGGCGCTTACATCCAACTGGTGGAAGTGACGAACCCGCCACATGGGATGAATGTGTTGCCACCAGGGCAAAGTGAAGACCCGAAATCGCCTCACTTCGCCGACCAACATCCGCTGGCATTGCGCTGGCAATTCAAGCCGATGGAGTGGCTGCGACCGTGACCGTCGTTTCAATCCCTTTGCGCCGTTTCATCGCCGACGCTTTGTCGCCCTCTGCCATCGGGTTGCTCATAGGCTTGACCGTTGCGGTTGGATTGGGTTGGTTGGCGGGCGCCTCGCCCCTTGCGGTGTTGCGCGCCCTCTGGCAAGGAGCGTTTGGGGATCGTTACGCTGTCGCCGAAACCCTCGTCAAGGCGACGCCAATTTTGATGGCGGGTTTGGGCGTGGCAGTGGCTTTCCGAAGCGGTGTCTGGAACATCGGAGCGGAAGGGCAATTGCTCGTCGGCGCTCTAATGGCGACAGCGGTCGGAACGAAGGCGCTTTTGCCTGCGGGTTTGCATCTTGTCGTCGCCTTGCTAATGAGTGCGTTGGGTGGAGCGATGTGGGCGGCAATCCCTGCGTGGTTGCGGGTGAAGCGAGGCGTCAACGAAGTCGTCATCACGCTGCTGCTGAATTTCGTCGCCGCCGCTTTGGTCGGCGCTGCCGTCCACTCGGTGCTCAAAGAGTCAGCCGGTGTGTTGCCGCAAAGCGACTTGCTTGCTCCATCGGCGCAATTGCCTGCAATCCTGCCACCCACACGCCTTCATGCGGGTTTCCCTCTTGCCTTGCTCCTTGCCGTCATCTTGCACCTCGTTTTGGAACGAACGCTCTGGGGCTTTCGGCTGAGCGCCGTCGGGGCTAACCCGCTGGCAGCGGAAACGATGGGCATTGCGACGGCGAAGGTGATGGCGAGTGCCCTATTGCTCAGCGGTGCTTTGGCGGGGTTGGCGGGGGCGGTGGAAGTGTGTGGCGTAACGCATCGGCTCTTTGAAAAGTTTTCGCCCGGCTACGGCTACACGGCGATTGTCGCTGCGTTGATGGCTCGGCTGAACGCTTTAGGGCTCATCCCTTCCGCCCTTTTGCTCGGCGCTATCAACGCAGGGGGCACGGCGTTGCAAAGGTTGCTGGGATTGTCGCCAGCGCTGACTTGGGTCATTCAAGCGGCGTTATTGTTGCCCTTCGCCCTCCGTTGGCGTTCTCAGTGACACCCGAATGCCCATTCGCTCTTCGGCGCTGGACGGGAGCACATAGCGGGGGACGAGATGGATGGGATCGTCAGGTTGAGGGTGTCGCCGCCATCGTTGCCACGCCGCTTGCGCCACGAAAGTCGCCCTCGGAAGTTGTGGTGTCAAGGGCAAGGCGACCGTTTTGACCGCACAAAGCGATGACAATATCGCCATCGCCCCAGCAGGCAGCACGCCAGCGAAAGTGATGACAGGTTCAGAGCGTCCTTGCAGTCGGCGCACTAACTCGGAAAAGTCGCAAGCGAAATCGTCGCCATCCCGTTGCAACTCGCCGTCGCGCACGCAAAAGAAAGCGGCGTAAACTTCTGTCGGCTTGCTGGGACGGGAAGGCAGAACGGGCACGACCAACCCGCCCTCAACGGCATCGGCTGCCATCGCTAACGCTCCCAGTGTCGGCACGCCGACAATGGGCTTGTCCAATGCCATCGCCAACCCTTTGGCGAAAGCCAGCCCGACCCGCACGCTTGTAAACGAACCGGGACCGAGGGAGACGGCGATTAAGGCAAGGTCGGCAAAACTCGCTTGCGCCTGCTGCAAAGTCGCTTTCACCAAATCGGGCAAGCGTTGTGTCAGCGTTTGATAGGCAGCGACGCCGACTTCGGCGACCACGCCATGCCTTTCTGCGTCCCAGACAGCCACACTCACCCACTCGCTGGTCGTTTCCAATGCCAACCAAAACATCTCCGTTGCCCTCCGTTTTCTCATTGGCTTGCCAGAAATTGCAAAGCAGCCTCAAGGGCGTTGTGCAGTTGGCGCATGATGGTAGGGCGCAAACTGTAGCCATGTCCCAAGCCCTCAATGAGGACAAGGGTCGCTTTCGCCCCGACTTTGCGCATCGCCTCCACGAAGCGGATGGCTTGGTCGGGCGGCACCAAGCGGTCTTTCGTGCCTTGAAGGAGAAAGCAAGGGGCTGCGTCGGGATGGACATGGAAAAGGGGCGAGGCATCTCGCCACACTTCAGGCGCTTGAAAGTAACTGACGCCCAAAAAGTCCCGCAGAAAATTGGGCATCAACGGGGGGCAATTTTCGGCGGCAGCGACATAGTAAGGCGCTGTCAAATCGGTCGGGGCGAAGATGGCGACGACTTTGCTGACTTTGCTGGAAATTTCAAAACGGTCGTCATCCCGCAACCCAAGATGCAAGGCAAGATGCCCCCCTGCCGAAATGCCGACGGCGCCGATGACATCGGGGCGGATGTGCCATTGCTCAGCGGTTGCCCGCAGCCATCGGACAGCGGCTTGGCAATCCTGCAAGGCAGCAGGGTAGCGAAATTGCGGCGCCAACCGATAGCCGACGCAGGCGGCGACAAAACCCCACCGCGCCAGCAAATGACCCAGCCACGCCACATCCCTTTTGCTGCCCAGACACCACCCTCCGCCATGCAGGACGACGGCTGCTAAGCGGGGGAAATCCGACGACCTTTTCGGGACGAACAAATCCAGCAACAATGTCTGCCCCTCGGCTTCCCCGTAGGCAAGGTTTTCATGGACGGTCACTGTTTCGGGGGCTCGTCGGCGGGCTTTTTGCCCCAAGCGATTGAGAAAAGCCGTCCAAAGGTCCGCCATCAGGGCTTGCCACCAAACTTGCAGCCAGTCCGTCAACCCCATCAACGCAGGCATCGCTTCCTTTGACACCTTCCCTCGTAGCCTTGGCTTAAAGCCGAGGCGACACTTCCAGAACCGCTGCGATAATTTTTGTCCGTGTTGGAGCGGACATTGCCATTGTCATTGTCGCGGCTAATAGCCGCTCCAACAGAAAGTTGGAGGGAGCGTCGGCTTTTCAGCGAAGGCGACGGAGGCGTCGGGTGGCTCATCCTTGTTGGAGCGGCTATCAGTCACGACGCACAAAACCGATCATGACCTTTCCGAGCACACTCAAGGCAGTCAGACAACGGGGTGAACCGACGATGTGGCGGTTGATGTGCAAGTCCAAAATCCATCGTGCCATCGTGACAGAGACAAACTTGCACTATGAAGGCTCACTGACGCTGGATGCCGCTTTGATGGAGGCGGCGGGTTTGCTGCCCTTTGAGCAGGTGCATGTGCTGAACTTGAACAACGGCGAGCGCTTTGAGACCTACCTGATTGAAGGCGAACGAGGCAGTGGGGTCGTTTGCGTCAACGGAGCGGCAGCGCGCTTGGTGCAGGTCGGTGACCCAATCATCGTCTTGGCGTATGCGTGGGTGCCTGAAGAGGAATTGCCAGATTTCCGTTGCCGACTCGTTTTCGTGGACGAGCGAAACCAAATCACCCGAGTGGAACGGGTCGCCCCTTTAGCGCCCCTTTGAGAGACTGGCTCAGGCGGCTAACAGCCCCAACAAACCACCAACCTTGAGCGTCACTCGGAGAGACCGCTGACCTTGTGCAGCCATTCCCGCAGTGTCGGATACAATTGTCGGTAAAGGGCGAAGCGTTCGTCGTAGAGGCGGCGCTCTTTTTCATCGGGCTCAAAAACTTCCCGCACTTTGACGAGTTGCTCCGCTGCCTCGCTGACCTTTGCCCATTTGCCGACCGCTTTGCCCGCCAGCAACGCCGCCCCAAAACATGCGGCTTCAGTGACATGGAGCGCCACGACGGGCACGCCGAACATGTTGGCTTTCAGTTGCAGCCAAAAGCGACTTTTAGCGCCGCCGCCGATGGCACGGATTTCCCGCACGATGATGCCCGCTTCCTTCAGCAACTCCAAGTTGAGCCGCATCTCGTAATTGATGCCCTCCAACAACGCCCGCACCAATTCACCCCGCGTCGTGTTCAGCGTCAAGCCAGCGATGACGCCCTTTGATTGCGTGTCCATCCAAGGCGTTCCTGTCGTCGGGGTGAAGTGGGGCAAAACAAAAAGGCGTGTCGGGATTTTACTCGCTTGGGCGAGGATGAGGTCGTAGACATCGGCACCCATCCGTTCGGCAACGGCTTTCTCCTCGCTGGCGAAAGTGTCGCGATACCAGCGCAACAAGATGCCGCCTGTCCAACTCCATGTGACGGTCACATACAAATCTTCGGCGACATGAGGATAGCAGCAGAAGTTGTTTTGGCGCATCGCTTCTGTCAAGACGGGTTGGGCGAAGGCGACAGTGATGCAATCCACCGTCCCAATGGCATCCATCGCCACACCTTCCCGCACGACACCCGAACCCAAGCAACCGCAAGGTTGGTCATGTCCGCCCGTTGCGATGACAACATTTGAAGGCAAACCGAGTTCGTCGGCGACCCGACGGTCAATGTTGCCGATGGCTTCACCTGCTGGCAGCGGTTTTGCCCAAAGCGTTTCCGACAACTCTGCCGCTTGCATCACTTCGGCGCACCAAACTTTTCGGACGACCTCAAAGCCCATCGTTCGCGATGCCAATGACCAATCAATGGCAGGGTCTTTGATGCCCAAGCGGAAGGCGATGAAATCTTGGGCGCACAGAAACTTCCAAAGGCGCCAGAACAATTGGGGTCGCTCATCCTTCAGCCACATCAACTTCGGCACGGAATACATCGGGTGGATGGGATGACCCGTCAGGGCAAAGACGCGTTGTTGACCCAAGCGTTGCTCCAAGCGTTGGGCTTGGGCGACGGCGCGGGTGTCCAAATTGGCGATGGCGTTCATCATCGGCTTGCCGCCCGCGTCTAACGGGACGGCAGTTTCACCCATGCTGGAGATGGCGATGGCTTCCACGGGGTCGCGATTGCCAGCATGAGCGACGGCTTGACGGATTGCTTCTTTGGTCGCCTGCCAAATTCGCTCGCTGTCCAACTCCACCCATCCCGGCGGACCTGGGTAGAGGAGCGGATATTCTCGGTAGCCCATGCCAAGGAGGGTGCCATCGGCGCTAAAGATGACTGCCTTGACGCCCGTCGTTCCAACATCCACGCCCATCAAACTCATCCCTCTCGCCTCCCGTTCGCTGGCTGGCGCAAAGACAAGTATGACGAATTTGGTCGCCGACGGCTGACCGATGTCGGCGTGGCTGCCGTTGAAATGTTGCGGACTAAAAGCCGCAACAGGCTGTCAATAAATGCGCCATCGTCGGGCGACGAAGCCATCCCGAATAGTGCGCCAGTCGCCCAAAACTTCGTCCACGATGCGGCGAACTTCCGAGGCGATGCGGGAGGCAGGAACACCCCAAACTTCCACATGCACGACCTGCGGGTCGGTGATGGGTTTGCCGATTTGGCTGACCATGTAGCAGTAAACCTGCCGCACTTCTGGGATGGTGTCGGCGATGCGTTGGGCAATTAAAGAGGTCATGATGCTGTAGACTTTGCCGACATGGCTGACGGGATTTTTGCCGGCGACAGCTTCCAAAGTCATCGGGCGGTAGGGCGTGATCAACCCACTGGCACGATTGCCCCGTCCCACTTGCCCATCGTCGCCTGCTTCGGCGCTGGTGCCTGTGACGGTCAAATAAGCGCTGCTTTCCGTATCGGCAGTGTTGACAAAAACTTCCACCCGTCGGCGGGTGAAGCGAGGCGCTAACTCCTCGCCGACAAACCGTGCCACTTGTCGTTTAACGGTCTCGTAGGCATCGCGGTCGGGTGTGAGTCCAGCGACAAAGGCGGCAGCAATTGTCAAGCGGATGGTGTTTCCATCCCGAACGCCCATCACCTTGATGTCCTCGCCCAGTTGGGGAAACCGCGCTTTGCCTTCCTCGCCGTTGAGGAAAAGTTCCGTCTCCAAGACGAGGCGCTCCAGTTCGCTGAGGGGCGCGAAACCGACGGCAAAAGAGGTGTCGTTGGCAGCGGGGGGTTGTTCGTCATCGCGGAAAATGGCTTGTAAATCGGCGCTGCCAGGGCGGATGCGGAAGTTCACTTCCACATGCTCAGGACGCAAATGACGCACTTGCCGGCAAAGCCATTGAACGATGCGGTCACGAAAGGCTTCGTTGGGGTCAAGGCGCAAAGAGTCCCATGCCAAAGTCGCCCGCCCCACGAGGTCTAACTGAATGGGCTCAAGGACACGCCCTCGCCCAAAATCCGCCTCGGAATGCCCACCGACAAGGACCGCCTTGTCCACATTGTGATGCAAAATCGCCCCGACTTCGCGGCGATAAAGTTCGCAGAGGGCAATGGACAACTCTTCGGCTGCCCCATCGCAGAGCGAATCGGGGTGCCCTTTCCCCTTGCGTTCCACGATTTCCACGGGCATCTCATCCACGACAGGCGTAACGCCGTCCACCAATTGCAAACGAGCCATGCCAATGCCACCTCCTGCGAGGGTTGAGCGGGGAAGGGCGGGGTCACGCGAGGGAGCGGAAGGGGCGTCACCCATCGCCCTTCGGTCACCGCTCCTTGTTCGGCGGGGCGCTCCCGCAACGAGAGGAGCGGGACCGTAAGGGCGATTTTGCCTTTTGCCCCACTCCTCTCATCTTTTGCCCTGCGGCTTTCGCAGGACTCAACGCCTTTGGGCACCTTACCCGAAACGACGGGCAGGTTGCCGGGCTTCATCGGGCGCGTTCACCCTCCGCCACTCTTGATGAGAGGGTGGGAGCGCCAACGCCAGCGCAATTATATCGGCGCCTCCCCCTTTTCGCTACCCGCCTTGAGGATGCTCGGAAAATCACGCCTTGAATAACTGCCGTTCGTTGCAGCGGACATCGCCATTGTCGCATCTTCGCGGCTGATAGCCGATCCAACAAAAGGTTGGAGGAAGGTCGGAGGGAGCATCGGGTTGCTCTTCTCTGTCGGAGTGGCTATTAGCCACGACAAAACCATCCCACAATTTTCCGAACGCACTCACTCGTCTTAAAATCCCTTCTTCGGAGGGTTGGGCTATGACCGAACGAGCGTTTTCGCCTTCGCTCATTGACCCGAACGACGAAGCCCTCTTTGAGCGATTGCTGGAGGAAGTGTTGGAAGGGCAACCTCGCGCCGAGCAATGGCGTCAATGGCGCGAGGCGCTGGAAGAACGACTGAACAAGTTGCTGGAACTGAAAGCAAAGGGCATCAACGAGTTTCCCGACTTGGACGAACGCATTGAAGAACTCCGCCGCTACATCGCCGCCCTGCGAGAAGAAGAAATTTTGACCGAATTTGTGGAGCAACAAGTGCGCATGGTCTTGGGCAAAGCGCGCCTTAGACAACAGTTGGGCGATGAATGGGAAGGGCTTTAGGCGCTTGGTGGCAAAGGCACGACTTTGCCCGTTTGGGCGGCGACGGTCAGTGCCTGTTCCACTTCCATCGCCCGTAAGCCATCTTCGCCCGTCGCAACGGTCACCTCTTTGCCTTGCACGGCGGCGACAAAGGTATGAATGCTTGGCGCAAAAGTGGCACTAAAGGGCACAGGTTCAGGAAAGGGCGGAACATCGGTCAACGGCAAGTTGGTGTCCAGTTCACCGCAAATGTTGCTTTGGCGCATCCGACGCAAAGTCAGCCGTCCCTTCGTCGTCAGCAGATGCAACTCCAACATGAAATCGTCCAAGCGATGTCGGACGCTGCTGCTTAGCACCCCCAAAAAACCGTCGGAGAAGTGAAGGACAGCCCCCATCGCCCGCGACGGGATGTAAAGCAAGTCGTCGCTGATGCCTGTCTCCCAACCCCGATAGGGCGCTTCTGCCCTGTCACCTCGCAGTGCCGCTTGGACGGCAACAATTTCGCCGAACAAAAAGCGGAGCAAATCAATCCCATGATGGTGGCAATAGCCATGCGTCAGCAAGGTGACGAGCAACGGTTCGCCTAAAACGCCTTCATCCAGCAACTTTTTGAGCCATTGAAACGAAGGGATGTGGCGGTAGTTAAACTGCGTCGCCAAAAGCCGTCCGACCTGACGCGCCGTAGCGACCATCTGGCGCGCTTCGTCTAACGACGCCGCCAACATCTTCTCGCAAAGGACATGGGCTCCTGCTTGCAAGGCAGCGATGGTCGCTTCAGCATGCTGACCTTCCAAAGTGCAAACGGAAACGATGTCGGGGCGAAGGGTCGCCAGCATCTCGCGAAAATCGGTGAAGGCTTTTGCCCCATATTGGCTCGCCAATTGCTCGGCTTTTTCGGCGACGACATCGCAGCAACCGACGATTTGCACATGAGGCAATTGCGCATAAGCGGCGGCATGAACGCGCCCCTGACCGCCGCAGCCGATGATAGCTACTTTCACCCTTCTCGCCTCCTTCCGCAAACTTGGATACCTTCGCTCGCTACCGTTGCGCTGAGTGGGTTCGGAAAATGCCCTTTTGGGAGGGCGAGGCTTTTGCCGAGCCGAGAATGTCGGCAAATCGGGCGATGGGCAGGTCGGCAGGTTAGGCAAAAATTTGGGCTTCCCATAGGGCTTCCTTTCCGAACACCCACTGTTGCGCTTGACGCTTGGTTGCCCATTTATCCGCCACTGCTGAGCCCTGCGACGAAGCCGCCTTCGGTCATCTTACGGATGTCCAACACCCGATTTAGTTCTGCCTCGTCCATCAAGCCCAACTCCAAAACGACCTGACGGATGGTCTTGTTTTCCGCCATCGCTTTCTTGACAACTTCTGCCGCCTTGTCGTAGCCGATGTGAGGCGTCAACGCCGTCGCCAAGATGGCGTTTTGCGCCGCCAAGCGTTCCATGTGCTCGCGGTTGGCGACGATGCCCGCCACGCACTTGCTCGCCAACACATCGCAAGCGTTCGCCAAGATGGTGATGGACAAAAGCAAGTTGTGGGCAATGACAGGCAGGGCGACATTGAGTTCAAAGTTGCCCGACGCTGCCGCTGTCGTGATGACGACATCGTTGCCGAACACTTGCATCGCCACCATCATCACGGCTTCAGGGATGACAGGGTTGATTTTGCCGGGCATGATAGACGAGCCAGGTTGCAAGGCGGGCAATCGGATTTCCGCCAAGCCCGCTTGCGGACCTGAGTTCATCCAACGCAAGTCGTTAGCGATTTTGTAAAGGGCTACCGCCAATGTTTTCAGCGCTCCGCTCACTTCCACCGCCGTTTCCATCGCCGCCTGTGCCGCAAAGTGGTTGCGGGTTTCGCGGAAAGGGATGCCCGTCGCTTGCGCCAAGGCTTCGGCGATGCGTCTGCCAAATTCGGGATGGGTGTTGATGCCCGTGCCGACCGCCGTCCCGCCCAGCGCCAATTCGTAGAGGCGGGGCAAAGTCGCTTCCACCCGCTCGCGACACCAAGCGATTTGCGCCGCATAACCCGAAAATTCCTGCCCCAACCGAATGGGCATGGCGTCCATCAGGTGCGTCCGTCCCGTCTTCACGATGTCATCAAACTCTTTCGCCTTCTCGTTCAGGGCACGATGCAACCGTTCCATCGCCGGCAGCAATTGTTCGTGGATGACTAAGGCGGCAGCGATGTGGATGCAGGACGGGATGACATCGTTGGACGATTGCCCCAAGTTCACATGGTCGTTGGGATGCACCAACGATTTGTCGCCCCGTTGCCCACCCAGCAGTTCGCAGGCGCGGTTGGCGATGACCTCGTTGGCGTTCATGTTGGTGGAAGTGCCCGAACCCGTTTGGAAGATGTCCAACGGGAAATGGTCATCCCACTTACCTTCTGCCACTTCCTGTGCCGCTTGGGCGATGGCATGAGCGCGCCGCTCATCCAAAAGCCCCAAATCCTTGTTCACCTTTGCGGCGCAAGCCTTGACAAGCCCTAAGGCGCGGAGAAACGGGCGAGGGAAGCGGATGCCGCTGATGGGAAAGTTTTCAATGGCGCGTTGCGTTTGGGCGCCCCATAGCGCCCACGCAGGCACCGCCACTTCCCCCATCGCATCCCGTTCCCGACGGACTTCGCTCATTTTTGCCCGACCCCCTTTGACGGCAGCATGCCTTGCGCCAAACTTTTCACGGCTCAAACTTTGGCGCAACTTCCTCGGACGGGACGGTTGATGGGATGCGAGGGTTCGTCGTCGCCCGCAGTGCCATGCGCATTGAAGTGTGGTTGCCTGACTACCAACAGGTCGTCTTAGGCATCCCACGCGGTAAGTTGCTCAGGCAAGGCGAACGCATTTATGCGGGTGATTGGGTGCAAGTTCGGTTCGTCGCTCCCAACGAAGTCGCCATTGACGCCGTTGAGGAGCGACACAACTTGCTCCCCCAACCGCCCGTCGCCAATGTGGACAAAATCGTTTTGGTGATGAGTTGGCGCCAACCCGACTTCAGCAACTTGACGCTGGATGGACTTTTGGCGCAGGTGGAGTTTTTTGAGTTGCCCTGCATCGTCGTCTTCAACAAGATGGACTTGGTGCGCAAGCGAGAACGCCCAAAGTTGGAAAAATGGGTCGCCCTCTACGAACGCCTCGGCTATCCCGTTTTGCTGACGAGCGTGGAAACGGGAGAAGGGTTGGAGCAACTTTGGGAAGCGATGCGAGGCAACCTTGTCGTGCTGGCAGGTCCGTCAGGCGTCGGAAAATCGTCTATCCTCAATGCCCTCATCCCCGGCGCTTCTTTGCGCACGGAAGAAGTGAGCGAGAAGACAGGACGGGGACGGCATGTGACGACGGAGGTGCGGTTGCTCCCTAACCCGCAAGGCGGTTGGGTCGCCGATACGCCCGGCTTTCAAAAGGTGGACTTGCCCGAATGGGTCGCCATAGAGACGCTCCCCCACCTTTACCGTGAGTTTCGGGCTTATCGCTGTGAGTTCAACGATTGCACCCACACCAACGAACCTGGCTGCGGCGTGCGCGAGGCAGTGGAGCGGGGAGAAATCGCCAAAGAGCGCTACGAGACCTACCTGTTTTGGCTGGACGCCACCCGCCGCCGAGAAGAGGAAGAAGAGCCAAGTTAGGTCAAGCCGACCCGCGCTTTCAGGCGCTCTATCTCCGTCCGCAACTCCCGCATCTCTTCCCGCAACTCCCGAATGTCTTCAGGGCGCACTTGCGTCGCTTGCACGACCGCCACATAAATGGCATCCAATCGTCCGTTCAAAGCCCGCGTCTCTTCCGTCAACTCCTCCCGCCACATTTCACGCAGGCGCGGCAGCCAAACCTCCTCAAACTGCCGCTCCATCTCCGCCCGAATGTCCTGCCGCCACATCTCTCGCAAACGCGGCAGCCAAACTTCCTGAAATTGCCGCTCCATTTCCTCGCGCACAGTCTGACGGATGCGGGCATCAATCTGTGGCAACCAGACTTCCTGAAACTGTCGCTCCATCTCTTCCCGAACGACTTGGCGGGTGCGAATTTCAATCTGCGGCAACCAGACTTCCTGCATTTGTCGACGCAACTCTTCTTGGACAATGTCCCGAAGACGCCGCTCCATCTGGGGCAGCAGGACTTCGGTCACCGCTTCCGCCAAGGCTCTTTTAAGCACATTGGTCAACCAGCCCATGTCGCCACACCTCGCTTTGCGGGTGCGTTGTCAAAGATTGTGCCGCAGCCACCCACAAGACGCCGCACAATTGAGGTGTCAACGAAGTTGCTGGGCAATGAGGTGAGGGCGATGTTGCACCAAAAAGTCACGCCGCAAGAGAAAAACGCTCGCTTGCGCCAACTGCTAAGGGAGCCGGGCATCATCCGCAGTTTTGGCGCTCACGATGTTTTCACGGCACTGTTGGTGGAGCGGGCGGGTTTTGAGACGGTGTTCATCGGAGGCTTTGGCACTTCCGCCAGTTTGCTGGGTTTGCCCGATTTGAATTTTTTGACGCTGAGCGAAATGGCTGATGCCGTCCGACGGATGGCGCGACGGCTGACAGTGCCGCTGATCGCTGACGGCGACACAGGACATGGCGATGTCCACAATGTCGTCCGAACCGTCGCCGAGTTTGAAAGCGCGGGAGCATCGGGCATCATCTTGGAAGACCAAGTCGTCCCCAAACGCTGCGGTCACTTTGAGGGCAAACAAGTCATCCCGACGGAAGAGATGGTGCTGAAGTTAAAGGCGGCACAAAAGGCAAGGACAGACCCCAACTTCGTCATCATCGCTCGCACCGATGCGCGGGAAGTTTACGGTTTGGACGAAGCCATCCATCGCGCCAACCGCTATGGCGAAGCGGGTGCCGATGTCGTCTTCATTGAAGCGCCGATGTCCGTCGCCGAACTGGAGACAATTGCTGAGCGAGTGCCCTATCCGAAATTCGTCAACATGCTGACGGGTGGCAAGACACCCATCTTGACGGCGAAAGAGTTGGAGCAAATGGGCTACAAAATCGTCGTCTATCCCATTGACACTTTGCTGGTGACAGCGAAAGCCGTCTTGGAGTTGACGCAGGCGCTAATGGAAACGGGCACGACGCTTTCCATGCGCAACCGCATGGTCAGTTTTGACGAACTCAAAGCATTGCTGGGCGTGGACGAATGGCTGAGTTTGCGGGACGAGTTAAAGGCTGGCTCTGATTAACCGATGAGCCAAAACGCTGTCAGGGTCACTGTCAAGGCACTCAGGAGCGTCGTCACGAGCACGATCGCCGACGCTAACGATGGATTGACATGCAATTCAATCGCCAAGACGACGGTGTTGACGGCAGCGGGAGCGGCAGCACCCAATATCAGCGTCTTCGCCAGCGTCCCCGAAATCCCTAAAAGGTGCACGACACCAACCATGATGATGGGTGAAGCAATGAGCCGCAAACAGGTCGCCGCTACCAATGCCGCTCCGTCGCCTATCTCCGTCCGCTCCGCCAATTGCGCACCGAGGCTGGTAAGGGCGACGGGAATAAGCCCATCGCCCAAATAACGCAGCGCCGTCATCAACGGCGCCGGCAAAGAAATGCCCACCATCGGCAACAGCAAACCTACTGCCACCGCATAAACAGGTGGCAAAGAAAACATTTGCCGAAGCGTTGTCTTCAACGGTCGCTGCGACCCTGCCATCAATACCACGCCGACCGTGAAAAAGAGCAGGTTGTTGAGGACGAAGACGAGGGCTTGGTAACTGACGGCTTGCCGCCCCAACACCAACTCCACCAACGGCAACCCATAGTTGCCTGCATTGGCAAACATCGCCGCCAACGCCACCGTCGTCATCGTCGCCCGCTGCCAACGCAATAGGATGCTCAAAAGCCAACTCAAGGCATAAAGAGCCGCCATGTTCAGTGAAACTGCCGAGGCGATTTTGCCCAGCACGGACGCCGAAAAAGGCGTCTCTACCAACCGCACCAACGCCAACGCAGGCACGAACAAAAAGAGGTTGACCCGATTGAGCGTGGCAGCATCCACCCGCATCCGACGCTGAAAAAGGTAGCCGAGGGTGATCAAGAGCAAGACAGGGAGCACCCGCTCCCAGAACAACCGCCCTAACGCTGACATCATCGCCACCGAAATCACCGCCATAAGGGTGACGCCCCCGACAAGGCTGCGGCATACTGACGGAGGCGTTATACGGGGAGGGCGATTGCCATGTCTGTGCGGAGTCGCTTATTGCCTAACTTGCCGCTGACAGGCTACGAAGGCAGTTGGGACGCTATTGCTTCGGCTATCGGGACGCAATTGTTGCCTCGCTTGGAAATGTTGGGCGCTGACCTTTTTCCAGTCATCCTACCCCTTGCCCAGAGGAAGTTGTTCCCCTCGCCTTTATCAACGATTCCTCCCGCCAAGACGACATCCCCAAACTGGTTTTTTGTCCTTGCGGGACAGGCCCAAATGTTGGTCAACAGCCGATGGCTCTCTTTGCCTAAGGGCTACGGAGCGTTTCTCCCAGAGGGCACTTCTTGCATCCCGTATGTGGGTATCGGAGAGCGTCCGACTTTATGTGATTGGCTTTGGTTTCAGGTGCACCCCTTCGGCGTCGTCACCTTTCGGGCACAACTAACTTTAACTGCCCATCATCAAAGCCCGTCTTACATCGTCGCCGACCAACGCTTGAGCGACCTCTTCAATGCATGGCGGCAGGAGCAATTGAATCCCAATCCTCATAAAGTCGCCAGCAAAGGCTTGCTTTGTGCTTTCTTTGCCCTCTTAATGCGCAGTGTCCCATTGTTGGCAAACGAAGCATCACTGCCTCCTTGCGCTTATTTGCCTAACCCCCTCAAAGATGCTTTGCGATTTCTCCACTGCTGCTATGACAAACCCTTGTGCTTGCGAGAGTTAGCAAAGGCGTGTGGGGTTACTCCTGCTTACCTTTGCCGCCTTTTTCGCCGCTACTTAGGCACAACGCCCTGGCAATACTTGGGACAACTGAGGCTACGCTTTGCTGAGCAGTTGCTCCGAGAGACGACGCTGAGCGTGGCAGCGATAGCGACCCTCGTCGGCTTCCACGACCTACGCCACTTCCAGCGCCTCTTCCGCCGCACTTACGGAATCCCGCCCAGCCAGGTTCGGACGCCTTGCAGGTCAAAATTTACCGCTTTACGCGAAAACCATTGATGGAGGACAAAAAGTCGCTACGGGATAGGTGTTCATCCCTCCTCAAAAAACTGCCCCTCAACCTTCCCCTCCGTCTGCCCGATGAAGGTCAACCGAAGAAGGCTTTTTACCATGCAATTAAGGGAGGCGGAAGGGTGGGCAGGGAAGTTGGAGGTTGCCCTTGCAATGGCACGAAGGCGATGGTAATCCGCACTGAACCGGTGGCTTTCAAGTGCGCTGTCAACTTGCGGATGCCTTTGTTGGGGTTTTGACCTGATGGGTTGGGGGAGGTCGGTAGAGGTTGGGCGTCCATGACGGCAAAGCAGGCATCCTTCGGCGACAGGAGCACGACTTGCAATTTTGCTTCCCCTTGCGTCAGTATTGCCGTCCTTCCGTCTTCGCTCAGGTGCACTGGTGCGGGCGTGTGAAGGAACCACCAAACATCGCCTGCCTGCTTGAGGGTCACTTCGTCTTGCACGACGACCTCTCGGCGTTTGCGATCCAGCAGGATGCCTCGCATCACTTTTTCTGCCCCATGCTT
>Ga0209289_100484_pt1 | contig 20703 bp, 21 predicted proteins | sample GXS110809BmetaG_FD_184121 | JGI IMG/M metagenome (GOLD analysis project Ga0209289, IMG submission 184121) | Hot spring microbial communities from Gongxiaoshe hot spring, China to study Microbial Dark Matter (Phase II) - GXS 110809B (SPAdes)... ...
TAGACCTTAAGTTGACAGTCCCAGATTAAGACTTTTGAGACAAGGATTTCGCCAGAGCTGAGACGCCTCTTTCGTGGAGCTTGATGATAATGTTGAGTAGCTCGACCAAGCTTTCGTTCACCTGCTTGGATGCTTCGACGTAGCTTTCCACCGAGATTTTGTCAGAGTCTTTCTCAAGCTTCTGCACAGCTTCCTCAAGCTTTGTCACGTTTATGCCGAAGACCTTCAAAGCGGTTCGAGTCTGCTCCGACATGCAGTCCACCAGCCGCTCCCTACCCACTATCGTCTAAAAAACCTTTTAGCCATCCTCAAACAACACGTCGAAAGAGACAGCGGAGAAAACACAGCCCCTCCATCCGACAACAATATTCGAAGACGTATACTCAACCAACCCACGGTATTTGGGGGAGCTGGAACAGTTCGAAAACGAACAAATTTCGGCCTCTTAACTCATGCATTAACGGTAGCGCTGTTTCCCGCCTCCATCAGCTTTTCGTTTACCGTGAGACTGGTTAAGATGTCCAAAATACAGCCATGAAAAACTCACGAAACAGCGGACAGACTATACATTATCCTTTCAGGATGCGAGTAGATGGTCAAGCCTTTACCCCTGACCAAGCTCACCATCGTGACCCCGCTCTTCAAAGCCGCGTAAAGACCGGAGAATATGGGACCTCTGAGCGACACGGTTATGGGTATCCCAACGCGGGCAGCTTTCAAAACCATGTCGGAGGCCTGCCTTCCAGTTGTCATAAGAATACATCGCGAGAAATCGATGTTCCTCAACGCCATTTTGCCTATTATCTTGTCAACGGTCACGTGTCTACTGACATCCTCTGAAAAGCCTAGGACCTTCCCCTCGACGTCGGAGTAAATCCCAGCTGTGTGGACTGAGACTGTGTGTTTAGACAGCTTTCCGAACTCTGTTATGACGGAGCGTAGCGTCTGCAAAGATATTCTGAGGTCGGACACAACCCTAGGCTTGTGGAGGTTGTCGAAAGCCCTGATGTAGTCTTCGACGGAGCCGCATGAAGTGAGTATGAGCTTAAACTCCTTGTGTTTTTCAAGCCTTCTAGCCAGCTCTGTTTCGTCAACGTTCAGGTAGGCGAGAACGTCAAGTCCGTCCACAACCACGTCCTCGACCTGCTCAATCTTTTCCACTATGCCTAGACCGAGGAGATGGCCTACAATCATCTCCTTAAGCTCGTGAGGGGTGGCGAAAACCGTCACGAAATGCTTATCGTTGAGGTAGATGTTTATGGGAAACTCTAACGCCACAGGGTCTTCGACAACCTGACCGTCGTACCTGACTCCCCTAACAACCGTGGATATTCCGTCGTTCGCCATCTGTCAAACGGTTGACCAAACCAGCTTAAAACATTTTGTCATCCACGCTGCTGCAGCCCCGTTTTGAAAAAGCCATCCACGTGTATTCAAGCTCATTTCCTATCTCGTTTCACGGCTTAGACAATCTCATCCACCTCAGCTTCATATGTGATTGTTGAAAAAAGATGAACTGTGTTAACCCATCATGTTTTGCGTTTTCACTGTGCTTGGCCGCGCTTACCGGTCAGCATCCTGAAGGCTGTGAACGGCGTCGTGCATCCGAAACTAAGCCCGACCAACCCCAGCCCGTCATATCAATTTACAGAGACCATGACAACAAAACAGGTTCCAGCCGAGAGCGGAGACAAGCTCTGAGTAGATGTTTTACCCGTGGCCGTAGGGTCAAGCTTACGGACAAGCATGAAGGTTTTTAATTGTTCTGAGAAAAATGTTCTGATGAAGCCCTTGTAAAACCACTGTAGAAAGTCTGATTAACAGCGTGCATGCTGAGTTCATCCCAGCTGTCATACTCCAGCTGAACGTATGTGATGTTACAGGTCTTGCCGGTTGAATAAAACGATGGCCGCTGCCAAGCAGGCTGCTGTCCATGCAAGCATGCTTGTGGTGAAAGCCAGTGTTATCAAGCTGCCCAGCGTACGTGTTATGTAAAGCCCTGTCGGCCCGAGAAGAAGCAGCGAAGGGTCTAGAGCCTGGACCATAAGTATCCTCGCCGACTCCACGGGGTTGAGGATTAGGAGGTTGAGTATGTCGGCTACTTTGAGGTCTGCTATCAACGTTACGCCCATTACCAGAAGGTCGTATATCACCACAAGCGTAAGCCATGTCAACAAAACCGTTGCCAACGCTTCAAACCTTGTCCTAGACAGTATGGATATGAGAAGCCCGACGGCGGAAAGCGTTGAAGCTGCCAACAGCGAGATGAGCATTAGCTGGAGGAACACGACTATGTCGCCCGATGAGAGGACGAGCCATAGATACCATGCAGCCAAGCCGTAGCCGAGAAGAGTACTCAGGAAGATTGAAAGCGTTATCCCTAGATATCTGCTCACAGCAACCTCTGTTTTTGAGACAGGCTGTGCCAGCAGCATCTCCAGCGTGTTTTTCTCCCTCTCGGTTACCAGCGAGAGGCCGGCCAAGGAAAGTGACATCAAAGGCACCATGTAGAGCGTGAGGTTCACGAGAGCCGCTGAAACACGGCCGAATGCCTTAAGCCCCAGATAGCTCAACCCCAGCACGCTGTAGTATGAAAGGCTTAGGCCGAGGACGGCGTATATGACGGCGTAGATTATCAGCCATTTGTTCCTCAGCGACTCCTGAATCTCCCTGACGAGAAGCGTTTTGAACTCCCTAGACAGCATCCTCTGTCAGCCTCATGACAAGCTCGTCCACGCTAGGCTCCTCTATCACAGCTCCTTGGATGTTTACGTTTTGTCTGACGAGGGTTGTTAGCGTTGTGTAGAGGTCTTCGGACTTGAGCGTCAGCCATCCCGGTGAGGAATCTTCAGCCTTCAACCCAGCCGCCTCCAAGCTCTCCTTACCAGCTCTCAGGTGAATCTTGTATGTCAAACTCATCGTTGAAGACAGCTCATACGATTTCATGGCGCGAACAAGCTTTCCACGGTTCAGCACAACGATGTCGTCGGCCATCGTCAGGACCCCGCTGAGGGTGTGCGTGCTTAACAGTATTGTTTTACGCTGCTGCTTGAGCGTTTTCAGAATGTTTACGAGCTCGAGCCTTCCCCTAGCGTCCAAGTTGCTGAACGGCTCGTCCATGGCTAGGATTGGCGGGTTGCCTACCAAGGCTAGGAGCAGACAGAGCTTCTGCCTCATGCCTCCAGACAGCTCTCCAACCCTGACCTCAGCTTTCTCCCTCAGACCAAATTTTTCAAGCTCATCCAGCGTTATGGAAACGTTTCTGAGGTCCGAGAAAAAGTCAAGCAGTTGTGTTAGGGTTAGGTCGTTGTACAGGTTTATGCTCTGGGGTACGTAGCCGATTAGCTTTCGGACCGATTTGCCCTCACGTTTTACGTCAAGCCCGTAAACCTTTAGCTCGCCTTCGAACTTCAGCAAGCCCAGCAGACATCTCAGGAACGTGGTTTTCCCGGCTCCGTTGGGCCCTAAGAGAAACGTGAAGCTGCCTTCAGGTATGTCGAAGTTTAGCCTGTCGAGGGCCAGGAAGCCGTTAAACTCTTTCGTCAAATTACGAGCCTTCACCGCCTCCAAACAAACCCCCTCCAGCCGGCTACGTAAACCGTGAAAACAGATATGATGGTCAGCAGGGCGGCTGTTAAAGCCCACCAGTTGTCGCGGGTGTAGTTCACCGTGTAGCTGTGCGACGGCTTGGCCAAAGGTTTTTCGTCAACGGCTCTGACCCTCGGGTTGAATGGGAAAGCTTTCTTCATGGTCTCCAACGCGTAGTAAGCCGGGCTGAAGATAAATATCCTAAGCTGTGGGAAGCCGTCCATTATGTCTTCCAACGGGTTTTCGACCTTATGTGGAACATCTCCGAGGCCACGGTAATCGCTCCAATAGTTCCCAACACCTTCGAAAGTCCATGTAACGCTTGGGTTTCGCTCGCCTACCACAACTATCTGCTGAAGATTCTCGACGAAGTTGTTAGCGTACATCACACCACCCGACTGCCCGTCTATCCAAACGCCTATGTAGTTGAAGGCAACTGTGTTGTTTCTTATGAGCTGGAACATACGAGGTGGGTAAGGCGAGTACTCGATGACAAACCCGTTTACGTGCCCGTAGATGAGGTTTCTTTCAACTGTTACGTTTCCAGACTCTCTGAGGAAAACACCTTCGCTGACAGCCTCCCCCTTGTTTTCCTTGACTATGTTGTTTGCAACATACAGGTTGTAGGAGAACATGAGAGCGAGGCCGACAAGGTTATGGCTAACTATGTTGTCTGCTATCGTGTAGTTATAAGAGTACATCAGATGCATGCCGTACCTAGAGCGGGTTATTATGTTTCCTTTTATCGTCGTATTGTACGCGTGTTCGTTGTATATTCCGTCTTTGCTGTTTGTTATACGGTTGTTGATGAGGCTTGTGTTGAAGGTGTACCAGAGATATATTCCATGTCCTCTTTCGTTAATGTCCTTGTTAGCGAAGCTTTCTAAAGTGTTGTTCTCTACCACGGTGTTTCTGGATTTCAGAAGGTAGACTGGGAAAAGAGCGTTTGTGACCACGTTGCCTGTTATTCTGCTGTTGTCGCCTTTGACCTTTATCCCAGCCGCCTCCATCGAGATGTCGGGGTTGGAGTTGATGATCTTTAAGCCTGAGATAGTAACGTTGTCGGCTTCAACGACAACGACGTCGCTCCTGTAGTCTCCGTCGATAACCGGGTAGCCCACACCTTTCAAAGTCATTGTTTTCCTGATTACTATCGGCCCACAGTAACGTCCCTGCTCAATAATTAAAACTCCCCCACTCGGTGTTTCGTCGACCATTTGCTGGAGCAACGTGTTGTCGCAGGCTTGTTGCTGTCCGCCGATAGCCTCGACTACGGCCGCTAAAGCCAGCAGACAGACGGCGGCGTACACAGCCGGCTTTCCGCCAGCCTTAGACGACCTCACCTTCTTCTCCTAAACTTTGCAATTAAATTCGGCGGTATTTGAATCATAGCAGCCGCTAACGGCAGGAAGAAGGCTGGCCCTAAGTAGCTAGCGATCTTGAAGTTCGCTATCTCGTAGTAGCCGAAGAAAGGCGGGTCGAAAGGCTCTATCTTGACGGGAGCGCTTGGATGAATGGTGTGAGTGTAGTTGTAAAGCCAGCTGTAGATGTAAGCTGGGGTTGCGACAACCAAAACTAGGTAGACAATCCACAGGAGTGTATGAGCTTGTTTCTTGTGTCTCAGAAGCCCTGTCAAAACTATGAGAAGGGTTAGAACTCCGTACAGGGGCGGCAGGTAAACCGTCTCAATTATTTTCTCAGGCTTGATCTCGCCAAGCCCCACATAGTGGTTGACTATGTTAACCTCGTTAACATCGCCATGAATTCCGGTTAAGGGTATGATGACTACTTCAAGCCATCTCTGGGCGTACATCGGTGCGTTCAACCTTATCGTCCACAGAGGCAGCGGTAAAGATAACAAAACTAAAACCGCTGGGATTACTGTGAAGAACGTTAGCTTTCTATAGTTGATCCGGTATGTTTCAACCATGATGGGTCACCGCGCCTTTTTTTACTTCTTCGATTATTTTATGCCAGCTGTAAACGTGGCCATCGTGTTTATGGGCTATCTGCTCAGCCACGCTCGAATCCTTGGCCGCCACTATACCGCTGCTCATAGGCGTCCAAAGTTTTTTGGGGTCTGCTTTGACGTAATAGGCAGCCATCGCGTCAAGCTGTTCTTTTGTGTGGTAATCGAAGACCGCTGCAGCCAATACTTTAACCCGTTCAGAGTTCTCGATGTAGTCTTTTAGCATGCATCTGATGTCGTCATACTTCCACCAGTCATCCATGCCTTCAACGAGCAGTCCTGCTGCAAACTCTTGCCTGCTTATGACCATGCTGCACCGCTTGCACTTGTCTTTGTCCAAGTATATGAGGAGCCGAGGTATCTGTCTGGCGGGCTGTAGGGTTAGGTAGACAGCGGCAGCAGTCACTGCTGCCACTGCTACAGCTCCCACAACTAGCGCACGCCGTTTCAACGCAGTCACGTATTCTTGGTTACGCAGGCTCTACCTCGAGCCAGCCAGCCATCTCTAGGTGCAGAGGTGAGCAGAACTCTATGCAGTAGAAGCAGTAGACACCCGGCTTGTCCGCTGTGAACTCTATGGTGGCTGTCTCCCCAGGCTCGATGCTTGCTATGATGTTATATTCTGAAAGGGCGAATGCGTGCGTCGCGTCTCTTGCTGTTTCTACGTTGGTTATGTGTAGTCTGACAAGGTCTCCTGCCTTACATCTGATTATGTCAGGTGTTATTGTGCTTCTTATCTCCGTCGCCCAGACCTCGGTTACCCATCTTCCATCCTCCTGATGCCTGTGTATTCGTTCCTTGCCCTTTTCTGTGGCGTTCGGGTCTTTCTCGAAGGTTTCGGGGTTTGTTCCGACAGGATAGACTTCCAATGGCTTGAGCTTGCTCGCCAGAATCATTTTCGCGTAGTGAGGCTCCCCTATTCCTATGGGCATGTCATACAAAAGCTCCATCTTCTCACCCGATATGTCTATCAGCTGGAAGTTCTGAGGTAGCAGTGGGCCTATGTTCATGAACCTGTCCAAAGACCATTTGTTCAAGGCTACAAGATACTTGCCTTTCGGGCTGGGTGAGTCGCTCTCAGGCGTGCACAGGTGGCCGATGTTATAGTGTATCTTTATCCTGTCCACGAGCTTGAATGGGTTTGGACCCGTGTAGTCTGGGGGCCCTAACGTATACTTGTTGACCTCGTTGCCTATGAAGGTGCTTACATACCCGTGTCCTTTGTCGTCGAACTCGTTGTGCAAAGGCCCTAGAGCCGTCTCTATCTGCGCTGCTTTTGCATCCTCGAAGCGTATTATGGGGACGCCGTACGGGTCTGTTCCCTCAAACCTTTTGTCGGCTATGGCGCTTTTGATTTTCTCAACGTCGTATATCGTGACAACTGGCGAAAGCTTTCCGCCGATGACGACGTATCTGCCACTCGGCGACATGTCGCATCCGTGTGGACTCTTGGGTTCGGGGACGAAGAACAGCACACCTTCTTTCACTGCGGTTTCGAGAGTGACGACTTTAACGCCGTTCATCTCAACAGCTTTACCAGCTCTAACGAGCTCCTCAGCTTTCTTCCAGTTGATAACATGCAGGTAGTCGAAGTCACGTTGCGAGGCTCCGACTTCAAGCGGCGGCCGTCCCTCTAAAACACCGCCGATGGCTCTCTCTGTGTTTATGGAGTTTGTGAAGGCAAACCCGTCCGAAGGACCCCAGCCCACGACCTCAAGGTCTTGCATGTATGGTGGAAGCTCTATCTGGAAGCTTCTGGCCAGGTCAAACCGGCCTTTAGCCCTGTCGAAGGCTATGAAACTTGCACAGCCTCTGAAGTAGTCGGCGAAGTTCTTTTCAGTCAACGGAACGTATGTCACGCCTGGTTTGTATCCTTTACCTGGCTCCCATGGAGCTGGGAACTGGCTCATACAAGCTACGTATTCGGTGTTGGGTGTAGTGCATGCTCCACCGTGCTGTGTCTGTGTGTTAGGCAGCTTAACGATGTCTTTCGTCTCGAAGTCTCGGAGGCCTATGGCTGCCATTCTAGCATTCAGCTTATCGCCTATGAACAGCCATTCGCCGACATACTCTGCGTTTCTCCTGTCAAACTCTGGATGATGTGTGTCACCCATAGTTAACAACCTCACTCCGTTACTGCCCTTTTCAAGCAGCCGCATTGTCTTCACGTCACCGTAACCATATCCCTGCCAAGGCTCCACGGTGTAAACAGCTATCACTTTCAAAAGCCTCATCGAAGGAACGCCTATGACGAGAACCTGTCCTGAATGCCCACCCGATGAAAACATCACAAACTCGTCATATACTCCTCCCGGCACATACGTCTTGAGAGCTGCGACCGCATGGAATGTGGTCAGTTTACGCTCCGTAATGACTTTTTCAACCGCTGCCGCGACAGGCGGTGCTGGCGGTGTGATGAACCTTCCTGCCGTAAATCCCGCAGCAGCTCCAACTACAACGCCTGCACCCAAAGCTGATATAAGCTTCCTACGGCTCACTTTGGCCTCCTTAACCACACCCATATCTCTTCTCAGCAGTAAGAAAGTGGCGAGGCATAAAGCCGCTACGTCTAACATGTTAGACGCCGTTTATCACGTCGCACACAAACTATTTCTGTAATATCCACGCACAACCGTTTAGTGGGCGGTTTGATACGTGGAAAAAAGAAGGTCAACGGGATGCTGGTTGTTTTCAGCGCGCTCGTGTTCCTCACCTCGGCTTTGGCTTTCATCACAGGGCCGGCAAAAGCGGTCACAGGTTCTACGAAAGAGTTCGTCATAACTGCTCGGCAGTGGGCCTACGACCCGCCCGTAATAGAGGTCGAGCAGGGAGACGAAGTGATAATCCGACTTAAATCCACAGACATTTCACACGGCATATACATCGAAGGATATGACATCAGAGCTGACTTGATTCTCGAGGAAGGAATGCCCAACGAGGTTGTGTTAAAGTTTGTAGCAGATAAACCAGGCTCTTTCATTTTCAGATGCTCCGTCAACTGCGGACCGTTCCATCCTTTCATGACAGGCGTTCTCAAGGTAAACCCCAACTATGCCTTCCAAGGAGCTTCGATACTCGCCGTGTTGACGGGGATGCTCAGCCTACTTTACTTAGCGGTTTTCAGGAGGTAGCTGAAGATGGAGAGCCGGCAGCAGTACAGGTGGCGGTTCGACCTCTTCAGAATACCTTTGATCAAATGGTTTGTCCGCAAGAGGTGGTTTCAGTTCGCCGTCATAACCCCCAACCTCGCCATTTTCTTCATACTGATGATAGCGGGATTCTACGGGCTGCCTGTCGGAAACAAGAACGTCTCGGTGCTCGTAGTCTGGATACTTTGGTGGGCTGCTCTGATGATATTGCTAGTTCCGATAGGAGGCCGTCTATGGTGTATGATGTGTCCGATGCCAGCTATAGGCGAATGGTTGCAGCGCAGGACTTTGACGCAGAAGAACGAGAAAAACCTTGGCTTGGGTAAAAAATGGCCAAAATTCCTCGACAACATATGGCTTCAGAACTTTAGCTTCTTGACGGTCTCCTCTTTCATCGGCGTGCTCACCACAAGACCTCTAGCAACAGCCGTAATGCTTTTCGCTCTTGTTATAGTTTTACCAACGATACTGCACCTCCTGTTCGAGCGTAGAGTTTTCTGCCGCTACGTATGTCCCGTCTCAGGCTTCATAGGACTCTACTCTATGCTAGCGCCGTTGGAGCTAAGGGTCAAAAGCAGGGAGGTCTGTTTGAAACATGTTGGGAAAGAATGTTTCAAAGGCAGTGAAAACGGTTATGGATGTCCGTGGTACGAGTTTCCGCAGAACCTCAACAGAAACGCCTACTGTGGGCTTTGCATGGAATGTGTCAAAACATGCCCCCTCGACAACATAGCCCTAAACCTGAGAATCGGAGGTGACGACCTGCTCGTCGAACCGTGGCACGGCATAAAAAAACGCGGACTCGACGAAGCCTTCAAGGTATTCATAATGACTACTTTGTCTATACTTTACGCCCTTGTTTTCGTCGGCCCCTACGGCTGGCTCAAAGATTTAGCCGACGTCATGGGCGGGGCCACCTTCAAAGAGATGTGGTCGCCTCAGGGCAACCTGCTGCTTGAATCATTCAATGTGGAAAGCTTTCTGCTTTTCGCAGGGCTTGTATGGGGTAGCACGCTTTTAGCAGCTCCCGCAGTATTCTTCGCCTTCTCATACGCCGCCAAGCTTGCGTCCGGCGTGAAACACATACCGCTCAAAAAAATTTTCATCAACTTCTCATACAGCTTAGTCCCGTTAAGTTTGATGTCGTGGGTTGCGTTCTCGCTCTACATCCTTTTGGTCAACGGCTCATACATAGTAGCAGCCCTGTCCGACCCGTTTGGATGGGGCTGGGATCTGTTCGGCACCAAACACTTTCCGTGGACACCTGTTTTAACAAGCATCATCCCCTACATACAAGCAGCCCTGTTGATAGCCGGCCTGTACCTGTCTGTAAAGCTGGCTTACCGGATTGCGCAGCGGACGATGCCAAGCAGAAACGCCGCTATAAAGGCTGCGATACCCTTTGCAGCCATGCTGACAGGCCTCTGCCTGCTATACCTCGGCCTCTGGCTCGACTCCTTCTACTGGGGGTGGATAGCATGGTGAAACTACGTCCTTCAGAATTGATAGCCATAGTGCTGCTTGGCTTAACAGTCCTAGTTACGTTGTTTGGGCCTTTTTACTTCGACAATGTTACAAGAGCTGAGAAAGAAAAAGAACACGTGTTCTATGTCACGGCGCGGCAATGGGTCTTCGAGCCAGCAGAGTTTGTTGTCAAAAAAGGCGAAAAAGTCACGTTCATCGTATCAAGCGCTGACGTGGTACATGGGTTCATGGTAACTGGCTATAATATAGTCGCCGTCATCAACCCGGGCGAGTTTGTGAAGATAACGTTCACAGCGGACAGAGCTGGGGTTTTCGAGATTAGATGCTCTGTTTACTGCGGGGAACCGTTGCTCAACTCGGGTGCGGGACACTGGCTGATGAAAGGGGTTCTTAAGGTAGTCGAACTGTGAGAGAACGTTTAATTAATGTAAATACGTTGTAAACATCTGTATACAGAAGTATGAAAAATAACACAAAGGTTTTTCATACAGCAGAAAAGAAATATACCCTAGGCCCAAAGAGGATGAAAAAACTTTCACTCAAAATAGACATCCCGCCCCAAAGCTGGATAAGAAATATTGCGAAAACCCAGGGAGTAACTGGCGTAAAACTGTTGGACTGCATCCCCTCCAACAATTCGATGAACGAGTTCTTTGAAATAACCTGCAGCCCCGAAGCGATGGCGGAAGTTGTCAGGAACCTTCAAGAAACATCCGGCATAGAAGATTTGGAAGTAACGCTGAAGATGTCTTCAGGCAAGATCGTCGGCTCCCTGAAGACAACGCAGTGCAACCTCTGCAAGCACTTTGCATCCTCAGAATGCTTCCTCGGTTCAGCTGTTTACGAGCTTGACAAAGGAAGGCTCCGCTGGTCTTTCTACGTAAGGGAAAAATACATTCCGCAGATCCTTACAGCGTTGGAGAAGGAAGGGATAACGTACGAGGTAGAGCATAACATTAACGTAGATGTTGCTGAAGAGCTCACGCCTCTCCAGGAAAGACTGTTGGATAGGGCTCTTAGAGAAGGGTATCTGGACATCCCCAGAAGAGCAAGAGTAGAGCATCTTGCTAAAGAATTCGGGATAACAAAGGCCTCGCTGTCGATTACTCTGAGACGCGCGCTGAGGAAGGCGGTCAAGGCTTATCTTGAACAGGCTAAACCATGAATACATAAAAAAGGACAGGTGCGACGCTGTAGTGATAGGCGGCGGCGTAGTCGGACTGCTAACAGCGTACATGCTGAATCTCGACCACATGAATGTTGTGGTTGTTGCTGGAAAGGATGTGAAGAAAGCCGCTTCCTGGGGAAACGCTGGATATCTTGCGGCAGGTTTCGGCTCACCTATTCCATCGGCGGAAAGCATTTCCCGAATCATAAAATGGATGATTACGTCCGACTCGCCAATCAAGATTTCACCTAAGTTCCTCATTACAGAGACGACGCCGAAAGGCTGGTTGACTAAATACTTGAAAAAATCTAAGCAAATAACAAGCCTAGATTACGCATCGACGGTTAGGCAGTTATGTGTTGAGGGGGTGCGGTTGTTGAAGAAGGTCATAGACGAGTTGAAGCTGTCAACAGACTTGAGACATGACGGAATCCTCGAGGTTTATCTCAGTGAGCGAAAACTTACAGACCATCTCCAGCTTCTTGAAAACAACAGAAGGCTAGGAATAGATTTCAAGCATCTCGACGCAAAAGAATGTCTTGAGAACAACCCTCTGCTGTCCAAGGATGTCGTGGGGGGCGTTCTATTCACGGAAGACCTTTCGCTAAACCCTTCAAAACTTATTTTATCTCTTCGCATGGCGCTAGCCCAACAAACGGGGATAAAGATATTGGACGAGGAGGTTGAAAAAGTTTACACTGTAGGACGGAGGGTTTCTTCTGTCAGGCTTTCAGACCAATCTTCGCTAACCGCCCCAGTTTATGTGATCTGCGCAGGTGTAAACACTAGACAGCTACTGTCTCAGCTTGGAGTAACGCTGCCCATCGTCCCCGCCTACGGCTACATGGTTATGACGGAGCCTGTTGACGATAAACTTCGTTGGCCCATCGTTGGAGGGGAGTTCAGGCTCGCCATGTCTCAGACGGTAGAAGGCAACCTACGGGCTACAGGATTTTTCGAGCTGAGACACAGCCTTCACCAACCTTCTGAGAAAAGGTTCGACCATCTTCTGAGGAAGGCTTCACAATACGTTCCCGTTTTCGCTAAGCTCAGCTTGTTGGAGAAATGGTTTGCCGCAAGGCCTTGCACGCCCGATGGAATACCATACGTTGGCCGCGTAAAGTATGATAACCTTCTGGTTGCAGCAGGTCATTGCAGGCTGGGTCTTACGATGGCTGCTTCCACGGCTAAGCTCGTAGCGGACCTGATAGCAGGTAGAGATAATCCGTTTGGGCTGTTGCTGAGTCCAGCAAGGGAGGCCTCATGAATTTGACGTTAACCGTCATATTCGGCTAGGAAGACCGATGAACCAACCTGTATGCGGATTTGTGCTGTCTGCGTAAAACCTTTACCTGCTTTCCCGAGAGGTTTATAAATGTCTTCCAACATGTTCATCCTCACAAACTCCACAGCCATCACAAATCGAAGAAACATGTAGACGGTTTCTGTAGCAGATGCGGGAGAGCTTACAAGTGCAAATGCCCTGAATGTAACGGAAAGCTGAGGAAGAGGCCAGGAAGAAATCAGCATATCCCCATGGTATATCTAGCCCCAAAAGACCGCTGAAAAACACACATTCATATTGAAAAAACAGCAACAACAATACATAAGCAAGACATACGAAAAAGGAAAAAATGGAGGAGAGAGTTGGCTGGAAGCCGCCAGCAGAACAACACCTAAGAACACCCCCCGCGAAAGGCCGGTAATATGAATGCTGCCGTATCCTATAGGATACGGAAATTTATATGGGCCGGCCTCTCCAGAGGGTTTTTCCCTGCTGTTCAGGCCGGCGCCTCCAGCCTTTCCCGTTCCTTCACAGTCTTCCAGATACGTCGTAGGATTCTCTCCTCGTCTTTTGCTTTGTGGTGAGCTTTGTGCAGAACGGCTGTTGTCAGCCTTGCAAGGGCGTGTCGTGCCGGTTTGCTATAGATTTTGACGGTTCCCTTGCTGCCTTTGTAGAGGCCGAAGAACGCTTTCAGACGGCTGTAAGACCTTGTCCTTTCTACGTAAGGCATTATCTCTGCTAGGGCTTCTCTCGCCATCAGATGGTTATCTCCCACGATTGCCAGAGCCTCGACAACCCTACTGTAGGAAGGTATTCTTTTAATGGCTTCGGGGTCTATTATCTTCGCCATTGTAGTCATCCTCTTCTCCAAATCCTTTATAGCGTCTTTCAGGACATCTCTTTCAACTCCGCTTAAAGCCTTCATCCTGTTCAACAAGCTTTGATGGCTCTTAAGCAGACTTCTATACGCGCAGGTTAATCTACGCATCACAAGGATGTCTTCGTTGACCTCTCTAAACCATCTGGGCTCAATGGCTATCATCGCTCTTATGTCGTTTCTCGCTGTCTTCAAAAGCCCAAGCTCTTCACGCTTCTTGGCCAGCATCGTCGCTCTCCGAAGGTAGAAGACCCTGACACCACGCCTGAGAAGCTCTATGAATTCTTCGGTGAGCTCTACGGGAATAACGTCCACGTAGAGCACGTCGTTTGCTTTCGCTGGAATATCAGTTATTTTAGCGGCCTTATTGAAGTTTTCACCGTCAACACTGTATATGTGGTGGTTTTCGTCGTTCTTCCTACTGCGGTTCTTGTTCGCCATCCTGTGAACATCAACGAAGAACATTCTTGCTTCTCTCCCGAGAGGTTCATAAACCTGTTTTTGGATAGACTTCGTTTCTTCACCGCTTTCAGCCATGGTGGTGTCGTTGTCCACAGGCTGCCCAACACACCGCGGCAGCCTTTAAACATACCCGAATGCGACGTAACAGCGGGATGGAGGCTGAGAATTCCGAACATGTATAAGCCGTTGTTTCATTTTGAGGCTAATGACGGGAGGTAGATTAGAAAGCGGTATGGGTTGAAGACGGAACACCATGTTTCAGCTATAGGGAAAATGAGGAATCGCCGTTTGTCCCTTCAGACCACAGCCAAACCATGATAAGGGAGAATCGTATTGTAGTAGGTGTTGTAAAACGTTTATTAACAGGGATAAGTGGCCATACTGCAACAGAATATAAGGAAAAACCAAGAAGAAAGAAACACAAACCAACAATCGTCTAATATTTATATGAAGGGATTATTGTTTTATACGCAATGTCGGCAAAACCTCACATGAACCTTGTTGTCATAGGGCACGTCGACCACGGAAAATCGACCACGATGGGACATTTCCTCTACAAGATAGGCGCAATCGACGATAGGACGCTAAAGACCTATGAGGAGGAGGCCAAGAAGATGGGGAAGGAGAGCTTCAAGTTCGCATGGGTTTTAGACAGGATTAAGGAGGAGAGGGAGAGAGGACTGACGATAGACCTAGCCTTCCAAAAGTTCGAGACAAGGAAGTATTACTTCACGCTCATCGACGCCCCCGGACACAGAGACTTCGTCAAAAACATGATAACGGGCGCGAGCCAAGCTGACGCAGCCATACTCGTGGTTTCCGCTAAGAAAGGCGAGGCAGAGGTAGGCATAGCCCCCGGAGGCCAGACCAGAGAACACGCATACCTCTCGTATGTCCTCGGCATAAGGCAGCTTATCGTGTTGATAAACAAGATGGATGACGCCTCAGTAAACTGGGCCAAAGAGAGATACGACGAGGTCAAGCAGATGTCTGGAGACCTTCTGAAAACCATAGGATACGACATAACCAAGATCAACTTCATACCTGTTTCAGGATGGCTGGGCGACAACCTGACCGAAAAAAGCAAAAACCTACCATGGTACACGGGTCCGACCCTTCTGGAGGCTCTCGACCAGTTTCAGGAACCGCCCAAACCCATAGACAAGCCTCTCAGAATCCCTATTCAGGGTGTTTACTCCATTAAGGGTGTTGGGACGGTTCCCGTCGGCAGAGTAGAGCAGGGTGTTCTCAAGCCCGGCGAAATCGTAACCATATATCCGGGAGGTCTGAAGGCTGAGGTCAAGTCCATCGAGATGCATCACCAACCGCTCCAGCAAGCCATTCCCGGCGACAACATCGGCTTCGCGCTCAAAGGCGTTGAGAAAAGCCAGCTGGCCAGAGGAATGGTTGTCACAAAACCCGACACACCGGTTCCAGTGGCCAAAGAGTTTATTGGACAGATTTACGTGATATACCATCCGACGGCGATAGCGCCCGGCTACACCCCCGTCCTCCACATACACACTGCTCAGACAGCTGTGAAGTTTGTGGAGTTGATTCAGAAGATGGACCCGAGGACCGGCCAGGTTACTGAGAAGAATCCGTCGTTCATCAAGACGGGTGATGTCGCGGTGGTCAAGCTTCGGCCGCTCAACCCAGTTGCCCTCGAGCCAGCCAGCGTCTCACCCGAGCTGGGTAGGTTTGCTATAAGAGACAGCGGAATGACCGTTGCTGCAGGCGTTGTGAAGGAAATAACTGAGAGCGGCTAGCGGGCGGTCATCTGCATCTCGATGGCCACGTCATCAGGTATCTGAATCCTCATTATTTGTCTCATAACTCTCTGGTCCGTTATTCCCAAATCTATTAGCCTACGGTGTATCCGCATCTGATGCTTTCGCCAGGTCTTCGTGCCTTCGCCGCAGGGTGATTTCCTTGTCGGAAGGATTAGCCGTTTGACCGGTAGGGGGATAGGCCCCGCTATACGGGTGCCTGTCCTGTCAGCTATCTCCTTTATCTCCCGGCATACCTGCTCGAGTTTGACGAGGTTTGTGCTCGTGATTTTTATCCTAACCGTCTGCGTCATGCAATCGTCCCAAACGTGCTGGGAAAGCCATGGTAAAAACCTTACATCCGGAAGATTTTGCCGGAAACGAATGTTGGGAGGTGGATTATGAGCTTAAATACTCTTAATCCGCGTAGATGTCAAGATGCATGTCGATGAGCTTGAGCGGCTGAGAAGCGAAGCCCGGCAGCTGGCTGTAGACATGGTCCGGCTGCTGGCTATGAGAAGGGGGGTTGTTTCAAAGATTGCGGAGGTAAAGCGTTCAACCAATCTTGACACTGTGCAGCCCGATGTGGAGGCGGCGGTTCGCCGTGCCATGCTCGAAGAAGCTGTTAAACACGGCATACCGGCTGAAACTGTCAACCGTCTTGCGACAGTCATTTTTGCTGACGCCGTCGAGATGCAGTCCAAGCCATCGAAGCTGCTGACGCACATGGACATTCTCAGGAGAGCCGTTGAGATGCAGCGAAACGGCCGCGAGGTTCAGAGGCTTGAGGTTGGAGAGCCTGACTTAGGAGCTCCGCAGCAGGTGCGTGACACGGTTGGCAAGGCTGTTGTTGAAGGCTACGCCAGATACGCAGACTCCAGGGGTATTCCCGAGCTGAGAACAGCCATAGCCGAGCAAATCCACGCGAGATACGGCTACGAAGCCGGGCCCAACAACGTGATAGTCACACCGGGCGGCAGGTTCGCCATATACCTCGCGATGAAGACGCTGCTCGCCGAAGGTGATGAGATAATCGTGATAGACCCGTCCTGGCCGATGTACAAGCAGTGCGCACGCTTTGTGGGAGCTAGGCCTGTGGCTGTCCGAACACGGTTCGAAGACGGCTGGACCCCCGACCCACGCATCGTTGAGGAAAGAATATCCAAGTCCACCAAAGCCATCCTACTCAACTATCCCAACAACCCGACGGGAAAAACCCTCGACAGGAAATCCTTCTCAAAAATCGTCGACATAGCACGAGACAACAACCTAACTCTCATCAGCGACGAGGTTTACATCGACTACACAAGGGGAGACGGTCCTGTGAGCGTGTTGGACGGATGGGATGTAAACTTTATCCTGATACAGTCTTTTTCGAAGAGCTATGGGATGACAGGCTACAGAGTTGGCTACGTAGTCGCAAACGAGGCCCTTGTCTCGAAAATGGCCTCCATCATAGGCCTAGTTTTGACGTGTGTCCCGGAGTTCATCCAACACGGTGCTCTGAAAGCGTTAAGCCTCAAGGAAACTCCGAAACAATACGCAGAGATAATGATGAGGCGGGTGGACGTGGCCGTCAGAGAGCTGGAGAAGATAGGAGCCTCGTTCTACAAGCCCGACGGCGGCATGTATGTTTTTCCACGGATAAACACGGGCGGGGCTGACGGCATGGAGCTGGCCTTCGAGCTCCTCGAGTCCAAAGGGGTCGCAGTAGCTCCCGGCTCAATCTTCGGAGGCTACGACGACTTCATCAGGATCTCGCTGGGTGCTTCCGAGGAGTCGATAGCCAAGGGCATAAGGCTTCTGGGCGAGTTCTTGGCTGAGAAGGGGCTAACGTAGTGGCCGGGTCTCAGGCCGCCGTCGTCGGCGTAGGCCCGATGGGACTATGGATGGCCCAACACCTGGCCAAGAAAGGCTACAGCGTCAAAGTATACGACATAAACTCCGCGAAGACAAGGATGGCGGCTAAAAGGTTCACAGCGGCAAAAAGTCTGGACGACGCTGTTTCAAACGCCTCGATAGCAGTGGTCGCGGTCGGCTCAAAAAACGCAGGCAAAACCATCCGTCAAATCCTCACACGTCACCATGGCAAGACCATCATAGACATCTCATCGGTCAAAACACCCGTCATCCAACCCCTAAGACGAACATCACCGTACAGTGGGTTGATAGTGCTGACGCATCCCTTGTTCGGCCCCGGAGCCAAAAAGCTCGAAGACAAAACAGTCGTAGTCACACCATTCCGGAGACCGGCTGAAGAGACAGTAATCGCCAGAAAAATCTTCAGCCCTTGCAAAATCGTTTCTATGAGCCCTGACATGCATGACAGGGTTATGGCTTACGCCATGGCCGTTCCACGTGTTCTGATGCTCGCGCTCCTCGAATGCTGGCGGAGAAAAAAGATAGACGTTTTGACAACAAGCCAGAAAGCCCTCATGCTCGCCGCCTCGACCATCCTCACCGAAAAACCCCAGGTCATCAACGAAATAGTCACCCAAAACCCCTATACAGCAGAAGCAGTCGCAGACATCCAAAACCTCATCAAAAACATCAGACAAAAAACCTCCGCAAACATCCTACAAACATACAGGAAGCTGGCCACACAGACCACAGACCTCGCAAAACAATACAGCCGAGCATACAGCATAATCGAAAAGGTTGCATGACTTAAATTTCCCCGATAAAGCGTTTAGAATGCGCCGGGGTGCCCTAGCCAGGTAGGGGGCTGGTCTGCTAAACCAGTGGCCTTCGGCCGCGCGGGTTCAAATCCCGCCCCCGGCGCTAAAAGACCCTTCAACAGTCTCTTCATGCAACGCCGCGTTTGTCCAGCAGCTGCACATCTGGGACGCCGCCTGACATTTCATCGAACAATCTTTTCAAAATTTTCAGATGTTTGTTACCAAGCCGACTGATGTATTTTTATATGGTTTGTAGTGGTGTTGCAAATTGTTATATATATTTATTTGCAATAACAATGCGGATATGGAGCGCTGGAACCCTTGGTGGACGGGAGAGGAGGACCCCAGCTACATCGCATGGTCCAAGCTTCCTCTCAAGTGGCGTCCGGCCTAGATCCGAGCGGAAAAATTCTACACAGGAAGAATAGGAAAATTCATTTCACAGACCCATTCATATACAGAACGCTTGCACATTATTGCAGGGTAGAGGTTTCTGAAGAAGCTCTGGTCGAAGGTGTTGTCGCCTCACATCTTTCCAGAAAACACCAAGTTTTCCACTGGCGTAACGGAGCTGAGGTCGACTGCATAGCCATGGATGATGGAGACTTTTATGGTTTTGAGGTTAAGTGGGGGGTGAAGAAGGTTTCCAAACCCAGGTGGCTGCAGAGGTTCATGACGCTTGACAGAGAAACAATACCTTTCTTCCTTTCATCGCTCGACGAATAAAGCCGTTCACAGAAACTTCTGAGAATACAGAGGTGGCCGGCTGTGTTGTAGTTAACCATGCGTCTGTTAAACTTTAATCGTTGGGCCGTCGGCTTAACCATCGTGAACAGCGACGCTGTTTTGCGTTCAATTTTTTCAAAGCGTGAAACCCGGCTCTACGCTGACAAACCCGTACCCGAGGATGTTATGCTCAAAATTCTTGAGGCGGGCAGGCTTGCGGGAAGCGCAAAAAACAGGCAGCCTTGGCAGTTCATACTCCTCCGCAGCCGGGAAAACCTGATAGGCCTTTCACGTTTCGGAGATTTCGCAGCACATCTTGCTGACGCGGCGTTCGCAGTCGTCATCCTCGTCTCAGACGAATACAGACAGGACAGGTTTGACGCTGGCAGGGCTGCTCAAAACATGATGCTGGCCGCGCATGCTCTGGGGGTGGGCTCGTGTCCAATAACCCTCCACAACGAAGAGGGTGCGAAAAGGTTCCTCAACGTCCCGCCGGAGCTGAGCATCGTCGTGTGCATAGCCTTTGGCTACAGCGCCGAGGGAAGGCGGAGAGGAAAGGTTGCCCGAAAACGTCTTGAAGAGATTCTGCATCTTGAAAAATATGGGAATAGAGAAGCCCTGTCCTAGTTTTTGGCTCTGCGCACGTTAGCCATGGCTTTGACCGCTGCTTGGTCGCCGCTGCCTTCAGACAGCCATTTAACGCTCCACCTACGAAGACCCTCCAGCAAGGGTTTAAGATCCTCAGCCATAGGTGTCAGCGAGTATGATACAGCGAAGGGCTGGAGGCTGACGACGTTTCTCTTCACAAGTCCTCTGGACTGGAGTGCTTTAAGCGTCCTCGAAAGGGTTTTTGAGTTGAGGCTTGGGATAAGCCTGAGAAGCTCGTTGAAGCCTTTCGGCCCCGTCGTCAGGTAGCTTATGACGACGAGCGACCACATGCTTCCGAGGATTTTTGCAGCAGCCACCATGGGGCATATCTGCCTTTCTTCCTCATGTTTCATCTCCGTCATCTGGTGGCGTCGATGCCTCATACCAGTTAAAATACTTGCCTTTCGCAACTAGATGGCGGAGGGATAGTAGAATGGCGTTGTTGGATTTTGCCTCAAGCTACCAGGACGTTGGACTGCTGTTGCTGAGGGTTTTTCTAGGTTTCATAATGGTTGTTCACGGAATGCCTAAGCTCGGGGGTCAGATGAGACAGCAGATGCGGGGCGGCATTGCTCAGTTTGGGATACCGCCGCTGTTGTTCGACCTTGTAGGGTTGCTGGAGTTTATTGGAGGAATAGCGCTGATAATAGGCGTGCTTACGAGGGTTGCGGCACTCCTCTTCGCTTTGGAGATGGTTGGCACGATAATTCTCTACCTGTCAAAGCTGAGCACGTTCGTTCCGCCTCCGGAGATGCTGCAGCAGATGGTCGCCGGTTCTAGACGGTTTATGCGCGGCTTTATGGCAGGCGTCGGAGGCTGGGAGTTCGACCTTCTCATCCTCGGCACGGCGCTGCTTCTGCTGACAACGGGGGCTGGAGCGCTCTCTGTCGACCGGCTTC
>Ga0209289_100486_pt1 | contig 20673 bp, 16 predicted proteins | sample GXS110809BmetaG_FD_184121 | JGI IMG/M metagenome (GOLD analysis project Ga0209289, IMG submission 184121) | Hot spring microbial communities from Gongxiaoshe hot spring, China to study Microbial Dark Matter (Phase II) - GXS 110809B (SPAdes)... ...
CGCTGGAGGTCCTCGGTTCGGCTCTGGCGCCAGGCCAAGGAGGATTACGGCCTGGACCCCATCTGCTGGGCCAAGGAAAGGCGGTTCCGCTTTTTCGCCCCGATGCACCACCGCCCGGAGGGCGGAGTCCTTAGCCAGCGAAGCGATGCAGAAGCCTTCAGCTACGGCCTGCAATCGCTCATCGACGCTGGAGTCGGAGCCCTGTACGCCCTCTTCGACCCAGATGATCTGGATGAGAAGGCCGTGGCGCTGACTGCTTCCATGGCGGATGTGGCCAAACAGAGGAGCTTGACCTTTGAGGGCCTTATAGAAGAGGTCAGGAATGCGATGCAGCTGGGCCAAACCCGGGGGGATTGGTTCCAGCTCGACGGCATCCAACACCACAAAGCCACGGCCAACAAGATCCTCAACCGTCTACAGCACGCCTTGGACAACCAGCTGAAAGGGGTTGTGCTGAAAACGGAGAATACCGACCGTCCCATCCCTCTCAGAGAGTTGCGGTCAGACCAGCTCTGGGTAGTGGATATTACCCAACTCAGCGATAAGGGACAGCGGCTCGTTTTTCAAACCGTCGTGCGCACGGTGTTCCGATTGCTGGAAGAGCGGAAGGCGGTGGAGATCACCGGGCGTCTGGAGACTGGCCAAAGGAGGTACCCCAAGCACGTGGTCATCTTCGTGGACGAGCTGAACAAGTTCGTCCCGTCCGGGCGGGAATTTTCGGTTCTAAAGGGGGAGATCGTGGAGATCGCGGCACGGGGGCGCAGCGTAGGACTCTCCCTCCTTGGGGCCCAGCAGCTCGCTTCCAAGGTAGACGAAGAGGTGCTGGCCAACACCTCCACCTTTGCCGTCGGCCGGAGCCACCCTGTGGAAATCTGCAAATCTCCTTACGGATGGCTGGCCGAAGGGCTTAAGCAGAAGGCGACCCTCCTGGACAAGGGCTGGATGCTGCTGTGGCATACGCTGCACAACCGCCCGGTTCTGGTGCATTTCCCCATCCCACTCCATCACTTGAAAAGGGAGATCAAAGGCGAATTGAGACAGTGAGGGCCATGGTTGAGTCGGTGCCTCAAGCTATTGAAGGGTTCTTGCAAAAGCTAAAAAGGCAGGGAGTTTACGCACCTGGAGCCGCGCTCTCCGAGGAAGAACAGGTGCTCCCCTTGACCTTTGCCGAAGAGCGGGAGTATGCCTCCGTGGAAGCTGAGTCCTGGGAACCCCTCACGGTGGACTCGGGATCGGGAGGGGAAGAGCTTGTGTTCACAGCGTTCCTCGACGGCGTGCAGCGGACGATGATGCTCCCCTATCGGGTTCCCTTGCCGAACGGGGCACAGGTGCCCCTGCATGTGGCCCACATCGCCGCCGGCGTCCTCCTCCGGGATGGAAGCGGTCGCCTCTACATAGAGCCCGACCTCATCGCCGCCCGCCTGCTCCTGCTCGGACCTTTTGAGGGCATCCGGAAAGCAGCAGGTATGTCCCTTGAAAGCAACGATATCGTGTGGGACACGTCTGAACGGACGTTTGCTTTCCCAGAGGAACCGAACGAATGGATCGTCTGCGACACGACCTTCCGGGGGACCGAGGAAGCTCGGAGCGAGCGGCGCGAGGGTGCCCTGCTCGGAGACGAGCTGTTTAAGGAGGGGCTGATCCGATCCCGGGCTCAAGGGAGAGTCGCGACCCTGCGGCAGCGGCTGGAGTTCGCCGTGTTGGCGAAGTTCCGCAAGAAGCACCCCGATGCGTTCCTCTTGGTGGACGGCCCGCTCTTCTTCTTGGACAAGTGGCGCAGAAGGGCGGCCAACGTCTTAGGCCCGCTCCTGGGCGAGTCCCGCGAGGGTCTCCTTGAGGACAGACTGCTCCGGAACGCCGTCGGGCTCATCAAAACGCACCGATTGCGCCCGAAGCATCCCGAACAAGTCGTACGAATCGGCCCGGACCAGCGCTCCCCAGTGGTGCGCATCTCCGAAGAGGTGGACGTTAAAGGGAGGCGAGGCGAACTCGACGAGGAAGGGAGCTACGGGGGAGCACACCTTACCTGGTATACGCGCCTGCGATATCCGCAAGGAAACTTCCTATCGTACGGGCTACGGGGCTTAATTCGTTTAGACGTCCATCGCACCACCTTCGGAATCGAACGAGCAGACGCCTTGCAACCTGAGAGCTTCCGACCATACAAGCCGAAAGTGGACGGGATCACCCGAGCGGTGTGGCAGGAGCGCTGGCCCGGCGTGCACCGCGGTGGGCACTCCTGGACAAGAACCCAGGTCTATCCTATTGAACAGCTGGAAAGGGTACTCAAAGCCCGAGTATACCCAAGACGACTCCTTGTTCATCTTTTTAACATCCCGAACCCCTAGGAGCCTCTTCCAGAGCTCAGACTTATCTCGCCCGGCGCGTGTGGGCAGTGCTACGGCTCCTTAGACGGACATCCGCCTGCGCGGCGTTCTCGACGAGGTCTTTCGCCTGCGGGATGGCTCCTCCCTACGGGTTACAAAACGGCGCGCATCACAAACCGCTAAGATTAAGTTCCTCCGGTGCGAGACAAAGCTCAACGCGTACCCGTGGATCGCCCAGGCGAACAGTGTTAAGCTCCTGCTGTAACCAATCTCGGGTCGCGTTGGGGCAGCTCCGATACGTAGTCGCACTCATGCGAAAAGCTCCCCGTAGGATGTAGCCAAGACCTTAGCCATGTCGTCCAGAGTAGGCGAGCGATGCCTCCCCGCTTTTGCCAGGTGCGGAAGCGCTCTCTTCTGAACTTCTGCATCAGTCTGGAAGGCTTCTCTGCACGGTGGTGTTGACCAGCTTTCTTGAGCTCGCAACCCGAGCTTCAGCGCACCCCTCCGAACCAGGCGGCTATGCCCTCGTCCAAATAACCGTCGTGCGATCGCATAACCAAATAAGACCTACTACCTGACTGCAAACCGGACCTACGCATGGTCTGCCTGAGGACGTTTCTTTTCCCCCAAGTCTTCCTCCGCCAAGTGTTTTTTGCCCTTTACGGGTCCTATTCCGAGACGTCGACGGTGCAACACGCGGAATGCCCACAAGCTGCAGAAGTCTCGATGGGAAAAGCGCAACATGAACCCCAGAAGGTCTCTGCGACCTCCATAACCATGAGACAGGGTGGACCGACGAAAAAGGTGGATGCGACACGAAGGGAGCACCCCTAGTACCCGTAACAGCCGTTGCGACTTTACCAAGAGGCATACCGCCTTGTGCCCTTCCCCCGAAGAGCCAAACTCTAAGGATGGACTCTACGGTAGCCACCCAAACGTCTTGACCACGAGCTGATTCGGGAAACTCCAGCTACCCCGAGAGCACCGTCACGACGCCCTGAGAACCGTCTACCCGCACTCGCTGTCTGGTGCGCAAGCGGCGGGTCGCGTCGTGCACGCCCACCACCGCGGGGATGCCGTACTCCCGCGCCACCACTGCACCGTGGGTCATCATGCCGCCCACCTCCATCACCAGCCCGCCCGCCACCAGGAAAAGGGGCGTCCAGGCCGGGTCCGTGCCGTGGCAGACCAGGATGTCGCCAGGTTGCAAGTCGGCTTCGTGCGGGTTATGGACTACCTTAACCGTGCCCTCGGCCACGCCCGGCGAGACCGGGTCACCGCGCAGGACACGGCCCTCCTCTTCGGCCGCAGTAGGGGCCTCCGCCGGACCCTCATAGAAGGCAGTGCCGTCGCTGAAGAGAACCCGCGGCAACCGCTGGCGCCGGGCTTCCCGTTCGGCCCGCTTGCGCCGTTCGCGGATGGCCTCCCGCATTTCGGGGAAAACACGGCGGTCCCGGGCACAGCGGGCCAGTTCGTCCGTGGTCAGGTAGAAGATGTCCTCCGGCCGTTCCAGTTCGCCCTGCTCGTACAGGCGGCGGTCCACAGCGAGGAAGACCTGGCGCAGGCGTCCCAGCCGCTTGGCGGCCACGAACTTGTGGGTCTCACGGGTGCCGCCTAACGCGCGGTAGCGGGTAGCAGCCCAGCACACCACCCGTGCCCGCAGGCGTCCGCCCGGCAGGCGCCGCACCGCGGCCTCCAGTCGTGCCTGGGCCTCCGCGGCCCGCGCCGCACCGCGCGCGAACACCGCGTCCGGCGCCTGGTCGGGGTCGGTAATGCGCGGGTAGCCCTGCAATGTGCGGAAGACCTGGCGCGGGTCCTCGGTCCAGCGGGGCCGGCCGATGTCAATTTCCCCCACCCCGCGCAGGCCGTACGCTTCCAGGAACGGCGTCAGCGCCTCACGCACGGCCGTGGGCGCCCGGCCCTCTGCCCAGGCCGCGGCCAGCGCGTCGGGGTCGTGCTCCTGCACCCACGCGGCGGCTTCGGGGTCCTGTTGCAGGCGGCGGGCCACCTCCCACAGGGCCAGGTCCATCTCCGTGGTCACGTTGTGGGGTAGCCCACGGCTGATTTCCATCGCCAGCGTGGCCAGGCCGGGGTCGTTCAGGGCCCGCGCCGCGCGGCGGGCTTCCCGCTGCAGGATGAGCGCAAAGGGAAGCATCCCGGCCATGGTGAGAGGAAAGCCCCAGGGGATGATGACTTCCGGGAACACGCGGACAAATGCAGGGAGCAGGTCCAGCGCGGCGGCCAACCCCTGCCAGGGATCTGTGGCCTCCATCGTCCTCCGGAGGCGGGCGTCGAAGTCCTGCTCGGCCTCCCGGATGAGGGACTGGTAGCGGGTGCGGACGGCTTCCGGGTCCCGCCAGGACGAGAGCACAGTGCGGAGCGCGCGGCCCGCGAAGCGCAGCGCCCGGCCCAGGTAGCGCGGGGGAAGAAACGTGCGTTCGGGACGCAGCCGCGGGTTGTCCAGCAGGCCGCGGATGAGGCGCGCAGTCGGCGGGTCCACCGCACCCAGGAAGCGGGGGAAGATGCGGCGGACGACGCGGTGACGCAGGAGCGCGGCCACGTTAATCCACAGCCGCTCCCCGGCCTCCCACAACAAGGTCTGCTCCTGCGGGGTCACGTCCAGGCCGAAAATCCGACCCGCGGCCAGGAGCAGGCGCATGAGGACCTCCCGGCCGAGGGGCGTGAGGGGCTCGTGGATGCCCTGGATGAGGTGCAGGCCGACGAGCACCCGCAGGGGTTCCAGGGGCAGATTTTCGGGCAACGGGTAAAGGGAGGTGATGGGCCGCGATTGCAGGAGCCAGACGCGGACCTCGCCCCCGGGGTCTAGCACGGCCCACTCCACGTCCTGAGGGTGGCCGAAGAGGGCCTGCACCCGCGCGCCCCACTCCGCGAGGCGGAGAACCACCGCGTCGGGCAGAGCGAGGCGGTCCGCGTGGGGAGCTTCTACGACTTCGGTTCCCCCTTCAGCCTTAGGGCGAATCACCATAGTCTTGGCGCCGAGTTTCTTTTCCACGACGCGCCACCTCTCCCCCTCACGGACGACCACGTAGCGGTCCGGTTCCACCCGGCCGGAAACCAGGGCTTCGCCCAGGCCCAGGGTGGCTTCAATGACCGTCTCGGTGCGCTTGCCCGTCAGGGGGTTGGCGGTGAAGAGCACGCCGGAAACGTCCGCGGGAACCATCTCCTGCACCACCACGGCCAGAGCGGCTTCGTGCGGGGGAATGCCGACCCGCGCCCGGTAGCCGATGGCCCGCGCGGTCCAGAGGGAGGCCCAGCAGCTCACCACGGCCTCCAGCAGGGCTTCAGGCGTGGTCACGTTGAGGAAGGTCTCCTGCTGACCCGCGAAGGAGAGGTCGGGCAGGTCCTCGGTGGTGGCGGAGGAGCGCACCGCGACTGGTGGCGCGCCCATCTCCCGCCAGGCCTCCACGATAGCCGCGTCCAGCCCCGCGGAGCAGCAGCCCCCGCGAAAGGCATCCCGAACGCGGGCCGAAGCGGCCTCCAGTCCCGCATGGTCTTTAGGGTTCAGGTCCGCCAGCGCGTCGACAATCACCTTTTCGAGACTATTTTTGTCCACGAAGGCCCGGTAGGCTTCGGTGGGCACCACGAAGCCGGATGGCACGGGCAGTCCCGCGCGGGTCATGCGCATTAAGTTGAGGGCCTTGCCGCCCACCCGTTCCAGGGAGGCTTCCGCAGTCAACGGAAGTAGAGCCCAGGTCATCGTCGCACCTCCACCAAGGACGAACCACGGTCATAGGAAGTCGGGTGAGCCCCCGGCGATGAAGGAGAAAGATAGAGAGATGTCCCAGCGCAGCGCAACGCCGGGAGTCCAGGAAGAGGTACTGCCAGCCGGGCTCGCGGGCTGCGTTGGGGGCACTTCCGCCCTAGGACGTTGGGTCAGTAGACCTCGCCATAGCCGGCAGCCAGGTCCTCCTCGTGGAGCAAGTGCACCCGCTCGATCTTCTGATGTAGTCCGGGTATCCTGTTTTCCGGCAGGGAAAGGATGCGGTCCTCCTTGCCCTTATCCTCACGAACGGTGATTGCGCGGTACGCAAAGTCGATGCCCTGGACGCACAGGGGAACTCAATAAGCCCGCTAGGGCACGAAGCGGGCGTCTACGGTTGCTCTGGCTCGCCTAACGGCTCGCCGCCGCTCCCTATGGCTGACACGAGGGACCCTGGGACCTGCAGTGAGACGACCGCCGCACGGGGCGGCTCTAATGTGTATGGCGGTAGGCAGTATGGCACAGGAGAAACGGCTTGAGTAGAACAGACAATGGTCTGCGCCGCCGTCTAACCGGGCGTGCAGCGGATGCGGCCACGCCGCAAGCCAGCGGGAGCAGCATCCGAGCGAAGTGGCTTGTGTCCGCTGTGGCCACAGGACGGCCACCAGGAAGCCAAAGCGAATTCGACCGGCCACACAAGCCACCGAGGCAGCAAGGAGTAGCAAGATGGAGCAACAGTTCCACGGAAGTGTGGCCCTGGACCCCCTCCGGGCAGGTCCAACAGGAATCACACACCCCGCTGGGCTACCCGGAGCTTGAGTCACGAGGATTGGGGGCTATGCAAAATGCTGTGATACTCCGCGTATAGGTCCAAACCTGGATTCAGACCGCCACGAGCGTATAGGTCGTGATGGGGTGGAGTCCAAGGTATACCTGCGGGATTGCAGGTTTGCCTTCAATCAGAAGGGTAGCGATAGGCTGACAGGGAGGAGTACGTACCTAATTTACCCGCCTCGACAGCATGGTCCGGGCGCCCAGCACCCCGACGGAAGACGCCGACGGCGGCTTTGCCCACGGCAGCTGGATGGCGAAGTATTTTGACCCAGAGATTCTCGGCGGGAGGTTTGACGAACTGTCGTACATTTGTATTAAAAAGTTGAACACAACTGAACCGCCAGCATGGCAACGCCTGAAGAGAACAAGGCACTGGCGCGGCGGTTCTATGAGGAAATCGGTAAGGACAACGTCGATGCGGTAGACAAATTGGCGGCCGAGGGCTACATCAATCACGATCCGCCTCCCTTTCTGGGCTTGGCACCTGGCCAGGCCGGATTGAAGCTGGCGTTCGAGATGTTCTGGAAGGCGACTCCCGGTCATCATGTCATCGAAGACCAGATTGCTGAAGGTGACAAGGTCGTGACCCGCCTGAGAGGTGTCGGCAAGCACGTGGCGGATTTGGCAGGAATTCCGCCCTCTGGTCTGGTAACGACTTGGACGTCAAGGCGGTGGCGATTCATCGGGTGCGGGACGGCAAGCTTGTTGAACACTGGTCGGTTGTTGATTCGGCTGCGCTCTTGAGCCAGTTGGGTGTTATCCGGCTTCCAATCCGGCCCAGCGGAGACGGCGATTGACAGATTCGACGACCGCCAAGCGGATTGTCAGCCCCGGGTTGCGGCCTCCTTCCGGGAAGCACCTTGACGTGTCGCGACCTAACAAACCGCTGCAGCCGACGAGCGGGGCGCAGCGGCCTCTGTGCGGTTTGAGAGACTTGTGAGCGCCGCTCGCGGCTGAGCGGCAACATTAGGCGGCTTGGTGCTCTTTCATTAAGGAGGAACAAGATGTCCACACTCTTTATTCCACCCGGTCATGGTCACTCCGTTCAAAACGTTGAGTCGCACGGAATACGAATCAGCTACGGCGATTACGGGCAGGGAGAGCCAGTTCTGCTTTTCATGCCTGGCTGGTGCGGGAGCCGCAAGGTCTTCGACGAGCTTGCTGCACGCTGTGCTGAACAGCGGCGCACGCTGGCCCTCGACTGGCGCGGGCATGGACAGTCGGAGCGGCCCGCGGAGGATTTCGGCATTAGCGACCTCGTTGACGACGCGCTCGCCGTGATCGAGGCAAGCCAGGCGGACCTTGTGGTGCCGGTCGCGATGGCGCACGCGGGCTGGGTTGCCATCGAGGTGCGCCGCAGGCTGGGCGCTCGCATCCCAAAGCTTGTGCTGCTCGATTGGATCGTTCTGGACCCGCCGCCGCCCTTTCTCGGAGCGCTGCAATCGCTCCAGGATCCCACCCAATGGTGGCAGACGCGCGAACAACTCTTTTCGATGTGGCTTCAGGGACTGGACATTCCTGCGTTGACCCACTATGTGCGCGAGGATATGGGTTCATACCCCTTTGAGATGTGGGCCCGCGCGGGCCGCGAGATCAGCAACGCATATACGAAGGCCGGAAGCCCCCTCCAGGCCTTGGCCAGCCTCGACCCTCCCGTGCCGGTGTTACATCTGTATGCCCAGCCGGAAGATCCCGGATACCTGGCGGCCCAGCAGGCATTTGCGGCTGCACACCCATGGTTCCAGGTGTTGAGGCTGGAAGCGCGGAGTCACTTCCCGATGTACGAAGTGCCGGACGAGATGGTGGTGGCTATTGAGACATTTGTGACCTGAGCGCGTTCGCGCTGCCGCTGAACTGGGGCGTTAGGAAGCATTCAAGATACTGGAGGAGTACGATGAACAATCCGCAGCAATCGGTGATGGACATTCTTTTAGGAAGATGGCGGAGTCAGATTCTCTACGCCGGGGTCAGGCTGGGGGTCTTTGATGCCTTCGGTGCCGGACCCAAGAGAGCTGAGGAGGTCGCGTCTGAGCTCAAGCTCCATGGGCCGCACACCTACCGGCTGTTGCGGGCCCTCGCCAGCTTGGGGCTTCTGAGCGAGGACCGAGACCGCTCGTTCTCGCTCACAGCCTCGGGAGAATTCTTGCGGGCGGATCATCCCCAGAGCCTGCGGGGCATCGCGTTGCTGGAGGAAGGCCCGGAACATTACGCCGTCTGGAAGCACCTGTGCGCTCTCGTTCGTGAGGGGGGACCGGACGGCTTCGTCCGGGAGTTCGGCCGCCCGATCTTCGTCTATGCGGCCGAGGCGCCAGGCTACGGGCGGTCTTCAACGACGCGATGAGCAGCCTCTCGGGCGCAGAAACGGCAATGGTGCTGGAGGCGCTGGACACGTACGATTTCTCCGCGATCTCTCACGTGTGCGATGTCGGGGGGCGGGCACGGCCATCTGCTCTGCAGCTTGCTGGCGAAGCATCCCCATCTGCGCGGGACGGTGTACGAACTGCCGAGCGTCCTTGAGCACAGAGACTTGCTCTGGGCCGAGAAGCTGAACGTTGCCGGCCGCTGCGAGTACGTCGCGGGCGACATGTTCACAGAGGTTCCGGCTGCGGACGCGTACCTTTTGAAGCACATTCTCCATGACTGGAATGACGCCGATTCTGAGCGGATCCTCTCGAACATCCACAAGGCAGCCGCCCCGAATGCCCGAGTCTTCGTCGCCGAGTACGTGGTGCCCGGGCCGGACACTCCGCACTTTGCGAAGCTGTTCGACATTCACATGATGTGCGCGACGGGTGGTCAGGAGCGCACGGAGGAAGAATATGCCGACCTCTTTGAGCGCGCCGGATGGACATACCGCGCCACGTGGTATCCGCCTTCGAGACTCATGGGAGTTGTGGAGGCGACGAAAGCGTAGCTCGTGTGGCCGAGGGAACCTCTATGGTCCAGCGATCCATGATGCCGAGGGCTTGCTTACAACTTCGCTTTGTTGCCTAACAAGCCGATCAACCGACGGTCACCTGCGGTACCTGCAGCTTATCGGCGTGTTACCAGCACAGTTTCAGTATCGTTTAATTAGGATCATAAAAACACTCATCACCGAATTCATCAGCCTCGACGGTGTCGTCCAGGCGCCGGGCGCCCCCAGTGAAGACACCGACGGCGGCTTTGCCTACGGCGGCTGCGTGGGAAAGTACTTCGACCCGAAGGTCATCGGCGGGACGTTTGACGAAATGACAAAGCAGAGCGACGCGCTTCGCTCGCTGTCGTTGCCAAACAATGCTCATTCTGGTGGTATTGTTACATGCGATGATTATCTTTGCAGAGTAGCGTGCGCCCCAATCGCAGGGCATGATGTTCAAAGCAAGCAGCCATGATGGCTGGATAGCGGCAGGATCTCTTCGCCGAAGGAACGACGTGCGGACGATGATGATCTACACCCACGTACTCAACCGAGGTGCCCGAGAGTGTCAGGAGCCCGCTTGATGCGTTGGAAGTGAGGACGCTTTGCGCATTACACGGAAACCTGAGAGAATGTCGAAGGAGATTTCATGACGGAGGAACGGCGATGAACGCAAGGAACGTGGCAATTTACTCACTGATGCGTATTCAGCCGATAGAGAACTGCTTGAGCGTGGTATGTGGAAACCATATAATAGTTAAGTCCCTGAATCCCCTATGTCACAGGTTATTAGACCATTCTGCGGTTTCACGGAAAGGAGGGATGTTGTATGCCTAAACCATCCACCAAAAGTGTCTACTCACTTCTCCTAGCCAACTACACACCGATTTTCCTCATCGTTGGCATATTCCTCTGTGGCATTAGTACGATCATTCCTTGGGAACTCTTAGCCCATATTGTCAGAGACGCTGGTATTGCAGCTCTGATTGGCATCTATCTCATGTGGACACTAGAGCAAGTCAATAAACTTCGAGTTCAACAGGAAGTTCATGAGTTCATTGAAACCGTAGGGGAGAGCTTTATTCAAGCAGTTTACGGACGGGAGCTTCCTCCTGAATTATTTGATGTAATCCGTAAATCCCTCTTCAATCAAAGTTTTATTTACACTGCACACCATACTGACCTCATCATCCAAGATTTCAATGATGCGTCAATTGCTGCAGCCCCTCCAGGGGTACGGAAGCTGCTAGAATCGTTTCGAGAGCATACAAAAAACACTAGTCTCAGTGCTGAAAATTTAATTATTCTTAGGATATCAACCTATGTTGAAGTGAAAAACGTGTCCCAAACCACTGCGGAATATCCACTAAAGTTTCAGACTCCAAAGCCCTTCGGTGGCAATTATGAAGGACTTTGCGGAATTACTTCCGTGCGTATTGATGGTCAGGAACAACTCGCTACAGAAGTCTACAATAGAGACGCCGATCCCGAAACAAATCCAACATTATTGGAATTCTCGCGCAACGCATTGGTCGCACCTGGAGCGACAGTCAAGGTATCAACTGAGGCATACTCGCTTCGGCGTAACGATGATGCTGAGCAACTCCGTCCGAGGTTCCCTGCAAAAGGGGTAAATCTATCTGTAATGGATTCTGATGGGAATAAAGACATAGTGATCTCATTAAATGCTCCATTACTTGAAGGAACCGAAACATTTGCGGTAAAAAATGAGAAAACGAACAAAGCAAAATTTAGCGTCGCACAGTATTTGCTTCCCTATCAGAGCGTTGAGGTGATCTGGACGCCTAAGCGACGAGAAAAGGAACAGCAGCCGAGCCTCCAACCTGAACTGCCAAGTGCTGGAACCTAATCCCTATCAGGCCGCGGGTGTCAAGAGGGCAGGCGGATGCATCGCACGGGGGTGCGGTGGCCGTCCGTAGAACAAACGGTGAAGCATCTTGGCCAAGCGATCGAGGCTGAATTGATTTCGGTTGCTGGACGCAGCCGGTGGGTGGCACCAGACACCTATTGAGGATCGATGTTCACGCGATTTCTCCGCTGAGAACAGCGGTACTCGCAAGTCCTACGTCATAGAAATTCTTCTGTAGCATCATGCCGGTCTTCTCAATAGCGCAGACTGTGTCGGAGGACACTCCTACTAGTAAGTCTCAGACTCGGTGCAGGGCAGCCACGGCGGACTTGGTGGCAGGTCACCAAGGAGGTGAGCAGGAGAGAGGGTCCAAAAGCCGGACGCTAAGGTGGCTGCTCGTCTGGACATCGTTTATCACCGTTGTCTTCTGGCTGCCAGCTGTTCGTGGCGCGTTCGACGGTCCATCTTATCAGTGGCAGCTGTTCGGTTTGGGTGGTCGGGGTACTAGTGGCGACTACTGGTTCCCAGTTGTCATGGTGCTTATCGCCCTGTTCGTGATCGCGCAGGCATGGCGAGGCGCGACATGGCCAGTGGTCGGGGTCGTCATGCTATGGCATCTCAGTCTTTTCGCGGGGAGTGTGTGGCTCGCGGTTTCTGTTCCCGAGGTGTTTCGGTTCAGGGGCGACACGCTTGGAATAGACATATCGTTGGCATGGCTCGGTCCGATGCTATTCGGGCTCGGAGCCATTACATCAATAACGATCGTTCGGCGCAGCTATCGTCAGAGAAACGTCTCAGCGCCTGCTTGGGATCGCCGGAATCAGCGGTGGCTCCTGTTCTTGATCGCTTGTCTTCCAGTCCAGTTCGCCCTGCTGTGATTCGGACCACCGGATGGCGTGGCCGATCAAGCGGGCGTCGTGCTGACTATCGTGCAGTGGTTGTTGGTTGGCCAAGCATTTCGGACACATCCAGTGACTGGCATGCAGGCGAACCAGCGGCAGCAACCGACGGTGCCTGACGAAATCGTGAGCGGTCGCGGGTGAGCCGCGAGCGTTAGGCAGCCAACTGAAGTACGGCGCCGTCTAACACCGGTTGCAGCGGACGGTCGGCAGCGCGGCGTACAGCTGAATCGGAACGTTGAAAACCGGCGAATACATCCCAGCGTTTGAGGAGAGAAAAGCTGATGAACAATCTCTTGACAATTCACACGCCGATGTGTATTTTTTGTCGGTGCGCTGACGCTTCGTCGTCGTAGCCCATTAGGCAGAAAGCCGATGAATTACCAAACGACAAGACGTGGCAAAGGCGATGAAAAGCAATGACCTTGACAATTCACCCGCCAGTGCGTATTATGCAGACAGTTAGTGGTACATGCGTGTTAGGCGGAAACCAGATAAACAATAGTTAGACGTAAACGTCCATCTGGTCACCGGGTGCGTAAATGCTACGACATCGTATAACATGGTGTGAGAGCGTCGCTGATGCTATAAACCGCATAGTGCGCCGATCGGGACAGCGTACCTTCTCTCGCCAGCAACTTATCCGATATGAGTTAGGGCGAATCGTCAGGGAGACCCAGTCCAAGGGACGTACGCCTGAACAGACGCTAGTCGTGTCCTTCAAGAGCTACGAGATGATGGTCAGATTGAGTTCCTCGATCCAGGAGAGTATCGGGTGCTTAAAGACCCAGTTCGATGAGACCAATTCACAAACGTCTAATAAGCCGCTGCGCCTGACCTCTATTCCACTGCGCTCCATAGCGGCAGGTGAGCTTGGTTGTTAGACGGCCAAGTGAAGTACGGTTGGTGGGAACCCCAAGAGGAGACGTCAGCCATGGCCATTGAGCAACTCAAGGTCCGGGAAATTGTCAAACGTGCCGTCGGCAAGGAGGTGGACATCCCTGAGTTTCAGCGCGAGTTCGTCTGGGACCCCGAGCAGGTCAAGCTCCTGGCAGAGTCCCTCTACCGGGACTACCCCGTCGGCTCGTTCCTGCTTTGGGACTCCTCGGCCTACCAGGAGTCCAAAACGGCGCAGGGCTCGCAGGCATCGCTCTGGATCGTGGACGGGCAACAGCGCACCACGGCTCTCTGCCTCCTGCTGGGGCAGAAACCCTACTGGTGGCCCGATGCTCAAGACTGGAACAAGACCCTGGAGCGCTACGATGTCCTGGTGAACCTTGCGCCCGACGGAGAGGATGACCGGTTGGAGTTTGGCTTGCCCAACCCGATCCGCCGTCAGGATCCGCGCTGGGTGAGTGTCCGGCGCATCCTGAGTCTGGAAAAGGTGGAGGATCTGACCCCTCTGGCGCAGGCGACGGCGCAACAGCTCGCTTACGAGCCCAAAGCCGCTATGGAAGTCTTCGGCAAAATCCACGGGCGGATGCAACGCCTGTGGCAGGTTCGGGAGCGGGACATCCCAATCATCAAGATCACCCATGAGGTGGAGGACGTGGCGGAGATTTTTGCCCGGCTCAACCAGGCAGGCACGCGGGTCAAGGAAGCCGATGTGGTGCTGGCTCTGGCGGCGGTGCGTAACCCCGGCTGGGTACGGGAAGACTACCTACCATTCCGCAACGACCTGGAGGAGCGGGGCTGGGACCTGGATGCCGGCATCTTCATCCGCACGATGACAGGCATTGGTGTGGGGCGAGCCCGACTCCTCGAGGTGCCCAAGGACTTCTGGAATCCCGAGAAGCTGCCGGGTGTCTGGAAGAGGACGTCAGAATGCATCGAAGCGGTGCTGAGGCGGCTGGCTGAGTTCGGGATCACCTCGGACGAACTGCTTCCCTCCACAAACAGCCTGATTCCCTTGTTCGTCCTGCACCACCGATGGCGGGAAAGCCGGGACTACGCTTTCAACCGGGCACTGCACTGGTTCCTGCTCGCCAATCGGGACGGTCGCTACAGCGGCTCAGCCATCACCACGCTCAACGAGGACGTCCGAGCCATCACGGAAGCAGAGACTTTTGAGGACGCCCTGAGGCGCTTGCACGAGCGCTTGCGGGTGCCTCCTCAAATTGCCGACGATGAATTCCTCCGCCGCTACGACCGGGCAGGGAATCGCTTCTTGCGCCTGATGCTGTATCTGTTGCTCTTCCGCCGGAATGCTCCCGACTGGGTAGATGGCTCCCGCCTTGGGTACGACAAGACGGGTAGCCCTGTCACGGCAGGCTTCCAGCCGCAGTGGCACCACATCTACCCCCGCCATCTGCTCCGCAAAGCGGGCAAGAGCGACGACGATATTCACGCCCTGGCTAACATCACCGTTCTGAATGAGCGGACCAACGTGAACAAGCTCGCCGGCAAGGAGCCGTGGCGCTACATCCAGCAGTACAACATCAGCCCGCAGTCTCTGGAGGCACATCTCATTCCGGTCAGGTTCGCTGAAGTCGCAGGAACCGAGAGCCTCAAAGAACAGTGGGACATCCGGAACTACGACGATTTTCTTCTCGAGCGGGCTCAGCTTCTGATGAAGGAAGCCAATGCGTTTTTAGAACGCTTGCAAAAGGAGTAAGCGCTCTCTCTGTCCAATCTCCCAGCCCACCGCCTGAGATGACCACCCTACTTGGGTGAGCCTCCGCCAGGGGAATGACAGCACGGAGCGGACGAGCAGCCGTCCGCTCTCACAAGGCATGGGCACGGTGTGGGCACCTGTGTCCCCCGAACGGTCTTCCCCGGTGAAGCAGGATGTCCAGACACTGTTCAGACCTGGCACGGGGGTGAAATGCTGCAGTCTCTGCAGGGAACATCCGCCTCAGCCGACGGGGCTGTCGCTTCCTGGGATACCCTTTTCAAGATTGGCGCCGAAGTTCCGATACTTTCTGCAGCGTTCGTGTCACGGTCCGGTGAACCTAGAGGCTCCTGGCGCGATGTTTGTCCTCATCGGCTTGGCAATCGTTTTTGCCAGCATTATCGCTGGCTACACGATGCACGGTGGGCAACTGCTGATTCTCTTCCAGGTCAGCGAGTTCCTCATCATCGGCGGGGCAGCGCTCGGTTCGCTCCTGATTGCCAATCCGCCAGACCTCCTGCGCCGAATCGTACAGGGCATTCTCGGTACACTCCGGGGCAACCGGTACACGAAGGCTGCCTATATCGAGCTGCTGCAGTTCCTCTACGAGATCCTCCAGCTTGCCAAGCGCGAAGGACTCATTGCCCTGGAGCAGCATGTTGAGAATCCGGAAAACAGCGCCATTTTCAGCAAGTACCCGACCGTGATGGCAAACCACCACGCGGTTGCCTTCTTCTGCGACACGATGAAGGTGGTGCTCAACGGCGGTATTCCGCCGCACGATTTGGAAGACCTCATGGAGCTGGACCTGGAGACCATTCACCACAAGGAGGCGCGGGCACCGACAGCCCTCATCACGGTTGCGGACTCTCTGCCCGGCTTGGGAATCGTTGCTGCTGTTCTCGGGGTGGTCATCACCATGGGGAAGGTAGACCAGCCGCCGGAGGTGGTCGGGCATAGCGTTGCAGCTGCCCTCGTGGGAACATTCCTGGGCGTCTTGCTCTCCTACGGGGTGGTCGGTCCGATTGGACGGAATTTGGAAAACCTGGTGCAGGCTGAGCATCGGTACCTGAACTGCATCAAAGCCACTATCCTCGCCTTCGTCAAGGGAGCGCCTCCGGTAGTGGCTATCGAGTACGGACGGCGTGCTATTGATCCGGACTTCCGTCCCAGCTTCCAGGAGACCGAAGAAGCCGTGAAACGAGCCCGCTGAGACAATGGCAGAGCCGCGCCGGGAAGAGCCTATTCTCATCCGCAAGCGCCGTCGTGGGGAGCACCATGGACACCACGGTGGGGCTTGGAAGGTCGCCTACGCCGATTTCGTCACCGCCATGATGGCGTTTTTCCTGGTGATGTGGATCATGCAGTTGAGCGAATCTGCCCGCAAAGCGATTGCCAGCTACTTCAACGAACCCGGCGCTTTCAGCTTCCTGACAGGCAAGGCGCTGCCGATCGATATCAAAATGCGCCCTGCCCGCTATGTTCTGGAAAAAGGCGCTGATTACTACGACAACTTCTCCGAGCGCGGTGGACCGTACCAGCCTTTCCCCATCGGGGTTGGACTCACCGGGATCAGTCCTGAGCAGTGGAAGCAGCTCCAGCAGGACAGTATCCGCGCGGCACAGCGCCTGGAGCGCCTCCAGCAAGAACTCCAGCAGATGTTGCAGGAGTTAGCCGCGAGCAATCCCGAAATCGGTGAACTGCTCGGTTCGCTGCGGCTGGAGATGACTCCCGAAGGACTCCGTATTGAGCTGCTGGAGACGCGGGAAAACCTCTTCTTCCGCGTTGGCAGTGCGGAACTGCGTCCCCCTGCGGTCGAACTCCTGCAGCGCCTCGGGGCAGCGCTCGGGAAGCTGCCCAATTCCGTTGAGGTCGAGGGGCACACGGACAGCCGCTCCTTCCCACCGGGATCGGCATACACGAACTGGGAGCTCTCGACCGACCGTGCCAATGCTGCCCGGCGCGTTCTGGAGGTCTCCGGACTCTGGGATGGGCAGATTAGCAGTGTCATCGGGTACGCAGACCGCAAGCTGCGCGTACCGGAGAATCCTTTCGATACGGCGAACCGGCGAGTGAGCATCCTGGTGCGGAAACTGACAACGGCGGATTTTGTGCGTCTGCTCGCCGTGCAACGAGATACTAGCCACGCAATGCCCCCGCCATGAAGACGTTCCGCATCCTCGTCGTCGATGACCAGCCATCGGTTTTGGTCGCTCTGGAAAGTGCTCTCCGTGCCTTCTTCCCCGGTGCCCGAACCTTCCTTGCCTCCAGCGCCGAGGAAGCCTGGGAGTTCGTGCAGCAGAACCATCCCGACATTGTGTTGACGGACATTCTCCTGCCCTCGGGGATGAGCGGCATTGAGCTCTGCGAGCGCATCAAATCCGATCCGGAGCTGGCAACAACCTATGTCATCCTCATGACAGCTTTCCTGCCCGAGGAGTGGCAGGGTCAGCAGCCGCAGCACCGTGCCAATGCGCTGCTGCGCAAGCCGTTTCAGCTGGCAGACATCCGCGACAAGGTGGAGACAGCTCTGCGCGCGCTCGAATTGCATCGGGCGCAGGAGCGCACTTTCGAGCCTTCGGCGAGCTCTTCCCCCACGGATGCGTTGCTGGAGTTCCTGGCTGCTCTCCTCCAGCTACGCTCCCCAGCACTGGCAGAGCTTGCCCACCACATCCGTCGTGCCTGCCAGTGGTTGGGTCAGCACGCTGAGATGGCAGAACCGGAGCGTGGACTGCTCCCCTTGGCAGGCTTTGCCGTTGTGCTGGGACGTCTGGCACTGCCTGACCATCTCCTCCTGGAGCCGCTCACCCGCGGGGGGCATCCTTCGGACGAGCTCATGGTGCATGTGCCCTTAGGTGCCGCCACCGTCTGCCGGCGCCACGGAGTCCTCCTGCCGGCTGCGCCGGTTGTAGCTGCTGTGCTGGAAAACTACGACGGCTCCGGCGTGCCTGACCACCGACGGGCGTGGGAGATCCCGCTGGCTGCTCGTCTCCTGCGGCTGGCTGTTGATTTCGAGGAACTCCTCTGGAGCTCACAGCAGCCGCCAGCAATGGTGGCTGCCTACTTGGAACGTTTCGCACGCCAGGCATACGATCCCCAGCTCCTGCCCCTCATTGCACAGTATGCTCGCATCCGAGCAGCCCCTGAAGAGGTTCTCGCCCTCAATTTCCACGAGCTTCAGCCGGGCATGGTGCTGGCGCACGACCTCCACACCCGCTCTGGGCTCAAGCTTGCTTCTGCCGGCACCTCTCTTACCGAGCAGCTCTTGGAACGCCTCCGCCGCCACCACAGCACCGACCCCATCGTCGGGGTCATCGTCGTCTATCGCCCTCAAGCACCTTCTGCTGAGGGAACAGCCTGAGAGAGGAACAGCTCCGCCCACCGCCGCGCAGGACGCTGCTCCCAGCTGCGGCGATGGTAGACATACCCGACAAGCAGCGGGAAAGCAATTGTTGCCTCGCAGAAGACCATCTGCTCATCCGTCCCGGCAACCTTTCCCCAGGAGCTGGCTTCCCGCAGGGTAGACCCCGAGAGTCCCCCGTCCCGCTCATCGGCAACGGTGATCTGAACTGCATAGCGGTGCATCGGCACAGCTGCTCCCAAAATGTCGGCTGCCACAACGACATCCTGGGCGAAGTTCTTCGGCACTCCACCGCCGACCATCACGAGCCCAGTCTGCCGTGCCTGGATTTTCAACATCGTCAGCTCTCGAAAGTCCCGCACCGAATCAATCGCGACATGGAATTCCGGATGGCGCTGCTGATGGAGCACAAGCCCAAATCCCGCCGAACAATCGGAGAATGCCGGCACGAAGATGGGTACCCCGTGCTCGTACGCCGTTCGCAGGACAGAGTCCTCCCCGAGCCCGCGCTCAGAGAGCCACCACCCCATTGCTGCGAGGAACTCCCGAGAGCTCAGAACGTACTGCCCCGCCTGTGCCTCCCTGTGGAGCGCGCGGGACTTCTCAAGGAGCTCGTCAGCAATTTCGGCAACCGTCTGGTCGCACACCCGCAGCTCTTCCTCGTCAATGAAGGTGTCGTAAATGCGGTCAATCATGAGTTCGCGCAGCTCCTCATCATCCACCCGGGGTGAACCCTGGTAGTGCCGGAACCCCAATGCCTCGAAAAAGTCCTGATCCACGACAATGGCACCGGTGGAGACAATCACATCCACCATCCGGCAGCGAATTGCTTCGACCACCACCTGCCGCAGCCCCGCACTGACCAGCGAGCCTGCCAAGCAGAGAATGATGGTGCATTCAGGGTCCTGGAGCATCTTCTCGTAGATGGCGGCTGCACGGGCCAGATTCCGTGCCTGGAAGGACATCTTCCCCATTGCTTCCACCAAGGGGACAATGTCGGGGTAGCGCCGGATGTCGATGTGCTCCACTACTGCCTCAGGGCGCAAGTACTGGCTCTTGTTCGCCATGGACACGCTCACGGTAGTACCAGACACAGCAGCTAGTGACGAACGGTCGTGCGCGGTACGGTATCCCTGCCGGCTCCAACTGTTGGGTATCTGCCCTTCTACCCACTGCGGACAGAGAAGAGCTCAGGGAAGAGCGCCTCTTCGAGCATCTCGCACCAGATATGCCCGATGAGGATATGTGCCTCTTGAATTCGTGCCGTCACACTGCTGGGCACGACCACAGCTGCTGTGCACCGCGGCAGAATGCGTCCGCCCCCGCAGCCTAGAAGTCCGATGACGAGCATCTGCTGCCGCTGTGCCTGCTCGGCGGCACGCAGGACGTTTTCAGAGTTCCCACTGGTCGAGATGGCAATCAGTGCATCGCCGGCTCTCCCGTAGGCCTCCACCTGCCGGGCGAAGATATTCTCAAAGCCGATGTCGTTGCCACCGGCGGTCAGAATCGAGGTATCCACCGTCAGCGCTAGGGCAGGGATGGCTCCTCGCGGGTACTGTCCGCGGAGCCGAACGACAAGCTCGGCAGCAATGTGTTGGCTATCGGCAGCGCTGCCTCCGTTGCCGCACAGCAGTGCCTTGCCACCCCGACGGTAGACCTCGATGAGCAGTGCGCCACAGCGCTGGATATCCTCAGCACACTCCGCCAGCAGGCGCTGTTTGACAGCGATCGACTCCTGGATCGCTTCGGCAATCCGCTGCCGCATCCTCTCCTCACCGTTTGAGCACGTAACACCGCCACATTGGCTGCCCTTCGAGCCGGAGAAGGTAGAATCCAGCCGCTACGCCATGCAGCCGGAGCGCCACGGCTCGGTCGCCTGGGCGGAGTTCGTACACGGCAACTGTGCGCCCGACCACATCGCTCAGCAGCAGCCGGGCAACTTTCGACCTCACCTCTGGCAGCTCCACCCAGAGTACCTCCTCGGCTAGACTCGGCGCACACGGGCTGAGCTGCCCCCAGCTCTCCAGGATACCGACCGTCACTTCCAGCGGGTCAGACAGATTCCGGCAGCCGTTGCTGTCCACAATCTCTACAGCGTAGCTCCCGGACAGACGCGCCACGAAGCTCCGCGCCGTTGCCCCGATGATGGGT
>Ga0209289_100487_pt1 | contig 20665 bp, 13 predicted proteins | sample GXS110809BmetaG_FD_184121 | JGI IMG/M metagenome (GOLD analysis project Ga0209289, IMG submission 184121) | Hot spring microbial communities from Gongxiaoshe hot spring, China to study Microbial Dark Matter (Phase II) - GXS 110809B (SPAdes)... ...
CATTTATAGGTGACGGGGTTCCGTGAGTTGCCCAGCGAGTGTGGGCGATGCCAACTTTTGCTTGGAAAGTGTATCGCGACAGAATCTGCTCAAGCCTTTCAATGCGACCTGCTTCTTTGACGACAGCGAGTTCGTTTCCTTCCAAGACAGCAATACCGCAGGAATCATAGCCACGATATTGAAGGCGCTTAAGTCCTACCACGAGGACTTCAACCACATCTCGCTCACCGACATATCCGAAAATGCCACACACAAGCGTTCACCTCCGAACAAGAAGAAAAAACTGCTTCATCCTTTTTACCGATTGGCAAGGGTAAATCACACTGACAGACGCTGCTCAAATGATGGTGTTGAAGAATAAGACTGGTTCGTTACAACAACAAGCGAAAAACGATAAATTCTACTAAGCGAACCGAATAAACCATCACAATTATGCCAAAAACGATGGCGATGTATACTGCCATTGTTTGGTTGTTTAACCCCAAAGGGTCAAAAGAGTTAGGAGGTGAGAAAGCAATTTGCATCCAAAGGTTGTTGAGCCATTGAACGACTTTAGCGTAGAGAACTTGATAGCGCTCCCAGCCGATAAAGAGCAAAACTGGCGGAGCGAAGAAGGCAGTAGGAGCAAGCCAATCGTACTTGATTTGTTGATGCTTTAGGAAAATGTTGCAACGATGGCATGGAGGGCGTTGCCCCTTTTGCCATTGAAGCAAATTGCTGGACATAAGCCAACCTGCTTCTCCCATCTTTTCCGCCATCCCTGCAAGCACTGCATCAACGATAGTTGGACTGCATTGGCAACCCGCCTTCAATTTCCAGCATGGTCGTCTTCTCCTCTTGACTGGGCAGTGTTCGCACATCAACTTGTCAACGACGGGAAGTTTCCAACAGGGCGAGAGAGGAGTAAGCAATGGTCTTTGAGTTGGTCGCTTTTCCTTCTCTTCTTTCTGAATGCTCACGACCAGTTGACCCGCTTTTTTGGCTTTCAACCTCAAAGTTGGTCCGTGACGCCAATATTCAACGAAAGCCCAAACGGACTGAACGAAACTGGCGATAAGCAAAGGAGTCAAGAGGCTCCTTAGCGCGTCCACACCCCTCATCGTCAAATCTGTGTTCGCACCAGCAATAGCAGCAAAGACGAAAGGCATTAGAACCCAAGCGAATGCACTTGACAGAAAAATTGTAATTCCAATCGGTCTCCACTCCCAAAAGATTCCGAGCAAACCAACTACGACCATCCAACCGCAGCAATAGAGGAAATAAGACAGAGTGTTGGCAACCTTTGTTACTCTCGCTGGGTCAATTGGTGAAGCAAAATAACCTTTAAGCCCTCCCCAAACGAGATAGCCGATACCTAAAACGGCACCGACAACCCCTATTTGAAGCAACCAGCGGCAAATATCGGTGCGCCAAATTGTCCAATCCCGTCTCATGAAGCAGCCTCCCGGCGTTTTGCTTCCTTCACTAACTCTTCAACGGTTTCAGGATGGTTCGCTTCAGCGAGGGCATCTTCCATTTTCACGATGCCTTTGAGCACAAGGTTAGCCAAACTTTGCTCCAAAGTTGTCATCCCTTGCTTCAAACCAGTTTGCAAAACTGACGGGAGTTGGAAAGTTTTTGCTTCTCGTATGAGGGCACGAACCGCCGTCGTCCCGACCAAAACTTCAAAAGCGGCAACCATTCCCCTCCTGTCGGTTCTCCTAACCAATCTTTGAGAAATCACACCAACAAGGCTAATTGCTAACTGCATCCGAATTTGCTGTTGCTGGTGAGTAGGGAAAGCGTCAATGATACGGTCAATGGTCTGAACTGCATCGGTGGTGTGCAATGTTCCAAAAACGAGGTGTCCAGTCTCTGCAGCGGTGATCGCCAAAGCGATGGTTTCAAGGTCTCGCATCTCACCAATCATAATGACATCTGGGTCTTCTCGTAAGGCATATTTGAGGGCGTTAGCAAAAGACAATGTGTCACGACCGACCTCGCGTTGATTAACCAGAGCCAATTTGTCTTGGTGAACAAACTCAATTGGGTCTTCCACAGTGATGATGTGGAGTGGGAAGCGATTGTTGATATAGTCAACCATTGCTGCTAAAGTTGTTGTCTTGCCACATCCCGCAGGACCAGTAACGAGGATAATTCCACGAGGTCGTTCGCAAAAGTGACTAACTATGGGCGGTAAATTCAACTCTTCAAAAGTCGGGATGCGGGAAGGAATGATTCTGAAAATCGCCTCAATCGTTCCCCTTTGCATTAATGCATTCACGCGAAACCTCGCTAAGTCTGGAATCGTGAAAGCAAAGTCAACTTCCTTTCTGTGTTTAAACTCTTCCCGTTTTCCTTCAGGAAGGACGGAAAAGACAAGCCTTTGAGTATCCTCAGGGGTGAGCGGTGGGACATTGGTTGCTGGGTAAAGGTCACCATACAGACGAAACAGCGGAGGTGCACCAGCCTTCAAGTGGACATCGGAGCAATTTCTTTGAACACCAAACTTCAAAATGTCCTCCAATGCCAAAGTTTGAGTTTGTGTCATCGCCTTCACCCCCTTAAGAACTTGCTATGGATGCCGCTTGCTCTGCTGAAATCAAACCCATCTCCAAAGCCTTTTGCCTGAACTCTAAAGGGTTACTGCACTTAAGGTATGCATCTTCAAAACTCACGACGCCTTTCTTGACCCAGTCAATCAAGTGGTCGTCCAGCAATTGACAGCCAATTTCTGTCCCTGCCTTGATGTGGCTGTAAATTTGGTCGGTTCTCCCTTGACGAATTAACGAACGAACAGCAGATGTGACAATCATAATTTCCATCGCTGCAACTCGCCCTGGTTTGTCACATCTTGGAACGAGTTGTTGAGAGATGACAGCCTGCAATGTGCTCGCCAACTGGACTCTAACTTGAGGTTGCCTATCAGGGTCAAAGACATCAATAATTCGGTCAATAGTCTGGGGAGCATCAATAGTGTGGACGGTGCTAAAGACCAAGTGCCCCGTCTCCGCTGCGTGAAGAGCCAAAGAAATGGTCTCCAAATCACGCATCTCCCCAACGAGGATGACATCAGGGTTTTGGCGAGTGACATGTTTAAGGGCTTCTGCATAAGTCTCAGTGTCAATCCCAACCTCCCTTTGAGTGATTGAGCACATTTTGTCTTGATGCCAATATTCAATCGGCTCTTCAATGGTGATTATGTGGGCGCGGCGGTTTTCGTTGATGTAGTCAATCATTGCTGCAAGGGTGGTCGTTTTGCCGCTGCCAGTTGGTCCAGTCACTAAGACCAACCCTCGCCTAAACATGGCAATTTTCTTGAGAGTTTGTGGCAGCATAAGTTCATCAATGGTTCGGATTCTGCTTGGAATGACGCGAAAAACACCACCTAAATTGCCCTGCTGGTGAAACAGGTTAATGCGAAAACGACTAACGCTAGGTAGTTCGTAAGCAAGGTCAAGTTCCAGTTGGGTTTCAAGTTTCTGAATTTGCCAATCGGCAAGGATGGGGTAAACAAGTTCACGAACTGATTCGGGCGTCAAAACGGGGTATTCGGTTTTGATTAACCTTCCGTGCACTCTAAAAAAGGGTGGTTGCCCAACCTTCAAATGCAAATCGCTGCCCTCGCGGTTCACCAAATCCCGCAAGATGTCATCTAACATCAGCGCCATAGCCTCTACCTCCCTTTGCCCAAAGTTTTACCGTCGGCTGTAAAAGGTTACTGACTACTACCTTGTTGCGACGAACGCAGCAAAGCAGCCCTTTGTTGCCTTTGAGCCTCTTCTGTTTTTCGCTTCTTCTCATCAAGAACTCGGTGCAAAATGTGTCTCATCTCGCTGGGGTTCGTTGACGCCCTAAGTGCTGTCTCAGGTGTGATTAAATCTTGTCGGACATAATCTTCAAGGGCTTGGTTCATCGTTTGCATTCCCCAATATCCGCCCTCTTGTTTATCCTTCGCCATCAACTGATACAAGTTGCCAGTCCTCCCTTCCTCAATTTCTTTTGCGATTGTGGGCGTGACAATCATGAACTCAACCGCAGGCAACCGACCCCTCCCGTCCAATCTGGGAACTAACTTTTGAGAGATGATGGAAAGCAAAGAGCGGGAAAGGCGAATGCAAACTTCACGACGCTCGTGAGGCGGAAACATGTTGACAATTCTCTCCATCGTCTCCGAAGCGGATGGAGTGTGAACGGTGCTGAAAACTAAGTGACCTGTTTCTGCAGCCATCAACGCTGCATTGAAAGTCTCAACATCGCGCATTTCACCAATGAGAATGACATCAGGACTTTCGCGAAGGACATACTTGAGCGCATCAGTGAACGAAGCGGTATCGTAACCAACCTCCCTTTGGCTAACAATGCTCATCTTGTCCTCGTAAACATACTCAATTGGGTCTTCAATCGTGACGATGTGGCATTGGCGGGTTTGGTTAATTAGGTCAAGCAGCGCAGCAAGGGTTGTAGATTTGCCAGAGCCAGTAGGTCCTGTGACCAAAATCAAACCTTGAGTAGCATAGCCCGGATAAGATGGGTCTGTCACCAACCTTTTCAAAACGATAGGCAAATTGAGTTCTTCAACCGTTCGGATGCGAAGTGGCAAAACGCGCATGACGATCGCTAAACTTCCCCTCTGTTGGTAAACATTCACTCGGAATCGGCAAACGCCAGGGAAAGTGAAACCGAGGTCTAACTCGTGTCGCTTCTCAAAGGCAGCCATCTGGTCTTCGGTGAGAATAGCACCTGCAATCTCTTTCAAATCGTTCACTGTCAGAGGTGGTAGGTTTATTCTGTGGACTTTCCCGTGAACTCGCAAAGAAGGAGGAATGCCAACTTTCAGGAAAATATCCGATGCCTCTATACCCACAGCATAACGGATGAGGCGCTCCAAATCAACCATTTAAACCGCCTCCTAAAGGAAAAATTTGCCGTCGTCAGGATAAATAATGCCACTGTCCGAGATTACATGTCAACAATGAAACAAGGAGCGCCTCAACGCTAAAAGTTAAGTGATAACCTGAGTGAAGTGGTGCTTTTTCACTCAGGCTATCACCAGATGATTTTTAAGTGATTACGGTTCAGAACCGATTTTCGCTGGAGCGCCAACTCGGTTAGCCCATTCAGACCATGAACCATCATAGTTCTTGACAACTGGGTAACCAAGCAAATACTTGAGCACAAACCAAGTGTGGCTTGATCGTTCCCCTATTCGGCAATAAGCAATGACGGGTTTATCGGAAGTAACACCTTTGCTCTCATAAAGTTGCCTTAGTTCATCATATGTCTTGAAAGTTCCATCTTCGTTAACAGTCTGTGACCAAGGGATGTTGACTGCGCCAGGGATGTGACCTCCACGAACTGGCACTCCCTCTGGCAACCCTGGTGGCGCAAGCACTTCACCAACATACTCTTGCGGTGACCGAACATCAACAAGACTTGCCTCACCTGGTTGCAACTGGCTTGCTCTGAACACCTCATCAAAAAAGGCGCGAACGGAGAAATCAGGGTCTTTTGCCTTGTAACTGGTGCGTGGGTAATTGGGAACCTCTCTCGTTAAAGGCAAACCTTCTTCAATCCACTTCTTGCGCCCTCCATTGAGCAACTTGAGTTTATCCTCGTCATGACCGTAAATGCGAAACTGCCAAAAAGCCCAAGCGGCAAACCAGTTATTGTTATCGCCGTAAAGGATGACGACCGTGTCGTTGCTTATGCCAGAGCGACTGCACAGTTCCTCAAAGGCTTCTCTGCTGGCTATGTCCCGCCTGAGCGGATCCCAAAGTTCCTTTTGCCAATTCCATCCGACAGCACCTGGGATGTGACCTTCCTCGTATGCGCTTGTGTCAACATCAACCTCAACGAAACGGACTTGAGGGTCATTGAGATGCTCCAACGCCCATTGAGTAGTCACCAGCACATCATGAGCGTAATTCGCCATTGTAAATCCCTCCTTTGTTGATTAAGTGAATTTTTAAAGTCGGTTTTAGTTTAGCACGGCAAGAGCGCTATGTCAATAGGAATTGGCTTGTCCTTCAAATTGAGCGTCAAACTTTTTGGCGCGTGCAATTTTTAGGAACAATTCTCACAGAAGAGGGAAATTGGCTTAACAGCCATCACTGCATCCGAACGCATAACTCTTAGCCGTGAAAAATTGAGACCAAGAGGTGAGAAATGATGAGAAGGGCTTGGTTGGATGTAATTGGGATTTTGTTTCTGCTTGTTTTTGTCACGACGAGTTTGCTCAGTGTGACGATGTGGCAAGTGACCGAAAAGGTGCAACCATTTGAGGTGAGGGAAGACATAGCCTACGCTCAAAACGAGCGAAACGAACTTGACCTGTTTTTGCCAAAAGACGACGGTAAAAAGTTGCGACCCGCAGTTGTCATCATTCACGGTGGTGCTTGGAGGAGCGGGAACAAAGGGCAATTGAGAATGCTCGCTGAATTGTTCGCGAGGCGAGGTTATGTTGCTGCAGCGATCAATTACCGATTGGCACCAAAATACAGTTACCCAGCCCAACTTGACGATTGTCAGCGTGCTGTCAGGTGGCTTCGCAAAAATGCAAAGGAATATCGGGTTGACCCGAAAAGGTTTGGCGCTGCAGGTGCTTCCGCTGGTGGACACCTTGCCCTTTTACTCGGAACTCGCGAAACCTTAGATGACAGCGATCCTGAACTGAAAAGGATAAGCAGCAAAGTTCAATGCGTTTTGAGCATTTTCGGACCAACTGACTTTACTGATGAGCGCTATGTTCAGGCGTCTCGCATCCCCTTTTTAGGCAAAGCGTTGATTGAATTCGTTGGCAAGCCTTATGATGAAGCACCTGACCTGTGGAAAGAAGTTTCCCCACTCCACCATGTCTCATCCGATGATGCCCCAACCTTCATCATTCACGGTGACCAAGACCCACTTGTGCCCCTTGAGCAATCTGAACGATTTGCGGAGGCTTTGAAGAAAGTCAAGGTTGAAGTTCAACTCGTCGTCATCAAAGGCATGGGACACGGACCGACAACGCCAGAGCAAAGGGAGGAATTCATGAAGGCGATAGAGCAAGCAGCCGAATTCTTTGACAAGCACCTGCAACGCTGATTTTACTTACCTGCACAACAATTTGGGCTCGCTAACCTTGCTCGGCAAATGAACTTTTCATCTCAAACAGCAAATTGCTTACTCTTCCACGCCTAAAAGCACTCTGGCAATTCCTATGAGCGCAAGAACTTGATGACTTGGTTCAGGAATGCTTTGAGCAATTTGAAAGGCTTGTTCTTTCATATCTGCCTTTGCCATCGCCTCGGCAATGAAACTTAAAGCCTTTGACCTCCACCACTCGTTTTCAATGCTTCTTGCCACTTGAACGATTTTCTCCCAAAGGGCTTGCTCTTTCACTTTTGCTTTTGCCATCACTTCAACGATGCTTTTAAGAGTTGACGACTGCCAAAAGGGTTCTGAAAAACTTTTTGCCAATTGGAGGGCTTGTTCAATTTGACCTGCTTTAGCCATTTCCTGAGCGATGCTTCTAAGAGCCAATGACCTATCGTCTGTCTTTTCAATGCTTCTTGCCAATTGAACAATCTCTTCCCAGAGGGTTTGGTTTTCCACCTTTGCTTTCGCCATCTCCTCTGCGATGTAGCAAAGAGCCAACAACTTTAACGGCAAGCCTTTTTCATAAGTGAATTCCCTCACCACTTGGAGGGTTCGTTCAAATTGACCCGCCTTAGCCATCGCTTGGGCGATAACGCTGAGAGTTGAGGAGCGTTCACTTGATTCGTTAACACTTCTCGCTGCTTGAAGGGCTTGTTCAAAAACGGTTTGGGCTTGCTCTTTCATCCCTGCTTTCGCCATTTCTTCAGCGATGTTCTTAAGAGCCAAAGCCCGATCATCGGCATCATCAATGCCTTTCGCTATCTGGATGGCTTGTTCAAATCTTCCTGCTTTCGCCATGACTTCAGCGATGGCACTGAGAGTAAACGACCGCTCTGTCGCTCCGGTAATGCTTTTTGCTATGTGTAAGGCTTGGTCAAAGATGTTGGAAAGGTCTAATGGGATTGGCTTAGAAGGTGGCGAAGGCTTTTCCGTTGGTTGTTTCAACAATGCCTTCAAATCGTTAATGGGAATGAGCAAGTTGATGTTTTGCGCTTGTGAAAGATGAAAACTGGCGATACCTATTACTTCTCCCTTCGGGTTGAAAACTGGTGCTCCACTTATGCCTTCGCTGATGAAAGCGTCCGTTTGAAATAACCTGCCAACCCCCATTAGTTCCTTAAAACCTGTGATGAAGCCTACCCCTAACACTCCTTCAGCCAGAAATTGAGAACCCATAAGGCATATCTCATCGCCAGACTTAACGGCTTCAGAGTCGCCCAATTGCAAGAAGGGTAAATTCTTGCCTTCCACTTTCAAAATCGCCAAATCTTTGGCTTCATCTTTCGCCAAAACATCTTTGACAGGGAGTAAAGAACCGTCGTAAAACCGAACCAGCAAATTACCTCCACTTTTGACAGCTTGGAAATTGGTAACGATTTTCCCGTCATCACTGATAAGAAAACCGCTCCCTTTAGGAATGTCTTTGGCATCAGGAGAGACAAGAGCAATGATGGAAGGCGATGCTTTTGCAAAAAGATTTGACCAATCCGTTGAAATTTGCGAAAGGGATAATGAGGTCAAGGTTAAAAGCCACACCAAAAGGCATAAGGTTTTTACCAAATTCCCATGTCGCATGATTAGTTTCCACCTCCGTTCTTTACTGCGGGGCAGTGAGCAAATTGTAAATGATGAACAAGGCAAACCTTTTTAGTAGCCGTTTTTAACCCTTTGAGTGCTCAAACGATGCCTATTGTTTTGCCACTCCTGCCTTCCTCATCGCTTCCAGAATTGCCGTGATGGCTTTTAGGCGGTCAAAGGCGTTTTCTATGCTTTCTGCTACTTGAAAGGCTTGGTCAAAAAATCCTGCTTCCGCCATTGCTTGGGCAATATCCTTGAGCAGAGGTGAGAGTTCAGGAGGTTTTTCAACACTTTTAGCAATTTGAATGGCTTGGTTAAAAACTGCAATGGCTTTCTGCCTTTCACCCGCTTTTGCCATCTCCTTGGCAATTTGAGTCAGCACTCTTGAGCGGTTGGCAGTGTCCATGATGCTTTGGGCTACATAAAGTGCTCGGTCAAGGAAACCCACTTTCGCCATTGCTTGAGCGACATAAGTTAGTGACCATGAGCGGCAGGAAACATCTTTGATGCTTTGGGCAACTTGAAGTGCTCTTTCAAGGACGGTGATTGACTTTTGCCTTTCTCCTACTCCCGCCATCTTTTGGGCAATTGATCCCAAAGCCAATGAGCGGACAGAAATGTCTTCAATGTTTTGGGTTATTTGAATGGCTTGGTCAAAGAGTTCTGCTTCCGCCATCACTTCTGCAATGTATTTAAGCACCTGTGGACGGATGGAAGGGTCTTCAATGCTCTGAGATGCCTGAATGGCTTGGTCAAAAAGTTTCGCATCCGCCATCGCTTGAGCGATTTGACTTAGAACCTGCGAACGGACAGGCGTTTCTTCAATGCTTTGGGCTACTTGAAATGCTCGGTCAAGAATTCCTGCTTTCACCATCTCACTGGCGATGCTTTTGAGAGAAAAGGTGCGACCTTCCTTGTTCTCAATGCTTTTCATGACTTGAAGGGCTTGGTCAAACATTCTCGCTTCTGCCATCAAAGGAACAATCTCCCTGAAAGCCAACGAGCGGACAGAAGGGTCTTTAATGCTTTGGGCTAATTGAAGGGCTTGATCAAAGAGTTTGGCTTTCGCCATTGCTTGAGCGATGTAACTGAGAGACCATGAGAGAGCGTAATTGTCTTTGATGCTTTTAGCGCTTTGAACGGCTTGCTCAAAAATAGCAACGGCTTTTTGTTTCTCACCAATCCCTGCCATCGCTTGGGCAACATCGCTAAGTGACAACGAGCGGAGAGACGGGTCTTCAATACTTTGGGCAACTTTGAGGGATTGCTCAAGAGTGTTACTGAGTTGGGTAAGGGAAGTTGACTTTTCCGAAGGAGTTGAAACTGGCTTTACCAAAGGTGGCAATTTCTTCTTTAACTCCTTGAGGGCGTTAACAGGTGCAACAAAACTGATTCTTTGCCCACCAGAAAGGTAGTAACTGGCTACACCTATCACTTCACCCTTTTGGTTAAGAACAGCAGAGCCACTCCTACCTTTGGAAACAGGGGCAGTGATTTGAAACGACTTGACAACATTTTTGTCTTTCAACTTCCGAACAGAGTTGATTACACCCGTTGCTACTGCTCCTTCAGGCAGCATTGGAGAACCGATAAGGCAAATTGCTTCCCCAACCTTGACATCATCGGAATCGCCCAACTTCAAGAAAGGAAGGTCTTTTCCATCCCCTTTCAAGATGACCAAATCGTTAGTTTCGTCGGTTGCCAAAATGTCAGTGATGGAAAGGAAAGAACCGTCATGACGGCGAGCAAGAAGATTTGTTTTGTCTTTAACGACATGAAAGTTAGTGACGATTTCACCATCACTGCTGATTAGAAAACCGCTGCCTAAAAAGATGTCTTTGCCGTCAGCGGAAACAATAGTCACAACAGCAGGACTGGCTTTAGCCACAATTTCCGACCACTCCACTACCTGTTGAGCAATAACCAACGAACCAAACACTGCAACGGCTGATAGGACCCAACGATGCATCCTCACAACACCTCCTTGACTTTAGCCAACATCGCTTAACAGGTTAAGCCTTGATTTCATCGGGATGATTTTTGAAACCCAAGCACAATTATAGCAGAAGAATAGCAAGGAATAAAGGCTAAAAGGGGCGAGTTTTTACAGCATCTTTGAAGCCTGCTAATGACCAACTGGTGGACAATATCGCACCTTCAGCGACTGTGTTACGATACTTTCACGGCTGAAGCGAAAATGGAGGTGAAAATGATGGCGGTAGCCATTAACATAACCTGCATTCGTGTCGGTTTGCTGGAAGAGTTGCAGCGCAAAGGCGTGATTGTTGTTTCTGGTCCCTACTGCCCTATTGCTGTCTTTTGGCACAACGGTCAAATTTACGCTGTTGATAATCGTTGCCCCCACATGGGCTTCCCACTGCACAAAGGTTCAGTGCAAGATGGCATTTTGACTTGTCCTTGGCATCATGCTCGCTTTGACCTTTCTTGCGGTTGCACTTTTGACCTTTGGGCTGATGATGTTCCGTCTTTCCCTATTGAGGTTCGTGATGGCGAAGTTTTCGTTCTCGTTCCCACCTTTGAAATTGAACGCATCCGCACCCATTGGCTTCGCCGATTGCGTGAGGGCATAGAGCACGGTTTGGACTTGATTATTGCAAAGGCTGTCATTCACCTTTTGCACTCTGGCGTTGATTACCGTGAGTTGGTGCGAATTGGTGCTGATTTGGGAACTCGCTTTCGCAACAGTTGGGCATCGGGCATGACCATCTTGACAGCGATGGCGAACCTTGTTCCCTTGCTGCCTGCTGAAGAAGCGATGCGTGCCATCTATCATGGGCTCTCACATGTTGCTAACGACATTCAAGGTCAATCAACTCGTAGGGAGCGCCAACCGCTGGAAGGGAGCACCGCAACTTTTGAGCAACTTAAGCGATGGCTTCGTCACTGGACATTGGTTCGTCACCGTGACGGCTCAGAACGATGCTTGCTGACTGCCATTGCAAATGGAGCAACACCAATGGAAGTTGCTGACTTGCTCTTTACTGCAGCCACTGACCGACCTTTTGCTGATGGGGGGCATCTTTTTGACTTTTGCAACAAAGCAATGGAGTTGCTTGACTTGATTGGCTGGGAGTTTGCCTCACAAGTTTTGCCAACACTGATGACTCAGTTGGTTTCAAGTCGCGGTGGTGAAGAGAACAGCCCTTGGCGTTACCCCATTGACCTCGTTGAGTTGTTGCGAGATGCTGAAGACAAATTGCCTGAATGGCTTAAGGAAGGCAGAAAACGAAGGTCTGACGCTCAAGCATCCATGCCCATTCCTCAACTTGCCCAAAGTTTGTTAAATGATGAACCAAAGGAAATCTTGGTAGCATTGGAAGAAGCGACAAAAAGTGGAATGAAGCCGATAGAGTTGAGCAAGGCTCTTTGCTATGCAGCAGCACTTCGCATCGCCAAGTTCGGGCAAAGCAATGAATTCGGCGACTGGATAACTGTCTTGCACACCTTCAGTTATTGCAACGCTGTCCATCAAACCCTCAAAAGGTTCGGTGACGATGTTCCTGCGGAAGTTGTGAGGTCAGTCTGGCACGGGGCGATGGCAGTTTACCTTGACAGATTTTTGAACATTCCACCCGAACCTTTGCCTGGCGAGCGAAAACCTTTGGACGATTTGCCAACGGAAAGTAGAGAGTTACTGCGAGCAATTTTGGATGCTTGCGACAAAACAGGGCAAGACTTGTTAGTTGCTGCTTTGACTGCTCGCTACCTGCAATTGAGCCATCCTATTGAGCCTTTGGTCGCAACTCTTGCTCATTGCGTTCTTCGCGAAGATGCTGATTTCCATACCTTCCAAATGCTTGAGGCTGGAGTTAGACAGTTTTTAGAATGGGGTTTGACAGATGAGGGCAATCACATTTTGATTGCGACAGCCCGTTACATCTCCGCTCATGCTCCCACACAACGAGCCAGTGAACAAACTTTCAAAATTGCATTGAGGTTGCACCGAGGTGAGGAACTTTACGAAGAAGCATCATGAGTCTGGCTGCTCGTTTTTTCAGGCAGGTTTCGCTTGCCCTTGCAACTGAAGCAAAATTATCTTGCTATAGTTTTGCGCGTTCTGAAAACACAGGCAAATCGTGGGATTTTGTCCTGTTGTCCATAAAAGCATGGTTGCAGAAATACCCTTCCAACTCAACCCGAACCTCATCCCATCTCTTCCTATACCAGCCCATCCATCAAAGGTTTGTTGGTTAAGACTGTAGGGCATGGGCTCTGTCCCATGCCGACTTGTAGGGCTCTTTCCCATGCCGATTTTTTGTCGGCGCAGGACAGAGCCTGCGCCCTACAATTGGATGCCTGAATTTTTGTTCCCTTCAAGTCTGCCTGCAACCTTTGTCCTTGCGTAAACGCCTAATTTTACTGGCAAATAAGGGCTGTGCAAAACTATAGTCTTGGTGAAGGTTGAATGAAGCGGGGCAAGCAAAGAAGTCACATTTTGAAAGCCTATTGGCAGGATGCATGGCTTTTGCTCCGACAATTTCACCACTCCCTCATTGCCTTCACTGCACTCATTCTGCTTGGTTCAACTTGGCTCAAACTCTTTTACTCCGAAAAGAACCTTGATTTCAGTGAAGCAGTTTACGCCACATTAATGCTCATTTTCCTCAACCCAACTCTTGATTTCCCTCATTCAAGCCTTGCTCGCCCAGTCTTCTTCCTCGTGCCTATTGTAGGCGTCGGAATTTTCACAGAGGCAATTATCCGCTTTGGAATTTTGCTTTTCGCAAAAAGTTACCGTGAAGAGGAGTGGCAAAAGGTCATGGCGAGCACTTACCGAAACCACACAATTATCGTCGGCATCGGTCGCATCGGCTACAGGGTCGCTGAGGAGTTGTTGAATGCTGGTGAGGAAATTGTTGCGGTGACTTTGATTGATGGCGAAGAAAGCAATTATTTGGTTCGCAATTTGAGGGACAAAGGAGTGCCAGTCATCGTTGGCGATGCCCGCCGAACTGAAGTTTTGAAAGATGCTCAAATTGAGCATGCCCGCTGTCTGCTCATCTGCACTGGTAACGACTTGACGAACTTGGAAATCGCTTTGGCTGCTCGCGAGGTTAACCTGAACCTAAGGATTGTCATTCGCCTTTTCAGCGATGTATTGGCTGAACGGGCACAAAAGTTTTTGGGAGTTCAAGTTGCCTTGTCAACATCCGCAATTGCCGCACCTGCGATGGTGGCAGCCACCATACACCAAACTCTCGCCCACGCTTTTTATGTTGGAGAGCACTTGTTCCATGTGGCTGAAATCAATTTGGACGAAAAAAGCCCATTGGTGGGTTTGACTGTCGGTGAACTTGAGCATCGCCATTCAGTTTCGGTCATTTTAATTCGCCGTCCAAACGGTGATTTGGTTCACCATCCACCTCCAGACTTAACGCTTCAGGATAGCGAAACTTTGGTCTTAATTGGCACACCTGAACAAATTGCTTCGTTGCGAATTTAGCACGGCAAACGCATCATAATTAAGCCAGTAACAGACCAATTGAAGTCAGACGAAAGGATGGGGCAATATGGTGGAAGCGTATAGTGAAGCAACTTGGTCGGTGCTAAAAAGTTCTGTTGAAGATTGGTCATCGGTTTTGCTCGTTTTAGCATTTCCATTAGCAGGCTTTCTCATCAACGGCTTGTGGGGACGAAGGTTGAAGAAATCGGTTGTCGGTTTCGTCGCTTGTGGGGCAATTGCTGGAGCGTTCATTTCGTCCCTTTACTTGCTTGCCATGAACCTTGCACTCCCACCAATGCAAAGGTCAGTGCAAGTTACCGTCTATCCTTGGCTTGAAGCAGGTCCAATCAAAATTCCGTTCGCCTTGCTCCTTGACCCGCTATCAATTGCGATGGCTTTGACAGTTTCTGGCGTCAGTTTCCTCATCCATGTCTACTCCGTTGACTACATGTCACATGATGATGAGTTCAGCCGATACTTTGCGCTGCTCAACTTGTTCGTGTTTTTCATGCTGCTTCTCGTCCTCGCCGGCAACTTGGCGACGATGTTTATCGGTTGGGAAGGTGTTGGGCTTTGTTCATTCCAACTCATCAGTTTTTGGTTCACAAGAGAGCGTGCGGCTGAAGCGGGAAGGAAAGCCTTCATCGTCACCCGTTTCGGCGACTTCGGCTTCCTTGTGGCAACTTTGGGTTTGCTTGCGATTTTCGGGACGCTTGACTTCGGCGACATAGCGAGATCAGTCCAAATGAACGAAATTGTCAAGCCTTGGTGGGGCGGAGAAGTTCACGCCCTTGATGCGTTCAATAAACCGACCGCAATTGGCTTGACATTAGGCACTCTCGTTTGTTTGGGGCTTTTCATGGGCGCAATTGGTAAGTCGGCTCAGTTTCCGCTTTATGTCTGGTTGCCTGATGCAATGGAAGGTCCGACACCTGTCAGTGCACTCATCCACGCAGCCACAATGGTCACCGCAGGCGTTTACATGGTCGCTCGGCTAAATTTCCTGTTTGAGAAAGCACCAATTGCTTTGGGACTTGTTGCTGTCATTGGTGCATTCACAGCAGCATACTCAGCGACGATGGGTTGTGTTGAAAACGACATCAAACGAGTGCTTGCTTACTCAACCATCAGCCAACTCGGCTACATGTTCCTTGCTTGCGGTCTCGGCGCTTACATCGCTGGCTTCTACCACCTTGTCACTCACGCCTTTTTCAAGGCTTTGCTTTTTCTCTGTGCTGGCTCAGTTATGCACGCGATGCACGATGTTCTTGACATCCGTAGGATGGGTGGATTGGCGAGAAAGATGCCGACGACAGCCTTGACATTTTGGATTGGCGGTTTGGCACTTGCTGGGTTGATCCCGAGCGGTTTGTTCAGCAAGGATGCAATTTTGCATGCTGCCGAACAGCAAAAAGTGCTTTGGGGTTTGGGATTGTTCACTGCGGTCTTGACGGCATTTTACACAACGAGGTTGGGCGTCAAGGTCTTTCACGGCAAACCCCGCGATGAGCACCTTTACGAGCACGCTCACGAAAGCCCTGACAAGATGAAAATCCCGATGATTTTGCTTGCGCTCGGGACATTAGCGGTCAGCGTTTTATGGATGCCTTCTTTCCTTCTCGGACATTGGAAAGTTTTGCCCGAATATCTTAGCCCAGTCCTCGGCGAAGTTCACGAACCTTCGGCTCAAGAGGCTTTGCTGTCAACAGTTTGGGCAGTCGGGGCAGCATTGCTTGGTTTAGTCATCGCTCTTCTGGCTTACACTTGGAGACCGGGAGCATTGTGGGCTTTTGCAAGGTCATTGCCTTTCCTTTATCGGCTCGTTGCTGGCAAATACTTTGTTGACGAAATTTACGCCACCTTTATCACTCGTCCCGGAAGGCTTTTGAGCGAGTTCATCTCTGAACATTTTGACTTGGGCGTCATTGACACAATCGTCAATGGTGTTGGCTGGCTGACAGCAAAAATTGGCTCAACTGTTCGCCAAATGCAAACAGGTTTCATCCGAAACTATGCGCTCTACTTAGTCTGGGCATCGGTGATGATGCTTTTTTACATGCTCATTCGCGGCATCACTTTGATGCGGTGATTGCTCTCTACCTAACGCTTCTCTGACGGGGCTTAAAAATTGCTTGCACTATCCCAAGTTGGCGATGACTTTTGCTCTTTCCTCTCTTGCTCGTGCGAAGTAGTCGTCAATTGGCTCTAAGTTGAACTCATGAACCCAGTCCCAAACGCTCATGTCAGTTCTGTTGCAAGTTAGCAGGAAGCGACCCTCTGGTTGTGAAACTTCAATCTCGGCATCAGCGCCGTAACGCTTTTTGAGTTCGGGCAACTTCTCGTGGTTGTAATCAAGGTGAGCAAGGACGCAATCAAGGTTGATGCGACAACTGACCAATGGTTGATAGTTGGGTTGTGCAGTTGCAACAATCCGACCCAGCGGGTTAACGACCATGCTTTGAGGCGATGAAATTGCAGTGACCATCCAAAAGCCATAGTCAATAGCCCAAGTTTGAACCTGCTTACCGCCTGGATACATGGAGACGAAACAAACGAGTTCGGCACCGTTGGCTTTGAGTCTCTCTGCGACTTCTCGGAAATTCAAGTCAAAGCAGATGGCAAATCCGACTCGTCCAAAATCGGTCTGAAAAACTGGGGCATCTGTTCCAGGCACAATGCCAACTCGTAGTTCGTTAATGGTGGGAAACATCTTGGAGTAATAGCCTAAAACCTTGCCCTTTCGGTCAATCAAAACAGCAGCATTGACAGTTTTGTCTTCAACTCTCAAAACCATCGGGCAAACGACATAGCAACTATGTTCACGGGCATAATTGCTCAACCTTTTGACAGTCTCCCCGTCCATCATTTCAGCAGTTGCAAACCATTTCTCATGGCCCAAACCTATCCCGCAGAAAGTCTCCGGCAAGCAAACCAAGTCGGGTTTGTCCCAAGCAGCCTGTTCCAGCAACTTCATTGCAGTCTCTAAGTTCCGCTCTTTGCTTCCTTGCCCCTGCATTGAAACTGAAACGACCCTTACCCAACGAGCCATTTCACTCACCTCTCACAATTTCTTTAGGAGTTACGCAGTTGGATGTAGGGGCGGCTGCTAAGCCGCCCGCAAGGGCAGTTTTAACCCCTTATAAAAGATGTTTTCGGGCAGACTATCGTCCGCCCCTACACAAAATGACATCAACTGCGTAAGTCCTATTCTTGCTTGCTAATTGGTTACCTCTTGCAAGCACTCACAAAAGCACTAAAGAGCAATTGAGCGTGCTGATTTTCCAACTGTCTCTCTGGATGCCATTGAACTCCGAGCAGAGGTTTTCCATCATCGGCTTCAATCGCTTCAATAACTCCGTCCGAAGCCCACGCAACAACCTTCAAGCCTTTCCCAACTTCTTTGACTGCTTGGTGATGGTAACTTTTGACAGTGATTTTGGTTTGCTTGACCCATTCCCACAAAAGTGAATCTTCAGCGATTTCAACTTCATGTTCGGTGAAGCGATGGGAGTTTATGTGTTGATTGAGAGTGCCACCAAAGGCGACATTGATCAATTGGCAGCCGTAACATATCCCCAAAACTGGCTTGTTGAGTTCAGCCATAACCTTGACGAGGGAAATTTCAAACTCAGACCTTTGCCGCATCGCATCATCAGTATCGGTAGCATGGCACTTTTGCTCACCGTAAAGTTCTGGCGGTATGTCTCTGCCACCACTTATTACAAGCCCGTCCAAGAATTTTGCGAGTTCGTGAACGCTGTTTTTGCTAAGGAGCGGTATCGCCACTGCGAGCCCTCCAACTCCCTCAATTGCTTGGACATATCTGCCTTGAAGTTCGTTGACGAAATCGTTATCACTTGCTCTCACGCTGCAACTTATCCCGATAATTGGCTTCATGCTTTTCACCGCACCTAATTTTAACATGTCGCAACAGCCCAAAAATCGGCAGGGGCAGAGTCCCTGCCCTACATTTTTAGGAATTACGCAGTTGGATGTAGGGGCGGCTGCTAAGCCGCCCGCAAGAGCAGTTTTAACCCCTTATAAAAGATGTTTTCGGGCAGACTATCGTCCGCCCCTACACAAAATGACATAAACTGCGTAAGTCCTAATTTTGTTAGGACAACGAAAGTGCTAATAGTCCAACGAAGATGAGCGCAAGACTTCCAAGCACAAGGAACACAACGATTGGCAAATTTGAACCGCTACTTCCTTCTTCGCTTCTGGAAACGCTGGGTGAGTTTGAAACTTTCAGCAACTTGACATCTTCCTCGCTCAACTCCGTTTTGCCTTCAGCACCAATGTGCAGCGCGAGTTTATCGTCGGCAACGATGATGACTTCGTCGCCCAACGAGACAAACTTCGCCAAGTCGGGACGAAGTTGAACGAGTTGCACGACTGCTTTGCTGAATTGCTGGATTTTGATGACCTGATGCTTTTGCGGGTCAAAGCGCAAGTCAATCCACTGCTTGCCTCGTTGTGCGAATGCTCGGTCAGAGATAACTTGCATCCCCGTGATGACTTGAACTTCACCGGTGCGACCAATGATGGCTTGACCTCCAAAACCTGCTGCACCGGGTGAACCGAAACTACCGAGACCGCTCACAAAGGGAGCGCCCGACATTTGCTTCATCGGTGCTTGCTGTCCCATTGCCAAGTCATACTGCGTTGTCGCCCTTTGCAAAACTTGTCTGTTCATCGCTTGAGCAACTGCCCATGCACCTGCTTTCGCTTCGGCTGCTGCTCTCAATTCTCTTTCCGCTTGCTCCCTCAATTGTGCCAGTGGGATAGTTGGCTCAGTGACAAGGAAGGCGGTGAATTCTGTCAGCACGCCGAACTCTTTTGACAGTCTCACGATTTCGTCAATCAACTCTGGGTTGCGACCTTTCGTTGCGAGTTCATCCAGCAAGTATCCGATTTTGCGAGCAGCCCAAATTCGCGGGACAAAGTCGTGCTGTGTCTCTCGTTCGGGAAATTCAACGGTGAAAGTGAAAGTTTGTTCTCTGCCGTTGACCTTTCCTATAAGCCTCACGGTTGCTTTCCCGCTTTCGGCGTAAGTGCCAGCCAAAACGACTTCAGTGCCTTTGAACAGGTCGGGAACTTGCTGCGGGTAAACATCTCGGACACGAACCCCTTCAAAAGTCACCTGAACATCTGTCAAGACGGGTTCACTAAGCATCGTGAACAAGTCGGCGATTTTCGCCTCAACACTTTCCTTTGGTCGGACATAAATGCTTGCACCGCTGTTTTCGTTTGCGAGCCTGTCAAGAAAAACAGCGTTCACATCGTAACCGACCCCGAAGACGAAAATCCGAACGCGCGCTTCATTTGCCTTCCGCACATTCGTCAAAATTCGCTCAATGTTCGTTTCGCCGACAGTCGGCAGACCGTCGGTCAGGAACATCAAAAACCTCGGTCGTTCGCGGTCAATAAGTAATGGCAATGCTGTCAAAAGAGCCTCGTTGATGTTCGTCCCGCCTTGTGCTGTCAAGCCATCAACGAACCGAATTGCTTCGCGCTTGTTTTCGTCGTTGGCAACCCGCAGGTCGCGCCACAGCAAGTCTGGGCTTTCGTTGAACGCGATGACATTGAAGCGGTCATCGGGATTCAACCGCTCAACGCAGAACTTCAATGCTTCCTTCGCTTGCTCAATCTTTTCTCCGCTCATGCTTCCAGTTCGGTCAAAGACGAAAACGATGTCTTTGGGCAGAACCTTCCCCCGCTCCCACTCAACTTGCGGCGTCAGGAAAAGCAGGAAGTATCCGTCGCGGTTGGGACGGTTGCGGTAAGGCAAAATCGTCGCGCCGAAAGCGCCTTCAGAAACGCTGTAGTAGAGCACAAAATCTTCCTGCTCTCGGACATTGTTGGCTTCGTAAGTGACTATGGCTTCATGCTCACTCGGTCGGCGAACGGAAATCGGATGCGTAGGCGAGTAGACAGTTTTGATTGGCAGTCGGGAACGGATGCGGACATTTATCGTTGCCTCGCGAATTGGCTTTTCGGAAATTCGCTCAATTCTCATCGGGTAGACAAAGCGGTAAGTGTTGCCTTGGCGGCGCAGGAGTTGGTCATAGCGGACAATAACCTCCCGCTCGCCATGCGGTGGGAACGGGAAAATCCGAAGCCTGAAAGTTTGGCGGTTGACAAATTCAAGCAACGCAGGGTCGCGCCTTGCCCCAACAATTCGTTCGTAAGTCCGCACCGCTTCTTCACGGCTGAGCAGTTCCGCCTCATAAGTTTTGCCATCAATGACCAAAGCCAAACGGTTGACAGCAGCGTTTTCAGGTGCTGGGAACAAGTAAATGCCTTCGCGTTGGTAAGGCGCTTCGTTGACGAACGCTTGTCTCGCTGTAACCTGAACCACGCCGTCAGTTATGTTTGCTTCCATGTGCCTGAACCGGATGGAGAAGCCGGGGACTGGAACGGGTCGGGGAATTGGCGGTCTGTCATCCGGCGGGGGGACAACGATACCGCACGCCCAAGCGAAAATTGGCGTCAAAATTGTCG
>Ga0209289_100489_pt1 | contig 20582 bp, 22 predicted proteins | sample GXS110809BmetaG_FD_184121 | JGI IMG/M metagenome (GOLD analysis project Ga0209289, IMG submission 184121) | Hot spring microbial communities from Gongxiaoshe hot spring, China to study Microbial Dark Matter (Phase II) - GXS 110809B (SPAdes)... ...
AGCCGCTCCCGAAAATAGGCAGCCACTCGCCGGGTAAGGGCTCGGCAACGGGCCTATACCGGCGACGAGGGTTCCCGTAGAAGACGGGTTTGATGGGGCGGGGGTGTACGGATGGAGGCTTCGGCCGGACATCCTCAGCCCGCCGCTCCCAACCGCCCGAGTGGCCTAAGGAAGCCGTCCAGGCGAAAACGCATCCCACCCTACTTGGACGCGTAACACTTTATACCGCCTTATCTCATGGTTCCGACATGTTTATCGTCAGAGGACGGTTTGTAGTTACTGTAGATGATTTTAACCGTGTTTTAAGGGACGGGGCAGTGGTTGTGGAAGACAATAGGATAGTCGATGTCGGGTATTTTGGAGACCTTAAGAAGAAACACCGCTGCGACACTGTTATCGGAGATGAGTGGAAAATAGTTTTGCCGGGTCTCGTGAACTGCCATTACCACTCTCGTGAGCAGCTTTCTCAAACCATGTTTCCAGACGGGCACGGCGAAACAACATGGTTCAACAACTATTGTCTACCCTATCACGCCGCCTTGACCCCCGAGGAGGAGAAGACTGCTTTCAAGCTTGCTCTCTACGCGATGGCTTTGAACGGTGTGACAACATTCGCCGACGGAGGATTGCTCTACCCCTCGTCATCCCTCGAAACGTTGAACGAGGTCCCTCTCCGCTGTCTCACATCAACATGGTGCTGGGACAGGGCTGACATCATTCCCAAGACAACCGACGAGGCTTTCAAGGAGCTAACACATTTGCATCATGAGCTCAACGGAGGATATGGAGGCCGCCTCTCCATATGCGCCACACCTATCAGCGTAACCACATGCAGCGAAAACCTGCTTCGACAGGTGGTGGAGTGGGCTCGGGAAAATGGTGTGAAAACATTCATACATGTTTCGTCGTTCAGGGAAGAGGTTGAGAAAACTTTGTCAAGCTGGGGCGTTACCCCTGTGCAGTATCTATCTGAACATGGTCTTCTCAACCGGGATGTTAACATTCTTCACGGCATTCATCTGAGCATGGATGATGTTGAGCGGCTTGTTGCCTCGGGGGCTGGTGTTGTTTCCTGCCCCTATTCTTCGCTCAAGAAGGGGAAGGGCCTCAGTGTTAGTGGCGTGTTTCCCGAGCTGCTTGAGAGAGGCGTGCGTGTTGGGCTGGGTGGTGACGGGGCGCCCTCCGCTCAACACGTAGACATGTTGAGGACCTTGTCTCTTTTCACAGGGCTTTGCAGAGACATGAGAATGAATGCCTCGCTGCCACTTGCAAAAGACGCTGTCAGAGCTGTTACGTCGACAGCCGCAGACCTTCTCGGACTCGGAAACCAAATTGGCTCGCTGGAAAAAGGAAAGAAAGCAGACATCATTCTCCTCGACATGCGTGGCCCCGACTTCACCCCCCTACGCGACGTGTTCCAGGCCCTGGTCTTCTCCGCTACCGGTGCCGCCGTTGACACGGTTATTGTGGACGGGAGAGTTGTCGTCGAAGGGAGAAAAGTCAAGGGAGTGGATGCCGAGAAGCTGGTTAAAGAGTCTGAGATAGCTGCTGAAAATGTTGCGGAGAGGCTTGGTCTTCAGAGGCCTATGTAGCTCTCTCTTATCTTCGGCGAGTTGAGTAGCCCGGTGCCGGATCCTTCAAGGGCTATTCTTCCTCCCTCCATGACGTAGGCTCTGTCGGCTGTTTGTAGAGCGAGAGCGGCGTCCTGCTCCACCACTAGGATGGCGATACCCTGCCTCTCCCTGATCTCTCTAACCTTCTCAAAAACGGCTATACGTGCTATGGGAGCCAGCCCCACACTAGGCTCGTCGAGAAGAAGAATCCGGGGCCTCGCCATCAAGGCCCGGGCAAGCGCAACCATCTGCTGCTCACCACCGCTGAGAGTGCCCGCAAGCTGTTTCCGCCTCTTCTCGACGATGGGGAAAAGCTCAGACACCATTTCATAATCCTTCATGATTTCTTCTCTATCTTTTCGTCTGTAGGCGCCCGCCATCACATTCTCATACACAGTCATGTCGGGGAAAAGCCGTCTTCTCTCCAGTGATAAAACAAGGCCTTTGACGACGCGGTCATAAGGCGGAAGCCGTGTTACGTCCTCGCCGTTGAGCAGTGTCTTGCCTGATTTGACGGTTGCAAGCCCGGCCAGCGCAAGCATGAGCGTCGTCTTTCCGGCGCCGTTAGGCCCAATAACGGCCACTATCTCCTTCTCATGAACCTCGATGTTGATGTTCTCGATGATTGTCACAGGGCCGTAGCCCGCGGTCAGATCCACAGCCTCAAGCATTTTCCCCAATCAAATCACCGTGTCGGTTCCCAGATACGCTTTTATGACTGCCTCGCTCTTAGCAACATCGGCAGGCGCACCCTCGAAAATCAGCTTACCCTGGTCCATCACCAGAGCCCGTTGAATAAGCTTCATCAACTCACGCAGCCTATGCTCAATAATCACAAGCGTACCTCCCTCTTCATAATACTCTCTTAGCACAGAGGTGACTTCCCCTATTTCTGCGACAGTCAAGCCGCCGAAGGGTTCGTCAAGCATGAGGATGCGGGGCTTAGCTATAAGGCCTCTCGCTACTTCGAGTTTCTTCATTTCTCCATGTGTGAGATAAGCTGCGGGGATGTTTCTTTTTTGAATCAGACCGAGTTTTTTGAGAAGCTGAATGGCCTCCTCCTGGTTGAAGTGGATTTTTCTAACGGTGAGAGGCGCGTGGAGGTTTTGTTCAACTGTGAGAGATTTGAAGGGCCTGACTATCTGGAAGGTTCTGACGAGCCCTTTGAGGGCGCGGTGATATGGTTTTGTGTTGGTGATGTCTTCGCCGTTTAGGTAGATTTTTCCCGAGTCAGGTTTCTCCGTCCCCGAGATGAGTGAGAAAAGCGTTGTTTTGCCGGCGCCGTTGGGCCCAATGATTCCAAGTATCTCGTTTTTTTGGAGAGTGAAGGAGACGTTGTCGACGGCGACTATTCCGCCGAAGCGTTTAATCAGTTGCTCAACCCGCAGTATCTCCATAAACCTTCCTCCTCAGAAAACCGACTATTCCGCTGGGGAAAATCATGAAGATAAGTAAGGCCAGAGCCGAGTATATCAGGAGACGTGCTCTAACCAATACTTCTATCTTCAGCGTCTCTATCAGTATCTCGATTATGTAGGCCCCGACGACTGGGCCGAGTATGGTTGCTCTTCCCCCGAGCAGCGTCATTAACAGGGGTAGGCTGGCTTTCTCGAGCTCATAGGTGGCTGGGCTAATGACTCCGTTGAGATAGGCGTAGAAAGCGCCGGCGACACCTGCTATGAAGATGCTGATGGCTAGGCCGAGAAGCTTGTAGCGTGGAACATCTATTCCCGCGGCTTTCGCAGCTATTTCATCATCCTTTATGCATGTGAAGATTATTCCGAGACGGCTTCTCATGACGAGGTAGCTGACCATCACGCTTCCAGCCATGGCGGCCAAGCTCGCGAGGTAGAATGCTTCAGCGCTCTGGAAGAGAGACGGTATTCCGAAGATGCCGTCATGTCCACCTAGCTGGGGGATGGCGTTGGTCACCTGATAAGCTATAATGGGAATTATTAGTGTGACGAGCGCGAAGAAGTGGCCTCGTAGCTTGAGGCTCGGCAAACCAATCAAGCTTCCTAGACCCGTGATGACCAAGGCCCCGAGAAAAACAGCGGCCACAGGAGGCACACCGTAGGAGATGCTCAAAATGGCTGCGGCGTATCCTCCTCCAGCGAAGAAAAACGAGTGGCCGAGGCTGAGCAGCCCCATGTAGCCTGAGAGGAGGTTCCAGCTGACCGCGAGCATGGCGAATATGTTGGTTAGCGTGAGGATGAATATGATGAATCGCAAGTTCAGCGCTATTGGCAATACCGCCATCGCCGCTAAGACCGCGAGCAAGGTTACCACAAAAATTTTGTCGAGCCTTTTCATCATTCTACACTTCTGCCAAATATTCCTTTTGGCCTCAGCCACAGAGTCAACAGCACGGTGATGAGCGACGCCGCTCCCGAGTAAAGCGGGCTTACGAGGTTCTGGACAGCTATCTCCACATAACCTATGACGAAGGCTGCGAGAAGAGTTCCACGGTAGTCGCCAAGGCCTCCGAGCACGACGATGGCGAAGGCTAGGGTGAGCATGGGCCATCCGAGAACTGGTGTGATGGTGCTCTGTGGTGTGACCAACAGGCTTGCGAGTCCTGCTAAAGCCGTTGAGAGGCCGAGGACAAGGGCCATGGTTCTTTCGGGTCTTATTCCCACGCAGACAGCAGCGTCAAGATCCTGAGCAACGCTCCGTATCGCCAGCCCAACCTTGGTTCTGTAGATAAGTAGCCAGAGGAGAATGAGCAGCGTCGATGCGGCAATAGCCGCGGCCAGCTGCTGGTTGAATACAGAGACTCCGAAAACCAACGTCGACCCGGGCAGAACCACGGGCGTCGACCACGGAAAGTTGGTGAAGAGAAGAACTATCAGGTTTTGGATGACCAAGGCGATGAGGAAAGTGGTCATAATCATTTCTATGTGGTCCTTTATTCTGCGCAGCACAGCCCAATAATAGACGAACCCCGCTGCGAAAAGAGCCGCGATCGTTGCGAAAAAAGTCACCAAAGAAGGAATATTGTATACCGTTACGAGGGCGAAGGACATGTACGCGGCTGCCGTGTACCACATGCCGTAGGCGGCGTCAATCATCCGGGCCACACCAAAAATAAGGGAGAAGCCCTCCGCGAAGAGGGCGTAGACGAGGCTGGTTATGAATCCGTAGACCAGTACTGTCGCCGCGGCCTCTGAGGTTATCATGTTACGGCAGCACTAGGTTGCGGACTGTCTGTGGTTGGTCTGGGCTCCACACAGGCACGAGCTCGCCGTTCTGCCACTGTCCAAAATACCAGTAGAGGTTCGGTAACGCGAGGTTGAGGCCGTGTAGTTTCCTGTTAAACTGTATCCGCCCGATCACTCCCTCGTAGTCTGTCTGCTCCAAGGCGGCTACCAGTCTATCGGCTTTCCATGTGTTTGCTCTCTCGAGGGCCTCTTTAAGGACATATATGGCGTCGTAGGTGTCGAAGGCGGCTGTGTTCGGTGTCTCCTTAAACCGTCCCGTAAACTTCTCTATGAAGGGTATGGTCTTCGGCGTGACGGGGACTTTGACCGTGGCTGGCCACCAGATAGTTCCCTGTGCAGCACCCTCAGTCTGCGTCCAGAACCATGAGAAGCCGCCCAGCAGCCCGGGTCCGAAGATTATCGGTTTCTTACAGGGGGACCAGTCATAAGCAGCCCACTGCTTGGTGAAAGCCACTCCGGGCGGGCCTGAGAACAGGAGGATAATCAAGCCGGCGCACTTCTCTTTGATTCTTGCAAGGTAGCTGGAGAAGTCTGATTGAGTGGTTGGGTAGAGCTCTGCGAAGACTAGGTCGAAGCCTTGGGCCTGCAGTCTCTTGAAGAACGTGGAGTTGCCCGCAGGCCTGCCGGCCAAGCCAACAGTCCAGAGAGCGTTCTCGGCAACAAGAGCAATCCTAGTCACGTTGGGATAATTGGGGTTGTTTTGTGCAGCGTTTCGAAGCGCGCTGGGGATGGCTGCTATGTAGGGCCCTGCGCTGGAGTTGCGTCCTCCAGCGAAGAAGTGGAAATAGTACTTGTAATTCTCATAGTCGTTTTGGACAAGGTCCTCGACGATGCGCTGGTTGGACTCGATGTCTAGGTAGACAATCTTGTACTGGGATAGTAGCTGAGTTTGTGCGACGACGATGTCTGTTCTCACACCTCCCACGATGACGTGGGCTCCGTGAACCTCGACCAGCCTCTTAAACGCTGTAACGCCTTGGTCTACTGGGATGAGCGGGTCCATCTCGTTAGTGTCCTCGGCTACCAAAACGAGCTCATATCTTGTTCCGTTGAGTACTACTCCGCCTGCGGCGTTTATCTCCTCGACAGCCATCTCGGCGGCGTATTTGGCGTGGATGCCTACAGGGTTGGTGAGAGGAAGCGAGAGCCCTATGATGATCTGTCTCTTCTGCTGCTCAGGTGTAAAGACACCGGTTAGAAAAATTCCCGCGACAGCGGCGACCGCTATCACGACAACGACCAGTGCTACAACAGCCGTTCTACTTACAGCCTTTATACTCTTGTTCACGCAGTTAATCGCTTATGTGAATTATTTATAGGTTATCCAGAAAGGGGTGTGTTTAAAACGACCGCGGGCTGATGTTTTTTATGATTGTGGTTGACAGCAACGAGGCTTCTGAAAACAGTAGGTTGGTGGAGTCGCTGGCGAAAGTTGTCGAGACTGCTGTGAAGCCTCTGCAGGCAGGCGATTACTTGATTGTCGGTAGGGAGAAGCATGCTTTGGTGGAGAGGAAAACTGTGATGGATTTTCTAAACAGCCTGAAGGGGAGGCTGTGGGAACAACTCTCAACCATGAAAATGTTTGAGGGAGAGAAGGTTCTCATCCTTGAGGGATACCTCGGGCTGTATAGAAAACGGGGATGGAAAGAGGTCTCCATCCTCGCTTTGATGGACAAAATTGTGCATGACTGGGGGATACCCATCATCCCCACACCAGACATCCGTGGAACACTCACATACCTCGTGTGGAAAAACAAGTCCCTCGGCGAGGTTGAGGAGTTCCGCGAATATCCGCTGCGAGTTAAGAGAAAAGGGCTGACGGCGGAGGAGCAGGCTTTATTCGTTCTCGAAGGCCTCTGCGGACACGAGACAGCCAAAGCGCTTCTCAGCCATTACAGGACACTCAGAAACGTCTTCACTGCGCTGACACCTGAAAATATGCATGAGCTGGGAAAAATCAAGGTCGGTGGTAGGAGAATACCGGAGAAAACTGTGAAAAAAATGGTTGAGGTGGCTAACACTGTGTATGGTGGGGAGGGTTAGGCGCCGAGGAACTGTTTCTCAACCTCGGGCAGCCAATCCAGCTCCTTCCTTAGACGCTCTATGGATTTCTTGATCTCCTCCTCAGGATACTGCCATGGCGGCAGCTTGCCCTCGAAGAACTCTTCGTATGCGTGGAGGTCGAAGGCACCGTGTCCACAGAGGTTGAACAGTATCACCTTCTCCTCACCCGTTTGCTTGCATCGCAGGGCCTCGTCGATGACGAAGCGAATTGTGTGCGATGGCTCGGGCCCTGGCAGGAACCCTTCAGCCCTCGCGAAAGTCACCGCCGCCTCAAACACAGACACTTGGTCGTATGCGTATGGTTTTATCCAGCCTTCGTGGAGGAGAAGACATAGTGTCGGTGCGTCGCCGTGGTAGCGTAGCCCGCCTGCGTGGATTGGTGGAGGTACGAAGTCTGAGCCGAGGGTGTACATGGGTAGGAGCGGCGTCATCTTAGCTGTGTCCCCGAAGTCGTAGGTGTATATACCCTTGGTCATGGTTGGGCAGGCTGTCGGCTCTGTGGCGACGAACTGAACCTTCTTAGGAGCCTTCTTCGAAATCACTTCATAGTAGAACGGCCACGTCAAACCAGAGAAGCTGCTTCCACCGCCGACGCATCCCGCAACTATGTCTGGATAATCGTCAACCTGTTTCAGCTGCTCAAGAGCCTCGAGGCCCTGGACCGTTTGATGCATAAGCACGTGGTTGAGGACGCTGCCGAGACTGTATTTGGTGTTCTCATGGGTTACACAATCTTCGAGGGCTTCGCTTATGGCTATGCCGAGGCTGCCGGGATGGTTCGGGTCCTTTGCAAGCATGCTTCTACCAAAGTTTGTTCTGTCGCTTGGGCTTGGATAAACCTCCGCACCCCATGAATGCATCAACATCTTGCGCGCGGGTTTCTGCAGGTAGCTCGCCCTCACCATGTAGACGGTGCACTTAAGCCCAAACATCCTCGTGGCGAAGGACAAAGCGCTTCCCCACTGTCCCGCACCAGTCTCCGTCGTCAACCTCTCCACACCCTCTTTCATGTTGTAATAGGCCTGCGCCACCGCTGTGTTTGGCTTGTGCGAACCAGGAGGCGAGACACCCTCGTGCTTATAGTAGATGCGTGCAGGTGTCTTGAGCATCTTCTCGAGATTGACTGCTCTATAGAGCGGAGTCGGTCTCCAAATTCGGAGAATTTCCCGCACCTCTTCGGGAATGGGTATCCACCGCTCCGGGCTCAGCTCTTGCCGAATCAGCTCTTTGGGAAAGATTCTCTCGAGCTTGGCGGGGTCGATGGGCCCTTTTGTCGACGGGTCTATCGGCGGTGGCAGAGGCTTCGGCAAATCAGGCAAAATGTTGTACCAATATTTCGGCAGGCTGTTTTCATCTAGGACGATTTTACGGTTCATTCACATTTCAAATATTTGTGAAATATATAAGCTTTAGAGAATTGACATGAAATATCCTAAAGAATAGCAGCATTATCTTTTGTGATGTGAACTTCGAGGAAGACGAGGAAATATTGTTCATAAGAAGATCGGTTTCCGAGTTTATGAAACGGTTTCCGCTCGAGTATTGGCGTAAGGCTGATGTAGAGAGGCGTTTTCCAGAAGAATATTGGAAAACGGCGGCTGAGCAGGGGTTTCTCGGCATCTGCATCAGTGAGCAGTATGGTGGGCTTGGTCTCGGGCTGCAGGCGGTCTCGGAGGCGATTATCGGTGTGGCGGCTGAAGGCGGAGGATTACCGGCGGGAGACTTGTTGATGCGGACAAATGTTTTCGCCGGCATGACTATCGAGAGGCTTGGCAGGGAGGAGGTTAAACAAAATTATTTGCCTAGACTTGTCAAGGGCGAGCTCATATGCTCCTTCGGACACACGGAGCCAAACGCCGGCGTAAACACCTTCGACATACAAACATCGGCCGTTAGAGAAGGAGACGGCTACAGACTTAACGGTCAGAAAATCTGGATAACCCTCGCACACCTCGCCGACATCATAATTACAGTTGCACGCACCACACCCAAAGATAAAGCAAGAAAAAAGTCTGAAGGCCTAACCCTCTTCCTCGTAGACGCAAAACAGCCCGGCGTCAAGACATCAAAGATACCTGGAATGGCTTTGAGGCCGCTTACGAGCAACGTGGTCTACTTTGAGGATGCTTGGGTTCCGGCGACTCATGTCCTCGGCGAGGTGGACAAGGGGTGGGAGGCGCTTACATCTCTCCTAAACGCCGAACGGGTTTGCACAGCCTCCATATCAATAGGTGTAGCCGAGCACCTGCTCAACAGGTCCGTGGACTACGCCTCCAACAGACGTGTTTTCGGAAGACCCATCGGAAGCAACCAAGCCATACAGTTTCCCTTGGCCGAGGTGAAGGCTGAGCTCGAGGTTGCACGGCTGATGACGCGAAAAGCCGCTTGGCTCTTTGACAACGGCAAAGAATGCGCTTTTGAAGCAAATGTTGCTGCCTTCACAGCCGCGAGGGTCGCGTTCAAGGCCGCTGACAGAGCTGTACAAACATTCGGAGGAAACGGTTTCGCCGAAGACAACGATATCGAGAGGTTCTTCCGCGACGCCAGGCTGTTCAAAACAGCGCCAGTTCCTGAGGAGATGGTTCTCAACTACATCGGCACACGGGTCCTCAACATGCCGAGGAGTTTCTAACTTTAATAATTGACACACTTCTATCTATTTGATGAATTTCCAAGTGGTAGGCTCTCCAGTTAAAACCAAGGAGGGGCTGAGACATGTTAGGGGCCGCGGAAGGTTTGTCGACGATGTTGTTCTCCCACGCATGGCCTATGTTTCTTTTCTCCGTTCTCCTTATCCGCATGCATTGATTAAATCGATAGATGTTTCGCGTGCGGCTAGGGCTGATGGTGTTCTGGGAGTTTTTACAGGAGCGGACATAGCGGCTGTCACCAAACCATTTCCCCAGTTGACTGTTCCACCTGCGTCGAAGGTTGTTGACTACTCGATGGCTGTGAAGAAGGTGAGGTTTGTCGGCGAACCTGTTGCAGCGGTTGTTGCAGAAAGCGTGTACCAAGCCCGTGACGCTGTTGAGCTTATTGATGTAGAGTACGAGCCTCTTGAACCTATTGTAAACCCAATGAAGGTTTTGAGTGGAGAAGGGCCGCTTATCCACGAGGAAGCCGGCACGAACATCGCAGCCACCGTTGACTACAACTACGGCGACTACGATAGCGCAGCAGCTCAAGCCGACCGCATTATCCGCACAAGCCTCGTCTTCCACCGCTTCAGCTCAACACCTCTTGAGCCGAACGGGGTCCTCGCATCCTACGACGAAAAAGACGGATACACAATCTACTGCAACAACCAGATGCCCATGTTCCTTTCCCCATCCATCCTCAGGGCCCTCGACACAGACATCACACACGTGAGAATAATCACGCAAGACATCGGAGGAGGGTTCGGCGTCAAGATCATCAACTATACATACATGGTTCTGGTAGCCGCCTTGTCAAGGCTTGTGGGAAGACCTGTCAAATGGATAGAGACGAGGTCGGAGCACATGATGGCGAGCTCCCACGGAGCCGATAGATATTTCAACGTTGAGGCGGCTGTGAAGAACGACGGCACCCTTCTCGGGCTAAACGTTGTCACAGTCGATGACATAGGTGCCTATGCGCGTCACGAGCCGGCTGGGCTGACTGTCTGGGCTCAGGTCGCCTCGGGCTGCTGCAAATTCAAGCATCTCCGACAACGGATGTACGCCGTTTTCACAAACAAGTGCCCTGCCGGGCCCAACAGAGGCTTTTCCAGAGCACCTCACCAGTTCATGATTGAGCGGGTTCTGGACAAAATAGCACATGAACTGGGCAAAGACCCTGTAGAGGTGAGGAGAATCAACTACGTGACAAAAGATATGCAGCCCTACCGAACCCTCAACGGATGCGTCTACGACGGCGGAGACTATTTTGGAGCTCTTGAGAAGGCGGCTGAGATGGTTGATTACTGGGGCTGGAGAAGGAGGCAGGAGCAGCTAAGGGCTGAGGGCAGATACATAGGTGTGGGGGTAGGTGTCACGATTGACTCGGGCGCGGCCAACTTTGGGCAGGTAAGGATGCTCAACCCATCTCTCCCAAACGTCGGCACAAGCGAGGCCGCCACAGTACAGATGACACCCGACGGAAAAATCCTCGTCAAACTCGGCACCATTCCACAGGGCCAGTCCCATGAAACCATCGCATCCCAGATAGTCGCAGACGTGCTTGGCATAGACTACGAGGACATCACTGTCGCAACCGGGTTTGACTCAGGCTCCCATCCCTACACCCTCCACTCGGGAACCTATGCGAGCAGGTTCGCCGGCACAGGAATGGTTGCCACATACTTGGCCGCTCAGAGGCTCAAGGACATGGTTGCAGCCGTTGCGGCTAAGATTCTCGAGGCAAGGAAAGAGGACATAGTTGTGCAGGGCGGGGTTGCATATGTCAGGGACGCGCCGGAGAGAAAAGTCTCCTTCAAACGGATTGCGCGAACAGCTTACGCCAACCCGTTTGAGCTCCCCGAAGGCATGGAGCCCGGGTTGACAGCCCATGCCGTATTCAGCCCACCATTCCAGCCCCCTGACGAAAACAAGGTTGGCAACCTCACCCTAACATACTCCTACCAAGCACACGCAGTAGTCGTCGAAGTAGACCCAGAAACAGGCAAAGTGAAAATCCTCGATTACGCCATAGTCGACGACTGCGGACGTGTCATCAACCCCGCTATAGTAGATGGACAGGTTCACGGGGCCGCTTACCATGGCATCGGCGCAGTTCTCTACGAGAACTTTGAATACAACGAGGACGGTGTTCTTCTCACATCCAATTTCTCAGATTATCTCGCGCCAACAGCTGTGGAGATACCTATGTTCAAGATGGAGAGGTTTATGATACCTTCGCCGTTCACACCTCTCGGAGCCAAGGGTGTTGGCGAGGGATGCGGCGCACCGATTCCCGCGATAGTGGCCGCCGTCGAAGACGCTGTCCAAACAGAGATAACGTCTTCACACATCAAGCCTGAGCAGCTGCAGAAAATTCTCCAGAAAACTTCTCGCAACCAATAAATTAACCCAAATAGGTGGAGACGCATGACCAAAATATTTGTTACAGCATATGCGGAGACACCTGTAAGCAGAGCACGCGTCGACAAAGGTGAGAAGAAGCTAACAATTGAACAATATTATGCATGGGCCCTGAACATGGTTCTCGAGCAGACGGGCCTATCTCTAAGTGATTTTAGGGGGATAGGTGTGGGTGTGACCGGGTCTGCTTATCCGCGTGCGGAGATTTGGTCGGCTGAGGTTGTTCAAAACCTTGGACTGGAGCCGCGGTTGCTGCTACGAGGAGACCATGGCGGAGCTAATGGGGCTGCTCTGCTTGTGGCGGGAGCCTTGGCAATACAGGCCGGCTACGTCGACCACTTCCTCATCCTCGGTGCCGACACACCCATGAACATCACGGGAGAAGCGGCTCTAACCTGGCGGTATGAGCTCGACTACCTGATGCCCGTGGGGATGATGGGGCCCAACAGCATGGCCGCTATGATGATGCAGCGCCAAATACATCAATACGGCTACAAGCCCGAACACTACGGCAAAATCTCGGTCTCCCAGCGGGAGAACGCGTCCAAAAACCCCAACGCATACTTCCGCACACCCTTAAAGATGGAGGAATATCTCAACTCGCCGCTTATCTCAGACCCGCTGCGGATGCTCGACATCTGCCCATTCGTAAACGGAGGCTTCGCCCTACTACTTTCAAGAGACACCGTCGCGAAAAAGGTCACAGACAAGCTTGTTAAGGTAGCGGGCTTCGGCTCATGGCACAACCTCGACGCATCCAACAGCCTAAAGGACATCACGACAACAGGTGTCAAAAACGCTGTCAAACAAGCTTTGGAGATGAGCGGGATCAAGCTAAAAGATATCGGGCTTTTCAACGCCTACGATGACTACACCCCCGTCGTGATAATGCAGCTGGAGGACGCCGGGTTCTGCGAAAAAGGTAAGGCTGGAAAATTCCTCGAGGAGACAGACATAACCTATAGGGGAGAACTGCCTCTGAACACGGGAGGCGGCCTCCTCTCATACGGACAAGCTGGAATGGCGGGCGGCATGCATCATCTCGTCGAAGCTGTGCGGCAGCAGAGGGGCGAGGCAGGTGAGAGACAGGTCAAAGACCTCCGATACTCACTCGTAACATCGGTGGGAGCGCTGGAACACGGCGGAACATTCATCAACAACTATGCCATAATATTCGGAGGTGAGTAGCGGTGAGCGAATACAAACGCCCGCTTCCGCAAATAACCGAATACACACAGGCTTTTTGGCAGGCTGCAAAAAACGGGCAACTGATGATTCAAGAATGTAGAAGATGCGGCCATAAACAGTGGTATCCGAGGCCATCCTGCACCTCATGCGGATCTCTCGACCTCGGGTGGAGACAGTCTTCCGGAAAAGGATCCATACACTCCTTCACCGTCATTCGCAGGGTTGTGGCTAATTCGCCTGATTTCCAGCGTGATATTCCTTTCGTCATTGCTGAGGTTGACCTAGACGAGGGTGTGAGGATGTATGCGCGTGTTGAGGCATCTCCCGAGCAGGTAAGAGTTGGTCAACGGGTTAAGGTAAGTTTCAGAGAAGCAACTCCAGAGATAACACTCTACACTTTTTCCCCATCCGCATGACTAGGTTCAGGATAGGGTTTCAGGACACCGACTCCACGGGCCGCGTCTACTTCCCAACATACGTCAAATGGTTTGACATAGCTTTCATAGAGCACCTACGCAGCCAGGGGGTGGTTTTCGACAAACAGGGCCGTTTGAGGATGGGAGACACTTTGTTGAACTCAACCCTCGTCATAGGAGAGTACCACTGTAGAATAGAGAAGCCGTCTGGCTATGATGACGAGGTCGAGGCGGAGATTGTATCGGCTGAGGCGGGGAACAAATCCCTCAAAGTCGTCTTCAAACTGATGAACATGCAAGGCGAGGTTCTGGCCCATGGGCACATAACCTACATCATGGTCGACATAAAGACAGGAAAGGCTGTCCCGTTACACGAAATAATTCTTAGGAATATTTTAGACATTTCGAGTGCAAAAACGTAAAAACATCGTCAACCGTTTGACACCTCGTCCCCTATGACGCCTCTCGAGGCCCTCGCAGTTGCCCTGACAGGGGCGACAGCAGCCCTAATCGCATACAGCCTCCAGAGAGCACGCAGCGGCAAAAGCAGGGCCTCGGAGTGGCCCTTCTCGGTTCTAGGAGTAGACCCGGACGACTCCCTTGACGAGATAAAGAAAACATACCGAAGTCTTGTGAAAAAATTTCACCCCGACAACCTTCCCCGAGAAGCTTCTCCACAGGTGAGAAAACTGTATGAGGAGCGGCTCATCAAGCTGAACACAGCCTACAAAACTATTTTGTCGCTTCGTGCAGTTGAGCCCAGAAAGCTGACACTTAGGGAAGAGGAGCTGGCGCCGGTTGAGGAGATGCTCAAGTCAGCGAGAATAGCCGTGGATAAGGAGGTGAGAAAAGCTCTGGAAAACGCCTACACAGCCGCGGAAACACTCGTCAAATCCCTACACAGGGCCGCCGGCCTTGTAGGACGGACAGCCCACTACTATGACCTTTTGACAGACCTCATGATCAACGACGTCATCAGCGTAGAAGAGTTCGAGATACTCGCAGCCGCACGCCGCTACACCAGCACAGGAAACGGTCGAGAAAATACACCCAAAGAAGTTCACGACCTTGTTGAGAAACTTTGGGAAGTCTACCTAAAAATAAGGCGGCGATACATCCGCTGACGGTATGGAGAGGGCTGCCGACGTGTGTGTGGTCATCCCCACTTACAACGAGGCGATGAACATAGGGAGAGTGCTCCACCAGCTTATGGAGCTGCCTATCCCCAACCTTTGGGCGGTTGTTGTCGATGACGGAAGCCCCGACGGCACAGCTGATGTCGTGAAAAAAATTGGCGAAACAAACCACCGCGTAATTTTGCATAACAGAGGCGCGAAGAAAGGCCTCGGCTCCGCATACTACGAAGGCTTCAAAATAGCTCTCACCCTAAGTCCACGTGTCATACTTTCTATGGATGCCGACGGCTCCCACCCGGTTGAGCTGGTTCCCGAGCTTGTCAAAGCCGTTGAAAGCGGCGCCGATGCCGCTGTTGCTTCGCGCTACATCAAGGGAGGCAAATGGTCATCGAACCTTATCCGCATGCTTGTCAGCAGAGGAGCAAACCTCCTCGCACGCATATCCACGGGAGCGGGGGTAAGGGACATGACCTCGGGCTACAGAGCCTACAGCCAAAGAGCCGTCAAACACCTTGTCGAAAAACCATTTGAAAGGGGCTACGTCTTCCAAGTGGAGCTGCTGTATCGCCTGCTGCGCGAAGGCTACAAGGTCGTCGAGATACCCTTAGTCTTCATGCCGAGAATGGCGGGCGAATCGAAGCTCTCGAAAAAAGAAATCTTCAACTTCCTCCGCTGGTGTTTGAAGACGATGCTTAAAAGAATGATGAGACGGTGAACAGGGTTGGCGAAACTATCGGAGCTCGGGGAGAGATATTTGATACGATACTTGGTTGAGCATCTTGACTGGCCCGAGAACGGTCTTCTGCCGCCCGGTGACGATGCCGCAGCCTTCTGGTTTACAGGCCAGCTTGTCGCATCTGTGGACACCCTCGTCTGGGAAACGGATGTTCCACCGGGGATGACGGCCCGTCAAGCGGGCTGGAAAGCGGTAACAGCCGCTGTTAGCGACTTGGCTGCAAAGGGAGCGCGGCCAAGATACATCCTTCTCTCTCTTTCGATCAACCCCTCTACAGAGTTCAACGATTTTGTCGAACTCATAACCGGCGCCCAAGAGGCTGCGAAAAAATATGGAGCATCAATTGCCGGCGGAGACATAAACGAAACCAGTTCACCATCCATATCCGTAACCGCGCTCGGCTCCTCCGAAAAACTTCTCAGCCGCGTCGGAACATGTCCGGGAGACATGCTCGCCTGCACAGGCTTGTTCGGCAAAACATTCGCCGGCCTACATGCGGCTATGAATTCTCGGCCAGTTGAACAAGTTTTGTCTGAGGCGGTTTACTTCCCAGTGGCCCGTGTTGACGAGGGTGTGGCCCTCGCCGGCTGCGGAGGCGTCTCGGCCTGTATAGATTCGAGCGATGGATTGGCGGAGTCGCTGTACCAGCTTAGCGAGCTTAACAGGGTGGGCTTCATGGTTGAATCGCTGCCCATCGACTCCACAGCACAGAAATACTGTGTCGACAACATGCTTGACGTCGTGGAGGCTGTTTTCTACGGCGGTGAAGAGTATGAGCTGGTTCTCACCGTCAAGCCGGGATGCCGGAATTTTGTGGAGAATGCTTTGGAGCGTTTGGGGGGAAGGGTTGTCTGGATAGGGTCTGTCATCGAGGAGCAGGGTGTGTTTTATCGGGGTAAGCCTGTGGAGAGAAGAGGCTGGCAGCACTTCAGCCCAATCCGTTGACCAGTCTAGCGAGGGAGAGGGCTGCGATGCTTTTCGCGTCCCTTATCCTCCCCCTCCGAACCATCTCAAAAGCTTCTTCCACACCGCAGGTGATGACTCTGATCTTCTCGTCTGGCATATTGCGGCTCGCCGTTTTACGCAGGTTTTTCGCGAGAAAGACATGCATCAACTCGGTTGAATAGCCTGGGGCAAGATAGAATTCCCCGATTTTCTCAATAGAGCCTGCTATGTAACCGGTCTCCTCCTCCAGCTCACGTACCGCACATTCTTCAGGCGATTCATTTTCCAAAGTGCCGGCGGGAACCTCGACAAGCACCTCATCCACAGCAGCCCTATACTGCTCAACCAAAACAAGCTCTGAATCGCTAATCAAAGGAACAATCGCGACTGCGCCCGGATGGACAACAATCTCCTTAACAAACCGAGCCCCATCAACCTCGTGAACAACATGCACCACGTCAAAGAGTTTTCCCCGGTAAACCGTCGAACCCTTCATAGAGACCCGTTGAGGCATGATGTTTATTTAGGCTTAAATTTAGGCATAACCTAATATTAGGACGTGCCTAAAATAAGTCTCCAACAGGTAGAAACATCCTATCTCCTACAGCTGTACAGAGCTCATGAAAACCAGCACACACCAACTACAGGAGAGCTCGCCAAGACATTCGCTGTCAAACCAGCCTCTGCCATAGATGTTCTCAATAGGCTTTCCGAGAAAAAATTGGTCGCCAGAACAGGGTGGGGAAAATTTAGGCTCACACCACGGGGACACGCGCTCGCGTTGCGGGTCATACACAACCACCGCATCCTCGAAACATTCTTTCACAGAGAACTAGGGTTGGAAGCCGGTGAAGCCTGCATAGAAGCTGGGCGAATAGACTATCTCATCGGCGACGAAGTGGTCAAAAGACTTTGCCAACGCCTCAACAATCCCGCAACATGCATACACGGTAAAGAGGTGAAGCATCTCAGATGCGTGCAAAAACAGCAATCATAACCCTCTCCATAGTCGCTGCAGCAGTTCTCGCCACATTATTCATAGCATCGCAAAATATCTTTACTCAGGGGCAGCAAGACAGTGAGACAGTGGCGGTGACTTGGGGTCTTTTGGGCGAAGTGGTGCATAGGCTGACGGATGGCACTGTTACGGTTTACCAGATTCTCCCACCCGGCGCAGAGATCCATGACTGGGAACCGGCTCCCGACGTGCTGGAGAAGGTGAGGAACTCGAGGATACTCTTCTGGACAGTGGAGGGGTTTGACGACTGGGGGGAGAAGCTTGCGGCATCAGCTAACGTAAAGGCCTTTAAGGTGTCAACAGGGGTCGAGTTAATGCCTTATGAAAACGGACACGGCGACGCCATGAACCATGAACATATAATCGGAGCCTATGACCCGCATTTCTGGCTCGACCCAGAAAGATTCGCCGCAGTCGTCCGAAACATGGCACAAATCCTCTCCGACGAGTTTCCGGAAAAAAAGGAGGCTATACAGAAAAACAGCGAGGCATACATCCGGGAAATACTGCAGCTCAGGCAACAGTTTGAGGAGGCGCTGTCGAGACATCGTGGAAAAACCTTCATCACGCAGCACAACGCTTTCAGATACCTCGCCACAGCCTTCGGCCTCGAAACGGTGGCTGTGCTAAGCGGTGAAGAGGAGGAGCCGTCGGCGGCGCATCTCGCAGAAATTTATGAACTAATTGAGAGAAATGGTGTCAAGACCATCTTCGCGGAGGATGGTAGCATCAGCCCCGTGTTAGAAAACATAGCCCGCGACCTCGGAATGGAAATCAAAACACTATACACGATGGAGACTCTACATTACGACGACTATCTAAGGGGACAAGGATATATCATGAAGATGCGTCATAATTTGTCGGCGCTGGTCGATACGTTTGAACACTGAACCTGCGGTAGAGCTAGAGGATGTCACGGTCTCATATACCCGAGACCAACCTATACTTTCCAAGGTCAGCTTGAGGGTCAACATGGGTGAGAGGCTCTTCATTATCGGGCCAAACGGCGGAGGTAAGACAACGTTGCTAAAGACCATGGTCGGTGTACTGAGGCCCGACAGCGGTGTGGTCAGGCTTTTTGGCGTCGCTGTTCAACGGTTCAGAGAATGGTGGAGGGTTGGGTATGTGCCTCAGAACGCTGCCACACTCTTCGAGAGAACTCCGCTCAGCGTCGGGGAGCTTCTCCGCTCGGGTATGCATACAGGTAAAGCGCTTGACCCCGTCGAGACCCTTTCACTGGTTGGGGTGGATGAACCGGACAAAATCATACACAGACGTGTCAGCGACCTCTCCGGCGGAAACTTGCAGAAAACCATGCTAGCCCTCGCCCTGATAAACAAGCCGCAGCTCCTCATCCTCGACGAACCCACCGTATACGTTGATCAGACAGGCGTCGCGGCTTTGATGAATGTTATCAACAGGGTTAATAGGGACTGGGGTGTGACGGTGATAATAGCGACACATGATGTGGCGGCCATCTCAACCCTTGCATCAAGAGTTGTATGCATTAACCGGACGGCTCTCTACGACGGCGACATAACTCATCTTCTCAGCTCAGAGGAGCTCTGCAGAATATACGGCTTCCACGTCTACACGATTCAGCATGGTCATAGATGGTCTGAGACATGATTGATGTCTTGTCGCAACCGTTTATGCAGAGGGCTTTAGGTGCAGCGGTTGTGACAGGGCTGCTGCTACCCCTAATAGGAAACTATCTCGTTCCCAAGAGGCTCTCTCTCCTAGGCGACGCCTCCTCCCACGCAGCATTCGCAGTAATCGCTTTATCGAGCCTTCTCGGCTTCAGAGAAACTCTTCTCACATACCTTGCTCCCGTTGCAGCTATCTACGCAATTCTCCAGCTTATGAGACGGTTTCACGTATCAGGCGACCAAGCCCTCGCTGCATTACTCGCAGTAGGCGGGGCAACAGCCTCCCTCGCCATCTCCCTAGGCGCAAGGGTGAACCTCAACGCCGTCCTCTTCGGAAGCCTCCTGCTAGTCCAAGTCGAAGACATCATTTTGGGAGTATCTGTCGCCGCGGCTGTAACCCTCTTCGTCGCCGGAAACTTCGGGAAAACACTGGTCTATACGGTGAGCGAGGAGCTCGCGAAAGTTAGAGGTGTGCAGGTCGGGGCATACACATTTGTCTTCGCCGTAGCCGCGGGACTCTCAATCGTTACCGGCATAAAGATAGCCGGCGTCCTTCTCGTCACGGCGCTTCTCGCAATACCGACTATGGCGGCTTCGCTCATCTCAAACTCTTTCAAAATATCAATCCTGCTATCTATCCTGTTCGGCACAACGGCTACGACCTTGGGTGTCTTCATCTCATACTACCTCGCCCTCGCTCCGGGCGCATCCTCTGTCATGGTTTTGATGATTTTCCTGATTCTATGTCTGGTTTTGAGAAGTCTTAGGATAAGGATATAGAGTGGGAGCGGGTTTTTTCTCGGTGTGGCAGAGGTTTTGCTCGCGGTTCCTCCGCGGGTCAAGGTTTTGGAGGCTCTGGGCGCTGTGGCAGGCGGCAGGATCAAGGTCTTGGATGATAGAAATTGTTTGGTTGACGCCTCCGAGGGCACGCGAACCTACAAGGTCTACGTCGACATAGAGAAAAAAATCGCCAACAGCGACGACAACGGAACCTTCTACCGAAACTACATAGGATACCCTATAATCGCCTTCCTGATGGTGAAGGGGCTGCTTAGCTATGACCCAGCCATAGCCACGCCTCTTGCGGAGATAAAATGGCGGACCCTCAACGAACGCTACAAAAGCTACTGGAAAGTTGAGACACTCATTAAGAAGATGCTGGCGGAGAAAGGTGTCAAGCCGGAGGATGTAGACAGATTCGTCTCAAAGGTTCTCGACGAGCTTGCCGCCCTTGGTCTCCGCAAACAGGCTACTTGACGACGAGGACTGAGCAGTGGGCGTGGGACACGACCCCGCTCGCCACGCTTCCCAGCACCACTTTCTTGAAGCCGCTTAAACCCCTCGTCCCAGTAACGACAAGGTCTACACCATGTGTTTCGGCGAAGCCGGTGATGGCCTCGACAACCGAGGGCCTCATCTCCAACACCTCTCCAACAGCCTTCACACCCATCCTCGCAGCACTCTCAACAGCTTCCTCAACATATCGTCTACCCTCCCTCACAGCATCATCGATAAACTGCTTCAAGGCAGCCGGAG
>Ga0209289_100492_pt1 | contig 20490 bp, 12 predicted proteins | sample GXS110809BmetaG_FD_184121 | JGI IMG/M metagenome (GOLD analysis project Ga0209289, IMG submission 184121) | Hot spring microbial communities from Gongxiaoshe hot spring, China to study Microbial Dark Matter (Phase II) - GXS 110809B (SPAdes)... ...
TCCGTTCGGCTGTCAATGAAATTTGTCATTGGCTCTTTACTCAAAAGGTTGTTGGTGGACTTTGTAGGGCATGGGCTCTGTCCCATGCCGACGAAATTTGGAAAGTCGGCGTGGCATGGAAGCCCCGCCCTACATGTGCCGACGAAATTTGGAAAGTCGGCGTGGCATGGAAGCCCCGCCCTACATAAGTCACCAACAAAGTCTATGGAGTTTCATACCTGCTCAAATTTTTTTCGGCTCAAGGCAAATCTGCGTTTAGCCTAATTGCAAATCGCTTCCTTTGATGGTTTGTGTTGTGCCTGTTATCAGAGCCTCAACTGCTTTGAGAGCAATTGCTGTTGCCTCCAAACCTTGAAGTGCTCCCGCTGCGACTTTCTTGCCCTCACGAATCGCCATTGCGAACCTGATGAGGGCGACCACAAATTCGTTGTTTTCCAACCTGTCTTGAAACCCGACTTCGCTTGGCTCTTTGCCCAATTCAATCAACTTGGTTGCACCTGCTACGAGCATAACACCTTCGTCTCGTCCCAACCGATGTCGCTTAGCGTAAACTTCCCAACCAAGACTTGGTGCATCTGCTTCCTTGAACAAAACCCCAAGCCCACCAGAAAGGTAAATCGTTCCGAATTCACCAGTAAAAACTTCGTAAGTCGCTTGGAACGAATTCGTGAGGGTGGCATGATAGGTCATCCTAACGCCATTGGGGAACTCAAGGGCACATTGAACCGTGTCAGGAACTTCACGACCGTCTTGCCACAAAACCGTGCTTCCCCACGCAGTCACAGAAACAGGTAGTGCTCCCATGAACCACCTTGCAACATCAAACTGGTGCAATGCAACTTCTGTCAACAGTCCGCCAGAAGTCTCGCGGTAAAGTTTCCAGTTGACTTGCCTTTCAAGGGCTTGGTCTCGCACAGGTTTCCTCCAACTCGTCTTTTGATGCCATTGGGCATGAACCAAACTCGGTTTGCCCAAAAGGCCCGTCCGCATGAACTTGACAGAATGCGAATATGTTGGGTTGTATCGTTTTTGAAGCCCAACTTGAAAAACAGTGTTTGCTTGTGATGCTGCTTGTGCGATTGCCTTTGCGTCTTCCAAGTTAAGTGCCAAAGGCGGTTCGCACCAAACATGTTTGCTTGCCTGCAGTGCATCCAAAACGATTTGCTTGTGAGTGTGTGGCGGAGTAGCGACGATGATTGCGTGAATATTTTTGTCGTCCAGAACGCGCCGATAATCGTCGTAGGTTGGAACAGGCAGACCGACCATGTCAAGCGCTCGCTTCAGGTGTGGCTCGTAAATGTCACACAGCCCCGCAATCTTGAAATTGGGCAACTGAAAAGCCGCTTCCTCTCGTTCAGTCAAGTCCAAAAAAAGTTTCAACATCCCGACATCAGCGTTGGGAATTTTTAGCAAGTAGCCGAGCAAAGTTCGCCCGTGATCGCCAGTGCCGATGATAGCGACATTGATTTGGTCGCCACTTTGCCCGAAACTTCGCTGCACCGTTGATGTCAAAACTCCAGCCAAAGTTGTCGCTTTCAAAAACTCCCGTCGCGTCAACTCTTTCGCCATTTCTTCAGCCTCCTTCCAAGCCAACAAAGTTTGTAGTTAGCCACGAGACATCAGCAAGGTCATCGTTCTCGCCCAATTCAAAATCACCGTTTGTGTCAAGGTTCGTTGCACCGCGAGCAATGCTGCAGATCAAAGAGCCGAAACCAACTACTGCATCGCCAACCCATTGCCCTTGAATTTAGACACAGGCGTGATAAACTTTGAAACAAAAACTTGCGATGGTGAGTTTCAAATGGAGTGTTTCTCTTGGCAGGAGGCGAATAGGTGATGGAATTAATCTCAATTGCGCCGTTCAGGAATTGGGAAGAACACGAAAGTTGCGCCTTGATTTGCAATATCCGAAAGGGGAAACCGTCGCACGGGAATGTCAAGCGGACTTTGCAAGCCCTTGAAAAGATGGGGCATAGGTCTGGAACTGTTGATGGTGAAGGCGATGGCTGTGGAGTAATGATTGACTTGCCTCGCCAACTTTGGGCGAAATATCTTGCATCGTCAAATTTGAACCCGAGTTGGGCTGAAAGCCAACGATTTTTTGTTGCCCACTTCTTCCTGCCTAAAAGCGAACGAAGCCAATCCATTGAGTTGCTCCATAGGTTGAGGCTTTTGTTTTCTGACTTTGCCGCTCGCATACTCTTGGAACAGCGTGGCAAAACCCGAAGCGATGTCTTGGGCAAAAACGCCAAAAGAGTTGAGCCTGAATTTTGGCAAATCGCTGCCGTCTTTGAACAGCCTGCTCCTGACCATGTGATGGACAAAAAATTGTTCCAGTTGCAGTTGCAGGTTGAACGAGAAACACCTCTCTACCCCCTCTCCATCAGCCGTTACACTGCCGTTTACAAAGTTTATGGCAGCCCATCAAGCATCGCTCACTACTTTCCCGAACTTTCTGACCCCGATTGCGTTAGCCGAGTGACCATTGGTCATTGCCGTTACTCAACCAACACTTGGTCAACTTTTGAGCGAGCACAACCCTTCTCTTTGCTTGGTCACAACGGCGAAATCAACACCATTGAGAAGTTGCGCAGGGAAGGTCAAATGCTCAAAGTTCAGTTGCCCAAAGACGGCTCCGATTCGCAAGACCTTGACAGAGTTTTGCACAAACTCATCGTTGACTATGATTTCAGCCTCGCTGAAGCGATGGAGATTGTTTTCCCACCTGTTTTGGAAGAGTTGAATTGGCTGCCTGAAGAGTTGAGGAAGATGTATCGCTACTACAGAGCAGCCTTCGGTCCATTTGCTCAAGGACCTGCTGCTATCGTTTCCCATTACGCTGACGAATGCGTTTTCAGCGTTGACGCTTTGGGCTTGAGACCTTTGTGGTTTGCCGAAACGGAAAAGGAACTCGTTTTCACCAGCGAGCGTGGTGTATTGCCCTTTGAAACGCTTATCAGCGACCCCAAACCTTTAGCGCCGGGCGAAAAAATTGCTGTCAAATTGCACGATGACGGTTCAGTGGAAGTTATCCCCTACCGCGAACTTCAATGGCACATTTACCGAAAATGGAAAGAGCGCTTCGCTGTTGAAGAGCGAAGGGAGCAATTTGCTTTCGTTGGCGTCACCATGCAAACCCACGAAAGCCACCATAGAAGTGGCTTTAGCCACGAAAGTTACATCGTAAGTCGTGACCATGATGTTGACTTGCCGAACGGTCAACTCGGTGACGGTAACGAAGGAAATGGTTTTGATAGCGATGAAGCGATTGACGAAACTTCAACTCCCTTGCCCCTTGTCTCTTTTCCCTCTTTACCTTCCCACGATGGCTTAACTGGAAACCGACAACACAAGTCTGCTGTGATGGGAGCGTTCGGCTGGGGCGAAGAGGAAGTTCGCTACATTGAAGCGGTTGCTTCATCGGGCAACGAGCCAATTGGCTCCCTTGGATACGACGGTCCGCTCGCTGTTTTGGCGCCTGAAGGTCACAACCTTGCTGACTATCACAAGGAAATCGTCGCTGTCGTCACAAACCCGTCAATGGACCGAGAGCGGGAAACGGAACACTTCAACACGCAAACGATTTTGGGCACACGACCGCCTTTAGACGGGACGGGGGAAACGGGGCGCGGGACGGGTAACGGGCAACGAGATGAGGGCAGAACTGTTGAGGGATTTTTGGAGCAAATCTTTGAACTGGATACGCCGATCTTGGTTGACACAACTTACCTTGAGCAAGCAGGTTTGCTCTCGCAGGAGTTGGCAGAAGGAGCAGCAAAGGAGGCTAACGCAAAAACCCTTGAGGAAGTTTTGATGAAGTGGGCAAGAAAAGAAGGTGCTGTCAAGAGGTTATCCCTTGCGTATCACCAGAGCAAAACGGCTCGCGATGCTCTCAGGGAATTGACCGAAGCAGCGAAACAAGCAGCACAAGAGGGCGCTGTCATTTTGCTTTTGGATGATGGCGATGCTTTTCAACCTGAAACTTTGCTCCTTGACCCACACCTTGCGGTTGCTGCGGTTGATAAGGAGTTGCGAGGAACATGGGACATAGGGCAAGGAGAAAATGGCGGTAATGGCGAGTTGCCAAAAAGTTTGCAAAACTTGCGAAGGCGATGCAGTATCGTTTTGCGTTCAGGTGCGTTGCGCAACTTGCATGACTTGATTTTCGCCATCAGTTTAGGCGCTGATGCAGTGGTGCCTTACTTGCTCTTTGATGTGGCGTTGGCAAGTGAAAAGCCCGATTGTGACATCGCCGACGAGTTGGAGCGGATGAAAAGGTTGACCAATGGGATTTTGGGGTTGAGCAAAGGTTTGGAGAAGGTAATCGCCACGATGGGAACGCATGAGTTGCGTGGTTACGGCAAAAACTTTGCCTCCATCGGTGTCGCTCCCGAAATTTCCCAGTTGACCGAGTGCAAAAACTTCTACGGCAGCGAAAAAGCAGCCTTTGACCTTGAAAGGTGGGACAAAGAGGTTCGTCGCCGCCACAAAGTTCTGTGGTCGGCGGATAGTGCGTCATCAACTTCCCACTCGGCACGCCGCACATCCCACTCCCACTTGCGCCGTGACTTCCGATTTTACCCCAATGTTTGGAAAGCAGCAGGTCGGGCAGCGAACGGAGAAAGCGATTATCGCGAATATGAGGAGCGAGTGAAGGCGATAGAGAAAGAGCATCCCATCGCTTTGCGCCACTTGCTTGATGTCCAGTTCCTTGATGACAGGTTGCAATGGATTTCACCAGACCAAGTTGACATCGGCATCGGTTGGCACGATTTGCCTTTTGTCATCGCCTCCATGTCTTTCGGTTCGCAAAACGAAGTTGCCTATCGTGCTTATGCCGAAGCAGCATATCGGCTCAACATGTTGGCTCTGACAGGAGAAGGTGGCGAACTGAGGGACTTGATTGGTCGCTATCCGTTCAATCGTGGGCAGCAAATTGCTTCAGGTCGGTTCGGTGTCAACGCTTACTACTGCAACTCCTCCTACTGGCTGGAAATCAAAATCGGTCAAGGTGCAAAGCCAGGTGAAGGTGGTCACTTGCCCGGTCGGAAAGTTTCGTCAAAAGTTGCTTCTGTCCGTTACGCTGTCCCTGGCATTGACTTGATTTCGCCAAACAACAACCACGACCTTTACAGCATTGAAGACCTCGCCCAACTCATCAGCGAACTGAAGACCATAAACCCGAAAGCAAAGGTCATCGTGAAAGTGCCTGTTGTCGCCAACATCGGTGTCATTGCTGTCGGAATTGCAAAGGCAGGCGCTGATGTCATCAACTTGTCAGGTTTTGACGGCGGGACAGGTGCAGCGAGAGTTCACGCCCTCAAGTATGTGGGTTTGCCTGCGGAAGTTGGCATCAAGGAATCACATCGCGCCCTTTTGCAGGCAGGCATAAGAGACCAAGTTGAACTTTGGGCTGATGGAGGCTTGAGAACCGCTTACGATGTCCTCAAGTGCATTTTGCTGGGGGCAAACCGAGTTGGCTTTGGAACTTTAGCGATGGTGGCAATTGGATGCACCATTTGCCGTGGCTGCCAACTTGACACTTGCCATGTCGGCATTGCAACGCAGATTGAAAGCCGAGAGGAAGCGATGAGGCGAGGGCTTAAGCGGTTTGAACCTCGCGATTTTGACCGAGCCGTTGAAGGGTTGGTTAACTTCTTTGGTGGCATGGGTGAGGAACTCAAAAGGCTCACAGGAATGCTCGGAGTTGACAGGCTGCAAGATTTGGTTGGGCGAAGCGAACTGCTCATCCAAACTCGTGGACACGACTTGGTTGACTTGACAGATTTAGTGATGCCTATCGTCGTAGAAGATAACCTCGCTGAACCTGTTCGGAAAGTTTACAGACCATTGGGCTACACAACCAAACTCATCACTCAGGTCATCTTGGAGGAAATTGAGCGCAACGGGAGGCGCATCGTTTATGAGGATAGCCGTTTAGGAGCGTCCGACAGAGCCATTGGCACTCACCTTTCGGGAGTAATTGCACGAGCGCAAATCAACCTGCCAGCAGCCAAAGGTTCAGCGGAGTTGCGACCTCCAAAACTCAAGGAGTTGGAGCGAGTTGAACTTTACTTGAACCACACCATTGCAGGCAACGGGCTTGGAGCCTTCAACATTCCGCAAGTGAACATTCGCATTGAAGGTGGCGCTCAAGACGGAGTTGGTAAAGGCGCTTGCGGAGGCAGCATCGTCATCTTGAAAGGAACGAACCACGAAGGCGAGAGGCTTGACGGGAGTGTCGGAAAGAGTTTTGCCTATGGCGCACAACGAGGATTTTTCGTTGTGCAAGGCTACGCCGATAGTCGCTCTTGCATCCGCCTCTCTGGAGCCGATGTCGTTTTCGGAGGCGAAATAACTGAGCCAATTGATGACAGCCAAGGTCTCATCAACATTGCTGCGAAAGCCCACTTGAAAGGCTTTGCCTTTGAATACATGACAGCGGGACGAGCCGTCGTTTTGGGCGACCCTGGACCTTGGATTTGTGCCGGCATGACAGGTGGTGTGGTTTATGTCAAGTTGAACCCCAACTTGGGATTTGACGAGAATGCACTTAGGCGAAGGTTGGCTAAGAGTGCGAAGGTCAACATCTTGCCCGTTGACGACAACGATGTCCGAAACATTCGTGAGTTGTTAAGGGCTTACGCTAACGAAATGGAACTCAGCGGTCAATGGCAGCAGGCAAAGCACATTTGTAGCCTTATGGACGATGCCGATCAATGGTTCGTCAAAATCGTTCCAATCAATCAACAGGCAGACCAAACCGTTTCAACGGAGTGACGACGGAGCAAGCAACTCAAGGGAAGTTTGGACATTTCTTCAACTGCTACGATGGTCGCAACAAAGCCTTAACGATTTCCGGTGCTTCGCCAAGAGCAAGTTTCCAGAAGACTTCAACGCCCTGCTCAAGGGGGAACTCGTGAATTAGCAGGTCAACTTCAATTTTGCCCGAAGCAACGAGTTGAAGGGCGGTAACAAAATCAGCATCGGTATAAGCGCTACTGCCTTTGATGACCTTTTCGCCGTAAATGATTTGCATCCCAGGCACAGCCGTCTCATCTTCGTGCAATCCGACCCATATCACTATGCCCATAGGATGAACAGACTCAACGGCATTCCTTCGGGTTATTGAGCGACCGACAGCATCAAGGGCAAGATCAAAACCGAGACCTTCGGTCAATTCCTTCCCCTTCGCTTGCACATCTTCGGTTTTCGGGTTTATGACTGTATCGGCAAACTGTTTTGCAATTTCAATTCGCTGTGGTGCAACTTCAACGATTGCGATGAAAGTTGCGCCAAAGGCTCTTGCAACCTGAGCGCAGACCAAGCCTATTGGACCTGCTCCGAAAACGATAACCCGTTCGGGCAAAACAGTTTGTGCAAGCCTGACAGCATGGACAGCATTGGCTACTGGTTCAACAAAAGCCCCTTCTCGCGTAGTAATGGTTTCAGGCAAAGGATGGCAATTTTCTGCGGGAGCAACCACAAACTCAGCGAAAGCGCCAGGAAGTTGCATGCTGAGCAACTTTCTTCGCTCGCACAAGTTCGGTCGCCCTTGCTGACACCATCGGCACTTCCAGCAACCTATGATGGGGTTGACGGCAACTTTTTGACCGACCTTTAAGTTCGTCACGCCATCGCCCAACTCAACGATTGTGCCAGCGAACTCATGTCCCATGATGAGAGGTGGTTGTCGGCGAGGATGCCTTTGCACTACACACTCAATTTCTGACCCGCAAATTCCCACATGCCCAACCCTTATGAGCACCTCCCTTTCTTTCGGTTCTGGCTCAGGCACATCAACCAACTCCAACCTCTCCCAGTCTGCATACAAAATCGCCTTCATTATCATCACCTCAGCAGTGAAATTCGCACCGCTTCAACTGAGACAAACTTCAAAATCCCGACAAAGATTTTTTGCTGAGAGCCAGCGAAAACCAACTTACGACTAAAAGCATTTTGTCACCTTCCTCAGGCATATTCCTTGCCTGTGAGCAACTTCGCCCCACTTTCGCCTTTTGAGTTGATCCCCACCACTGCATCAATTCGGTCAAAGGTTTAGCCTCAAGAGTTACGCAGTTGGATTTAGAGGCGGCTACTAAGCCGCCCGCAAGGGCAGTTTTAATCCCTTATAAAGGGTGTTTTCGGGCAGACTATCGTCCGCCCCTACACAAAATGACATCAACTGCATAAGTCCTATGTAAAAACCCAGTTTGATGGCTTTAGCCTGCAGTTGCCACTGCATTCTTGCTTTGTTTCAATGAATGGCGCAGGTTCTGTCCTACCCTGACATTTTTGCCCCTAACCCTTGCCTTCTTCGCCGTTTGTGCTACTGTTTGTTTTTGAACGAAGAAGGCAAGGAGGGATTTTGAGATGGCAGACGAAGTGAAACTGGCGGTGACTTTAGCGCGACCTAAAATGCTCGCTAACTCAGCCCCGCAAATTCAATATGCGCTCGTTGAAGTTATCCCTATCGGTGAGGGGCTTCCAGAATCAGCACCGTTAAACCTTTGTTTCGTCCTTGACCGAAGTGGTTCTATGGCTGGAGAGAAAATTGAGAACTTGCGCCGAGCCGTTAAACTCGTCATTGACCAACTTGACCCAAATGACATTGTAAGCATCGTCATCTTTGATGACCGAGCAGATGTCCTCGTCCCAGCAACACCTGCGTCTGACAAAAATTACTTGAAGCGCCAGATTGACACAATCACCGACCGAGGCGGAACGGAAATGAGCAAAGGAATGCAACTTGGCATCCAAGAAATTCAAAAACACCTGACACCAGACAGGGTTTCACGAGTGGTGCTCTTGACCGATGGGCAAACTTACGGCGACGAAGACGAATGTCAAAAGTTAGCGAACCAACTTAAGCAATTGAGTGTCCCGATTTGCGCTTTTGGCTTGGGCGAGGATTGGAATGAGGATTTGCTTGACGCTTTGGCAAATGCCACGAAGAGTATCGGCGGCTTCTCTGAGTTCATTGAGCGACCAGAACAAATCCTACAACATTTCCAATTCGCTGTTCGGAGCGCAAAACGAGTTGTTGCCAGAAACGCCTACTTGACCCTCAAACTCGCTCAAGGGATTGCCCCTCGCCAAGTTTGGCGAGTTTTGCCTCTGATTGCCAATCTGGGTTACCAACCTATCTCCGACCGAGATGTCCAAGTCCCGCTTGGCGATTTGGAACGAGATGAAGGGCAAGCGGTTTTGGTTGAACTTTCTATCGCCACGAAGCCCAAAGGCACATTCCGAATTGCGCAGGCTGAAGTGACTTACGATTTGCCCCACGAAAACCGATATGGAGAAAAAGTCAAGACCGACATTGTCGTTGAATTTACCGATGACCAACAAGCAGTCCAGCAAGTTAACCCTCGCGTGATGAACTTAGTTGAAAAAGCGACGGCGTTCAAGTTGCAAACTCGTGCTCTTGAAGCGGCAAAGGCAGGCGACTACGGGACGGCGACGAGGCTCTTGCGTCAGTCGGCAACACGCTTGCTCAACATTGGCGAGCAGGAGTTGGCAACGGTTGCTCTTGAAGAGGCGAAAAGGCTTGAACAGGGCCAACAAATGTCAAGCACGGGCACGAAGCGGTTGCGCTACGAAACCCAACGCCTCACCAGACCTTTGCCGAAGCAGTGAGTTTTACAGTGTTTGCCTCATAAATGCTCGGCGTTGCTAACGGGCATATTCTACTGCTCTCGTTTCCCTTATGACGGTGACTTTGATTTGCCCTGGGAATTGAGTCTCTTGTTGAATTTTAGAGGCGATGTCTTTTGCCAGTTTCGCTGCAGCGATGTCGTCAACTTTTTCTGGCTTGACGATGACGCGAACCTCTCGGCCAGCCTGAATCACATAGGCTTTATCAACGCCGTCAAAGGAACGGGCAATGTTTTCAAGTTGCTCAAGCCTGCGGATATAGGCTTCAAAACTTTCACGCCTTGCCCCAGGTCGCGAAGCAGATAAAGCGTCCGAAATTAAGACGAGAACCGCCTCAACAGTTTGAGGTTGAATGTCACCGTGATGGGCAGCAACAGCGTGGATAACTTCATCAGTTTCGCCATATCTTCTGAGGACTTCCACTCCAATTTCAACATGGCTTCCTTCTATGTGATGGTCAAGGGCTTTGCCGATGTCATGCAGCAGACCAGCCCTACGGGCGATTTTGCTATTTGCCCTCAACTCATCAGCCATCATGCCCGATAAGTGGGCAACCTCAACGGAGTGGTCAAGAACATTCTGACCGTAACTGGTTCGGAACTTCAATCTGCCAAGCAACTTGAGTAACCCTTCAGGTAAGTTATCAACGCCTGCTGCCCTTGATGCCTCTTGACCTGCCTGCAAAATTTTGTGCTCCATCTCTTGCCTGGCTTTTTCAACTACTTCCTCAATTCGCGCAGGATGAATTCTCCCGTCTGCTATCAGAGCCTCAAGAGCCATGCGAGCAATTTCTCGCCTTATAGGGTCAAAGCAGGAAAGAACCACTGCTTCAGGTGTATCGTCAACGATCAAGTCAACACCCGTCAGCAATTCAAAAGTTCGGATGTTTCGTCCCTCACGACCTATGATTCGCCCTTTCATCTCTTCAGAAGGCAGCGAAACTGTTGTCACTGTCATTTCTGAGGCAACTTCAACAGCACACCTTTGCATTGCCGTGACGATGATTTTCTTTGCCATTTCTTCGGATTCTCGCCTAATTTTCTCTTCGGCTTCGTAAACTCTGCGGGCGATTTCTGCCTGAAGTTCCTCTTCAACCCTTGCAAGCACTATTTGTTTTGCCTCTTCAGGCGTCAAGCCTGAAATGCGCTCAAGTTCCTCTTGAGCCTTACGGTGCAAATTTTCCGTCTCTTTCACCAATGCTTGAACTCTCTGCTCCTCTTGCTTCAATGCTTGCTCCCGCTTTTCCAGATGGTTCATCCTTCTGTCAATTTGCTCCTCTCGTTGTGAAAGTCTTCGCTCCCAATTGAGCAGTTCGTTCCTTCGCTCGCGATACTCTTTCTCAAGCCTTTCCCGCTCTCGCTGCAATTCCTCACGAACAAGTAAGTCTGCGTGTCTAAGTTTCGCCTCAGCGTCCCTTAATTTTTCCTCGGCTTCCCTTTGCATCTTCTCGGCTTTGCTTCTTTCCTCATCAAGTTCTTGCTTCATGGCTTCCAACCGATTTTGTTGTTGCAGCAGAATCAGAATTCGCCATGCCAAAGCAATAATTGTTACCGAAGCGATGACAGCGATAGCAAGCACAACGATCAAAGTGTTCAGAAACTCCATTGTCCATCACCTCGCTGGGAGTATTTGCTACCAGCAAACAGGGTCAATCAAGTTCGGAGAAGTCACCGAAGTGGCTAATTGCGAAGCGAATTGCGCTAAGTTCAAAGCCTTTTTGCTTCGCTGCGCGAAAAGCCCTAAGGATGTCCTTTGGGGTCGGGTTTGAAGTCAGTCTCAGACGGCGTTGAATGTATCTTTGAGCCATTTGACATTCAACTTCGTCACCCCAAACTGAAAGGGCATCCTCAACGATTTCATCCGAGATGCCCAACAACTTCAGTTTGTATCGGACTTCAAACCGAGAATGAGGTTGATCGTCAGACAGCACACTTTGGACATACCCTTCAGCCATCTGTCGGTCATCAACTAAACCAACGCCCTTGAACCTCTCAACGATTTCTCTCGCTACAGAATTGTCCCAACCCTTCGCTTGCAAGCGGTTTAGAAGTTCCCGCTCACTGCGAGGGCGATAGCGCAAAAGCCTCAATGCCGCTGCTCTTGCTTGTTCTATCGTTTGCTCTTTTGTTTTTTGTTGGGCTTTTCGCCTTCGGTGACCTCTCACAGTTCAACGACCCCGCTGCTGTTTGAGAATTCCGATAGTTTCGTTCGTTTCAGGTTTTACCCAAACTCATTTCGTCTCTTTTATCAGCAAAGGAATACCTGCCTTCTCTCGGACAGCCCTATCAATTTCGGCAGCAATTTCTGGATGGGCTTCAAGGAAGGCTTTGGCATTCTCCCGACCTTGACCTAATCGCTCGTCTCCGTAAATGAACCAGTTGCCTGACTTTTGGATGACACCATACTTTACCCCCGCTTCAAGCAAACTGGTTGCCCAAGAAATTCCCTTGCCGAAGTAAATATCAACAGTTGCGTCTTTGAAAGGTGGTGCGAGTTTGTTTTTGACGACTTTGACTTCAATCCTGTGCCCAACTGTTTCGTTTCCAACTTTGATAGGCTCTCCCCTGCTTAGCCTAAGCCTAACAGAAGCGTAAAACTTGAGGGCCAAACCACCTGGAGTTGTCTCTGGGTTTCCGTAAGTGATGCCAATTCTTTGGCGAACTTGGTTGATGAAAATGGCTGCAGTCCTTGATTTCTGAATTGAGCCAACAAGTTTGCGCAGTGCTTGAGACATCAAACGAGCCTGCAAACCAACATGGGACTCGCCCATCTCACCCTCAAGTTCTGCCTTAGGCACAAGTGCTGCAACGCTGTCAATGACGATGACATCAACAGCACCGCTTCTAACGAATGTGTCAGCAATTTCCAGTGCCTGCTCGCCAGTGTCAGGTTGAGAAAGCAATAGCCTTTCAAGGTCAATACCGACATTTTTGGCATATTCAGGGTCAAGGGCATGTTCGGTGTCAATGTAAACGGCTATGCCTTTGAGTTTTTGTGCCTCAGCGATGATGTGGTAGGCAAGGGTCGTCTTACCTGAACCCTCTTGCCCGAAAATTTCGGTAACTCGCCCCCTTGGTATTCCACCAATGCCTAAGGCGATGTCAAGTTCAATGGCTCCTGTCGGAATGGCATCAACTTGAAGACGCGAAGGAAATTCGGTCAACTTCATGATGGCTCCTTTGCCGTGCTTCTTTTCAACTTGAGCAATGGCTGCTTCAAGCAATTTCTGCCTCTCTTCGTCTATTCGGGCAGTGACAACCTTTTGCTCCTGTTCATCCCCGCTTTCAACCTTTTCGGTCAAAATGGTTCTGCGTGCCATTTTTGAACACCTTCCTTTGATTTTGCCATCTAAATTTTGCCTCCCTTTAGATTTCAGGGCAAGGCGTCGTTACAACTGAACCTCTCCAATCAAACGCTTAACAACCAACTCAAGTTCTTCGTCGCTGAAGAACCTCAACTCTAAAACTCCGCCTTTGCGACCTTTCTTTATCCTGACGGGCATTCTCAAACGCTCTTCCAAAACTTGTTGCAAGGCAAGCAAATTGGGGTCAATGTTACGCTCTCGCTTTCTGGGCTTTTTAGCCAGTCTTTGGATGAGCCTTTCCGTTTGCCTGACCGAAAGCCCAAGTTTCATGATTTGTTGAAAAACTTCCATCATCACACCTTCGTCAGGTGCTCCCAACACCGCACGGGCGTGACCTTCGGTGATTTGTTCGTCCCTCAGTGCCTTTTTGATGGGTTCTGGCAAACTCAGAAGCCTAAGAGTATTGGCAATGGAAGCACGACTTTTGCCCACTCGTTCAGCGATTGCTTCCTGCGTCAAATTGAACCTTTCTATTAGCACCTTGTATGCTTGTGCCTCTTCAAGGGGGTTTAGGTCTTCCCGCTGCAAGTTTTCAATGAGAGCCAGAGCCAAAAGTTCATCATCAGAGCATGTTCTAACGATGGCAGGAATTTCGGTCAAACCTGCTATTTGCGCCGCCCTCCATCTCCTTTCGCCAGCGACTAACTCATAGCCACCTTCTCTCGGTCGCACCAATATCGGTTGGATCAACCCGTGCCTTTTAATGGACATGGCAAGGGCTTGAAGTTCTTCGTCTCTAAATTGCTGTCTTGGCTGAAAAGGGTTTGGCTGAATTGAATTGACTGGCAAGTTAATCACTGTCTCCCCTGTTGTAGTCAGTTCTTCCGAGAAACTTGTCGGGATGAGGGCATCAAGCCCACGCCCTAAACTGCGCCGCCTCATGCCCTTTTCACCTCCACACAAAAAGACCCTTTTTTCATAGTGGCGCTCAATCAAATTGTAACACCTCACCATGACTTGGCGCAAAGGGCAAAAAGTTGTGTTAGCATTACGCCAAAGGAGGTGAAGTTCGTGTCGGAGGTGGTCACTGAGCAAGAAATAAATCAATTGATTGGAAAGTTGCAGGAGGCTCGCCTTGAAGCCCAGAAACTTTCCGCTGCTTTGTCCGATGCTTGGGAAGAGTTGACACTGCTTTACGAACTGGCTGAGCAATTGAGTGGCGTTCTTAATGTTGACCAAGCCGTTGAACTGGCATTAACCCACACTATGGACATATTGAGTGCTGAAGGCTGCGGCATTTTGCTCAAACTCTGGCAAGATTGGGAAGTTCGTGGAAGCAAGTCCCCAGCCGGGCGAGATGAATGGTTAAGTTCAGGTTTGGCTAAAGAATTGGCAAAGGAAGCGATTAGGCGTAAAAAAGGTTTTATCATCAATGACCTTCTTCATCACCATCAATGGGGCGATATGGCTCGCCCCTTCAGCGTTTTTAACATTGCCGTCGTTCCGTTAAATCCAGAAGGTTACGCTCAAGGTGCTTTGATCGCTTGGAATCAAAAGCGAGGTGAATTCACATCAGGAGATTTGAAATTGCTTTCAACGATCGCCGCTCAAACGGGTGGAGTGATAGAAAGTGCTGCCCTTTACCAACGACTTCAGGAAACTTTCCGAGGGACAATTAATGCTATGGCGATTGCTATTGACGCTAAATCGCCTTGGACGGCAGGTCATTCAGGGAGAGTGACAGGCTACGCAATTGATTTGGCAAAAGCAATTGGTCTGACAGAAAAGGAACTTGATAAGGTGGAGATTTCTGGACTTCTTCACGACATAGGTAAAATCGGCGTCCCAGACGCAATTTTGAACAAGCCAGACAAATTGACAGACGAGGAATGGAACACAATGAAGCGTCATCCCACCATCGGATACGAGATACTCAAGGACATCTGGCAATTTCGTGGTGACATTTTGGATGGCGTTCTCTATCACCACGAACGAGTTGATGGTAAAGGTTACCCTTTTGGGCTTAAAGGCGACGAAATTCCCTTCATGGGGCGATTGTTGGCTGTGGCAGACGGATTTGATGCTATGACCAGCGACAGACCTTACAGACCTGGCATCCCAAAAGAAAAAGCATTGCAAATCTTGACCGAAGGCGCAGGAACTCAGTGGGATAAAGACTTCTCCAAAGTATTCGTTGAGTTGCAAAGTTCAAAACAAACGGAGCAATGAAAAGCAAGGGCAATTAGCAAGTGGCTATAAGTTAGCAAGTGGCAATAAGAGCGAAGTCTTTGCATTTATGTCAAAACTTCACCCGCCAAACTTTCACCTTTTCGTCTTTGCTCGCTGATGCCAAAAACTTGCCTGATGGTTCAAAAGCCAACGCGAGTGCCCAATTGCGCCCTCCTTCTTTCGTCAAAAGTAATTGCCAATCCTTAACGCTCCACACTCTCAATCTATCGTCCATGCTGCAAGAGACAGCAAATTTGCCGTCGGGACTAAACGCGACAGCGCGAATTTCCCTCTGATGCCATCCTTCTAAACGCTTGACCACACTTCGGCTAATAACATCCCAAACCGACAAAGTCGCATCTTCGCTTCCGGAGAACAAAAGAGAGCCGTTGAGGTGAAAGGCTAACGCCGTCACAGCATTTTGATGTGCTTGCCATCTTGCCACCAATTCCGATTGAGCGATGTTCAAAAGCCAGATTTGCCCAATGCCATCGCCAACTGCCAAGATTTGCCCGTGCGGGTGAAACGCTAAGGAGCGGACATTCGCTTTGGGTAAAATCCAACTCGCTTTCCCGCTTTCGCTTCGGACAAAAATCCCTTGCTCCCCACCTGCCACCAACCACTTACCATTTGGGCTAACTGTCAAGGCGTTCAATCGCCCAACTTTTGTGGTGAATTTTGCCAGTTGCTTTCCCGTCCGCCAATTCCAAATCCTCACTGTCCCATCCCAACTTGCTGACGCCACACGGTTATTGCCCATTAAGGCAAGGCAACGGATTGAATCCTCGTGCCCTTCAAGAATTCGTTCACATCTGCCCTTTCGCCAATCCCAAACCCTGATGGTTTTATCATGGCTTGCCGACAAAACTTTGTTTCCATCGGGCGTGAAAGCAACCCAAGTCACACCAGCACTGTGCCCTTTCAACTCGGCGACAAGCCAAAGTGGTTGACGCCACTTCCAAAACTGATAGCCACCAAAAGCCAAAATGCTCAGAGAAAATGCAGTGGCAAAAACTGTCGCTACAAATTGGCGACGGGTCATACCGACAATCATCGGCGGGTAAAGGGCTTGACTAAATTCTCGGATGGATGAAAAACGCTTTTGTTTGTCAACGCTCAAAGCCTTCATGACCGCTTTTGCGACACGGGGCGAAACATCGGGAGCAACTTTTGACAGCGGTTCTAAAGGGTCAGGCGCACCCGTCGTGACCGCTTGCTCTCGCCTTGTCGCCTCGGCATGGGTTGGGACTTGTCCAGTTAGGGCAACATAAATCGTCATAGCCAATGCATATTGGTCGCTCCTTTCGTCCGTTTCGCCCGCCATTCTGTATTGCTCGGGTGGCGCAAATGGTGGCGTTGCTGCCCTTGAACCTGTTGTTGTCATCGCACCACCGACTTTCGCAATGCCAAAGTCAACGAGAAATGTCCGACCATCGGGAGTGATGCGGATGTTTTGAGGCTTGATGTCACGGTGGAAAATCGGCGGCTGCAAACTGTGCAAATACTCAAGGGCATCAAAAACACCTTCAAGCAAATCCAAAACCTCTTGCTCGCTCAACTTGCCTTGCTTTTGAATTCGCTCCCAAAGTTCCTCACCCTCAATGTAGTCCATGACCATGTAAGGTCTCGGTTGCGGGATTGTTGGGGCATGTTCTTGAAAGAAATCGCTAACTCGGGGCAAGTTTGGGTGATGCAAGTTCGCCAACAATTCCGCTTCCTTCAGGAAAGAGTTCAAAACAGTCGGGTCATGATTTTCCTTGACAGCGACTTGGCGCTGTTGAAATCTCAAATCACTCGCAAGGTAAACAGCACCAAAACCACCGCAACCAAGCAACTTCTCAATTCGGTAGCGATTGGCAAGGACCATCCCTTTGCCGAGCAACCGTTGCGCAGGCAAAGGCAACTGGTGACCGTTAGGACATTGCGATGCATTCACAGCGCAATCAGCGCCACAATCTGGACAAAATTGGCTCAAAAGCGGTTGCCCGCACCTCGCACAAAACTTCGCTGTCGTAGCATTGACATGCCCGCAGTTTGGACAAACCATCATCCACCACACCTCAATCAGTTTTGGATGAAGAAGCCTCTACTGACTTCACACGACTTCCATTATAAGTTGGTTGCCTTTTACACTTGCTCGGATTTTCCGCCCCTCTTTAGCACCGATCTGTTCAAGCCAAGTTTTTGGCACTCTCACCCATGCGCCGTGCTTGCCGACACGAACCAGATAGACTGACTTCACCTTAGTTGTGTTTTCTTTGACAACCTCCCAACCTTCCTCACCGAGCACCTCAAAGGCGTCATGGGTTTCCCAGAAGGCTCTTTCTTCTTCAAGGGAACGAAAATCTGGCATTTTCACCTTCGTCATGCTATTTCACCTTCTTTCGGAAGAGTCGTTGTTCAGTTTAGGAGTTACGCAGTTGGATGTAGGGGCGGCTGCTAAGCCGCCCGCAAGGGCAGTTTTAACCCCCTTATAAAGGATGTTTTCGGGCAGACTATCGTCCGCCCCTACACAAAATGACATCAACTGCGTAAGTCCTATTCAACACGGGGCATCTTCTACCCTCCAGAAAATGCAGTTGCCTACATCTCGCACAAAACTTCGCCATCGCCGCATTGACATAACTGCAGTTTGGACAAACCATAACCTATCACCTTAATCAGCCCCTTAAAGGTTTATCCCTCTCTTTTCGGTAGGCAGCAATCATGCTAATGAAATCCAAGCAATTGAAAATTGCTTCCGCAAAGGTGTCGCTTTCAGCGAAAGCACCTTGAATTAGCAGTTAAGACCGTTCACTTGCCTTGCCTACTAAAGCCAGCAAGGATAGAAAGACGCTTACAATCAACATCACCGCAGCGCCAAAGATAGCCCCACCTAATGCACCAGAAAGTTTTACCCTCAGCAAGTTTAACAAGGTAGTAAAAACCCATCCGACAAAACAACCCACTAATGCTCCTAAACACCCAAACTTGAAGAAACCTTCTTCTGATGAATTTTCCAAGCCCACTTCAAACCTATGAAAACTTCCCCAAAGAGCGATAAGAATGGCGCCAAATATAGTGCCGATTTCGTTGATCGTTTGAACTCTAAACCAATGAGTTAAAAAAGTTACTAAAAACACCCCTGCTGCAATGCCATAAGTTGTGCTATAAATTATAAATCCTAAGGTCTCAATTGCTCCAAATGCTGGACTTTTTGATAAGCCTGTATGATTTATGATCGGCTTGATAGAAACCTGCCCCTTGACTGCTTTCCAAAATTCCACCACGCTGTCAAACCTTTGTTCAGGCTGAAACCCCATTGCTGCTTCAATGGCTTGCCAAACGGTATCGGGAACATCTTCGGGTTTCGGTGGCAATGTCAGTTCACCATTTCGGAATTTCTCCATGCGAGTGAAAGCATCATCGGGTATTTGTCCTGTGAGCGTAAAGACCATTGTCGCCGCCAAAGCATATTGGTCGGCACGGGCATCAATTTCAACTCCGCTTTGATACTGCTCAGGTGGCGAATAGCCATCCGTCCACGCAACAATGGAACTTGACCTTGGTCGGTTCGGGTCAACGGCTTCCAAAACCTTCGCAACACCGAAGTCAACGAGAACGACATGTTGTCTTTTAACTTGCTTTGAGACTCGTCGCTTAATAGGTCGCCTTACTCTTTTTTCTGCCACGACCTTAAACAAATGGGGTTCATGAACCCATGCCAGCAATAATGCAACCAAATGCTTGCAAAGCCGACGACCACGAAAATCGGAACACTGGCAATAGCGCTCACCCACGCCATTATTTGTCAAGGTCACTGAAAGTTGATAGCGCCGTCGCCTTCCAACGGCATCAATGTCACCCCAGCAAGCCCCAGAGAGTTCCCATTCGCTCCGCTGTAAATCTTCCAGACGCCAACTATCCCGCCAGTAATTCATCCCTCGCTCAAAACGACCTTGATCGGTCTCACGAGCAATGACATTTTCGTCCAATTTAGGCGGTGGCACAACAACCTCTTCCCAATCATCCACTTCTCCATAAACCGTCTCCACCCGCCTCGTCACAATAATGTTGCTTGGCTTGACATCCCTGTGGACTATCTTTTGCTGGTGCAGGTAGGACAGGGCAGTGATGACTTGGTTGAAAATGGGCTCAGCCTCTTGCCACTTCAAAGAGCCTCTTCGCTCAACTAACTCTTGCAGCGTTTCGCCGTCAATAAAGTCCATGACCATGTAGGCTCGTCCCGTCTCTGCGTCGGTGAAGACATTGCGCACCTTTGGCAAGTTGGGATGACTCAAGCCCATCAAAAGTTTTGCCTCGCGCTCAAACCGAGAAAAGGTGCGATGCTGGTGGTTTTCCTTAATGGCGACGGGTTCACCAGTCTGCAAATCACTTGCGCGATACACTGCACCAAAACCGCCACAGCCACGAATGCCATCAATTCGGTATCGTCCTTGCAGAATCGTTCCACGACCGAGAAGTTGCCTTTGCGGTGTCCCGCACTTGGGGCAATTGTTTGCCGACAGCGGAACATCAGAACCGCACTTTGGGTTTGGGCAAAGTTGGGTTTGAGACTTTACTTGCACTCTCCCTCGCCCAACCGAAAAATTTTAGTGCACTTTCTCTTCATCGCCCTGAACTCACTCTCCAGTATAGCGCGGTTTCACACCGCGCCGAAAAAAATTTGTCCTATGAAGGTGAAAACAAAAGCACTTAGTAACGAAATAATGACAAGGCGATTTTGCTGGCTTCTAGCGAAGGTGATTAAAATCATCTCATGCAGCACCCCTTCTTTACTGTAGCCAAAACACACCGCCATTTGTTGTGGCAACTTTCTCGTAGCCTAATTGACGCATGACAGGATTTGGATTGCCATAAAGCCCCTTTACTGTCAGCCAAACGAAGTAACTGAAAGGCACCTTTCGTCCCTTCCGATCAAGTGGACGGCAAAGGTAAACAACCAAAGGATATTTCTCGTCCTGAAACTACAGGTAGAAAAGCACCTCACGAGGGCGGGTATTTCTGGATGATTCACGCTGGATGTGAATGAGCCTTTCTCGCAGATAGCGCTGATGCAACAAGGGATTTAAGAATTGGCGATAGGTTCGTGCTATCAACTCTTTGTCCACTCCCGCTTGTTCTCGTTCATGGGCTGGGGTTAGTTCATAGATGGTTTTGACATCACCTTTATACTATAGTTTTGCACAGCCCTTATTTGCCAGTAAAATTAGGCACTTTCACAAAGGCATAGGTTGCGGAAAGGGCAATTTGTTCGCAATGAGCCATGAAAGGAAATGAAGTGGCGTTATTTTGACAGC
>Ga0209289_100494_pt1 | contig 20381 bp, 22 predicted proteins | sample GXS110809BmetaG_FD_184121 | JGI IMG/M metagenome (GOLD analysis project Ga0209289, IMG submission 184121) | Hot spring microbial communities from Gongxiaoshe hot spring, China to study Microbial Dark Matter (Phase II) - GXS 110809B (SPAdes)... ...
GTATCACCTCCCCCTCCCCCATCATGGCCAGGGCCATGTGGGCCAGGGGGGCCAGGTCTCCGCTCGCCCCCACGCTGCCCTGGGAGGGGATGACCGGACATATGTCCCGGTTTATCATCTCCACCAAAAGCTCCAGGGCCTCCAGGCCTATGCCCGAATAGCCCCTCACCAGGGTGTTGACCCTCAAGAGCATCGAGGCCCGCACCACCTCGACGGGGAGCTCCTCCCCCACCCCGCAGGCGTGGCTCCTTATCAGGTTCTCCTGCAGGGCGAAGACGTCGGAGGAGGGGATCACCACCGAGGCCAGATCCCCGAAGCCCGTGGTTATCCCGTAGATCACCCTCCCCTCCTCGACCCACCTCTCCACCAGGGCCCTGCCCCTTCTGACGAACTCCACCGCCGAGGGATCGAGCCTCACCCTGGCCCCGCCTCTCGCCACCTCGACCAGGTCCCGAAGGAGCAGGTTGTGCCCCGACACCAGGATGGTCCTGCCCACCTGCGCCACCCCCCCAGAGAAAACGACGCCTCAGAGGACGAAGTCGTTCTCGACCCCGCAGAAGCGACACCTACCCCCCTCCGCCAGCTGGAGGTCGAAGACCCTGTAGCCATCCCTCTTCACCAAAGCCCTGCCGCACCCCCTGCAGAACGTCCAGGCCCCCTCTTCGGAAGCCAAGTTCCCAAGGTAGACGTAGTAGAGCTTCTCCCTGGCGATCTCGTAGAACCTCCTCAGGGTGGAGACCTCGGTGGGAGGCTCCTTCCACCTCCTCTGGGGGAAGTACCTGGATATGTGCAGGGGTATTCGAGGGGAAAGGGAGGAGATCCAATCCACCATGGGGGAAAACAGCTCCTCCCGATCGTTGAACCCGGGGACCACCAGGTGCGTTATCTCCAGGTGGACACCGCCCTCGAGCATCGAGGATATGGAGTCCAGCACCGCCGAAAGATCCCCCTTGAGGACCCCGCGGTAGAGGTCCCCGTCGAAGACCTTCAGGTCCACGTTGGCCGCCTGGATCAGGCCGCACAGCTCCTCCACGACGGGCCTGTGGGCCATCCCGTTGGTGACGAGGACGTTCTTGAGCCCTCTGCTCAGGGCCTCCCCGGCGCAGTCCAGGACGAACTCGACCCACACCAGGGGCTCGCTGTAGGTGTAGGCTATACCCACGCTCCCGCAGGAGAGCGCCAGCTCCGCCAAACCCCTCGGGTCCACCTCCACCAACCCCCAGGGGAGGGCGTCCCCGCACCTGGAGAGGTGCCAGTTCTGGCAGAACGGGCAGTCCATGTTGCAGCCGGGAGATCCGACGGAGAGGATGTAGGAACCAGGGTGGAAGTGGTACAGGGGCTTCTTCTCCATCGGGTCCAGGGCGGGCCTGGTCACAAGCCCGTAGTACCTCAAGGCCATCGCCCCGCCGCGCCTGAACCTGGCGCCGCAGAAGCCCACCTGGCCCTCCCTCGAGAGGGCGCAGCGGTGAGGGCAAAGCTCGCACCTGACCAGGTCCCCCTCCAGCCTCCAGAACCTGGCCTCCCTTCCCACCGCCATCACCCGTGCCTCCTCACGGTGAAGCGATAGACCCTCATCCCCCTGGGGTCCACGATGCCCGCCTTCCTCATGGCTATGGCGAGCTGCTCCTCCACCGTGTCGACCCCCTCCAGGTCGGGCAGCAAAAGCCCCCTCCTACCCCCCTTCTCCACTATGACCCCGTAGACCCTGGGGTCCAGCTTCGAGAGGTCGTCGACCTCCTCAGGGCTGGACAGCACGTCCACCGAGACCTCGAGATCCGGGAGCTCCTCCTCCCTCACCGGGGGGAACCTCGGATCCTCGCTGCAAGAGGCTATGGCGTTGTGGACCACCTCCTCCGCCACGCTACCCCTGGTGGGGAGGAAGGTCCCCATGCAACCCCGAAGATGCCCCCCCTTCTTGAGGCAGACGAAGACCCCCCTCCTGGAGCTCCTCATCTCCTCCGGAAGCCCCTCCGGCAGGTCCAAGACCCTGCCCTCCCTGACCCAGGCCTCTATCGCCGCCCTGGCGAGCTCCACGTAGGGATCCAAAGCCCATCACCACCCAAATTATAAGGGGTTTAGACCAAAAATTCCAAACAGAAACGAGGGGCAAAACTTTTTATAAAACGGCGGGTTCGACGGCTGCGACGCAGTATCCGACCCCGAAGGGCCCCTCGTAGGAGAGGATCCTGGACCTGAAGGGCTTGACGGAGGCGGCCCCGAAGAGGATCATGGAGGGCCGAAGGCCGCACTCGCCAGCCATCTCCACGAAGGAGGGGTCCAGCTCCAGGAGCGGCCTGGGGTCGAGGGAGGAGAGGGCTTCGACGAAGGCCTCGTCGAACTCCTTCGCCCTGGGGTTGAAGCCCGCCGGAGCGTCGGGGGTGAGCCTGTGGGAGAGGTCGCCGCTTATCACCATCCCCACCGGCTCCTCCAGGGAGTCCAGGAGGTCGAAGGCGACCTTCCCCGCCTCCAGGATGGCGTTCAAAGGGCAAAAGCCGGGGGAGAGGATGAGGGCTCTCGGCAGGTCGGACCTGGAGTAGGGGGAAAGCAGGTAGCTCAGAGGCACCACGCTCCCGTGGTCGAGGGGGATCGTTTTGGCGAGGCTTAATCCCACCGGAAGCCCTGCCTCCCTGAGCTTCCTGGCCAGGGAGGAGGCGAGCTCCCCGTCGCCCCTGAGCTTGACCTTGACCTGGGGGGCCCAGAAGTCCGACAGATCACCCTCCAGGGAGTCGCCGGATATCACCTCCAGCCTGTCCCTCCTCATGACGTGGTGGGGGGTCGAAAGGAGGAGCACCTTCGCGGGGGAGATCCCGAAGAGCAGGTCAGAGAGGGCCCTCATCGCCTCCACGGTGGATAGAGCTTCCCTTTCCCTTCCCCTCCCCACCTCGGGCACTATCACCGGGGGGTGAGGGGTGTAGGCCATCCACGCTACCCCATCTGCTCATCGCCTCCCTTGAGCTAGGCGATCTCAGAACCCGTAGGCCACGCTCTCGAAGGTGGTGTACTCCTTCATGAAGAGGAGGTTCACCACCCCCGTCGGACCGTTCCTGTGCTTCGCCACTATCACCTCGGCGGTGCTGGGCTCCCGGCTGTCGGGGGGCTCGGGCTGATAGACGTCCGGCCTGTAGATGAACATGACCAGGTCTGCGTCCTGCTCTATGGCCCCCGAGTCGCGCAGGTCCGAGAGCTGGGGCCTCCTGTCCTGCCTCTGCTCCACCGCCCTGGACAGCTGCGACAGGGCCAGGAGCGGCACCTCCAGCTCCCTGGCCACCGCCTTCAAGGTCCTCGAGATCTCCGCCACCTCCTGCTGCTTGTTGTCCACCCGCTTGTTCACGTAGAGCAGCTGCAGGTAGTCCACCACCACCAGGGCCAGGTCCTTGTGCTCGGCCTTGAACCTCCTGCACCTGGCCTTGAGCTCCATGGCCGACAGGGAGGAGTTGTCGTCTATGTATATGGGGGCCTGGTGCAGGCGACCTGCGGCGCTGGCGAGCCTCCTCCAGGCGTCCTCGGAGAAGTTTCCCGTCCTGAGGCCGTGGACGTTCACCTTGGCCTCCGAGCCCAACATCCGGTAGACCAGCTGCTCGGCGGGCATCTCCAGGCTGAAGACCAATACCGGCCTCCTGTAGCGCATGGCCACGTGCTGGACCACGTTGAGGGCGAAGGAGGTCTTCCCCATGGAGGGGCGAGCCGCCAGGATGTTCAGGCTTCCCGGCTGAAGCCCCCCGGTGAGCCTGTCCAGGTCGACGAAGCCCGTAGGGACCCCCACCACGGCCTTCCCCTCGTTGTAGCTCCTCTCCACCTCCCTGAAGGCGCGCGAGAGGATCTCCCCCACGTGCTTTATCCACTCCTTCTGCTTCCCCTCGGCCACCGCGAAGACGGCCTGCTCCGCCTCGTCCAGCACCTCCTCCAGGTCCTTCTCCTCGTCGAAGGCTATCCTGGATATCTCCCCCGCCGCCTTGATGAGCTTCCGCCTCAGGGAGCGCTCCTTCACCATCCTGGCGTGGTACTCCACGTGGGCGGTGGTGGCCACGCTGTCCAGGAGCTCGGCGATGAAGGCCTGCCCCCCCAGGGAGGAGAGGAGCCCCCGCCTGGAGAGCTCGTCCATGAGGGTCAGGGCGTCCACGGGCTTCTCCCGCTCGAACATCTCGAGCATCACGCTGAAGCACCGGGAGTGGGCCTCCTCGTAGAAGTCCTCCGGCTCGAGTATACCGGCGGCCACGTTGAGGGCCTGCCTGTCCAGCAGGCAGGCCCCCAGCACCGCCCTCTCGGCGCTGGGGCTGCTCGGGGGAACCCTTTCCACCGTAGCCTTGAGCTCCGCCACTACCTGCCCTCCCCCTCCACCACCACGTTCAGGTGCGCCTCTAGCCCTCCGTGGAGCTTGACGACCACCCTATGGGTTCCCACCTCTTTTATGGGCTCCGCCCTTATGTCGCGCCTGTCCAGCTCCACGGCGAGCTGCCTCTTGACCGCCTCGGCTATCTGGGCCGGGGTTATGGAGCCGAAGAGCTTCCCCTTCTCGCCGGCGGAGGCCCTGACGTTGACGTAGGCCCCATCTATCCTCGCCTTTATCTGCCGGGCCTCCTCCATCAACCTCTTCTCCAGCTTCTCCCTCCTGGCCCTTTCCGCCTCCCACTCCTTCACCCTCTGAGGGGTGGCCACCTCGGCCAGACCCCTGGGGACCAGGAAGTTCCTGGCGTAACCGTCGGACACCTCCACCAGGTCGCCGGCCTTGCCGAGCCCCTTGACGTCGCCCTTCAAGATAACCTTCACGCCAAATCCCCCCCTTCACTCCTCCAGTCCCCTGAAGTCGAAGAACATGTCGGCGAACCCGACCACCACCGAGAGGTAAGAGGCCGCGGGCAAGAAGAGGACAGAAAACACCACCAGAGCGTAGAGGAACCTGGGAAGCCCCCTGGAGCGCACGAGCCAGAAGGCCACAGAGGCCCCCTGCAACATCAAGAGCAGGGAGGAAAGCGTCCTCAGGTTGACCAGAGCGCCGGCCACCAGGGGTGGAACCGCCCCAGCCGGGATCAAGAGCGACCCCAGGGAGGCCACGAACAGGTAGCCCACGCTCCTGGGGAAGCGAACCTCCGATAGTCCGGGCAGGGGCTTGAGATCCATCCCCGGCAGAACCCTCACCGCCACGGCCCTGGATATGGCGTAGGAGAGATAGGCGTCCAGGGCGGAGGCCATCGCCAGTATCGACGGGAAGAGGACCGGCAGGACCTGGGCCACGTGCCTCATCTGGGCCTCCATGGACCTCAGGGCCTCCTCCCCCAGCCCCAGCCGAGAGTAGAAGGAGAGGACCGACTCGAAGGCCCTCTCCAGCTCGGAGGCGCTGGGCATGAAGGGGTTGAAGCCCGAGACGTAGGAGTAGAAGAGCACCATGGCGAGCTTGCCCAGCAGGGACACCCCTATGGAGACGAGCATGAGCTCGTAGAGGCCCGTCCTCCTGGCCAGCGCCCCCATGACCACCCCCATCAGACCGAAGCCCAGGGCGAAGGCCACGGCGCCGGTGAGCCCCGAGAGGGCGAAGACCAGAAGGGAAGAGACCAAAAGCCCCGCCAGTGCTCCCCTGAGGGAGCTCCTGAGCCCCAGCACCACGAGGGGAACGGGGCAAACCAGCGACAGCGCTATCCCTAGCAGGGGCAGATACCTCGCCCCCAGGAACATGACGGAGGCGAGGGCCGCCAGCAGGGCCGATTCCACCAGGGAGCGAGCGCCGCGGTCACCCAAAAACAGCACCTCCAGGGAAAGGGTTCAAGGAAAATTATATGGCCCCCGGGTCCGCCGAGCAAACCCCAGGGGCCTCGGGAAGCCCAGGCCTGTTCAATCCACCACGAAGGGCAGGAGGGCCATGACGCGAGCCCTCTTTATGGCGTTGGTGAGCTGCCTCTGGTGCTTGGCGCAGGTGCCGGTTATCCTCCTGGGGTAAATCTTTCCCCGATCGTCCATGTACCTCCTGAGCCTGTCGACCTCCTTGTAGTCGACCCTCTCCACGCTGTTGGAGCAAAACCAGCAGACCTTCTGCTTCTTAGCCTTGAACTTCTTGCCGCCTCCGGCGGCCTTCTTCCTGCCGAACATGGGCTTCGTACCTCCCGTCAGATCTCCGAAATTGCCCCTAGAAGGGTATGTCCTCCTCCTCGCCCTCGAAACCCCCCAGGTCGAGGGCCTCGAGGTCCTCGTCGACGCCGGAGCCCTGGGACGGACCCGAGACCTCGGCGGCGGCCTCCCTCCTGCCGCCCAGGAACTGGACGGAGTCCGCCACCACCTCGGTGACGCTCCTGCGGTCGCCGGCGCTGGTGGTGAAGTTCCTCACCTGGAGGCGCCCCTCCACCAGCACGGCCCTCCCCTTGACGAGGTAGCGGTTGCAGCTCTCGGCCTGCGGACCCCACACCACCACGGGTATGAAGTCCACCCGCTCCTCCACCCTACCCTCCGGGTCCGACCAGGACCTGTTGACGGCCACCACCAGCCTGGCCACCGCCCTCTTGCTGGTGGTGTACCTGAGCTCGGGGTCCCTGGCCAGGTTGCCCACTATTATCACGCGGTTGTATCCCCTCACCAAGGCCGATCACTCCAGGCCTACTCTTCCTGGCACACTATTATGTGCCTCATCACCTCTTCCCTGAGCTTGACGCGCCTGTCCAGCTCGTGGACCTGATCGGGGTAAAGGGAGAAGTCGAAGACCGCGTAGACCCCGTCGCCCTTCTTCCTCACCGGGTAGGCCAGGCGCCTCCTCCCCCAGAAGTTCACGTTGACCCCCTCGGCACCCACCGCCGCGAGGATCTCGCCGAGCCTCTCCACCGCGCCCTTCGGATCCTCCAGATCGGGATCCAAAAGCACCATCATCTCGTAGCCCTTGAGCTTCCTCCTCCGCTCCACCAGCATCGAGCTATCTCCTCCCTTCGGACTTTCGGCTCCCCCCTCCGGGGAGCAGGGATTCCTCCTCTTTCGGGCACTCTATCACGTATATCTCCTCGCCCGGGTAGACCATGAAGAGGCTCCTTCGCGCCTCCCTCTCCACGCCCTCCCTGGTGCTGTAGAGCTCCAGCTCCCTCCTGAGCCTGGCTATCTCCCTCTTGAGCCTCACCATCTCCTCGACCTGCCTCTCGACCCTCGCCCGGAGGGCCTGGACCTTGGCCTTCTCCACGCCGTATATCCCAGCGTAGAGCACCAGGAAGACCGCCAGGAAACCCCACAGCAGCACGTACCTCAGCTTGACCATAAGAAGATGTTACCACAGAGGGCAAAAGAAAAGGGCCTTTCCGGCCCCCGGAGCCCCTTTATGGTGGGTGGTGCAGGAATTGAACCTGCGACCTCTTCCGCGTCAAGGAAGCGTTCTCCCACTGAACTAACCACCCACGGGCTAAATTCTACAACGAAAAGGGCCTCGTGTCAAAGGGAGATCCCGCACCGCAGATGACCTCGTTGTCGCCGCCGTCTCCCTGGGGTAGAATGAATTCCAAAAATTACAAACTTGCGCTCAGCGACGAGGGGAGGAGCCAGGCTTGCCCCCGGTTGGGGCACACCCGAGGTCTCGCCCCCGCGGCGAGGAGGTGAGGGAAGGGAGAGCTGGAAGGAGCTCCTCGCTCCGCCTGACGTCTTCGCCCCCACCCCCAGGGAGGCCTTAAGCTAAAGGGGATCTGGCGGCTCGAGAGGAGCATCCTCGCCCTATTGCCGAGGCCTAAGGGGGAGGAGAAAGTAGAATCGAGACCTGGAGCGCTGTCCATCCGCGACGAGAGGCGCGAGCTCAGAAACGTTGGGGGCCTCGTGGACACCAGGAACGAGACCTCGAAGAGCTTATTGCTGACGGGCGGAGCTACCTATCCCTCAGCTTTAGCCTAAACAGATTCGAACACCCCGAGGACGAACCGTCCTACAGGGGCGACTTCATCTTCCTGGCCAAAATGGAAAGCCTCCTTCACCTGCGGGGGGACCCCGATAGGAGGGCGCTCGGACCCAACTTACCCCCTGTGGCCGGCGACCTGAAGGTCAGCTACAGCTTCATCAACCATAGGGAGATCTCAGGTAGACGCCGGGAGGGGGCCCCATGGGGAAGCCCTTCTTCAAGGCCGATTCCCCGAGCGTCCTGATCCTGTCGGATCTTTTCCTGCCGGCCAAGGCCTCACACCCCCGCAGGGGACCCCTGTGCCCTCTAAGCTCGAGGTAAACCGGGGGGAGCAGCTCGTGAGCTTCGGAGGGGGGAGGCCAGGGAGCTCAGGCTCGAGAGGCTCAACCTGCTAGGGGCTCTCCCCAGCCTTAGGCTGGATCCCCTCCTCCGGAGAAGGGTGGACGAAGAGCTTACGATCCCGATCCGCGTGGTGCCCGGAAAGGAGAGGGGGCAGAAGGCCTACTTGATCCTCCTCGTGGACGCGGCCCCGGCGGATAGAGAGGAGTGGCAGAACTGGGCCCGAGGGAGGAACAGGCCAGGCTCGATAACTTCCAAAGGGCCCTATCCTCCCTCTACCGCATGACCTCCCTCCTCCCACCCGAGGAGGCAAGAAGGCTCAAAGCCATCGTCGACCAGAAGATCACCCCAAAGACCATAGCCCAGATGGACCTCGACAGGGTCAAGGAGGTCGCCAAGGCCATACACCAGCAGGTCCAAAGCCACCTGGAAGGGGAAAGGGCCAAGGCCCAGCTCGACGAGGCCAAAGCCTCCTACGCCCTGGAGACCGCAGAGGGGGCCATGCTGGCCTGCTCCCTCTTCGGCGGAAAGGGAGTCCAGCTGGCTTACCAGGCGACCACGGGGTACCTCGAAGGGGGCGCCAAAGAGGCCATCCTCAAAGCCGCCTCCTGGCTATCCACCCCCTCCTACGTGGCCGCCCAGGCCATCAGGACATACGAGAGCGAAAGGAGCGCAGGCAAAGTCCTGGAAGCCGCCATCAAGGCCTACGCCATAGCCAGGGCCTTCGAGAAGGGGGCGAAGCTCGCGAGGACCGCCCTGGCCCCAGCACCCACAAAGGAGATCCCACGGCCCGAGCTCGACCTCTCGGAGTTCAAGAGGCTAAGGGCGGAGGGGATCGCCAAGGTCCAGGACTTCGCCCAGCTGGTAAAGGAGCTCAAAAGGGCGGGAGAGGCGGGAGCACCCCCCAGGACCATAGCCAGGCTCCAGGATCAGATCAAGAGGCTGGCCGCCGCCGTAAACTCAGACCCCCACGCCAAGAACTACCTGAAACACAGGGGAGATCCCTACGCCCAAAGGGCATACAACGCCCACATGAGGGCCATCCACGCCGAGGTGGAGGCGAAGTTCCACGAGAAGATGGCCCAGAGGGGCTGGGAGAAGGTCCAGCTCAGGGAGTTTCGAAACGCCTCCATCGGGAACAGCGTGGGCATGGACTACGACGTGGGGATAGACCACGATACCGCGAGGAGGCTCATCAAAAACGGCAAAAGGGCCTCCCCCTTCGAGTGGCAGGCGGAGGCCCAGAGGGCCTGGGAAGAGGCCTACAGGGAGGTCACAGGGCACAGCGCCAAGATCTCCTGGGAGAACGTCACGACCCCCTTCCACCCGGAGGCCTACAGGGACCTGGCCTGGCTCTCCCCCGACAAATCCCAGGTCAGGAAGGCCTGGACCCAACAGGCAGCGGACGTGACCAGATACAAGAACTGGCACCTCCTCAAAGACCCAGGGCTCGAGAGGGTCACCGCCCTCCAGGAGGCCAGCAGAGGCACGGCGAAGGACATAAAGACCAAGCTCCTACCCCTCCTGCAGACGGCAACCTCCAAGGCCACGACGGAATCGGCCAGGAGGATGGAGCTCTTCAAGAGGCGCTGGGAGGAGATCGCCAGCGTGCTGGAGGGCTTCGGGAGGGACGACATCGACTCCATAGAGGCCTCGAGGAGGATCAGATCCATGACCGGAAGGGACGTAAAGGAGGTCCTCCAGGACGCCTCCTACGCCCTGGAGGCCCTCGGCAAGGCGGCGGGAAGGTAGTCCCCCAGCCCCTCGGCGGCTTCCACCGGGCTCTCGCCCGGCAGGGAAGGGGCCTGCGACGAACCGGGCCCCTTCCCTAGGGTTCTCCGTGCTTCTTCGCGTACTCCCTCATGGCCCTTATCCGGGCCTTCATCCTCTCCCTGATGGAGCTCGGCTCGTCGGAGAAGACCTCGTCCACCTCCTCTTCGGACATGTCGGCGTAGAGCTTGAACTGCATCTTGAAGATCAGCTTGCTCCCCTCGGGCACCTCGTAGTAGCTCTCCAGGACCCTGCCGTCGGCCGTGAGGGTAAGGACGAAGCCGTCGGTGAAGTAGGCCTTGTAGAAGCCCTCCCTCGAGCCCAGTATGCCCAACCTGGCGCAGTACCCGGGGGCGATGGAGCAGGGGAAATAGGTCACGGTTATATCCTTGTCCAGGTCCAGGGCCCAGAGCCTGGCTTCCTCCAGCACCTGGGGAGGATGCGAGGCCCAGGCCACCTCCGCCAGGAGGAAGAGGGGTAGGATCGCCTTCGAGAGCCACCTCAAGCCGCTCACCCCCCAACCGGGATAAATCGAAAAACGCCTCGCTGGCAGGGCCCGGGACGAACCCTGCCAGCGAGGCGAAGCCCCTCAGCCCGCGATCTCCTGCGAGTGGGCCCTTGCGACCAGCTCCACCACGTCCCTGGGGGGTTCCTGGGTCATGGAGCTCACCAGGTAGAAGACGGCGAAGGAGACGGGAAGGGATATGAGGATGTGGGAGAGGGCGGGGAGCTTGGTGAACCAGACCAGGTACCCGTACAGGAAGGCGCCCACCAGGATGCTGGCGAAGGCGCCCTGGGCGTTGGCCCTCTTCCACCATATCCCCAGGACCACCGAGGGCAGGAGGCTGGAGCCTATCAGCCCGACCGCGGCCGTGTAGAGCATGGTGAGCAGCTTGGGCGGGTTCAGGGCGAAGAAGACCGCCAGGAGCCCAGCGATCCAGGTGACGGCTACGGAGAGCCTGTATACCTTGTTGGCCGGCGCCGCGGGGTCCACGAACCTGACGTAGAGGTCGTTGACTACGGCGCTGGTGACGGCAAGGATCAGGGCATCCGTGGTGGACATCACCGCCGCCATCACCGCCGAAACCGCCAAACCGTTGACTATCCTGTTGGGCAAGTACCTCTCGATGACCTTAAGGAAGAGCATGTCCGCGTCCTTGAGGTCGGCGAAGTATACGTGTCCGACGGAGGATATGGCCAGCACCCCGAAGACTATCATAAAGGCGTATATCAACACCGCGTAGTTGAGGGAGAGCCTGGCCGTCCTGGCGTCCCTGGTGGAGAATACCCTCATCACCAGGTGCGGTATGACGCAGGCCGCTATGAACCACACGACGAAGGCCCCCAGGTAGGAGGATATCGGCATGGCCCTCACGGCCCCGTAGGCGGGGTTAGCGGTGGTGGCCTGCACCAGGACCGGAGTTATGCCGCCGAAGTCGGAGAAGACCATCAGCGCGGTGAGCAGGACCATGAAGACCATGAGCACCCCCTGGATCACGTCGGTGAGCGTTATGGCCCACATGCCCCCTATGGAGACGTACAGGATGAAGACCACCGACGTGATTATGACCGCCGTGTTGTAGTCTATCCCCAACAGGTACACGGCGGTGACCCCCGCGGCCTTGAGCTGAGCGACCACGTACACCTCCATGGTGATGACCACTATGAGCGGGACCAGGAAGTCCACCCAGGGACTCCTGTAGCGCAGCTTGAAGAACTCCGGCACGGTCCTTATCCTCAGGTTCCTCAGGGGCTTCGCCACCAAGGCCGCCGCCAGCGGGAAGCCGGCAGCCGCCCCGGCGAACATGGCGAAGACGTAGGGTATCCCCATCCTGAAGCCCAGGGCGTTGACGCCGAGGACCGAGCCGCCGCTGGCCAGGGCCGCCATGAGGGCCCAGGCGTTGACGAAGGTGCCCACCTTCCTACCGGCCACCCAGTAGTCGTCGGTGGAGTTGCTCACCCGCTTGTTGGCCCATATCCCTATCCCCACGCAAAGGACTATGTACAGGACGGTCACCACGAACTCCACGGTCCTCACAGGTCCTCACCTCCTACCTCCCGAGCAGCAGGTGAACCAGCGGCGCCAGGAACATGAAGGCGGCCATGGCCCAGCCGAAGGGAGAGACGCCGGCCCACCTCGACTCGGAGCCTATCAGGGAGAAGGCGAGCGCCGCGTAGGCCACCAGGAAGACGACCGTCGCCAAATCCCCCCTGTCCATCCTGAAAAAGCCTCCCATCTACCCCACCCCCGTGAGACAAGCATGAGGATCAAACCAGCTCCAGAACCGCGCTCATGCCCATACCGCCCGCCACGCATATGGTGGCAAGCCCGAATCTCACCCCCCTTCTCCTCATCTCCAGGGCCAGGGTGAGGGCTATCCTGAGTCCCGAGGCCCCGAGGGGATGCCCCAGGGCTATGGCCCCCCCTTTGACGTTCACGAGCTCCCTCCTGAGCCCCATCTCCCTGATCACCGCCAGGGTCTGGGCGGCGAAGGCCTCGTTGACCTCGAACAGCCCCACCTCATCCAGGGAAAGCCCAGCCCCGGACAGCGCCCTCCTGGAGGCCGGGACGGGACCTATCCCCATGAACCTGGGGTCCACCCCGGCCACGCCGAAGGAGAGCAGCCTGGCCAGGGGATTTAGGCCCAGCCTGGAGCAGGCCTCGGAGGAGGCCACCAGGCAGGCCACCGCCCCGTCGCTCCTGGAGGAGGAGTTGCCGGCCGTCACAGTACCTCCTTCCTTGAACACGGGCGGAAGCTTCGACAGCTTCTCCAGGCTGGTGTCCTCCCTCGGGCCCTCGTCGGAGTAGATCACCCTCTCCTCCCTCCCTGACCTGAGCTTGAAAGGCAGTATCTCCTCCTCGAAGAGGCCCTCTTTCCTGGCGGATATGGCCTTCCCGTGGCTCTCCAGGGCGAACTCGTCCTGTTCGAGCCTGGATATCCCATACCTCTCGGCCAGGTTCTCGGCGGTGACACCCATGTTGAAGCGACCGTAGATGGACTCGGGCTGAGATCTGGGCTGGCTCTCGGTGTTGGGGTCCACGAGCTCCCCGTTCCCCGACAGGTACCCGAACCGGGCCTTCCGCAGGTAGTAGGGGGCCGTGCTCATGCTCTCCACCCCCCCGCAGAGGACCACCTCGGCGAAGCCTGATCTTATCGCCATGGCCGCCTCCATGAGCGCCTGCATCCCAGATCCGCACTGGCGGTGGACGGTGTAGCCGGGGACGCTCTCCGGAAGGCCCGCCATGAGGGAGACGACCCTGGCGATGTTGGGGGCGTCGCTGGACTGCTTGGTCTGCCCCACCACCACTTCGTCCACCGAAGCCCCATCCAGGGAAAGCCTCAAGAGCAGCTCCGAGAAGAGCGGCGCCAGGAGGTCCTGGGCCTCCACGTCCTTGAACGCGCCCCCCATCTTGCCGATGGGGGTCCTGAGTCCCCCGACCAGATAGACCTCCCTCAAGACCATCCCTCCTCCAGGTAGACCTTCTCCTCCTTCCAGACCCTCTCGAGCTCCTCGAAGCGCCTCCTCACCGCGTGCCCGCCCCTCGAGGCTATGGCCACCAACAGGGCGTTGATCACGGACATGGGCGCCACGGGGGAGTCGACGAAGGAGACGAAGTCGGTGGGAACGGGCAGGACGTGGTCGGCAAACCCAGCGGCAGGGGACATGTAGTCGTCGGTGATCAGCAGAACCCTGACCCCCAACCCCCTGGCCAGCCTTACCCCCTCCAGGCTCTCCCTGTAGTAGCGTGGGAAGGTCATGGCCAGAAGGACGTCCTCCGAGGAGGCGGATAGCAAGGACTCGTAAAGCTCGTTCCTGCCCGACAGAAGCCTGCACGGCCTCCCTAGCCACCCCATGTAGAAGTAGAAGTAATAGCCCAGGGCATAGGTGCTCCTGTTGGCCAACACGTAAACCACCCTGGCCCTGGACAGCTCCTCCACGAAGAGGGAGAACTCGCGAAGCGGCGGCCCCTCCAGCACCATGTTGAGCACCGCGAGGTCCTTCCTCAAGGCCTCGAACAGGATGGAACCATCGGACCCCGGACTCAACTCCATCCTGTCGGTGGTCCTGAGGCGCCCGAGCAAGCTCTCCCTCAAGGCCTCCTTCAGGGCAGGAAACCCGTCGAAGCCCAGGGCCTGGGCGAACCTGGTGACCGTGGACTCGCTGACCCCCACCCTCCTGGCTATCAGCACCGACGAGGCAAAAGCCGCCTCCTCCAGGTGCCCCAGCACGTAGTCCGCTATCTTCCTCTGCGATGAGGTAAGGCTCCCCCTCGCCTGCCTAATCCTCTCCAGCACGTTCAACCCAAAGGCCACCTCTGCAAAAAGCTTTGCAGGAATTATACATCCTGAAAACAAACTGTCAATAAGCCAGAAAGCGAGGGGGGGACGCCCCGTGGCGTCCCCCCCTCGAGGAGAGGCGCTCCTATGGCGGCTACTCTATGAACTCCTCCAGGCCGAGCTCCCTTAGCTTCTCGGGGGTGGGCCTCCCGTTCTCGTCCCAGCCCCTCTTCCTGTAGTAGGTCGAGAGGAGCTGGTCGTACTTCGCCCTGTCCAGGTGCTTGCCCGAGGCCACGTTCCCGGGGACCTCCTCCTGGGGGGTGAACCAGCGCTCCGGCGGGTAGTCGTCCTTGCGGGAAAGCCCTAGCTCCTTTATCCCGAAGAGCCTGGTGAGGTTCCAGGCCCTCTCGGCGCACTTCAAAAGCTCCTCGTAGGTGTAGGGCACTCCGGTGAGGGCAGTCATGAACTCGGCGAAGTACCTGGGGTCCAAGCCCGTCTCGACCCAGCTAAGGCGGCAGTTGGAGAGCATGTCGAACATGGGACGGGCGTGCTGGAGGAAGATGACGCGCTCGGCCTTGTCCTCCCCGTAGGCGTCCCTGTCGGTCTGGATGTCGTAGGTTATGGCCCAGGCCCTGTTGTGGTGCGCTCCTATGTCGCAGGTGGCGTAGGCCAGCGCCATGCACGGGGCCCAGTGGCTGTCGTAGCCCGATATCTCCAGCCCCTTGACGTGCATGGCGAACTTCTCGGAGTCCCCTCCCAGGACCTCGGCGGCCTTCTTCACTCCCTCGGCCAGGAGAGCCCCTATGCCCTCTTTGTAAGCTATCTTCCTGGCGAGCCACTCCACCGTCTCGATGTCCCCCCAGCGGAGCTCAAACCCGCCCGTGTCGTGCCTGGTTATCAGCCCCTTCTCGAAGCACTCGACGGCGAAGGCTATCACGTTGCCGCCCGAGATGGTGTCGAGACCCAGGTTGTCGAGGATGTAGTTGGCCCTGGCCACGTCCTCGATGGAGGAGAGCATGACGTTCCCGCCGCACAGGGCTATGGTCTCGTACTCGGGCCCCTCCACGTACGAGGTCTTGCCCTTGAACTCGAACCTGGAGTACTTGCCGCAGCCCATGGGGCAGGCGAAGCAGCCCTTGTTGTGGACCAGTATCCTGCTCACCAGGGCATCCCCGTTGATCTCCTTGTAGCTCTCGAAGTAGCCCCTGGAGAAGTTCTTGGTCGGGAAGACACCCACCTCGTTGGTCCAGTTGGTGACCATGGAGGTGCCGTACTTGGAGAACTCGGGGAAGAGCTCGTTGGCCTTGACCTTGGCGTACATCTCCCTCGAGAGCTCCATGCAGCGCTTCTTGTCGTACACGGGGACGGTCCTGGTGCCCCTCACCGCCACCGCCTTGAGGTTCTTGCTGCCGAAGACAGCGCCCATGCCGGTCCTGCCCGCCTCGCGGCCGAAGTCGTGGCGCACGCAGGAGAACTTCACCAGGTTCTCCCCGGCGGGCCCTATGACCAGGCACTGGAACTCCTCCCCCAGGTCCTCCTTGAGCTCCCTCTCCACCTCGGAGCACTCCTTGCCCCAGTACTTGAAGGCCGGCCTCACCTCCACCTTCTCGTCCTCTATGTAGAGGTAGACCGGATAGGGAGCCCTACCCTCCACGATCACCGCGTCGTAGCCGGCCAGCTTGAGCTCCGGGCCGATGTGGCCGCCCACGTTGCTGGTCCCTATCAAACCCGTCGCAGGGGACTTGGCCCCCACCGTGAACTTGCCCGAACAGGGGGTGAGCGTCCCGCTTATGGGACCTGAGGCCAGGACCAGCTTGTTCTCGGGGCCGAGGGGGTCCACCCCGCGCTTTAGCTCCTTGGAGAGGATGTAGACGGCAAACCCGTGCCCGCCCAGGAACTTTCGGGCCATCTCCGGGCAGGTGGGCTCCTTGGATATCACCCCCGTGGAGAGGTTAACCCTCAATATCCTCCCAGCATAACCGTAGAGCATCGCCATCCCCCTCCTACCTGGTGTTCACCGACAGGACGTCCTGCCCGCAGAAGGGCACACACGCGCCACAGACGTCGCACTTGAAGGGGTGCTTGTGCTCGGGATGCCTTATCATCACGCCGAAGGGGCAGGCGTCCACGCAGATGAAGCAGGAGATGCACTTGGACTCGTCCACCACGTAGACCCCGTCCTCCCTCTGGGGTATGGCCCCCACCGGGCACTTCTGGGCGCATATGCCGCACTGGGTGCAGGTGTTGACCTTGTAGCCCTTCGACTCGGGGAAGTTAGCCCTGGGTACCAGCCTCCCCTTCTTGTGGTTGTTGTCCCCGAACTTGGCCAGGGCACAGGCCAACCGGCAGGCGTTACAGCCCACACACTTGGAGGAATCCGCCTTCAGCCACTTCACCAACTTCCAACCCCCCCTAGATCCGGTCTCTATCCTCCCGAGAAGCTGTCGGCCAGCTTCAGGAAGGCCCCATCCTCGACGGGCGCATCCTTCGACCTCCAGGCCCCGTTCACCAGCGAGATGACCACCATCTGAGGGTTGAGGCCAGACCGCTCGATCAGCGAGGCCACCGTGTCGCCGGCGCGCCACTCCACCTCCCTCTCCTCCCAACCAGCTACCTCCTTGAGACCACCCAACAGCCTGACCTTGACAGACAAGACCCTCGCCACCTCCACGCGAACCCTACTAGAAATTCTAACAAAAAGGCCGATAATGTCAATTAATTATGGAACTTCACATAATATTTTAACTATTAACCAGGCTATCTCGAGGGGAAGCCTGCGGGTAGGAGGTATAGGGCTTCCGCGTCCCTCTCGGACAGTCCCAGAGCGCTCCTGGCTCGCCTCTCGTCGAAGGCCCCTACGGCCACCACCCCGAGCCCCAGGGCCGCCGCGGCCAGGTACGCGTTCTGGGCCATGTGTCCCGACTCCTGGTGGGCGTAGAGCACGCCCCTTTCCCCGTAGACCTCGCATATGGCGCCGTAGAGGGCCACCAGGACCAGGCAGAAGGCCGACTCCATCACGTGTCTGCCCCCGCCGAAACAGCACGACGCCAGCTCCCTGCTCGCCTCTCGCTGGGAGACGGGCAGAAGCTCTGCCTCCCTGGGCAGGTAGAGGTACAGGCCGGGGGCAAGGCCCTCCACCCTCTTGACCGAGGCGTAGACCCTCATGGGGTATATCGCCCCCGCCGAGGGCACGACCCTTCTGCCCTCGGATGTGAAGCCGTAGACCGACCAAAGGAGGGACGAGAACAGCGGCAGCGGCACGAAGTCGGGGGAGAATCGCCTGACGGAGGATCGATCCTCCAGCAGGTCGAAGAGGTTCAGAAACCTTCCCTCCGCAGCGGGAGTCACCTTCAAGGGGACCACCTCCGGGGACTGCAGGGCGACTGAGCCTATTTTACCCCCTTGAGATGGCCCACGGCCGACTCCAGGGCCTTGAGGGCCTCCAGGACCAGGTGATCCTTGGTCCTCACCTTGACGGGTCCGCCTATCACCCGGGTGCTCACGGGGAAGATCGTCTCCGCCTCCACCAGGTCGTTCTGGGCCAGGGTCCTGCCGGACTGCACCAGGTCGACTATGCAGTCGGAGAGACCGACCCGGCAGGCGAGCTCCACGGAGCCGGACACCTCCACCACCTGGGCGTGGAGCCCCCTGGAGGCGAAGTGCTTTCTAGCCACGTTGGGGTACTTGGAGGCCACCCTGAGCCCTCTGTTCCTGTAGAGGGAGAGATCGAAGATCCTGTCCTCCTCCCCCCGCTTCACTGCCACCACCATCCTGCAGAACCCCAGCCCCGTGTCCAGAAGCTCCACCACGGGAAGGCCCCTCTCCGCTATCACGTCGCTCCCCACGAAGCCCAGGTCGGCCATCCCGGAGCTCACGTAGACCACCACGTCGAAGGGCTTGGCTATGACGTAGCACACCTCTTTGCCGCACACGAAGAGCTCCCTGTCCCGAGATCGAAGAGGCTCCACGTCGAAGGAGGCCATCTCCAGGAGCCCTATCACCTCGTCCAGCATCCTCCCCGAGGGCAAGCAAATGCAGAGCCTATCGCCCACGTCCAAGGCCTTCCACCTCCAGGCGGGACAACTCGCATCCGCTCGAGGCGTCGACGAACCTCAAGAACCCCGAGGGATCGGGACAGCACACCCTCCCGATGGACCTCTTGCGGCACTGGGACCTCGCCTCCTCCAGGGAGGAAGCGTGCAGGAGCTCCACCTGAAGGCCCATGGAGACGAGGGCCTCCAGGCGGAGGACCACCTCCTCGAAGGGGATGTGCGGGTCCACCCACAGACCCACCCTCTCGGGGAGGACCTCGTCCAGGGTGGTGAGCTCGGCCAGGAGGTCCAGCTCCAGGGCGAACCCAACGGCGCCGTCCAGCATGCCCATGCGACGAAGCAGGGCGTCGTACCTCCCCCCTCCCCCCAGCCTGAGCCCCTCGAAGACCACCTCGAAGATCAGGCCGCTGTAAAAACCAAGCTCCCTCGAGAGGCTCAGGTCCACCTCCACCCTGGGCTCGAGCCCCATCCCCCTGAGCGCCCTATACCTCTCCCCGAGCCTGGCGAGCGCCCTCCTGGAGGTGGGGTTTTCCAGCAAGCCCTCGGCCTCCTCCAGCACCTCCTCCCCTCCCCTCATGAAGTAGAGCCGGGAGAGGAAGGTCCTCTCCCCCTCGGGCAGGTCCAGCCTAGGGAGGACCTCCTCCAGGGCGGTCCTGCTGGAGAGGGAGAGGGCCGAGGAGAGCATCTCCCTCTCCTCCCTCGAAAGCTCACCCCGCGCCAGGACCCCCGCCAGGACGTCGCTATCCCCCAGCAGGACCAGGTAATCCCTCAAGCCCACGACGTCGAGGGATTTGAAGAGCAGGTAGAGCACCTCCAGGTCGGAGGGCAGCTCCAGGGGGGCCCCTATCAGCTCGACCCCCGCCTGGTAGAACTCCATCCGCTCTCCGCCCTTCCGGAACAGCTTCTCCAGGTAGAAGAAGCGCTTGGGCCTGTCCTGGGGCAGGTAGTACCTCTTCAGGAGGGACACGGTGGCCACCGTCATCTCCCCCCTCAGGGATAGGAGCTCCCCCCCGGGCCCCTGGAAGCTCATCAGGTCCCTCCTGAAGGCGGGCGAGACCAGATCCAGAAGGTTGTCGTAGAGCTCGAAGCTCGAGGGCATCACCCGCTCGTAGCAAAGGGATCGATAGAGCTCTATCAGGGCCTTCCTGCAGAGCTCCATCCTCAGGGCGGTCCTGTCCAGCAGGTCCCTGAAGGCGAGGGACTTGTAGGGCGTCAAGAGGCCCTCACCTCCGCGGCCAGGGCGTGCCCGGGAAGCCCCTCGAGGCGGGCGAGGCGAGAGACGACGCCGCACAGGTGCGCGGCCGAATCCCTGCTCAGGGTCTGCCAGCTCCTGAAGCGCAGGAAGGTGCCCACCCACAGCCCCTCGCCGAACCGAGCGCTGCCCCCCGTGGGGAGGACGTGGTTCGTCCCGGAAGCGTAGTCCCCGAAGCTCTCGGCGCTAAAGGGTCCCAGGAATAGGGAGCCGTAGCTCCTGAGCCTTCCCTTCAGCGAGAGGGGGTCTTCCACCATCAGCTCCAGGTGCTCGGGGGCCACCTCTTCGGCGAGCTCCACGGCCTCCTCCAGGTCATCGGCCAGGACGACCGCCCCCCACCTCTCCCACGAGGCCCTGGCCACCTCCCCGGAGGGGAGGGATCTGAGGGCCTCGTCCACCAGGCCCATGACCTCCAGGGCCAAACCCTCGTCCAGGGAGACCAAGACGGCCCTGGCGTCCGGGTCATGCTCGCACTGGGCCAGGAGGTCCGCGGCGACGAACCTCGGGGGCGCGGTCTTGTCTGCTATCACCATCACCTCGCTGGGACCAGCCACCAGGTCTACCCCCACGACCCCGAACAAGCGCCTCTTGGCCTCCGCCACGTAGACGTTGCCGGGGCCAACCACCAGGTCCACCCTGGGGATCGACTCGGTACCGAAGGCCATCGCCCCTATGGCCTGCACCCCCCCGAGACAGCAGATCCGCCTGGCGCCCGCCATGACCGAGGCCACCACCACCGCCGGGTGGACCGTCCCGCCCCGCGGCGGGGAGAAGACCAGCACCTCCTCCACCCCGGCCACGACCGCCGGCACCACCCCCATCACCGCCGAGCTGGGGAG
>Ga0209289_100496_pt1 | contig 20375 bp, 19 predicted proteins | sample GXS110809BmetaG_FD_184121 | JGI IMG/M metagenome (GOLD analysis project Ga0209289, IMG submission 184121) | Hot spring microbial communities from Gongxiaoshe hot spring, China to study Microbial Dark Matter (Phase II) - GXS 110809B (SPAdes)... ...
CACCAAATCAGCGTCAACATCCCGAAAGGCTTGAACGATGGCGGCAAGCAAATCGTCGGTGATGGCAGGCAAAGTCCTGACTTGGCTCATCGCTCTCCCCGACCTTTCTTGGGCTCAGAGAAAGTTTGGCAGGGCTGTCTTAGGGATTGCGTTGCAGCGACAAAACAAGGGACATCTCCGTCACAATCTGGGCGTCAGCAAAGGTCGGCTAATTGGCACAAGGCTTGAACTTGATAGAAGGCGTCAGGGATTTGGCGGGCTAAGGAGAGGGCGCGGGACAACTCGGTGCGGCTTAAAGCGATGGCGATGTCCGCTAACGCCGAAGAGCGTTCCTGAAGGTCGTGAATTTGTTCGGCAACTTTTAATGCCGTCTCAGCGTCTCGCTCAGCGAGGACGGCGGCGATGTCACCGAAAGTCCAATCACGCCAATCGCGGTCACGAATTTGGCGCGCCCAATTCAATGCTTGCTCGCCGTCTAACCGTGCCATCACCGTCGCTAAGTTGCGCCATACCGACGCTTGTCGGTCGGGGTCTTTCACCTTGCGGGCGATGTCAGCGGCTTTTGCCAAAAGGGCTTTTGCCCGCTCCGCTTCGTTGCGAGCAAGCAAGGCTTGGGCGATCACACCGTAAGCGACGGCTTTTCGGTCGGGGAAGGGTTGGGCTTCGGCAAGCGCCAAGGCTTGCTCTATGTCAAGGGCACTCAGCGTTTCAATCAAGTCATCCAGCACTATCGCTTTCTCTTCGGCGTCCCGCAACCGTCTCGCTAATTCCGATGCCTGTTGCGCAATCGCCTTTGCCCGCAACGCATCAAACGAGGAAAGGGTTCGGGCGACGGCGGTGAGGGCTGAAGCGCGCTGAGCGATGTTTTGGATTTGGTCGGCGAGTTTCAAGGCTTCGTCGGCGTCTACAAGCGCCCACGCTTCAGCAACGGCTGCCATCGCCTCATCACGGCTGTCGGGGTCGCGAATACTTTGGGCGATGCGCAGGGCATCGTGCAGGAAACGCAGCGCTGTCGCTTTGTCGCGCTCCATCAACCGTTCAGCGGCGTCGGTGAGGGCGAGCACTTGCGTCGTCTCACTGGGCAAATCCATCGCCAACCGATGAGCCTGCTCGGCGTCCACGACGGCGAATGCCCCAATGACCGTCAGAAGCACGGAAAGTTGCCATGGCGGGTCATCAATTTGGCGGACAAAACGCAAGGCATCGTCCAAAAGCGCCAGTGCTTGCGCTCGGTCGTGGGGCGCCAAAGCGGAAGCGATTTGACTGAGCGCTAACGCTTTTTCATCAGGCTCAAGGATTTGCCGCGCTACTTGAATGGCGTCGGCGAGCAACTTTGTCGTCATTGCTCTTGACGCTCCTTCCTCTTTGAGGCTCACCACAAAGAAGGGGCATCGGGGGCAAAAAGCATGGCGTCTCGTTCAGGACCGACGGAGACGAAGGCGATGGGTGTTTCGGTCAACTCGCTGAGGCGATCTAAAAAACGGCGCGCGTTAGCGGGCAATTGGTGCCATTCCTTCAAGCCGTTGAGGGGTTCTTCCCAGCCGGGCAAAGTTTCGTAAACGGGTTCAACTTCACTGAGCACGCAGGCATCGGCTGGAAAAGTCGTCAAGGTGTCGCCTCGCCATCGGTAGGCGACGCAGAGTTTCACTTCGGGAAAACCTGAAAGGACATCCAGTTTGGTCACTGCCATCGCTGTAAAGCCGTTGACTTGAGCGGCGTAGCGGACTAAGACGGCATCAAACCAGCCGCATCGGCGGGGTCGTCCCGTCGTCGCCCCATACTCGCGTCCTTTCTCCCGCAATGTTGTTTGCACTTCATCGGGCAATTCTGTCGGGAAGGGACCGTCGCCCACGCGGGTCGTGTAGGCTTTGGTAATGCCCAAGACGGCAGTGATTTTGGTCGGTGGAAGTCCTGTGCCCGTGCAAGCGCCGCCGGCGGTCGTGTTGGAGGAAGTGACGAAAGGATAAGTGCCAAAGTCCACATCTAAACCCGTTCCCTGCGCTCCTTCCAGCAGCAAGCGCTTGCCCGCATCGGCTTGTTCGTTCAGCCAAGTCACCGTGTCGGCGATGAAGGGTCGGAAAGTTTCGGCAACCCGTTGCAACTCTTCCCACAAGGCGTTGACATCGGGGCGCTCTTCGGGCGGGAGAGCATTGAAGAAAGCGCGCTTGTGCTCAAAGTTGATGAGCAACTTTTCCCGCAACCGTTCGGGATGGCGTAAATCGCCGACCCGCAAGCCGACGCGGTCTACTTTGTCCACATAAGTCGGACCGACGCCCCGCCTCGTCGTGCCCAAACGCAACTGAGAGCCTGCCCGTTCGCGGGCAGCATCCAGCATCCGATGGTAAGGCAAAGTCAAGTGGGCTCGGTCGCTAAGTTTCAACCGTTCGGGCGTGACCGTGAGACCTCGTTGACGGACAGCAGCCATTTCCTCCAGCAAGGCATGAGGGTCTACGACGACGCCGTTGCCGATGACACAAACGGTGTGGGGATGGACGATGCCGACGGGCAAAAGGTGCAAGGCAAGCGGTTCGCCTTCGTGGATAACAGTGTGACCGGCGTTGGCACCGCCTTGAAAACGGACAACGATGTCGGCTTCGCTGGCGAGGCGATGGACAACGGCTCCCTTGCCTTCGTCGCCCCACTGTGCCCCGACGACGACCAAGACGGGCATAAAACTTTCCCCCTTGTCTCACACGAGCACGGGTGCGGCTTCCTTGACGATGGCGTCCTTGCAGTGCTATAAGTTTTAGCGCATTTGGCGTGATGCCTTTCGCACAGATGCCGATGCGATGGGGAGAGGTGAATTGCCGATGCAGCAGCCAGCGGTCGGACAGAAAAAAAGGGTTTTGGTCGTGGACGACGAACGCCACATCGTTCGGCTGGTGCAGGTCAACTTAGAGCGGCAGGGCTATGAAGTCCTGACGGCTTACGACGGCGTGGAGTGCTTGGAGAAGGCGAAGGCGGAAAAACCCGACCTGATCGTGCTGGATGTGATGATGCCCCGCATGGATGGCTTTGAGGCTCTCCAACGCCTCAAAAGTGACCCTGAAACCAGCCAAATCCCCGTCATCATGCTCACCGCCCGCGCTCAAGACCGCGATGTGCTGCAAGGTTATCAGTATGGTGCTGACCTTTACCTGACCAAGCCCTTCAGCCCGCTGGAGTTAATCTCCCTCGTCAAGCGGGTCTTTGAGAGCCAAGAGGAAGAAGAGGGCACATATCGGTTGTGACGCCTCAAGGAGTCGGCGGGATGGAAGAGTGCGTTCGCGTCGTTGACCTGCGCAAGTATTATCGGGTGCATGAGCGAGAGCCGGGGCTTTGGAACGCCGTCAAGAGCCTGTTGCGCCGTCGCTATCGTCTCGTCAAAGCCGTTGATGGCGTTTCCTTCTCCATCTCTCAGGGAGAAACCGTTGGCTTTCTGGGACCGAACGGGGCGGGGAAAACGACGACGCTGAAAGTTTTGGCGGGGCTTCTTCATCCAACGGGCGGCGAGGTGCGGGTGCTGGGTTTTGAGCCCTTCCGTCGCCAACCTGATTTCTTGCGCCGCATCACTTTGGTCATGGGTCAACGCTCCCAACTCGTCTGGGATTTGCCTCCGATGGAAACTTTCCTTTTGCACAAAGCCCTCTATGACCTCAGCGATGTTGCCTTTCGGGAGGCTTTGGATGAACTCGTCGCCTTGCTGGATTTGTCGCCCTTACTTTCCAAGCCTGTCCGACAACTTTCGTTGGGCGAACGGATGCGATGCGAATTGGCGCTGGCGCTGTTGCACCGCCCTCAGGTGTTGTTTTTGGATGAACCGACTTTGGGGCTGGATGTTCTGGCTCAAGGGCAAATTCGCCAATTCATCCGAGAATACAACCGCCGCACTCAAGCGACCATCTTGCTGACCAGCCACTACATGGACGATGTGATGGCTTTGTGTCGTCGGGTCATGGTCATCAATCACGGACGGCTTATTTACGACGGCGACTTAGAGGAATTGCTGCGGCGTTACGGGCGCATGAAGGTTTTGCAAGTCCTCTTGGAGGATGGTGCCGACCCCCGCTTCCTTTCCCGATGGGGCGAAGTGGTTGCCTGCCAAGGGCAGCGGGTGACCTTGCGAGTAGAACGGGAGGCAACTTCGGCGGTGGCGGCGGAATTGTTGGCGAGCGTGCCCGTGCGAGATTTGACCATTGAAGAGCCCCCCGTTGAAGAAATCATCGCCGCCATCTTCAACGAACCTGCCCCGGCGGCTTGCTTCCCTTAACTTTCGGCGAGACCCGTTGCGTTCGCCCAAAGGCAGTGACACGCTTTTAGCGGTTCTTTTCCTTCAAAAACGGCGCAGCAAACAACGCCGTCAAGGGTGGGTGATTTGTGATGGCGCGCACTCATTCGGCATCTTGGCGTTTTTCTACCGCTGACGACCTTGCCGCTGAGTTTGAGGCGGCGGTTTTGCCCCTGCGAGATGAACTTCGCCGCGTCGCCTTGCGCCTGACCCAATCCCCTGAAAGCGCCGAAGACTTGGTGCAAGAGACTTTGCTCCACGCTTTTCAGGGCTTTGCTCATTTTCGGCGCGGCACGAACTTGCGGGCGTGGTTGATGCGCATCTTGCTCAACCTTTTCATCAGCCACTACCGTCATCAGCAACGGAGTGTCCCGACGGTCTCGTTGGAGGGGTTGCTGGAGGAGATGGAACTGGCGGAGGAAGAGGTGGTTTTGCTCGTGGACGAAAGGGCAGTCTCCCCTGAGGAGGCGATGCTCTCAAGGGTGCTGGACGAGGAAGTGGAGCGCGCCTTAGCCCAGTTGCCCGATGTTTTCCGAGAAGTGGTCGTCTTGTGCGACTTGCAGGGGCTCTCTTACGCTGAAGCGGCACAGCAATTGGGCGTTCCCATCGGCACGATTCGCTCCCGCCTCTTTCGGGGGCGAGAAATCTTGCGGCGGTTGCTTTGGGATTACGCCCGTAAACGGCGTTGGGTGTCTTAGCGCCGTGCACGGTTAAAGGATGGTCACGATGGAACGCTTTGAGGGCGATGCTGCCTGCGCAACTTGGCGGGAAGCCATCAGTGCGATGGTGGATGGCGAGTTGGCGCCGTCAGAGCAACAAGCCCTTTGGGCGCATTTGCGCCATTGTGCTGCCTGTCGGGCTTACTATCGCCAACTTGCTGCCCTCCGCCAACGCCTCCACCGCACTGATGTCGTTCGCCTCTGGCTGCAATCGGTGAAAGCCAACCAACGGCTACGGCGGGGCTTATTGGCGGCAATCATCGTGACGGCGTTGTTGTCGGCAGGCGTGACGGCTTCCTTCGTTCGCCGTTGGTGGCAGCCACCTGTCATGACGCCCCCCATCGCCGTCGGTCTCTTTGAACGCCACCTGCAAACGCCACCCGAATGGCAGGCTAACCCCAACTGCTTTGCGGGGATGGAGTGCCTACATCAACGAACCGCCACGATTGCTCCCCTCTTTCTCGCTTTGCCCCGTTGGGGGCGATTGGAACGGATGGGCATTTGTGAGTGCCTGAAAACGCCTATCGCCCTCTATCGCCTCACTGTCAATGGGCAGCCCGTGTTGCTCTTCCAGTTTCCCGTTGACCGATTGCCCTTGCAACCGACCGAGCAAGAACGCTTCACCTTCAACGGGCGGACGGTCACCTGCGCTGTCGTCGGCGATGTCCATTTGCTGATGTGGCAGGAGCGGGGACAAGGCTTCGTTTTGGCAGCACGGTCGGGCACGGTCAACCTTTTCCAAGTCCTTCAGCATATCGCTCTCCCTTGAGGTGGATGGGAAATGCAACGACTGTCGGTCATCCTTCCCGCTTACAACGAACGGGGCAACCTCGCCCCTCTTTTGCGGGAGATTGCTGCCGTCGCCCAACAATTGCCTTACGCGACAGAAGTCATCGTCGTGGATGACGGGAGCACCGATGGGACACCGTTGGAAGTGGAGCAAGTGGCTGCTGAACTTTTGCCGCCGCTGGAGGAAGTGACCCTCGTTCGGCTGAAGGGCAACTATGGGCAAACGATAGCGACGATGGTGGGCGTTTTGCAGGCGGAAGGCGATGTCCTCGTTTTGATGGATGCTGACCGCCAAAACGACCCCGCCGACATCCCCAAGTTGTTGGCGAAACTCTCCGAAGGCTTTGATGTCGTCTCAGGTTGGCGAAAAGACCGCAAAGACCCCTTGACAAAAACGCTCCCTTCCAAAATCGCCAACGCGTTGATCGCTTGGGCGACGGGTGTTCGGGTGCACGATTTGGGCTGTTCGTTGCGGGCTTATCGGGCTTGGGTGTTGCAAACCCTCGTTCAGGAAGGGTTGCACCACCGCTACATGCCCATCTATTGCGCTGCCAAAGGAGCCCGCATCGCAGAAGTCGTCGTCCACCACCGCCCCCGAACTGTCGGCAAGTCCAAGTATGGCTTGAGACGCTTCTTCTCCGTCCTGCACGACTTGCCCTTGCTCATCTTTCTCGCCCGCTATAGCCAAAATCCCTTTGCGGGTCTGATGACGATGGGGGTCGTGGCGGCAACCATCACCTTCCTCGGCTCGCTGATGGCGTTCGGGCTCCGACAAATGTGGCTGCTCCCTTTGATGGCAACCTTTGTCCTTGCTGGCATTTTTTGCGGGTTGGGCATCGTCGCCGAGCAAGGGCTGCGATTAAGCGGCAAGCGGGCTGAGTTTGCCCGCCACGCCATCGCCGAAGTCCGTCAGTTTGCCTCTATTCGGCGCACCTAAGTTCAATTCCCTCGCCAACTGCCCCTGTCCCGCTACACCGCCAAATCTACCGCTGTCGCCACAAAGAGCAGGATGCTGACGATACCGTTGACGGTGAAAAAAGCGGTGTTGACTTTTTGAGGGTTGCCGGGCTCGGCGATGGCGTGCTCGTAGGCGATGAAGCCGACGATGAACAGCCACGCCACCCAAAACACCTGACCCAACCCCGCCAGTTTCCCGAAAGTGGCTAACGCCAAAAGAAAAAGGGCATGGAGCATTCGGGCGATCCACAATGCCTTGCGGGCGCCATAGCGCACGACCAGCGAATGCAGCCCGATGCGTCGGTCAAATTCTTCGTCCAGCGTCGCATAGATGATGTCAAAGCCCGCCACCCAGCAAGTGACGGCAACCATCAAAACGATGGGCAACAACTCAATCGTGCCCTTCAACGCAATCCATGCCCCGACAGGTGCAATGCCCAGTGCCGAACCGAGCCAAAGGTGCGACCAATCGGTAAAGCGTTTGGCGTAAGAGTAACCGAACAGCCAAGCCAGCGTCGGAAAGGAAAGGACGAAAGCAAGCCGATTGAGTTGGTAGGCAGCGAAGACAAAGATGAACGAAGCGACAAGGACGAACGCCCACGCTTGACGCAAAGTCAACTTGCCCGTCGGCAACTCGCGATGACGGGTGCGGGGGTTGAGGCGGTCAAAGTGCAAGTCAGCGATGCGGTTGAAGCCCATCGCTGCCGAACGCGCCCCGACGGCAGCGACGATGATCCAAAAGAGTTGCCGCAAAGGCGGCACTCCACCTGCACAAACCCATGCCGAAGTTAGGGCGAAAGGTAAAGCGAAAACAGTGTGCTCAAACCGAACGAACGAGAGGTAAGTGCGGATGCGCTCTAAAACGACCATGCCGCTATCGCCCCTCGGATGACGCTATCGCAACGATTGCCGACGCTCAATGCACCGTTTGCATCATAACGCATCCGACCTGACCATCGCCATTCAGCGTCGTGGCTGAAGTTGTCGCAACTAACCCGACGCTCCCTTCGTCTTCGCTGAAAAGCCGACGCTCCATCCGACCTTCCGTTGGAGCGGCTATTAGCCGCGAAAATGGCGATGCCGCTAAAACGAGATGGCGACGGGCGCGTTATCTTTTGCAGTGCGATGGTCGTTGCCTAAGGAGGTGCCTGTGCGTGCACGAGTTGTTGGCTCGTTCGGAGTTGGCGGACATCGCTGAGAAGGTTTTGGCGGGCGAACGGCTGACGGAGGAAGACTGCGTTCGGATGTATCAAAGCCGTGACTTGCTCACCATCGGTTTCCTTGCCGACTATGTGCGACGGCAGCGGCACGGCGACAAAGCCTACTATGTCGTCAATGTGCACCTGAACTACAGCAATGTTTGCTTTGCGGGATGTCCTTTTTGCGCCTTCGGCAAGTTTCAAGATGACCCTGACGCCTTTGAGTTCACGGTGGACGAGTATGTGGAGCGATTGGGTCAGATGCTTTGGGATCGGGTGAGTGAGGTGCACATCGTCGGCGGGTTGCATCCTGACTTGCCCTTTGACTACTATGTGAACTTGGTGCGGCGTGTCAAGGAAGCCTTCCCGCACATCCACATCAAAGCCTTCACCGCCGTAGAAATCCAGTTCTTCAGCGAGATTTCAGGATTGAGCGTGCGCGAGGTTTTGGAGCGGCTGATGGAGGCAGGACTGGGCAGTTTGCCTGGCGGCGGGGCGGAAGTGTTGAGCGAGCGGTTGCATCGCATTTTGTTCCCCCGAAAAGCCTCCCCACAGCAATGGCTTTATGTCCATCGGGTCGCCCACGAGTTAGGGCTCAAGAGCAACGCCACGCTCCTTTACGGGCACATTGAGACGCCCGAAGAGAAAGCCCGCCACTTCGCTTTGCTGCGCCAGTTGCAGGATGAGACAGGCGGGTTCATGTGTTTCATCCCGTTGGCTTATCATCCCGCTAACACCCAACTGGGTGGAAAGCCGACGACGGGCGTGCAAGACCTCAAGGAAATCGCCATCGCTCGGCTGATGCTGGACAACTTCCCGCACATCAAGGCTTACTGGATTTCGTTAGACCCCAAGTTGGCGCAAGTGGCGCTCAGTTTCGGTGCGGACGATTTTGACGGGACGGTCGTCAACGAGAAAATCTTCCACATGGCGGGAGCGCAAAGCCCGATGGAGTTGACAGAGGCGGAATTGCGGCGGCTCATTGAGGAGGCGGGCTTCGTGCCCGTTCGGCGCAACTCCCTTTACGAGCCGATAGAGGAAGTCGCCGTGCGTTAAGTCACTTTGGGAGGCGCAGGGAAGCACAACACTTTTGTGTGGGGTGATGGCGATGTCCTTACTGCAGCGCCTTCGGCAAGGACAGCAAGAAGCAACCGTCCCACCAGCGGTGAGGGCAGCGGAGGCAGAAGCAGCAGAAGCGGAGCGACGCTTGAAAGAGTTGCGGGATGCCTTGATGGATCGGGTGCTGGAAAGTCTGCCCCCGAACGCTGAAGAGATGGCGCCGATGAACCTGCGTTCGCACATAGAGACGGTCTTGGAAGCGGCGATAGAGGAGCAAGGGCTTTCGGTGCGCCCTGAAGAGCGGCGGATGCTGTTGGAAGAGTTCGTCAACGAAGTGAAAGGGTTTGGACCACTGGAGCAATTCCTCAACGACCCGATGGTCACTTCCATCACCGTCAACGGACCGAGTGAGATGTTGGTGGAGCGGATGGGGAGTGTTCAGCGGGTCGGGATGGTGTTTCGGGACGAGGAGCATTTAAACCGCATCATCCGCAAAATCGCCCGTTTGCTGGGGGCGCGGGTAGATAGTCGGGTGCCCGTGCTGGATAAGGGCTTCCCAGAGGGAGGAAGGGTGCGCATCAAAGTTCCCCCTTTGGTGCCGACACCGACTTTGACCATTGACAAAGGACCTGAAAACCCTTTCAGGTCGTTGAAGGAACGCCAAGAAAGGTCGCAATGGCAGCAGGATGCGTTGGAACATCTTCGGCAAACCCTTCAGGAACGGCTGATGCAGGAATTAGACCGCGACCCGACTTTGATTCAGCAGCGAGATGCCTTGACACGAGTGTTGGAGGCAGCCTTTGACGAAGAGGTCACCGCCCGCAACCTCGTCCTTTCCCGCAGCGAAAAAGTGCAACTGCAAATCAGCCTCATCAACGACATCCTCGGTTACGGTCCTTTGCAACCGCTGCTGGATGACCCAGAAATTTCCGAAATCATGGTCAACGGACCGCACCAAATCTATGTGGAGCGCAAGGGAAAAGTGGAACTGACAGGGGTGCGATTTCGGGACGAACAGCACTTGATGCGCATCATTGAGAAAATCCTTTTGCCTTTGGGCAAGCGGGTGGATGAGCGGGTGCCGATGGTGGACGCTCGGTTGCCCGACGGCAGCCGAGTTAACATCGTCATCCCGCCCATCGCCCTCAACGGTCCGTGCGTGACCATCCGAAAATTCGCTCGTGACCCCTTCACGATGAGCGATTTGATCGCCTTCGGGACGCTGACGCAGGAAGCCGCCCAATTTTTACAGGCAGCCGTCCAAGCGCGGTTGAACATCGTCATCTCCGGCGGGACAGGTTCGGGGAAGACGACCCTGTTGAATGTCTTGTCGGCTTACATCCCCAACGACGAACGCATCATCACCATTGAGGACACCGCTGAGTTGCAACTGCGTCAAGAGCATGTCGTTCGTCTGGAAGCCCGACCGCCCAACATTGAAGGGGTCGGGGAAGTCACCATCCGCGATTTAGTGCGCAACGCCTTGCGGATGCGTCCCGACCGCATTATCGTCGGGGAGTGCCGAGGCGGTGAAGCCTTAGACATGTTGCAGGCGATGAACACAGGTCACGACGGCTCCATGACGACCATCCACGCCAATAATCCCAGAGAAGCCTTCGCCCGATTGGAGACGATGGTGTTGATGGCAGGGATGGATTTGCCCGTTCGGGCTATTCGCGAGCAAATCGCCGGGGCACTGGACTTGATCATCCAAACTCAACGGATGCGGGATGGAAGCCGAAAAGTTGTTGTCATCAGCGAAGTGACGGGGATGGAAGGCGATGTCATCGCCTTGCAAGACATCTTCGTCTTTGAGAGCGAGGGCGTTGATGAAATGGGGCGGGTCAAGGGAGCATTGCGCCCGACAGGTATCCGACCCAAGTGTTTTGAACGGTTCATTGAACGAGGCATTCGGCTGCCTGTTTCCCTGTTCTATCGGGGCTAAAGGGCTGTCCTATCAAAGCGTCGGTGATGCACGATGGTAGAAATTGCCCTTCTGGCGGTCGGCGCGTTGTGGCTGATGTCTTTGGCGTGGGGCTTTTACCAGTATTTGCAGGAAGCCCGCAAAATCCCTCTGAGGCTTCGGACTTTAGAAGCGACGATGGGGGAGTTGGAAGAGGCGATCAACCCTGCCCAGCCCAATAACGCCAATTTGGATGAGGCGTGGGAACGGCAAATCCTCAAGACAGCGCCGCCGATGTTTCCGACCCTTCAACGCTGGCTGAGCGGAAAGCAATGGATGAGTTGGCTGGAGCAGGAGATTCAAAAAGCCCATGTCTCTATAGAAGCCAGCAGCCTCGTGGCGATGACCCTTTTGGGGATGGGCTTTGCCTTGGCGGTTACTGCCATCCTTGCCACTCTGTTTGCCCCGACTGCTTCACCCTTTGCGCGGTTGCTCTTGGCACTCTTGGCGGCAGGGAGCGTCCCTTTCTTCGTCGTGCAATGGTTGCGATACTGTCAACGGCGTTTCCTTCGTCGGGTGGAACTCATTTTGCCCGACACCCTCAGTTTGCTCGCCAACACCTTGCGGGCAGGGATGGGATTTCAGCAAGCGTTGGAGATTGCCTCCCGTGAGGGGTTGTCGCCTTTGAAGGAGGAATTTGCGGCTGTCACCCGTTCCCTGACTTTGGGCGCAACGATAGAGGAAGCCTTAGAGGCATTGATGCGACGGGTTCCCAGCCCTGAATTGCAACTGGCACTGGTGGCGGCGTTAGTGCAACGGGAAGTCGGCGGGAGTTTGGCGCAAGTGTTTGAGACGGCGGCAGCGACCGTCCGTCGCCGCTTGCAAGCCCGCCGTGAGTTGCAAGCGGAAACGGCACTTCCTCGCCTTAGCGCCATCGCTTTAGCCTTTGGCTTGCCCCTGTTCATGTTCGTTGCCATCAACCTCGTCACTTATCTGCAAACTCGTGAAGCGTGGTCAGCACCCATGTTCACCTCAGAAGGACGCCCCGTTTGGGGCGTTATCGTCCTCTTGGAAGTGTGCGGTTGGGTTTGGCTTTCCCAAGTCCTCGCCCGCTTGAGCGAATAACCCGCAAAGGAGGAGCGAAAGGTGTGGCTTCGTCGGTCACCATTGGAACGGTTGCAGTCCCCTGAGGAAACCCGACGGATTGTTCGTCCACCTTGGTTGCTTCTGGCGGGGCTGATAGGACGGCGTTTCCCGAAAGGCTACCTGAACCGCTACCGCCTGCTCGTTCATAGAGCGGGCTTGGTGGGGCGGGTGCTGCCAGAAGAAATCGTCGGGTTCAAAGTGCTCTGTGGGCTGGGGGGAGTTATTGTCGGCGTTGCCCTGCACTCCTTAGTGGCGCAAGGGTTAGGGCAAGGAGTGGCTTTGCTGGTGCCTTTTCTCGCCGCTTTTGGCGGCTTTTCCTTCCCTGATTTTTGGCTTCGTCGTCACATCGCCCGACGACGCCACCAAATTATCCGTGCCCTCCCCGATTTCGTGGATTTGCTGGCGGCGACCGTTTCGGCGGGATTGAGTTTGGACGCTGCCATTGACCGCATCACCCGCCGTTTCCCAGGTCCGTTGGGCGAAGAGTTTCAGCGTTACCTTTGGGAGGTGCAATTGGGACGAAGGCGAGGGGAAGCCTTGTTGGCGATGGCGGAACGGATAGACAGCGACGATTTGCGGTTGTTGGCGGCTGCCTTGACGCAGGCAGACTTGTTTGGCATCCCTGTCGCCAATGTCCTTCGGGCGCAAGCGGAGGATTTGCGAGACCGCCGCTTCCAACAAGCCCGCGAGCGAGCCCGAAAAGCCCCTCTTTGGATGGTGCCTGCCATCGCCCTCTTCTTCTGCCCTATCCTCTTTCTGCTCCTCTTTGCCCCGTTGCTCTTACGGTTGCGCGCTTCGGGTTCTCTGAGCGTCTTCGGTTTTTAGCCCATCGGTTTGGGGGCGACAGGGTTGTGGTGGGCGAAGGTCATCAACTTGCGGACGGGCAACATCCTTTGTGAGCGGTGTGCCATCGCCACAAGTTACTGGCTTCGTCTGCGGGGTTGGATGTTCCGCCGCCACCTTGACCCTGAGGAAGGTTTGCTCCTTGCCCCTGCCATCGGCGGCATCCACACCTTTTTCCTCGGCTGCCCCATTGATGTCGCTTACTTGGATGCCCACTTGAAAGTTGTCGCCCTTTGGCGGGCGATGCCTCCTTGGCGCCTCTGGATTCCTCAGCGTCGGGATGCGATGATAGCGTTGGAACTGCCTTCGGGAGGGCTTGCCGAAACCCAAGTGGGCGATCAGTTGAAAATCGTCTTGGTCTGCTGGCAATGAGCCCGTTACCATATCCCTGAGCGGTTGTCTAAGCCAATGAGCGAGGTGAAGGGGCTGCCCCGCTCACCTGTCCTCAAAGCCCAAAGGAAAGGGGCAGTCCGTTTGCACGATGGAACGCACATCGGTGCTTTCCATGTCTGGGCGAAGCATCCACCCGACCGCCGTCGTCAGCAGCAAGGCGGAGTTAGGCGATGGCGTCGTCATCGGACCTTATTGCATCGTGGAAGAGGACGCCGTCATCGGCGACGGATGTATCTTAGAGGCGTATGTCGTCGTCAAGCGCTACACCCAACTGGGCTGCTTCAATCACATCTACCCAGGCACTGTCTTGGGTGGCGAACCGCAAGACCAAAAGTTCAAAGGCGAGCGAAGTTTTTTGATCATCGGCAACCGCAACATCATCCGAGAACATGTCACCATCCATCGGGCGACTGGGGAAGACCAAGCCACCATCATCGGCAACGATAACCTCATCATGGCTTACTGCCACATCGGACACAACTGTCGGCTGGGTGACCAAATTTCCATCGCCAGTTATTCGGGCATCAGCGGGCATGCCGTCATTGAGTCCTTCGTCACCATCGGCGGGATGACAGGCATCCACCAGTTCGTCACCGTCGGCAAACTGGCGATGATTGGGGGCATGTCTAAGGTCGTGCAGGATGTCCCGCCCTTCATGTTGGCGGATGGTCGTCCCGCTAAGGTCGTCGGGCTCAATGTCGTCGGGCTGCGTCGGGCGATGATTCCTCCCGAAGTCCGTGAGACCCTCCATGAAGCCTATCGCCTGCTTTATCGGGCGAACCTGAACACCCGCCAAGCCTTAGAGCAAATTGAGGCGGAATTGCCCGAAAGCGAAGAACTTCGCTACCTCGTGGACTTCATCCGTCGCGTCTCCCAAGGCTATCTGGGACGGCAACGCAACGCCCACCGCTGAAACGGCGGCGAAGGTCGTCAATTCGCAGCGTAGGGACTTTCCAAACGCACTTTCGCTGAAGGGCGTTCCTCTTTTGGGGCACCATCGGTCTGTCAGCGCTACACTTACCCTCGTGGCTAATAGCCGCTTTCGTCGGCGAGGTGTTGTGGAGGCGAAAAAGCGGTGTCGGGTTGACAGGGCGTTCGTTAAGGGCGAAAGCAACGGTCATGGGGGGATTTCGCATGTCCTTGACTATCCTGCGAATTTGCCGACCTTCAGCAACTCTTCCCCCCTGCCCATCGGCTTACCGACAAACCGTTGGGCTCAGCGGCAACTTCACCCTCCTCTTGCCTTGCCTCCTCTTCTTCGCCTTGCCCTTATCGGCACAACTTGCGCCCTCTGAGCCTGTTCCTTCCGAGGTCGCCGAAAAAGGCACAGTGAATGTTTTGGGCAAAGAGTTTGCTGACTTGCCAATTCTTTGGCGAGACGAACCCTATGTGCCTGTGGGCGAGTGGCTGAAGGGGTTGGGACTTTCTTGGACGGTGCAAGGAAAGGCGCTTGTCCTGCAACTGCCTCAAAGCGGGACGAGAGACGCAGGGCAAGGGACGGAACAAATGTCGGTGGTCTGGACAGCGGAAACCGTCACCCTTTCCGTCCGTGACCTCTCTGTCAAGGTCGCTCCACTCCTTCAAGCCGATGGGCGATGGTGGTTGCCTTTGGTAAGTCTCGCCCGTCTGTTGGGATTGCGATGGCTTGTGAACGAAAAGGAGCGTCAAGTCAAACTCCTTGCTGCCCTGCAAAAGGTTCAATTGCGTCCCGTCTCTGTCGGTTGGCTTTTGGAGGTGACGATGAGTTACCCCCTTCCCTCTCCCCCTCGCCTTCAAACTCTTTCCCAGCCTGACCGCGCTTATGCCGATTTTGACGGCGCTTGCTTAGACCTCTCGGAGGCTTTGCCCTCCGGGATGGACATTTTAATGGGCGTTCGGGTCGGGCAATTCAGCAGCGACCCACCCATCGTTCGGGTCGTCGTGGATGCTAAAGAGCCGTTGCGTCTTTATTGCCTCGGTCGTCAGCCGAGCAAGGCAAGGCGGGAAGGTGAGACTTCTTTTGAGCCACCTTTCGGAGAACGATGGCTCTTTTTGCTGCAATCGGCTCAACGGCGACAACCTTGGTTGGGTGCTATCACGCTGGACGAAAACGCCCCTCAAAGAGCCGTCGTTCGCCTTCAAGGTTGGTTTGAGGCTGTCCCGACCCTCACTCAACAAGGCAACCGCTTGATGGTGGAAGTGCCCGCATTGCCCCTTTTGCGGGACGAGGGACGAGAGACAGGGAACGGAGAGAAGGGAGGCAGCGAGAAAACAACCCTCCTTGCGCCTTCGGAGGGTGTCGTTCAAGAGATTGCCGTTGTGCCGACGGAACGAGTCACCCGCATCCTCATCACTTTGCGCGCCCCTCTAAGTGGGCGACTAAGCCCATCGGGAGATGAGGCGTGGCTTTTGGTCATAGAACCTTCCCGAAAGCCTCTTCGGCAACGGCTCATCGTCGTGGACGCGGGGCATGGTGGGACTGACCCGGGCGCTTCATCGCCTTTCAGCCCTCTCGTGGAAAAGCAGTTGACTTTGGACATCGCTTTGCGCCTTCGTCGGTTACTTCAGCAAGCGGGTTATCGTGTCCAAATGACCCGTGAAGCGGATGTTTACATCTCCCTTGCCGAGCGGGTCGCTATCGCCAACAAACTGCAAGCGGATGCTTTCGTCAGCGTCCACCTCAACTCGTTCCCTCGTCCCGGCGAACGCGAGGGCACGGAAGTTTACTACTGGACGCCTCAAAGTTTGCCCTTGGCGGAAGCCATTTACCGCAACCTGTTAGCGTTGGTAGGGCGCAAGGGCAACGGAGTTCGGCAGCGGCGCTTTTATGTCATCCATCACACGACGATGCCGTCCGTGTTGGTGGAAGCCTGTTACCTGAACCATCCCGAAGAGGAACGGCTGCTGCGGGACGAAAACTTTCGGGAGAAAATTGCCCTCGCCATCTTTCGGGGCATCGTGGAATTTTTCGGCGACCGCCAACTCCTTCAACGAGCGCCCAGCGAAGGGGGCGAGTGAAGGACGGGAGAAAAGGGGGATGAAGGGGGCATGAGGAGATGCGAAAGAAAGAACCGACGATGTTTCTCTTGGCGGCGGTGGTGGCTGTCTTAATCGCTTTGGCACTTTTCGTCGCGATGCGTTTTTCCCTTTCCCGCCAGCCTCCGCCAGAGGACGAAAGCGCTGCCAGTGCCACTTTTCAAGTCGTCCTTTGCTATCCTGACCTGAAAAACGACCGCTTAGTGCGTGAGCCGGTGGTGTTTGCAGGGATGAGCCGAAAGAGGGTCGTGGAGGAAATCGTCAGGCGGTTGCAATCGCCTCCCGCTGGGCTTGACCCTGCCTTGCCACCTTCCGCAAGGTTGCAATCGGTGCAATGGCAAGGGACGACGCTGGTCTTGGACTTTGATGCTGCCTTGACCGACCCACAGTTTTGGCAAGGGAGCGAAGTCGCCCACCTGCGCTTGCAAGCCCTCGTCCATTCCCTCACTTCTCTGCCGCAGGTGCAACGGGTGCAGTTAACGGTGAACGGTCAACCGCCTGAGCCGTTGGGAGGGCACGAGGAAGTAAGTGAACCGCTCACGCCTGACCCTTCCTTGCGTTGAAGGTGTCGGCTTCCTGCGGCGGTTGGATGCGGTTATCAACGCGACGGGCTATTAGCCTCAAAGTTGCAACTACCCTTTTGTTGCCTCACTTGCAAAAGGGCTTCCGCAAGGAGCAAGTCAGCGGGATAAGTGACCTTCAAGTTGGTCGGTTCGCCCATGACCAAACGGATGGGTGCGCCCATTCGTTCCACCAGCATCGCATCGTCGGTGGCGGTAAAGCCATCGGCAAGGGCTTTTTCGTGGGCGGCGAGCAAAAGGTCGGCGGCAAAGACTTGAGGCGTTTGCGCCAGCCAAATTTGTTGGCGATCCAAAGTTTCGGCGATAAGCACGCCGTCCAAAGAACGCTTAACCGTGTCGGGACAAGGCAAGGCAGCAATGGCAGCACTGCCGATCTCCCTCGCTGCTTCCCAGACGGCAATGAGCAACGCCGGTGTCACTAAAGGGCGGGCGGCGTCGTGGACGATGACCCATTCCGTTTCAGGAGGCAATGCTTTTAAACCATGCCAAACCGATTGCTGGCGGTCTTCGCCACCTTCTACCAGCCAAACAGGTTTGCGCAGGGCAAGGGCTTGACAACATCGTTCAAACTCCGAGCGGTGAGAAGGTGGGACGACTAAGATGATGCCGTCCACGACAGGCGCTTGCTCCAACGCTTCCATGACCCAACCGACCATCGGCTTACCAGCAATAGTCACCAACGCTTTGGGCACATCCTTTGCCCCTTGCTCCGTGTCGTCTGCCCCGCTTTTAAGCCTTTTGCCCAGACCGGCGGCGGGCACCACCGAAATCGTCATCAAAGAGGTCACCGCCTTCCACCTTGACGACATTGCGTCGGACGACTTCTTTGAAATCGCCGAAAATCATTTTGCCGACAGGCGATTGAAGGACGCTGGTGACTTTAATCTTGACCTCATGCCCCAAGTAATTTCGCCCCCGCTCCACGACGACCATCGTCCCATCGTCCAAGTAGCCGACGCCTTGCCCTGGCTCTTTGCCCGCCCGTTGCAAGACGACAGTCAATTCTTCGCCGGGCAGGACGACAGGTTTGAGAGCGGTCGCCAGTTCGTTGACGCAAAGGACAGGCACACCTTGCAGTTCGGCGATTTTTTGCAAGTTGTTGTCGTTGGTGACGATGGCAGCGCCCAACTCTTTTGCCAGCCGCACCAGTTTCAAATCCGTCGTCGGCGCTGATTCCACTTCAGGGCTGAAAGTGTCAATGACTTCCACGACGGTGTTAGGCAAACTCTTCAGCGTCTCCAACACCGCCAAGCCCCGTCGCCCCCGTGCCCGCCGCAATTCGTCTTCCGAGTCGGCAATCATCTGCAGTTCGTTGAGGATGAAGGATGGCACGAGCAAGCGCCCTTCAATGAACCCTGTGCGAACGATGTCGGCGAGGCGTCCGTCAATGATGACGGAAGTGTCCAGCACTTTATCCCGACTTTTGGGCATTCGGTGGTTAGAAGCGACGGTTTCTGGGGCACCCCGAAGCATTTGGGCAATTTGAGGGAAGGACAGGGAAATGGCATCCCGCACCCTCAGCAAAGTATGAACGGCGAAATAGACGATGACCAAAGTGATCGCCAAAGTCAAAGCCAACAAGGGCAAGGGAGGAACGCGTCCCCAAACCAGCATCATCGGCACCAGCAAGACCAAATACGCCAACGCCAATCCCAACATCGCCCCAAAGAGCGCCGCAATTTTGTCTACGGGAGAGAGGGCTTCCAAAGTTTCCCAAAGCGACCAAAGGCGTTGGGTGAACCAACTGCCCAAAAGGAATGCCGTCAAAACGCCAATCATCACAAAGCCCAAGTCCACCAAAAATTGCTGCTGGGCAGAAAGTTTGCCCTGAAAGTAAAGGCGCTGAAGGGTCTGGGTGTAATAGTTCGCCGCCACGCTCCCCAGCCAACCCAAGGCAAAGGCTAAAGCGGTCGTGGTGGTGACGAAAAAGAGGCGATAACCCCATTGCTGCCAGTTGTTCATCGCCGTCTAAACCCTCCTTCGGCTTATTTTGTCGGACGAATGAGCCCCAATTGTTGGACGGCTTCAGCAAGGGTGCTGACGACCTGCCACAAAGGTTGATGACCGCTCGTCCGTCGCTTCGGTTCGGGCGGTCCAAAGCATTGAGCAAACCCCAACCGTTTTGCCTCCCGCACCCGCACCTCCCCTTGAGGGACAGGACGAACTTCCCCTGTCAGCCCCAATTCCCCAAACGCCACGACATTAGAAGGGAGAGGCACATCCAAGCGACTGGACAGCAATGCTAAAGCGACGGGCAAATCAGCGGCTGGCTCGGTCACCCGCAGCCCCCCCACGATGTTGACGAACACATCGCGGTCGCTAAACCGCACCCGCAAATGGCGTTCTAAGAGAGCGAGCACCATCAGCACCCGCCCTATCTCTAACCCTGTCACGACCCGCCGAGGCATCCCGAAAGGATTTGGAGCGACTAAGGCTTGCACCTCCACGAGCAACGGGCGATGTCCTTCCATCAAAGCCGCCACGACCGTTCCCGTCGCCGGTTGCGGGCGCTCGGACAACAACCATTCCGACGGGTTGGGCACCTCCTCTAAGCCTTTCTCGTTGAGCCGAAAGACGCCGACTTCCCCTGTCGGTCCAAACCGATTTTTCGTCGCCCGCACCAATCGCAGGGCATAACCTGCTTCCCCCTCCAGATACAGCACGGCGTCCACCATGTGCTCCAGCACCTTCGGTCCCGCTAAAAACCCTTCTTTGGTCACATGCCCAACAAGCACCAGCACCGTTCCCGTGCGTTTGGCGATGCGCAGCAAATGAGCGGCACTCTCCCGCACTTGACTAACGCTGCCAGGCGAGGAAGTGAGCAGCGGATGATAGGCGGCTTGGATGGAATCCACGACGGCAAGGGTCGGTCGGCTCGTTTCAATGGCTGCCCCAATTGCCGTGACATCCGTTTCCGCCAAGACAAGTAAGCCCTCGTCCTCCACGCCCAACCGCTCCACCCGTAAAGCCACTTGCTCTAACGACTCCTCGCCCGTGACATACAGGGTCTTCTGCCCCCTTTGCGCCATCTGCCCCGCCACTTGCAAAAGGAGCGTGGATTTTCCGATGCCCGGTTCACCGCTGAGGATGCTGACACTGCCGGGAACGAAGCCCCCACCTAAAACCCGATCCAGTTCGCCGAAACCTGAAGAGAGGCGTTGAAGGGGTCGGCGGCGCAACTGAGGGGCTGGGACAGGGCTCGCCCCTTCCTTGCGCAAGGTGCGCTCAGGGATGGCTTCCTCCGCCAACTCCTCCACGAGGGTGTTGAACGCCCCGCAGTTGGGACACCGCCCCAACCATTGAGCACTTTCGTAGCCACATTCTTGGCAGACAAATTTGCTGCGTCGTTTGGGCATAGCAACTCGCCACCTGTCGGAAGAAAAACAACCTTCCCAACATCGTCACAAATCGCTGGCTGCGACTGTATAATTATGCGCACCAGCAGCCGAATTTTGAGGTTTAGGGGGAAGGCAGGGTGCCGCTGGCAAATAGGAGGTGGGGGTG
>Ga0209289_100498_pt1 | contig 20365 bp, 21 predicted proteins | sample GXS110809BmetaG_FD_184121 | JGI IMG/M metagenome (GOLD analysis project Ga0209289, IMG submission 184121) | Hot spring microbial communities from Gongxiaoshe hot spring, China to study Microbial Dark Matter (Phase II) - GXS 110809B (SPAdes)... ...
GGTTAATCATGAAAATTTTTACAAAGAAGACAAAACCCAAACCCTTTGTAAAATGGGCGGGTGGGAAAAGGCAAATAGTAAACTTGCTGGTAGCCTATATGCCAAAAAACTATGAAACTTACATAGAGCCTTTTGTGGGAGGTGGTGCTCTGTTTTTCCAAGTTGAGCCACGAAGGGCTATAGTTGGAGATATAAATCAAGAGCTAATAAACGCATATCTTGTGATAAAAGACCATGTGGAAGACCTCATAGAAGACCTAAAGACGCACAAAAACACTCCAGAATATTACTACAAGATAAGAGCCATAGACCCCAAAAGCCTTGACCTCATTAAAAGAGCAAGTAGGTTTATCTACCTTAACAAAACCTGCTACAATGGACTATACAGAGAAAACTCTAAGGGAGAGTTCAATGTGCCTTTTGGAAGATACAAAAATCCCAAAATAGTGGACGAGGAAAACCTCATGGCGGTTTCTGAATTTTTAAGGTCATGTGATTTAGAGGTGTTGTGTGGAGATTTTGAAGAAACATGTAAGAACGCAAAAGAGGGAGACTTTGTCTACTTTGACCCTCCCTATTACTCTACATTTTCAAACTACACAAGGGAAAATTTCACAGAAAAAGACCATATAAGACTTAGAGACCTGTTTGTAGAGTTAGACAAAAAAGGAGCTTATCTCATGCTGACAAACTCCAATACTGACTTTATAAAAAACCTATATAAGGGCTACAGACTTAAAGTTGTAAACACAGCAAGGTTTATAAACTGCAAAGGAGATATGCGTGGAAAGGGAGAGCATGAGCTAATTATTACTAACTATTGACAGCGGTCATTGAAGAAAATACCAACCTTCCCTTAATATTCAAGTATGCGTTGGATAAGACTAAAGAGAGGCAAGATAAAAGTTTACGGCAAGCAGGGAAAACTTCTCCCAAAGGGCATGGCAGAGGAACATACCGCCTTTCTGCATAATCTCTTAAGCAACGATATAAGAGGCATGAGAGAAAACACACTCACTTACAACCTTTGGCTAAGACAAAACGGCTTTCCCATAGGAGAGTTTTATGTATACAAGCTCGCAGACCACTATATTCTTGATACGCCTTTGGACGTTAGCCATGTGATTGAGGAGTTTAACCGTTTTAAACTTTCTATGAGGGTCTACTTTGAAGCCCTTGATATGGAGCATATTTTTCTATTTGGAGAGGGTGTAAGGGAGTTTATAAGAGAGCATTTTGGTGTGGAGCTTGGAGATTTTGAGGTGAAATCTCTTGACAACATGCTTTTAACCCGCAATCCTATAAGACTAAGGGAAGAGGGTTATGAGATAATAGGTCAAGTTTCTGAACTTCCATTGGATACAAAGGATATGCTATCTGAGGAAGAATACGAGGACATACGCATCCAAAGGCTTATTCCAAAACTTGGAAAGGAACTAAGGGAAGGTTTTTCTCCTTTGGAAGCCTGTATTTTAAAGGAAGCCATTAGTCTCACAAAAGGCTGTTATGTGGGTCAAGAAGCCATAGCAAGGGTCTATTATAGAGGAAGACCTGCGAGGGCTTTGGCACTCCTTGAAGGAGAAGGTCTGAAGGAAGGAGAAAAGATAAGGACAGAGAACAAAGATATAGGAATTATAACTTCTGTAAGTCCAAGAGGTAGTCTTGCTCTCGGATACCTTTTGAGAGCAAAGGCAGAAGAGCAAAAAGACTTTGAGACAAGCGATGGTAAGAGGGTAAGAGTTTTAAAACTTTGCGAAGAGTCTAAGGAGTAGAAGTATTAGGAGCTATATTAGAGAATAAAAACTTCAGAAGTGCCTTTTGAGTGTGTAGCCTGTTCTCCGCTTGAGTAAAGATAAAGTCCGCATGAGCTTCAAAAACCTCTTCCGTTATCTCTTCTCCTTTTTTAGCAGGTAGGCAGTGCATGGCTTTTACATTAGGCTTTGCATACGAGAGCAATTCTTTGTTTACCTGATAAGGTCTTAGGGCTTGGAGCTTTTCCTCTTTCTTGTCTTGGTTCATGCTTATCCACACGTCTGTGTATACCACATGGGCGTCCTTTACCGCCTCCACAGGGTTAGTGGTCAGGTATATGCTCCCGCCAGTTATCTTGCAGAGGTCTTCGCCAGCCTGATAGTATAGACTACTTGGCTCATAGCCACCTGGAGTTGCTACAAAAAGCTTTAGACCAAAAAGTCCAGCACCCACAAGCCATGTGTTGCATACATTGTTCCCATCTCCAACGTAGGCTATCTTTATATTTCGCAGATCCTCTCCAAAGGCTTCGTAAAGAGTGAAAATATCGCTGAGTATCTGGCACGGGTGTGCCATGTCTGTGAGAGCGTTTATAACGGGTATATCTGAATATTTAACAAACTCCTCTAACTTTTTGTGAGAGTCTGTTCTTATAACTACTGCGTCTAAATACCTTGAAAAGGTTCTTGCAGTATCCTTTAGGTCTTCACCCCTTGAAACCTGCAAACTATTTTCCTGCAAGAATATAGCATTTCCACCAAGCTGTGCTACAGCCACCTCAAAGGATATGCGTGTTCTTGTGGAGGGTTTTGTAAAGTATAGGGCTATGTTTTTACCTTGAAGATATTTCTCTTTGTCAAGACCTTTCTTTATACTAAGGGTGTCTCGGATTATGCTCCAGCCTTCTTCAGGGCTTATGTCCCAAATGTCAACAAAGTTCCTTTTCATCCTATCTATTTTAGCATACTATAGTATTTTTTGTAATTCCGGAAAACGCTTTCCACATAAGCACCATGTCCCTTTGCTTTACTCCCCTTATTGTAGCAATCTACCGCAAGGCTTACGTTTTTGTATTGATCCATACACCTTCTAAGCACCATTGCACCAAAGTGTATATTATAGCAAGGCTCAAAAATCCAGTCTTTAGGAATTCTGTATCTCTCAAGCCAGAAGGAGTTTATCTGCATTATTCCGTAATCTCTTGTGCGGTTTGTGTTGACGTTTACCGCTCTTGGATTAAAATTGCTTTCTGCCTTTGCTATGGATATAAGAAGCACTGGGTCTACTCCATACCTCTTGCTTGCGTCAAAGAAGCAATGATAAAAGGCAAAAGAAATGTAAGGCATAAAAATAAGAACAAGCCACCTCATAGGACGTGAGAATATTATACCTCTTGTTTGCGAATTTGTATTATGCCTTTTGGAGTGACAGGCTACCGATGTGATAGTTGCCAAAAGCCTTATTCTATTAGAAGATCCATATATGGACTAAGCCTAAACCATGAAGGTGGATCTTCGTTTACTATGTAGGCACATTTTGCATCATGAGAGACCAGATATAACAGGAGTTCTTTAGCTTTGCCTATATCCCTTACACCGTAGACAAGGAAGCAGTCCTTAGGGTTTGCTTTTGTTAGTCCATATTGGTTATACAAGAAATCAATACTTTGTTCAAAAACCACCACTTTGTCTGCCACATTGTAGTATTCCTGAGGCACTTTAGTTCCGGGATTTATTACTACTAAGAACCTACCATGGGTTTTAATATATTGGTATAGTTGGCTATAGTAGTTTATGTCTTCGGGTTTATTGCTAACCTCATCAAGGAAAAAACCATCTATTTGAGGATAGAATTGGAGATATTTTTCTATATCCGCTTTAACATTGGACTGGTTTCTGCTGGTATAACTGGTGAAGACATAGCCTAAAATTTTCATTCCCGCATTTTTGTATGATATTATAAGATTTTCAAACTCCACATCCTTACTATTACCAGGACCATTGTCAGGGTTTATTATAACCATTATTTCCTTTTGTGTGCGTAGTTGTGCTAATCTTTGATGGTCATCTCTGTAGGTCGTAGGATATGAATACAAAGGGACAAGTAGGGTGGATATACTCCTTGTTTGTTCTTGTTGAGAAGTGGACGCAGACCCACCACCACAACCAAAAAGCAGTGACAGGATAGTAATCCCAAAAACCAAAATTTTTTTCATGCTTGCTAAGGATATTGTGATACAATTTTAATGCAGTTATTGAAAAATTTGGAGGTAAAAAATGCAGAAAAACTGGAGTGTGGGAACGGTATATCTAAATGATAAAACGAGGATAATCGTAATGGGAATAACAGGAAGAGAGGCATCACAGGTGGTAGCAGAGTCTGAGGCTCTTTATCCGGGCTTTATTGTTGCAGGTGTTACTCCTGGAAAGGGAGGCTCAGAGGTTGCAGGCAAGCCTGTGTATAACACTGTCAAGGAGGCCTTGGGTAAGCATCCTGAGATAAACACCGCCATAGTGTACGTTCCTCCAGCTTCTGTAAAGGATGCGGTCATAGAGCTTGTAGACGCAGGCATAAGGGTCATATTCATCATAACAGAACACGTGCCAATAAGAGACACAGTTTACTTTTATCACTACGCCAAAGAAAGAGATGTTATCATAGTAGGTCCTACCTCTCTTGGTTGTATTCTTCCATGGATTCCTGCAAGGATAGGTGCAATAGGGGGTAAGAATCCATCTATAGCATACGAAAAGGGTGGTCTGGTGATTCTTTCTAAGTCTGGAGGTCTTACCACTACAACCGCAGAGATGTTTAAACGCAGGGGATGGGGTGTATATATGGCATTGGCATTAGGTGGTGATGTGATTTCTTGCACCACCTTTGCGGACGCTTTGGAAAATATAGCGGATGACCCAAATGTGAAGGGTGTAATAATTCAGGGTGAAGTAGGTGGTTCTTACGAAGAGCAGGCTGCGGAGACCATACTGAGGCTTTGGAAGGAAGGCAGATGGGACAAGCCAGTGGCTGCCTTTGTGGCGGGAAGATTTCAGGAAAAGCTGGAAGGTGTTTCCTTTGGACACGCAGGTGCTATAGTAGAAAGGGGTAAAGGTAAAGCGACCGATAAGATAAGAGCTTTCAACGAGGTTGGTAAGATAACAGGGCTTGTTAAGGTTGCAGAGTTTTACCATGACCTTGTGCATTGCATAGAAGAGCTTGGAGTTCCAAGAGACTTTGAAGATACAACTCCAGAAGGAAGGGTTAAACCTCTCTACTCTACCGTTGATGAAGAGACTTGTCAGTTTAAGGGATAAAGGCACATGTTACCATAGCTGAAGAATATGCTTACTTAAAACTTTTCCCGTGGCTCTACCAATCAGGTTAAAGTAGCTCTCTAACTACACAGAGGAATTTTAATCCTCTCCGTAAGCCATTGCCAGCACTTCAAGGGGATGGTAGACTCTTTTGCCAGTCATAAGCTCTATGTGATTACCAGATAGAGGACAGTCGGACACATAAAGGTCTGCGTTGGAGCTTTTCATATCCTCAAAGAGCTTTGAACCTACCTTTATGGACATATCAAAGGTTTCCTTCCGCACTCCAAAAGTCCCATCGTGCCCTGAACATCTTTCTATTATCTGAACCTTTGTGTTGGGTATCAGTCTCATAAGTGCCACAGCCCTGTAGCCCACATTGAGAGACTTAAGATGGCAGGGAATGTGATAGGCTATGTTTCCCACAGAGACCTTAAAGTCCCTGTTGAACCTCTTTTCTTGGTAAAGTTTGAAAAGATATTCATGAACGTCATACACCCTCTCTGAGACCGCCTTTACATCTGGGTCATCAGGCAAAAGCAAAGGATACTCATACTTTATCTGCAAGGCACAGGTAGGCACTGGCACCACTATGTCAAAGCCTGCGTCCACATAGTGCTTTAGCCTTTGGACATTAAACCTTGCCTTCTCTGTAGCAGAATCTATATCTCCAATGTCAAAGAAGGGTATGCCACAACACTGCTGTTCTGGAAGCTCCACATATATATCGTTTTTCTCAAAGATCTTAAGAAAGGCTTTGCCTCTCTCAAGGTAATTGTAGTTAAGAAAGCAGGTGTAAAACAGGACAACCTTTCCATTTTGACCTTTGACTGGCTTTCTGTTTTTCCTAAACCAGCTCGTAAAGGTCTCGGAGTTTATGGGTGGTAGTTTTGCTCTTCTGTCCACACCCATAACTCCTTCCATGATAACTCTAAAGGTTGGGACGGTGTTTACCTTATTGACTATGGGAGCAAAGGGCACAGAGAGCTTGCCTACAAGGTCTGTATTTAGCATCAGCTTATCGGTGAGCTTTGCTCCCTTGTTTTTGAACTTCCAAACCTTATACCTAAGAGAAAGATGAGGGAAGTCTATCCTCCATTCATGAGGTGGTGTGTAAGGACACTTAAAATAGCACTGTTTACAGTGAAAACACAGCTCTAAGGGAAGGGCAAGCTCCTCTTTGGAAAGCTTTTCAAGGTCATCCTCATGCCTGTCTACCGCATCAAAAAGTGCAGGAAAAGAAGGGCAATAGGTGACACACATTCTACAGTCTTTACATTTAGAGTAGACCCTCTTTGCCTCTTCCCATAGAGCTTGTTCGTTGAGAAAATTGGGGTCTTTTATATTAAACTCAAAATCCTTTACTCCACCGAGAGCAAGCTCTTGCATTGTAAACTCCTTTTATGTTTGGGGGCATTCGCCCCCTAAGGTTTTAAGATTATCCTTTGAGAGACTCTAGAGCCTTTTGGAACCTTCCTGCGTGGGACTTTTCTGCCCTTGCAAGGGTTTCAAACCACTCCGCTATGTCGTCAAAACCTTCTTCTCTTGCCACCTTTGCAAAGCCGGGATACATCTCTGTGTATTCGTAGGTCTCGCCGGCTATTGCGGCCTCAAGGTTCTGTTCCATAGTGCCTATGGACATGCCAGTAGCAGGGTCGCCACCGCCATACTTCTCCATAAACTCAATGTGTCCAAAGGCGTGTCCTGTTTCACCTTCAGCGGTCTCTCTGAAGATGTTGGCTATGTCTGGGTAGCCTTCTATGTCCGCCTTTCTGGCGAAGTAGAGATACCTTCTGTTTGCCTGGGATTCCCCAGCAAAGGCATGCTTAAGGTTCTCAAGGGTCTTTGTGCCATGAAGGCTCTTGCTCATGATTAGCACCTCCTATTGGTTTTTGGTTATATGTATTATATGCAAACTTTTTTCATTTGTCAAGGGGTATATGGCAACTTCTATAAGTTTTCAATGTTAGGTGCTTAACTATATGTTATAGCTACAATTTATCCTCTGCGAATATAATTATTCATTAATGGCGAAGCGTATAAGATACGAGGACAGAAACCCAGAGCCGCTCATGCCTCCTTTAGAGAGGGTAAAGACCTTTAGAGAATACGCCTTTGGCTATTCGGTGAGCCTTGCTCTTGATGAAGCTCAAAGATGTCTTTTCTGCAAGGACGCAGACCAAAGGTGTATAAAGGGTTGTCCTATAAAAGTTGACATACCGAGTTTTATAAGGAAGATAACAGAAGGAGACCTTATAGGTGCATACAAAAAGATAATAGAAGCAGACCCATTCCCATCCATATGCGGAAGGATATGCCCTCAGGAAAGACAATGCGAAGGCTCATGCATACTCTACTACGATACGGTTCGTGGAAGGAAAAACAAAGGGCTACCTGTAAGCATAGGTGCTTTGGAGAAGTTTGTGGGAGATTTTATAAGAATATCGGGGCTTGAGGTTGAAGTTGAAAAGACAGAGCCTACAGGTTATAGGGTGGCAGTTGTGGGTGCGGGTCCTGCAGGTCTTGCCTGTGCCTATGACCTTGCTAAATGGGGGCATGAGGTTCATGTCTTTGAAGCCTTACCGGAGGCTGGTGGTGTGATGGCATACGGCATACCTCATGCAAGGCTTCCAAGAGACCTTCTCTATTGGGAGATAAAGAGGCTTGAAAAACTTGGAGTAAAGTTCTTCTTTGGCTACGTGGTGGGAAGAACCATAAAACTTTCGGAGCTTTTAGAAAGATACCATGCAGTCTTTTTGGGTGTGGGTGCTGGCAGAGGCTCTTTGGGAATAAGAGGAGACCACCTAAATGGTGTATATTCTGCCATAGAGGTTTTAACAAGGGTAGGATTAGATAGAGCTGACCTGTTTCCTCAAAGTGGAACACCAGTAAATCTTGGGAAAAGAACCGCCATAATAGGTGGTGGCTTTACTGCGGTGGACTGTGCTATAACCGTTCTTAGGCTTGGTGTGGAAACCCATGTGGTCTACAGGAGAACGCGAGAGACCTCATCCGCCCGTCAAGAGGAGTGGGACCACATATTAGAGGAGGGTGCCATAATGCACTGGCTCACTCAACCTATAGAGATAATAGGGGATGATAGAGGTAATGTGGTAGGTCTCAAATGCATAAAGATGACCTTGGGTGAGCCAGATGAAAGTGGAAGACCCAAGCCTGTGCCAGTAGAAGGCTCAGAACACATAATAGAATGCGATTCTGTAATATTCGCCATAGGTCAAAAGGCTAATCCCATAGCCTACGAAGACATGCCAGGTCTTGAACTTACAAAATGGGGAACTATTAAAGTGGATGAGAATTTTAGAACCTCTATAAAAGGTCTTTTTGCAGGGGGTGATGCGGTAAACGGAGGAGACACAGTGGTCAGAGCTCTTTCAGAAGGCAGAAAGTCCGCACAAGCAATCAATAAATTTCTCGTAGAGGAGGTAAAACTATGAAAAGGGTAGCCATTGCAGTAGGAGCGGTGCTCCTTGCCTTTTTTGTCCTAAAGTCTTGCGGAGAAAACCCAGAGAAGTCCGCAAGGAACACAGTAAAGGACTTTATTGAAAACATAAGAGATGGAGAAGGCAAGGATGCGGTAAAACTTCTCTATCCTCCCTTTAGAGATGCCCTCGTGCAGGATGTAAAACTACCCATTCAGCTCACTGAGATGAAACCCTCAGAAATTCTTGCCTGTCTCCTTTCTTCTATGGGAGAGAACATAAAAAAGGTCAAAATGCTTGATACAAGCAGGATAGACGATAAACATGCGGAGGTTATAGTAAAGGTTATAGACAAGGAGGGTGTGGAAAAGATATTTACTTTTATAGTGATAAAGGACGAAAAGAGATGGAGGATAGCCAGCATATCTGGGATTAGATGAAGATACTTATATGGCAAACCGCTTACTTGGGGGACGTGGTGCTTACCACTCCCCTTATAAGGACTCTTAAAAGGCACTTTCCATCATCGCAAGTTGCCTTTGCTGGCAGGAGTTTTATAAGAGAGCTTTTTGTGGGTCTGAATGTAGAACTTATAACCTTTGACAAGGGCTTTTGGGAGAGTTTTGAGGTCATTGAAAAGCTAAGAGAATTCCATATTGCTATAAGCCCACATATATCCGCAAGAAGTGCCCTCATACTCTTTATGGCTGGCGTGCCAACGAGGATTGGCTTTGACAGGTCTGAGTTAAGGTGGCTCTACACACACACTGTAAAACATAAATGGGGTATTCACGAAGTGGACAGAAACCTTGAACTCTTAAAGCCTTTGGGAATAAGAGAATTTGAAAGAATGCCATACCTTTTTGTGTCAGAAGAGGAGAGAAAACAGGCAAGGAATAAGTTTAAACTTCCAAAGACCTTTGCGGTGCTTTCTCCTTTTTCTAACTTTAGGTTAAAAGAGTGGAATATTGACAGATGGTTGGAGCTTTCCAAAAGGCTAAGTATAGCTTCAGTGGTAGTTGGAACGGATACACAAAGGGCAAAGGTATTTGAAAACACAGAAAGTATAAACCTCATAGGCAAGACCTCTTTGAGAGAGCTTATGGCGGTTATAAGTCTGTCAAAAGTGGTAATTTCTTGTGACTCCGCACCAGTGCACATAGCCAACGCCCTTGGAGTTCCTGCCCTTAGCATATACACTGCCACATCGCCAGACTATGGCTTTTATCCCCTTATAGGTGATTATGTTAAGCCTGAGCTTTATTGTTCTCCCTGCTCGCCGAACCCTAAGGTATGTAGGACAGGGACTCAAGCGTGCTTAAGTATGGCAGGTGTTGATGATGTTCTTGAAGGGCTTGACAGACTTCTTTCTTGATGGTTTATAACAGACTGGGCGATGCCAAGAAATATTAGCGATGCAAAAAGATTAGAAGAACCGTAGCTAACAAAAGGTAGAGCTATACCCTTTGGAGGTATGAGGTTAGATACCATGGCGAGGTTCCAAAGAAAAGAGATAGCAAAGTTCATAGCTGTCCCAAAAAGCAAGAGCTTTTCCATCTGCCCCTTAGCCCTAAGGGTATGCAACAATAATCTTCCCACTAGTATGGCATAAAGTAGTATAACAAGGGACACACCAAGAAAGCCCATCTCTTCGCCTATTATAGCAATCACATAGTCTGTATCAGAGGCAGGCAAAGGTCCAAGCTTTTGAAGCCCTTGACCCACGCCTGTTCCCAAAATTCCCCCCCTTGCAAGTGCATACAAAGACTGTATTATCTGATATCCACTATCTTCTGGGTCCAAAAAGGGATCCTTCCATGCGGAGAGCCTTTCTGCTACATAGCCTTTTGAGGCAAGGATGTAGTGTGCCATAATAGAAAACATGGGAATTACAAGAAGATAGACCCTTTTGGGAACACCGCCCACATAAACCATCAAGGCTGTAATAAGGAGCATAAAGACCGCACCACCCTTATCAGGCTGTGCAAGAAGTAAAATAGTCATAAGCACGGGAAAAAGCAAAGCCCCAAAAAGATGCTTCCATTGTCTGAGATTTCCTTTACGAACTATGTAGTAGGAGAGGAACACAACGAGGGAAATCTTGGCAAACTCAAGTGGCTGGATACTACCACCAAAAAGCCATCTATCAACCGCTTTACCAGTTGCTACCTTTTTTACGATTACCACCAGAAGACTGATAATACTAATAAGTGCAAGGAGATAGGGAAAGGACCTACTCATGTATTTTTTATAGTCATACTTAGCAAGGAGATTTGCCAGCAAGAACCCTAACAGGAAAACCACAGTCTGAATAATTGGCTTTTTATAGATGCTTAGCTTCTGATAGGAGTCTATCAGATAGGGAACCACATTCACGCTTATTATCACAGCCTCTCCCATCAAAAACAGGGCGAGAAAGCTAAAGAGTATCCATCCATCCCAGTTTTTCAGCACAAGTAAAAATATAACAAAAGGGTCAAATTTGGTGTAAAATATTATATATATCCGGGGTAGCTCAACCGGCAGAGCAGGCGGCTGTTAACCGTCAGGTTGGGGGTTCGAGTCCCTCCCCCGGAGCCAGTGAAAACATGGTAGAGATAAGGGGAATTACTCTTCCTGTTGTGCTCGTGGAGATAAAGGAAAGAAGGGACGTAGACTACCTTATAGAAGAGGTAAGGCAAAAGGTCTCTTCAAAGCTCTTTGAGGGTAGCTATGTGCTCATAGATGGGAAGGGACTTCTAAGAGAGGATGAGATTGAGAAAATTGAAAAAGCTTTGTTGGATAAAAACATAAAGAGTGTAAAGAGGTTAAGTTCTACAGGGCTTGGGGACACAAGGAAGGAGAGACTACTAATAGTCCAGAAGCATCTGAGGTCTGGTCAAAGAGTGGAGCATAACGGAGATATCCTTGTCCTTGGAGATGTAAACAAGGACGCACAGGTGGTGGCAACGGGTAATATAATAGTGATGGGTAAATTAAGAGGGGTAGCAATAGCAGGAGCTTTAGGAGATGAAAGTGCGGTGGTGATAGCCCTTGAGATGGAGCCACAGCAAGTAAGAATAGGGAAAAGGGTTGCCATAATGGATGAAGAAGAGAGAAAGTCTCCAGGTTACCCTGAAGTTGCAAAAGTTGAGGATGGTAATATAATACTTGAGAGGGTATAAATGACGCGAGTTTTTGTGGTAACTTCAGGAAAAGGAGGCGTAGGTAAGACCACTATAACAGCCAATCTTAGTATTGCTTTGGCAAATTTTGGCAGAAAAGTTCTTGCAGCAGATGCGGATATAGGTTTGAGAAATCTTGATATGATATTAGGTCTTGAAAACAGAATAGTTTATGACGTGCTTGATGTGCTTGAGGGTAGGGTGGAGTTCCATAAGGCTCTTGTAAGGGACAAGAGAGGGCTAAGCCTTTGGCTACTTCCTGCAAACCAGACAAGAAACAAGGATGCCATAGACAAAGATAAATGGATAGAACTTATAAACAGGGTCAAGGAGTCTGGCGAATACGATTACATATTTATAGACTCCCCTGCAGGTATAGAACAGGGCTTTCAGATAGCTTCCTCACCAGCGGATACGGCCCTTGTAGTGGTAAACCCTGAAGTCTCTTCCATAAGGGATGCGGATAGGATAATAGGACTGCTTGAAAACATGGGTAAGAAGGAATACTACCTTGTAATAAACAGGATAAAGTGGGAAAGTGTGAAGAAGGGTGAGATGCTCTCAGTGGAAGACATAGTGGACATACTAAAGGCTCAACCAATAGGCATAGTGCCAGAGGAGCCAAAGCTCGTGGACTTTACCAACAGAGGCGAGCCCATAGTTCTCTCAAAGGATTACAACGCATCAAAGGCTATAATGGACATGGCAAGAAGAATTGAAGGTGAGGATGTTCCTATGGTCCGCTATGGAGAGAAAAAGGGGCTTCTTGAAAAGCTCTTAGGGAGATAGATATGATATGGGATATTCTATTTACCAGAGGTAAGAGCAAGGATGAGGCAAAGAAAAGACTTACGCTTGTTCTCTCCTACGAAAGAAAAGGGCTTCCACCCAACTTTGTAGACAGGCTTAGAGATGACCTAATATCCGTCTTTTCCAAATATCCACAGTTTGAGGTCAAAAAAATAGAGGTGGACATAAAAAAAGATAAGGACGATTTTGACGAGCTTTGGATTAGCATACCCTTTAAGCAATGAGCCTTCCAATTTTACTTCTTGACCTTGACGGTGTTCTTGTAAAGGATAAGGCTTTGAACCCCTTTGAGGATACTATAGAGTTTCTCCAAAACCTAAGAAGGCTAAAGATTCCCTTTAGAGTGGTCTCCAACAACTCTACAAGACCGCCAGATAGGCTCTTAAGAGAACTAAGAGAAAAGGGTTTGAAGCTAAAAGATGAAGATTTTGTTTCCCCCTTGTCTATTCTTGAAAGATATCTTAAGGCTCAAGGCATAAAGAGGGTCTTCTTTATTGGTATGCCAGCAGTGGAAGACTACATAAAGAGTCTCGGTTTTGAGGTAGCTCAGGACCACATGGTGGATGCGGTTTTGGTAGGTCAGGATAGAAACCTTGACTTTGGTAAGCTGAAATTGGCCACTTCTGCAGTTTTTCTAAAGGGTGCAAGGCTAATTCCTATAAACCTAAGTAGGATAGTAAAGGACGACGACGGACTTTATTTTTTGGGTGCTGGCTCTATAGCCTTTGCCATAGCTCATGCCTGCAACTACGAAAAAAACTTGCCTAATCTTGGCAAACCCTCTGAGGAGTTTATAAAACACGCCCTTGAGGGGCTTAAGGGTGATGAGGTTTATCTGGTAAGTGACGATATATATACAGACCTGATAGGTGCAAAGAAACTTGGTATAAAGACCATTTTTATGACCACTGGTAAGTACAGCAGGGAAGAGCTTTCAAAGACTAACTTTAAACCAGACTTGGTTTTTGATGCTCTTTTAGAACTACTGGATTATCTTTATAAAGCTATTTCTTCTTAGCTTCTCAAGGAGCTCTTGCCTTCTGGCTTCTACTTTTTTTAGAAGTATGCTCTCTCTTAGCTCTTCCAGGTTTACACCTTCAAGCACTTCCTTTTGTGATAAAACTCTGGCTATGTATATGTGTTCATTGTCTTCTGCAAACACTATCTGCCCTGGGCTTGACCTCCAGACCTCTCTGTCCAAAACTTCAACCAGGTCCCCCTTTTCAACCCTTAACCTCTCCAAGCTCAAGCCCATATCCTTAGACAAGGCTTCAAGCCCCTTCTCTGGTTTAAAATTAGCCTTTAGCTTCTCTTCGTCCTTTCTGTCTATTACGAGAAGTTCTATATCTTTGACCAGTTTCACATTACCGCTTTTGAGTTTTTCAAGCTCAAGCTCTACGTCAGATACCTTTATCTCCCTTTCAAGAAAGGCAATGAGCCCCTGCGTAGCCAAAAGTTCTCTCTCTAAAAACCTTCTCAGGTCCTGAAGGGTAAGACCCTCTCTTGCAAGTTCTTGGGCTATACCATCAAGGTTTGTTCTGTTTGCTCTCGCAATGTCTACCAGAGCCTGCTCTATAAGTTCCTGAGGGACTTGTAGTCCCCTTCCTATAAGAAACTGATACAGTAGCATATCATCCACCAATTTGCTTAAAAGCTGTCTTCTATCTGCGGTAGCATAGTAGAGCATAGCCATCTTAATGTCGCTTTCAAGTACTGGTTCCAAGTTTACAGAAGCCGCCACCTTATCCACAAGAACAGCAGAAAAGCTCAAAGCTGACCAAAGTAAAACTCCACCGAGTATCTTTTTGAAACTTCCTGAAACCATTTTTGGAACACCTCCTGCCTTTTTTCTCTGAGTAGCTTTTCTCTTACTATGGGTTTTGCCTCCTCAAGGGGCATTATACCACTTCCTCTTCTGTCCGCCACTCTAAAAATAACATAGCTTTCACCGACTTCTATGGGTCTTGTGGTTTTACCCACACCATAAGGATAGAGCTGGCGTCTTACTATCTCTGGCAGTGTTTGAATGGAATACCACATGGGCTGACCTACCCTTACATCTTCAGTCTTTATGGCTTGACCTTTTGAGAGACTATAGTATGCATCATTGGCTACATCAAGGCTGTCTGTGGTGTATCTTTCTAAGAGAACCTGTGCAGGGAGTTTAAAATCTCTTAGGTTCAGATAGTAGTAAGCGGTTATCTGTCCTTCCTTAAGGTCAAGGTCTCCTGCTATTTTATTTATTATCTTTTGACTCAGTATCTCTGTAATTATAAGTTCCTTTGCCACATCGCTTAAACGCTTACTACCTATGTGTTTCTCCACATACTCTTCAAACTCCCCTGGGCTAACAGCTATCCCCATTCTCTTGGCTTCCATCTGTATTATCTTGCTCCTTACATACTCTACGAGAAATTCCTGAAGGTCTCTGGATGTAGCTCTGGCTATAGGCAGATGGAGTATCTCTCTCCAATAGGCATTAAAGGCTTGCTGAACTTCAGCAAAGGTTATCTGCTCCTTATCTATGCGTGCAACAACCTTGGCGGAGGCAATATTAAAAATCAAAAGCATAAGAATTAGAAACTTCATGAGTATATTATCTTACAAAACCTATTCACCAAGCTAAGGCATTATAATTTTAATATCATGATAGACTGGCTTGTTAAAAAGCTCCTCGGGACAAAAAGCGATAGAGAAGTCAAAAGGCTAAGAAAGGTAGTCCAAAGGATAACACAAAGAGAAAAGGAACTTGACCAACTTCCAAACAAAGAGATAAGGCTTATGGCACAAGACTTAAGGCAAAGGATACTGCAAGATGAAGAGCTAAAGCAGAGAATAATCAAAGGCGGAATAACTCCAGAAGTAGAGCTTGCCTTTGCTCTTGTAAGGGAGGCAGGCAAAAGGGCTCTTGGGCTGAGATTTTTTGACGTTCAGCTTATAGGTGGGCTTGTGCTTCATGAGGGTAAGATAGCAGAGATGAAAACCGGTGAGGGTAAGACCTTGGTGGCTACTTCCGCTACAGTGGTCAACGCCATGACAGAGGAAGGGGTTCATGTGGTTACCGTTAATGACTACCTCGCCAGAAGGGACGCTCAATGGATGGGTGGGCTATATCTTTTCCTTGGTCTTGAAGTGGGTGTTATAAACTCTGACTATAGCTCCTACAGGGTAGAGTGGGCAGACGCAGAGCTGGCACAAAGGGCTATAGAGGAAGACTGGAGGGTTTGGCCGCAGGGCTATTTTGAGGAAACTTTGCCATCAGACCTGATAAAGGTTCAAGCAAAGAAGGCTTTTTACACTAAGCTAACCTCTTGCACAAGAAGACAAGCCTATGAGTGCAGTATAACCTACGGCACTAACAACGAATTTGGCTTTGACTATCTTAGGGATAATATGGCTTTTTCTTTTGAGGAGATAGTGCAGGTAAAGGGGCACAACTTTGCCATAGTGGACGAGGTGGACTCCATACTCATAGATGAGGCAAGAACTCCTCTTATTATCTCAGGTCCTGCGGAGATGGACACTTCCATTTATTACAAAGCGGACGAGGTGGTAAGGAGTCTTATAAGAGATGAAGACTTTACATTGGACGAAAAAAACAGAACTGTCCAGCTTACAGAGCAGGGTATAAGCAGAATAGAGGAGCTTCTTGGTGTGGAAAACCTCTACGATATAAGGAATATAGACCTATTGCATGCGGTAAATCAGGCACTCAGAGCCCATACGCTTTTCAAGAAGGATGTGCACTATATAGTGAGAAACAATGAAGTTCTTATAGTGGACGAGTTTACTGGAAGGGTTTTGCCTGGCAGAAGGTGGAGCGATGGTCTGCATCAGGCTATTGAGGTGAAGGAGGGTGTTCCTATACAGAAGGAAAATCAAACCCTTGCTACCATAACATTCCAAAACTACTTTAAGCTCTACAAAAAGCTCTCTGGTATGACGGGAACCGCAGAGACAGAAGCCCTTGAGTTTAAGGAAATATACGGTCTTGAGGTGGTTGTGGTCCCAACTCATAGACCCATGAGAAGAAAAGACCATGCGGACTTGGTATACAAGACAAAGGAGGAAAAGTGGCAATCGGTTGTGGGTATTATAAAGCAGGAGCACGAGAAGGGCAGACCCATACTGGTAGGAACGGTCTCCATAGAGGACTCAGAGCATCTCTCAAGGCTTCTGCAAAGGGAGAAGATACAACACAATGTTTTAAACGCTAAACAACATGAAAAGGAGGCAGAGATAATAGCTCAAGCAGGAAGGCTTGGCGCGGTTACCATATCTACCAACATGGCAGGAAGGGGAACGGACATTCTTCTTGGTGGAAACCCCGAATATCTTGCAAGGGAAATATTAAGGTCTAAGGGTAAGGCGGTGGAGGAGGCAACGGAAGAGGAGTGGAAGGAAGCCTTAGAAAAGGCATACAAGATAACGGAGGAAGAGAAAAAGAAGGTGGTTGAGCTTGGTGGTCTGCTTGTTATTGGCACAGAAAGGCACGAGTCAAGGCGAATAGATAACCAGCTAAGGGGTAGAGCAGGAAGGCAAGGAGACCCAGGAGAGTCTCGCTTTGTGCTGTCTCTTGAAGATGACCTAATGAGGATTTTCGGTGGTGATAGGGTAAAGAAGCTCATGGAGATACTCAAAATCCCCGAGGGAGAGCCAATAGAGAGCGGTATGGTTACCAAGGCTATACAAAACGCACAAAAAAGGGTAGAAGCTCAGAACTTCCAGATAAGGAAAAGGCTTCTTGAGTATGATATGGTGATGAACACCCAAAGGCTTACCGTTTACGCCATAAGGAGAGACCTTCTCGAATCTAAGGGTCTTGAGGAATACCTAAAAGAGTTTGTCTATGACCTTGTAGCTCAAAGGGTGGAAGAGCTTATAAAGGAGGAGGAGCCAGAGCTTTGGGAGCTTGAACCTTTAAGGAATTATCTCAAAGAGCTTTTAGGCAGGGATATAGAAGTCCCTCCCGCCAGAGACAAAGAGGAGCTCATAGAGAACCTTTCTCAAAAGGTGCTTGAGGTAATAAACTTAAGAAAGGAAGAGGTGGGTGAAGGGGTCTTCTTGGAGCTTGTCAAAATACTCATGCTCTCAAACCTTGACCATCTTTGGAGAGAACACTTGCACACCATGGATAGGCTCAGAGAGAGCATATACCTTAGGGGCTACGCCTCAAAGGACCCCTTGGTGGAATACAAAAAGGAAGCCTTTTACATCTTTGAGGATATGCTTTCAAGGTTCAGAGAGAGAACTATATCGGACATCTTACACATGCAGGTGAAAACACAGGAAGAGGTGGAAGAAGAGCTCAAGAGGGAGGAGCAGGAAAGAGATAAACTTTTAAGTATGGCGGTCTTTAGCGGGGTGGAGGGAAAGGCAGATCAGAGTCAAAAAGGTCCAAAGAGGAAGACTCTAAAGGAGCGTCTTCAGGCAAGGCGGAGAAAGTAGTCCTTAGCTCCTTGTAGGCTTGGAGTATTTTTTTAAAGGGTATGTTGCCCTCTCTTATGAGCCTAAGACCTTTGGGGTATAGAGCTCTTACTATGGTTGAGGGTTTGCCTTTTCTTACACCACCATCTACATAAAGGTCAACATTATTGCCAAAGTAATCCATTGCTTCCTTTATCCTTGTGGCTGGCTCTTGACCCTCTGGGTTTGCACTGGGTGCTACCACAGGCGCGTTTAAATATTCAAGAAGCTCATAAACATGACTATCAAAGGGAGGTATCCTTACCGCAAGGCTTTTTCTACCACGCGTAAGGTAAAGTGGAAAGGTATTCTTCTTGTAGAAAATAAATGTGGCATTAAACATGTTCATAAGCCTTTCGTGAATAGGACTATAGATAACCCCAAGGTCTTTGAGCCAATACAGGCTATCTATAAGCATCAAAAAGGGTCTATTGGAGGGTCTTCTTATAGAGTAGAGCTTCTCTATAGCATCGCTATTATTAGCCTTTGCCAAGAGTCCGTATATAGTATCTGTGGGAAAGCAAACTATCTTACCCTTTTCAAGGGCATTAGCCACTCTATCAAGACTGCTCCTTGTGAGTTTTATGACCTTCATAGGCTTATAACTTCTATTACTTTATCCACATCTGGTGGAAGTGTTATTGGCTCTTCGCATACCTTCATAGCAGTATCTGGGTCCTTTAAGCCGTTTCCCGTGAGGGTGCATACTACCGTCTCTCCACCCTTAAAAAAGCCTTCTCTGGTGAGTTTTATAAGTCCTGCGACAGATGCAGCGGATGCAGGCTCGCAGAATATGCCTTCTGTTGAGGCAGTTAGTTTATATGCATACAGTATTTCTTCATCGCTTACCGCATCTATTAATCCACCAGACTCATGCACTGCTTGAAGGGCGGGTTGCCAGCTGTAGGGATTGCCAATCCTTATGGCAGTAGCTATTGTCTGTGGGTTCTTTATGGGGTAGCCTTTTACTATGGGGGCGGAGCCTTCCGCCTGCCAACCCATCATCTTAGGAAGGTTGTCTATCTTACCCACTTGGTAATATTCCTTATATCCCTTCCAGTAGGCGGTTATATTTCCTGCATTACCCACGGGAATAAAATGATAGTCTGGTGCCTTGCCAAGAGCATCGCCTATCTCAAAAGCTCCCGTTTTTTGTCCTTCTATCCTATAGGGGTTTACAGAGTTTACTATCTCCACAGGCATTAGCTCTCCTATTTTTCTTACAATATACAAAGCATCGTCAAAGTTTCCCTGGATGGCTATCACCTTTGCACCGTATATGACCGCCTGTGAGAGCTTACCAAGGGCTACCGCACCCTTCGGAAGAAGAACAAAGGCTTTGAGACCAGCCTTCGCTGCATAGGCGGCCGCAGAAGCTGAGGTATTGCCTGTTGAAGCACATATTACCGCCCTCTTTCCTGCCTCCACCGCCTTGGAAATCGCAACGGTCATACCTCTGTCTTTGAAAGAGCCAGTGGGGTTCAAACCTTCGTATTTAAGAAATATATCCCCCTTAAAGCCTATAACCCTCGCTAAGTTCTCTGCATAGATTAAGGGAGTATTCCCCTCACAGAGGGTTATTACAGGCGTGCTCTCGCCTATAGGCAAAAACTCTCTGTATTTGTGTATTATACCTCGCCAGTAGCTCATAACTTCGTGAGAAATATTATAACTTGTGTTATTATAAATGCCTTATCTCAGAAACAAATAAAACAAGCAACGATGTTTGGAAATTGTGAGTTTCCCTCTTATGAAGAAATTATGGAGTGTTTCATCTATTGTGTAAAAATAAAGTAAGGAGGTGTTAACATGAATCAGCCAAGCAAGGAGAAAGTAGAACAATACCGCAGGGAGTTCAGTGAGCTACTCAAAGACCTTATGCCTCAAGCCATTGTAAGGTGTTAGGAGTTGAATGGGCAAGAGAATATAGTCCCAGCTAATAATTCTTTTTGAGGGTATGTTATCAAGTATGGTGTTTGTCCAATATACTTGCAGAAAAGGTAAAAATTTCAGTCATCTGGAGAATTTCTATGATATAAATCATGGTTATTGAACTGTTGTCCTTCAATAATCTTAAGGCAAGGGCTAAAAATATTAGACAAAGCAGATAATAAATCTATTTCTTGGTTTGGGAAGTTGAGGTGTATGTGGTATAGTATAAACAGGAAGTGGAATTTTGATGGAAGTTTAAAATTTGCATTGTTGGACAGAGCATTTCTTAAGAAACTCTTCTTGAGTCATCTCTAATTAATATCTCCCTTCTTGGCTCATTTGCAAGTTCAAAGTCTGTTCGTCAATTCACTGCATGGGCGATTAGGGTAAAAACCCCTCTGCCTCCTTTGGCAGTTTTACACCTTTTGGATAGACAAAGGGTTCGTCCTCCATGTTTAAGTATGGCTCAACCACTTCCCAGAGGGTTTCT
>Ga0209289_100499_pt1 | contig 20297 bp, 17 predicted proteins | sample GXS110809BmetaG_FD_184121 | JGI IMG/M metagenome (GOLD analysis project Ga0209289, IMG submission 184121) | Hot spring microbial communities from Gongxiaoshe hot spring, China to study Microbial Dark Matter (Phase II) - GXS 110809B (SPAdes)... ...
GTGGAGAAGGACGAGGAAGAAGGAAAAGCTTTGGAGCAGATAAAACAAAAGAAATACTGGGAGAAATACACATCCAAAAACATCTATATAATTGGGATTGAATTCAGCAAGGAAAAAAGAAACATCACAAGTTTTGAGTGGGAAAGGGTACATTAGGTTATAGAATTAAGACTGTGGCTGACGCTCTCAACTAATTGAGGGGTGTTCATAATTCTCAATCATTTTTTTAATAATTTTGAACTCTATTTCCGAAATTCACATATGCAACTTCATTCTATTTTTAAATACATCCATAAATGTTTGCAAAGCAAACACACCTATAAGAATATAACCTATTTTATCAGGGGTGTTCATAATTTTACCAACCTAACCTTGTTGATTTTTATAAAGAATTAATCTTGTGATAGGAGCAAGAAAGGATAAGAATAAACTTCTTAATTATGAGCACCTCTCGACTAATTGAAGTTTAATTTTTTTATTCTTACATTTAATAGATGATTTAGCCCATAAATGACGGGTCTGAAAATCTGCTATTTAGTAATTGCTCGTATTTCTTTGGCATGAATCCTTCTAAAAATTTTATTTCAAGTGAGAGATCGATCTCCACTGACACTTGAAAGTTTTGGTAAAAAACTTATTATATACTTATAGGAGTGAGTTTATTTTAAATTGTCAGGTGGCAATTATCATTATAGGATAGATCAAATTCTAGAGTGAATTGACTCTATTAATTTATTGGAAATTTCCCTATTTGCTATAAGTGAATAGTTTTTGTTTTGTAGATTATTGTTATATGCGAATATAGTATAGCGAATTAACAAGTGAATTTGGATGGGGTTTATTTTCTTTGTTGGAGAAGGTTTGAAATGAAGGTTTGCAATATTACTAGCATAGCTATTCACAAATAGGGAACATCATAAACACTGAAATTTTTGATTTCGGATCTTGTTTATTTTACAAGATTCTTATGAGTTTAGAACACCCCAAGGATGTGATTTCCTATAGACTCTTTACTTGAAATCAAAAACTTCTTTATATAACCATTATCAATTTAATCAGTTTTTGACAATCCTTTCTTTGTAAAATAAGCACTTTTAAGGATTAGAAATTAGAGTATCTAAAAGGTTTTCTGCTTGTGAACAGTTATGCTAGATTACTATCTCGGGTTGATGGTAGAGTTTGAGTCTTTTTTCAGCTGCTTTTATAATGAGTGCGAGCATTTGTGAGTAAGTTATATCTTGTAGCGCACAAAGCTTTGCAAGGTGTCCATCCCAACACCATCCAGGATTAGGATTTACTTCTAGTAGATAAGGATTTCCTTCTTCGTCTAACCTCCAGTCAAATCTTGCGTAGTCTCTACAACCGAGCCTTTCAAAGAGTTTAATGGAGCATTCTATTATTATTCTTTCTGTTTCTTCTGGTAGGTTAGCTTTTATTGTCCGTATGTTCCAATATGGGGAATCAGGGAGCCACTTTGCTTCATATCCGCATATTCTTGGAAATCCTTCTGGGAGCATGGAATAATCTTCTTCACCTATAGGTGTGATCATATAATCATTTGGTGGGTTTCCTATTATTCCTACTGTAAGATCTTTACCTGGGAGGAATTTTTCGACTAATATTGGTTTTTCATAACCAAATCTTTTTCTGACATCTGCTATTTGTGCGGTCAGTTCTTCAACTGAATATACTACAGATTTTGTCGTAATTCCGAAGGATGAATCTCCATAATTTGGTTTTACTATTGCGGGGAAAGAGAAAGGTATTTCATATATTATGTCAGAGGGTTTTATAAAGAAAGCCGGAGCAACTGGGATTTCCATTTCTTTTGCTATACCTCTTACGAGTGATTTATCGTAGCAGAAAGAGAGACATTGGGGACCTGCTCCTGTGTAGTGAATTCCAAGAATCTCAAGCAGGGATGGAATATGTAATTCTTTAGTTGGATCATTTGAGAAACCTTCATCACATAAGTTTAGTACAAGGTCTATCTTTCCTTTGTTTTTGAGGTCTTTTAGGGAATCTATTAATTTATCGTGATCGGATAGGAAATAGAAATTATATTCCTTTATTTCTGATAAGGCTTCTTTAAGTTTGTTTATTGTGAGTATATCATCTTCGTCAAATGTTCCTCCTGGTTTTATTGGGTCTTTCTTTTTTGGATCTCCAAGTAAGACTACTATGTTTTTTACACTGGAGGATACTCCATTTGTTTTGGTCCAGAATTTCTGAGCCTTTGCAACTATAAGAAATCTTTTTTCCATCATTCCGAGGTCCTGACCTCTATTTGATAGTCCGTTTATCTTTTCGATTTCTATGTCTGTGAAACCGATTTCTTCAAAGAGGCTTTTAATCTCGCTTTCTGAATATAATCTTTCTGCGTAGAATCTATCTACAAGGATTCCCTTTTCAGCATGTATTATCACCTCTCTTGAGATTATCCTTTTTGCATCAGAGGAAAGGCTCCTTTCCCTGCAAACTATGGTTTTTTTATCTATCCATTCCCATGACCGAGGTTGAAAGTTTTTACGCATGTATTCTCCGTCTGTTATATCAACAATGGCCTTCCCTCCGGGCTTAAGCACTCTGAAAACCTCTTTAAGAACTTTTTTATCATCTTCTGCAGATTCAAAATAACCGAAGCTGTTTCCAAGTATAAGAACAAAATCAAACTGATCTGATTTATAAGGTATTTTCCTTGCGTCTCCTTCTCTAAATTTGACAGGTAGCCCTTCCTTCTTAGCTTGTTTTCTAGCTTTTTCAATTAGGTAATGCGAGCTGTCTAATCCCTCCACGAACATAAAGCCTCTTCTTGCGAGTTCTAAGGAGTGTCTTCCATGTCCGCAGCATAGGTCGAGTATCGTTACATCTTTGCTCACCTCAACTTCGGGACCAAACTTTTCTAATATCTTTGATATTTCGGCCTTAGTTATGTTATCATCACCTACGACATCGCTATCTGTTTTTATGTAAAATGAATCAAAGATTTTTCTCCACCAATCTGAAGGTACATATAGTTCAAGGTTTTCAACCGGCCCGAGTGTGGTTTTTTTACCACCTTTTTGCAAAGGTATTTGCCTGAAAGACTTATCTTTCATTATCTATTTTACCCTCCTCCTTTTTTATTCTTTGTTTTTAAATATTATAGCAAAATTTTTCTTTGTGTGTGATGAAATTCAACAAATTTGTGGATTTTTTATTTCTTAAGCTGAAGGATAGTTCCTTATTCTGTAGCAGAACATCTTTCTCTTTTTAGTTGATAACCCAGAGATTTTTTATCAGTTGATGTTATACATATTGCTAGGAGAGTTGTATAGATCTTTAAGTTTCTATTTTTATACTAATGTATTTTTTCTTTTTCAAGATTAAAGTGTGGCGCTTGGTGGATTTTTTGTTGTTGGTATAAAGGATAGAGGTGAGATATCGCAGGAATCTATAGATTTTCTAAAGACTTATAAACCATCTGGTATAATAATCTTTTCTCATAACATACCAGATGATTATGAAGCTACCCGTGAGTTTCTGCACAAAATAAAAGGTATCACCGGATACGGTCTTTATATATGTGTTGATCAGGAGGGAGGAAGAGTTATGAGAATAAAACCTCCGTTTGACTTTCCATCACAAAGAGAGATTGGTTCTCTATATGAAAGGAAGGTGATCTCAGATAGTGATGTTTTTGATTTGGGCCAGAAGGTCGGTTCATTTTTATCTTACCTTGGTATAGATGTCAATTTTTCTCCTTGTGTTGATCTTTATGGATATAATTTTTCCGTCATAGGAGACCGTGCTTATTCCGATGATCCAGATATAGTTGCGAGGATTGCTGAGGGTTTTTCAAAGGGTATGCTTTCTTCTGGCGTTCTACCTGTTGCAAAACATTTCCCGGGACATGGGCTTGTTGAGGAAGATTCACACCATGTTCTACCATATCAGAAATTTTCAGATGTAGAAAAACACATAAAGCCATTCAAACTGGTTTCATCCTTTGTCTATGGTGTTATGACGGCTCACATAGTTGTGAGAGATATTGACCCAGATCTTCCTGCAACTTTGTCATCAAAAACAATTTCTCTTCTAAAGAGTTTTTTCCCGGGTTGTGTTATAACAGATGATCTTGGTATGAAAGCTCTTGAGTCTTTCGGAAGTATTTCAGATTTAGCTTTAAAATCTTTTGAGGCTGGTTGCGATACCCTTTTGGTTTGCAAGAACGATTACAATCTACTTTCAAAAGTTATTGAGGATTTTTCTCGTGAGATCGGGAAGTTTCCAAAAGAAAGGATACAGGATTCAGCAAGTCGTGTAGCATTCTTGAGATTTAAAAGAAGTTTTTCAAGGAGGAAGATATTGTGAAAGTAGGTGTTATAGGTTTGGGAACTGGTGGTATAACATTTATTTCTGAAATAAGGCGTTTGCGTGTCCCATGTGAAATTTTCTTGTTTGAAAAAAGGGGATTGAAGGTTTTTCATCCATGTTCAATACCGGAAGCTCTGGAGGGGAAGATAGAGCTTCAAAGCTTGATAGAACCTTTTGGACTTTCTGGTATTACATTTATGGGGCAAGCCAGGGAGGTTGATCCTTATAGCCTTTCTGTTGGTTTTGAGAATAATGGTTCAATAGGTAAGGTTTCCCTGGATTTTGTTTTTGTTGCAACGGGTGGTGATGTTGTTTTACCATCAAAAAATTTCTTCAAGGCTACAAAGTATGATGATGTTGAGAAGATAAAACAATTGCTTCCCGGTGCGAAAAGGATCGGTATTGTCGGAGCAGGTATTCTGGGCCTTGAATTAGCAAGTGCTCTTTCTGTTTATCCTATTCAGATAGAAATTTTTGAGGCGAAAGATCATATCTTGCCTGAACTGATTGATAGGGGACTTTCAGAAAAACTCCTGAAGAAAATTGACAGAAAAAATGTATTTTTCAATTTTGGTAGATTTGTCAATGATATTAGTGGATTTGATATTGTTATTTTTTGCACTGGTTTCAAACCTGTTTCCCCTTTGCCTTTTGAGATAAGAGTTGATGAGTATATGAGAGTTATAGATCCTAGATCCGGGAAACCTTTTGATAGGATTTTCGCTGCAGGTGATTGTATAACTTATGATTTCAAGATTCCAAGAGTGGCAACCATAGCTGCTGAGCAAGCAAGAATTGCTGCCAGAAATATTAAGATGATTGTGCAAGGGAATCAACCTGAAGAAAAGTATGAGCTTTTTGTTGCACCAGTTCTGGTTAAGGCTTTTAGCTATGAGGTCGGAAAAGTCGGTAGAATTCATAAACCTTCGGATCTACAAAAATTTTATCTTGATCTAAAAGTTCTTCCATTTGATGAAAGAAAAATACATATATACGCTGAATTAGATAAGAACGGAATTATCTATGAGCTTCAGGCTTTTTGTGATTTACGCTCCGAAGTGAGACATATTATTGATATATCTTACATATCAATGAAGAAAATGATAAGTGTATCTGATATAAGAAGATTTGAACTCTCATATCAGCCCGAAGTATGTAAATTCCCAGATCCCGTGACTTCCTTTGCGGAGTTCGTTTCAAGAAGGTTAGGAATTCTCTAATTAAGAAGTTGAGAATAATTGCTGTTTAATTTACGATATTTTAAACTTTATGTATATGGTTTGTTTCCTTTTTATACTGTTTTTAGTTCGTCAGGAAAAGGGAAATCTTTATGTTATAGATATATCTTCTCCAAAGTATAAACCTGTTAAAGTTCAATTTATAACTAATGATAACCAATCTTTGGAAGTTTCAAAACTAATCTCAAGGAATCTCGGAGTTATAGGATATTTCGATGTTGTGAAGGAGGGAGCCGATGTTTCAGTTGAGACAGTTAAGACACCATCTGGTTTTAAATTTACAGGATATTTTTCTGGGGAAGAGTTTTTTAAGGTTGAACTCAAGTCAGATGATTTTAAAGCAGTTGCTGATACATTTTCTAATTATATCATAAAAAAAATTTCAGGTTTAGAAACAGATATTTTTGGTAGAAAAGTTTTCATTTTATCTAATCTTGATGGCAAGAAGGAGATATATCAAACCAGTTTTATCTCCGATACATTTGAAAAAGTTGTCTCGGCAAAATCTTTTATTCCAAATTTTTCAGTTTCTCCATCTGGAAATAAGATAGCTTACACGCATTACGATGGAAGGAACTATCGTCTTTATATAGCTGACCTGTCATCAAAGAAGATATTTTCACCTGTTGTGAGAGATGGTATGTTTATATCACCGAGCTTTTTTTCAGATGATCGTATTGTTTTGGCTTGGAACTCCGGGAGTGGTTCCAACATTTATCTTTTTGATATCGTTGCAAGGTCCTTATCAAAGATAACTTCGGGTAATGCTGATGTATCCGCAAAGGTGATGCCAGATGGTAAGAGACTTATTGTTGTTTCGGGTAAGGGAGGGCTTCCGCAGATATATTTGAAGGACCTTAACGGGAAGGATGAAAGATTGCCACTTTCCGGAAGATACAACTCATCACCTGACATCTCTCCAGATGGAAAGAGAATTGCTTTTACAAAACTTGAAGGTAGTAGATTCAATATATACATATATGATCTTGAAACGAAGACTGAAAAGCCCCTTGTAGTTGATTTTGGTTCTTCTGAAAACCCATCGTGGTCAAGAGACGGAAATTTTATACTTTTTGCTTCAAATCGCGATGGGGATTATGACATATACATTACAGATAGGTTTGGTAACTTTATAAGGAAGGTTTTTGATACCGCAAAGGATGAATTCCAAGCTGTTTTTAGATGAATTTTTTGAAACCCGTTTTTTCGGATTTGCTTTTTTAAAATTAGTTTTACTATGATGGTGAAGTTTTTGTCAGCTTTTGTTCTAACTGTTTTGGCTTTAGGTTGCGCAAAAAAGATCCCGCAAGATGAGATAAATGCTGCAAGGGAGGCTCTTGAGAGAGCAAAGAACATTGGAGCAACCGAACTTGAAGAATATAAGGTTGCTGAAAACTATCTGAAGCAAGCTGAACAGCACCTGGAGGAAAAGAAGTACGATGATGCAAGAACTAAAGCTTTAATCTCAAAGGAGTTTGCGGAACTTGCTATAAAAAAGTGGAATGAGTTGACAAAAAAATCTTTAGAGGAAGGAAGTAAAAAAGTTGAAATTATTGAAACTGAGCCTGAGTTCAGGACAACAAATCTTCCGAAATTAAAAGGGATAAATCAGGATGATATTATCGGTACATCAGCGTTTGGAAGGGGCTATAGATTAAGAAGTCTCCAAAATGTATATTTTGATTTTGATTCTTTTTCTATATCTGAAGAGATGAAAGAAATTATCAGAAAGAATGCAGACATAATAAAGAGGATATTGGATGAAAATCCGGAAGCGGCACTTCTTGTAGAAGGGCATTGTGATGAAAGAGGAACGAATGAGTATAATCTTGAGCTTGGATGGAAAAGGGCCCAAACTGTGAAGAATTTCCTTGTACTTTTTGGTGTACCTGAGAATAGAATTCAAACTGTTTCTTATGGAGAGGAGTTTCCAGAGGAAAGTTGCAATCCTCCAGTTTGTCAGGATGAAAACAAATGGTCAAAAAACAGAAGATCCGTCTTTGTCATAACATCAAAGGATTGATTTGTGTACTGATATCATATTTGGGTGCTATGAGCGATTTTTGCAGATTTTATAAATTTTAACTTCGATTGTTGTTAATCAATTTTTTTGATTATTGATTCGATTTTTTCTCTTATAATTTTTTTGATACCTTTATCATCTATTGTTTTTTTGTTTTTCTTTGAGACTTTATCCTTTATTTGATTGATTATGTAGGCTGGTATTAGTATTTGTGGAGATTTTATCTGCTTTTTTGAATTTATTGAGAAATTTTTCGGCATATCTATTTCGAATTCTTCACATAGTTTTGATATGATGAAGTTTCTGAAGCTCCTTATGTTTTTATTTGACTTTATGTATTCATTCAGCTTAGAAAGATCTTTCGTTTTGAATTTGATATTTACATATTTGATTTTTGATTTAATTATTGAATCTCCTTTTGATTTGAGAAAGTCAATAAATCCTCTTATAGTTTTTTTGCCTTTTGTGGTGGTTTCTATGTTTTGTAATGCATCCTCTAATTCTTCGAATGTAAATCTATCTATTTTTTTCTCCTTTATCTTTATTCCTTTTGTTTTTGCGTGTGATATATCTATTCTCATTTGAATATCTGCGAGCTTTAGTATTTTCTCTTTAATCTTTCTGATATCTTGCATATATCATATATTTATTTTTTATTCTGTTATGTTTTTGGTTTGATTCAAATTTCGCTTCTTTGGTGATGTGGAAAAACTTTGTCTCGTATAAGTCTGAAGCTTTTTATCCATTATGGCTTTTATTTTTTGATGTGTCTTGAGTTAGACTTTTGGATTCTTTCCAAATATCACCCAACTTATAAACTTTATCCCGAAGGAAAATATCCTTAAGATACTTTGTATATTTGGTTTCTCTCTTCTTTTCAATGTAAGAATTATTTTATCTATGACTTCCTTCAGAAAACCAAAGCTTATGTAAAACTTCCTGTAGAATTTCCTTTGAAGGTAAAGAAGCTCTTGCTTTGTCAGGGAAGTCTCCCATATAGGGAACTCAAAATTTTTTTGCGGATTTTTGGTAAATTCTTTGCACCAATCTTTAAATCCATTTTTTGTTGCGTTGAAGTAGAGTTCACTTCCGGGGGTTGGTATGAGGATATTAGCCTGTGCGTAGTTTGGCCTTACCGAGATGCAGAAATTTATTGTTTCGTTTATGTCTTCAACTTTTTCGCCAGGGAAACCTATTATGAAGTAGAGGGATGTTTTTATTTTATACTTTTTTGCAAGTGAGACTGCTCTTTTTACATCTTCAGGCATTATAGATCTCTTTAATTTTTTAAGAGTTTCCTCTTTTCCTGTTTCTGCTCCCATGAAGATCATCTTGCATCCAGATTCAGACATAAGCCTTATGCTTTCTTCATCTATTGTTTTTGCGACACCTCTGAAACTCCATTGAATATTAAGCTTTCTCCTTATTATTTCTCGGCATAATTCCTTTGTGTGTTCTATATTTACATTCATAGAATCATCTGCGAAGCTCATAAAATCATAACCCATATCTACTAATCCCTCGATTTCATCTACTATGTTTTTCGGAGATCTTAATCTGTATTTCCTTCTTGAGAGTTGGCAGTAGCTGCAGGAGTATGGACAACCTCTTGAGGCTATCAAGATTGCCTCTTTTCCACCGGAGAATATGTTTGAGTGATTTGAATAAAAATAAAGATGTTTTCTTTTTGGTATAGGCAAAGAATCGAGATCATATATTATATCAGAAGAACCGTTTTTGTATATTTCTCCTTTCTTATCTTTTATCCAGAGCCCTTTTATTCCATACATCTCTTTGGTGCCAAATTTTTCTACAAGATCACAAAATGTTTTTTCTCCTTCACCAATAACTATTGCATCTATAAAATCTCTTGTTATTATTTCATCTGGATAGAATGATGTATGTATTCCTCCCATCACAACGAATATATTTTTGGCTTCAGATTTAATTTTCTTTGCTAAATTGTATGAGTCATATATTGAAAGGGTATATAAAGATATCCCGACAATCTGAGGCTGGAATTCTCTTACAACTTCTCTTGTGATTTTTTCGTATTTCTCTTCTGAAATGAATTGAGGAAAATCAAGGACTTTTACATCAACACCAAGTTGTTTTTCAATATATGTAGAAATGTAAAGGAGAGAAAGGGGATGTTGCTTTTTTCCTGGCAAGCTGTAGAAAGGTGATCCAAAAAATTTTATTGGATTAGTTTCTGGGGGATGTATCAGGAGAACCTTCATTTCCTTTCATTTGTTTTCTAAAAATCTTTTCATTACCATCCAGACTTGGTCAAAACTCTTTATTCCTTTCAGGACATTTAATATGTATCTTGGTCTTAGGTAAAACCTTAAGAATGCCTCTATTTTAAGCCTGTCCAGTTCTTTTTTGCTTCTCCCTTCTGGTACATAGGAGAATTTCCATATGCACAGTGATGAGGGGTCTGGAGTTTTTCCTTGGAATTTTAGTTTTTCCCATTCGGCAGATCCCGGTAGCGGTGCAAAGCATCCAAACGCTGCGTGGTCTATTGGCAAAGATAGTGCAAAATTAATTGTTTCCTTGTCATCTTCATAAGTTGCCCCAGGAAACCCCAATATGAAAAACGCTGTTACCCTTATTTTCGTATATCTTTTTACCATCTCTACTTTTTCCCTTATTTTTTCCTTTTTTATCACATCTCCGCCTCTTCTCATAAGTTGCAATACCTTCTCGCTTCCAGATTCTATACCTACAGAAAAAGCATAGCATCCGGACTTCTCCATTTCTATCACTAGTTCTGGATCTAATCTGTCAAGCCTAACTCCGTTGGGACAATTCCAAGCTACTCCTATGTCTTTCATATACTTACATATACTCAAAGTGTAATCTCTATCAAAAGTCAGGTTATCATCTAAAAAGTGTATTTCATCTATTTTATATTTTGAGACAAGGTACTCTACTTCTTTTGCGACAAGTTCTGGAGAACGTTTTCTCAACTTTTTACCTGATGATTGAGGTGCACCGCAGTATGAACAATTGTAGGGACATCCTCGGGTGGCTATTACTGGAGCAACCTTTCTTCCACGAGTGAAGAAACCGACTGGCCTTAGTGGATATTCATCAGGCCTTGGCATTATTTCCCACGCTGGCATTGGATATTTGTCAAGGTCCTCTAAAAATACTCTTTTTTTCTTTGCGATTTCACCATTTTTCCTGTATGCAATGTTTGAATCTGGTTCTCCACCAGATAAAACAATTGATAGAGCTTCTTCCGCTTCCCCCAAAAAAGCGTAATTTAAATCTGGTATCCTATGGAAACAGTCTTCTGTTTCAAATATCGCATGAGGACCTCCAACCGAAAAGATACAATCTGGATTCTCTCTTTTGTAGGCTTTTACATATTCATTGACAATTGAGATAACTGGGGAAAATGTCTGAAATCCGAGGAAGTCTATTTTCCCGTATTTCCTTTTCACATAAACCGGAAATTCATTTGGAGGTATCTTTTCTTTCCTAAGGTCCTCTATAAATATATCTCCTTTAAATCCATTAACAATTAATCCGCAAGCTATGTATCCAAGAGAAAGTGGAGGGATGCACCAGTAGTCTCTAGGGTCGTATGGATATGCCAAAAGTACTCTCATCATAGCAGAATTTAATCATTTGACTTGCGTTCAGTTTGCTTTTCGGAGACTTTGATTTTCTATGACGCAAATTTGGGATGTTTTCTTGCGCTATCCGATTAATTTCTAATCTACTTCTTGCTTCAGAAAGTTTTCTTTTTTCTTTACAAGGACAGATCTTTTGTAGTCTATAACTATTTCTCTGTTTTGATTTACACCTGTTGTTTTAAAGGTTACAATTCCTGCTTCAGGTCTTGATTTAGATTCTCTTTTCTCAAGGACCTCGGAGAATGCGTATATTGTGTCTCCCGGATAGACTGGTTGATAGAATTTTATATCTGTGTATCCAAGCAGGGCGAGTGCTTGTTCGCTTAAATCTTCGACACTCATTCCCAAAACGACATTGAAGACAAGAAAATGATTTATTACTACTCCTTTATATCCACTCCTTTTTGCCCATTCATCATTAAAGTATATAGGGTTGTAATTCATTGTGAGGGTAGAAAATAGTACATTGTCTGTTTGTGTAATAGTTCTCCCCCAGTGATGATAATATTTGTCTCCAACTTTGAAGTCTTCAAAAAATCTACCTCGCACAACTCTTTTGACTTTTTTCCCATCTATTTCAATTTCTATTATTTCCTTTGGTTCGGACATATTTGAACCCTCCTAAACTTTTTTTACTTTTTATATTTTCTGATGGACTGATTATTTTTTCAAAATCTTATCTAAAACGGAGGAAACGAGATGAGAAAGATTTTAGTTCTTCCGGGCGATGGTATAGGTCAGGAGGTTGTAAGTGAAGCTGTTAAAGTTCTTGATTGCATATCTGATTTATCTGGAGAGAGAATTGTTTTTGAGTATGAGCTTGTAGGAGGTGTATCTATAGATCAGAGGGGTACACCACTTGCTGATGAGGTCATAAAAAAGGCAAAAGAATCTGATGCAGTTCTTTTGGGAGCTGTTGGAGGACCAAAATGGGATAATCTCTCTATGGAAAAAAAACCTGAAAGCGGTCTTCTGAAGCTTAGGAAATCCCTTGACCTTTGGGCTAACATAAGACCGATAAAAATTATTTTGGGATCAATGTCACCTCTTCGTTCTCCAAAAAATGTGGATTTTGTCGTTATAAGGGAGCTGACATCAGATATATACTTTGGTCAGCCGCGCGGAATAGAAGAAGATAGGGCATATAACACAGCTGTTTATACGAGGGATGAGGTCCAAAGAATTGCTCGCTTAGCATTTGACATAGCCAGGAAGCGTAGAAAAAAAGTCACATCAATAGATAAGGCAAATGTTCTTGAAGTTTCTGTTTTCTGGAGAAAAGTTGTAAATGAGGTTGCAAAGGAATATCCTGATGTATCTGTGGAGCATATATATGTTGATTCTGCATCATTTTATCTTGTAACTAATCCTTCAAGGTTTGATGTTATGCTCTGTCCGAATCTCTTTGGGGATATACTTTCTGATGAGGGGGGCGCAATAATTGGTTCGCTTGGGCTTTGTCCATCCGCTAGTCTTGGGAGTTCAAACTTCGGTTTATATGAACCAGTTCATGGTTCAGCTCCAGATATAGCAGGTAAGGGAATAGCAAATCCGATAGCTACGATTCTATCTACTGCAATGCTTCTTAGATATTCTCTTAATATGGATAGAGAGGCTCAGATTGTCGAGAAAGCGGTTGAATTGACTTTGAAGGATGGGCTAAGAACTCAAGATATAGCTGGAAGAGGAAGGAGGAATAAAATAGTTTCTACATCGGAATTTGGTGATTACGTTGTTGGAAAGGTAAGGAAAATTAGTAAGTTAAGAAAAATTGAATCTGTTTGATGCTTTGTTGTCATTTGACTTTATTATTTTTGCTATCATCCACTTAACCTAAATCCTACCTCATAGCTCCTACCGTTAGTTTAGCAGATAAAAATTTAAGATGTAAGGTAAGTTATTTGACAAAGCATAACTTTTACACTTTCACAGGAAGGGAGTATCTTGAAAGGTCAGGGATGTTTGATTACAGGGCGAGGATTTATGATACGAGAATTGGGAGATTCGTAGAAGTTGACCAGCTTATGCAGCAATTCAAACCTTATTTATACTCTGCTAATAATCCTATAAGGTTTATTGATAAAAGCGGTCTATATTTTGAATCTGCAAGGGAAGAATTTAAAACTGGTTCTCGTCCAGCAAAGGTAATAGGGTGGCTCGCTAGTGCTGCAGTCTGCTCAAGGGGGAAGTCAATAAGTACCTGCCTAAATGAATTTAAAAATAATTTACGTAGTATGGTAGTTTCTGATATTCGGACTGAAATAAATGTTTATAGAGGTAAGATATCTACCTGGTGTTTACGTCGAAGCACAATGAATAAGATGCCAGACTTTATGGAATCTACAGCTATTAATTCATCTGACCTATTCATTGCCACGGCTTATCTTGCATGGAGTGGTAGCGCACTCTATATTCTTTTACCTCGTTACACTTTAAGCTATCAAATGATATCTGCTTATGTTAATACCATATTATCGTTCAGAGATTGGTGGGTGTCATTGATTTGCCCCTGGATAATTTATAATGTTGGAGAACAGAGTTTTACTTTCCTTATAGATCTTGATGATTACTTCTTTAACATAGCAAGCTTCGTGGGGAAGCAAAAAATTAGTTGTTCTTTATTCAAGAATGATTCCATCCATGAATTCTACCTTATTTTTTTACTATACTATATCCTATTCGGTTTTTCAACTAAATTTTCAAAAAGAAAATAATGCTAAAGTACAAAGTTATTGTCAGTATATGTAGTTCCTTTTTATTATTATTTTTAGTTTGTGTTGAATCTTGCGATTATACTACACCACCTCCTAAATTTGATTTTCAAATATATCCGAATAATCCAACAGTTTCAGGAGAAGTGGAGATATATGTAGATATTAAAGAACCATATTCTTCAGCATATGTGAACTTCATGATTAAATCACCACAAATTATTGACCTTTACCACGATTATATGGCTCCTTTTTCATTTAGTGTTGATACGAGCTTTTTAGAAAATGGTATATATACTTTAGAGGCTGAGGTCTATACGGGCAATTTCGGTAGGAAATATATGAATATACAAGTTAAAAATTGTTTTATTGATTTGGATGGTGACGGCTATGGGTCAAAAGAAGATTTTACTTCATGTATGGTTAGAAAAGGCGGGGATTGTAATGATTTTGACTCAAAAATAAACCCATCTGTTGCTGAGGTAAAAGATGGAATGGATCAGAATTGTAATAATTTGGTAGATGAATTCATCCCTGAATTCTCAAAAGAGGTGGACGGATGGATTCTTTCCGATATAATTACTCTTGATATAGATTCAAATGGTAAGGAAGATTTTATATTTTCAACTTATTTTCCTCAATTTTTTGAGCGGATAGAAGAAAAATCTATTATTTATCTAATATCTGATAATGGAGAAATTTTATGGCAGAAAGAATTGACTCCAGTCTTTGCTTCTCCATTATCTATTGGTTCTGGTTCTATACTTTTTGCTGATGCAGCTGGTTCGGTATATGTTTTAAGGACAACGGATTTCGAGTTTATTAATACTTTTAAAATTCCTACGAAAGTTATCTCAACCCCTGCCATATGTGATAGCAGGATAGTATTAGCTGGAAATAATGGTCATATATATGCTTATACCTCAGAAGGTAAAAAATTATGGGAGAGTGCAGTGAATGGTGAAGTATCTGGAAATCCTGTTGTCTATGGGAAAAGCGTTCTGGTATTGTCAGAATCAGGGAATGTTTCTCTTATAGATTGTGCTAATGGGCAGAAAATATGGGATAAGACTTTGAACACAGAAATATCCCCTTTGTTATACTCTCCATCTCCTACGATATTTAGCAATAACAATGTAGTAATAGCTTTCGGTGGTAAGGTATTTATCCTTGATATAGCAAGTGGGAATAAAGAGAGGGATTTTAATTTCTGTAAAGACTGTTATATGACTACTCCTGCAGTGGATGATGTTGATGGTGACGGGAAGTATGAAATCCTATTTACCCTTACAACATATGAGGAAGGATACAGCTCAGATTGGTTAAAAATTATGGGATTTGGTGACCTTACAATTTCATTTCCCTCCTTTGTAGTTCTTATAGATGATGACTATAGTATCATCAAGAAGCAAACTCCTTTTGTAATACCTGCAGGTCTTAAGATTATAAATCATAAATATATAATTTTTCCTCAATCAAATCTTAGTATCTCTCGTATTGGCAACATCCAGATAGCATTAAGTAAATTAAAAAGCAAAGTTACAATCTTGAATTATAGTGAAAAATCCCTGAAAAATATCTTGGAAAGGGGTTCAGATGGGATTATTCTAAATTCTGTAAGATATATGGATGGAAAATTAATTTTTCCTATATCAAAATATGAAGTTGGTAAGTACAAATCTAATATTTCAGTAGTTACTTTTGATAGATAATATGGACCATAACTACTATACAGACCACCTTGGAATGGTGGTGTCCTTGGCAGATGAAAATGGCAGAAAGGTAGCGGAGTATGAATATTCACCATTTGGTGAAGTTTTGATAGCTAAGGGTGGGAGAGCAAAACACAATTTTTATACATTCACAGGAAGGGAATATCTTGAAAGATTAGGAATGTTTGATTACAGGGCGAGGATTTATGACCCAAGAGTTGGGAGATTTGTAGAGGTAGATCCGCTAACCATTAATGTAGAAATAAACCAAAATAGATTCTTTGAATCAGATAAATTGCTTTCAGTTCTCGTGTTTGAGACTAACAAAAACAGATATATATACGTAAGTAATAATCCTTCCATGTTTGTTGATCCATCAGGTAAGATTGCGAAGATGGGAAGAGCTATAGCTACTATCGGAAGAATATTTACATCATTTTCTGTCGCTTTTGCGTTATTAAGAATAGATCAAGCTGCTTCGAAAACTGAAGCTGCTGAACAAATCAGCAATCTTATAAATAAATACCAAAACATAGAAATTGTGAAGAAAACAGATTTGAAAAGTAAATTGATAGACATAATGAATAAATGTATCGATAATCTTGGAGTTTGTGACATTAAAGATGCATTTAATAAAGTAGCTCAGGAAGCTATAGATAAAGTAAGCTTTAAAAAGCTCAAAGAAGAAGAAAATACTTTCAATAATAAAGTTATCCCCGACTTAAGAAGTACTTTCGACAAGATCAGCACTAAAGTATTTCTGGACTACCCAGTGGTTAAAATACTTTTTGCGATGTTATCGAATGAGAATAGATGTGGTATTAAGTTTTATTTAGCCTTGCAAGATTCTTTCGCAAACAACTTCGCCGAAAATCTGAGACGGGTTGAAGAAATTAAAGTTGAGGTCCATGGTATTATAACTATCCCGATAAAAATAAACTTTAAAAATGAAGCTCAAAAAGTCATCAATTATAATAGACAATTAGATCAACTTAGGAATGCATTAAAAAGTTGTGTATGATAATATGACAAAAAGGTTATTCAAATATGGAATAATTTTTGTTACCACACTTTCACTGTTACTATGCTCAGGGAAAGCAAAAGTAAAAGATAATATTTTTAAAGAAATAGCTTCAGAAATTATAATTAATCAACCTGTTGATTCATTTTTTTTGGTTATTGGTCTTTGGAAATCTATTGTTTCGGGGATCACGATCGGATATTCTTCTGGGTCAAAATATGATAAGAATTTTGTGAAATATTTAATCACAGATGAATTTATAAGTATAGAAACTAATTTTCTTGGATGCAGTTCTAACAATGCGGTATGTTGCTGGGGCAAAAGTGTAGCTAAAATACACGATCCTGCAATAAGGAACTTAGCGCTACGGGAAAATATTAGGATAGAAACTGCTTTCACAGATTGTCCCCCAAAAATTAGTGGAATAGATTCCGAATACAACCTTAGTCCAACTTCGTGGATTTTTGTTACTGATTTAACATATATTATTCCAGATTATGAAAGATATTTTGTGGATAAGACAACCATTTTTATAAATAGTAAAATTGGGTCAAAAAATATTTTCAATTTATCAAAACTTGGCAATGATATTTTAATTAGAGCTATGGGAGAACTATCAAGCCCTGTTACTAATAATATAAATTATACTTTGATTTCAGATGGCATACTGTTTAACATTTCTAATGGGGTTGAAAGGTACCAAGATGGTCTCACCGCTCCTTTTAATAAAATGTCCATCGATGGTTCAATTATAAGAAAGTATGAAATGGGAGATAGCATACGCACATACGTGGAGAAATTCGAGAATTTTTCTGTAAAGGTATATAGTTTAGATGAAGGAAAAGTGAAAATTTTAGGAGGAACTTTCTATGCTTATGGTCATAAAATATATCTTCATACTGAGGAACCAATTCTTATAGAATATAAGAATCGTTCGTTTCGAGGAAAGTTAATTCTAACTTTAGATAATAGAAATTTTGTCTTCCTCTTCGACAAGAACAAACTAATTATATTATCGGAGGATGGAGAAAAAATTGAATATAGTTCAGAAGAAATTTATGAATATGATTCTAAGAGTTTTGAAGAATTTTTTAAGTATTGGTGGCTATGATTTACCACACAGACCATTTATGGACAATAATGTTTTTAACAGGCAAGGGAGGCAAAAAATCAGCTGAATACTCACCATTTGGTGAAGTTTTGATAGCTAAGGGTGGGAGAGCAAAACACAATTTTTACACATTCACAGGAAGAGAATATCTTGAAAGGTTAGGGATGTATGATTACAGGGCGAGGATTTATGATCCAAGAGTTGGAAGATTTATTGAAGTAGACCAAATTAGGGAGAGGCAAATAATTTTTGAGCAATCATTAGAATTTAATACATACATCAAAGATTTTTCTATCTCTGGTTCTAACTCTGGTTCTAAGGATTTTTCTATCTCTGATTCTAAGTTAGTAGGATGTATGTCTTGTTGCCTGGAAGGAACAATAAAACTGGAGGAAACAATGAAACTACCCATGTATACCTATGTTGATTCAAATCCTTTAAGATATACTGACCCAACAGGGATGTTCAGATACAAGTGTGGAGAATTAAATTCAGTTCTTAAGGATATAGTGATGAATGAGCTAACAAAAATTCGTGACAGCGGCTGTGTTAAAAGGAAAAGATGTGAATGGTATTATCTTACAAATATATATAACCATTTAGAAGAAGCTATATCAAAAAATAAACCAGACCTTATGTGCAAAGATTTTGGTTACTGTGGTGGATATAAGTTTGGAAAGGGGATTTATATACAGAGTTCTCTTGTAAGAAATGCAAAAGGTGATTGTGGCAGATGGGCAGTTGCCCTCACACTTTTACATGAAATTGTTCACTGGGCTTGGAGAAGGGGTGAAGTCAGGCCAGGCTCTTGTGAATGTAGATGTGTAGATCACCCTAATTTAGCTATACGCTCCAAATGTGGTTCAGGGGGTTGTCTTTCACCTTATGAGGATGAGTGTAAAAATAAGTACAATCTGGATTGCTGTTAAATGAAGGAAAAGGAGTTATACAATTATGAAAAAGTTAGTTAAGATATTTTGTTTCATTTTCTTAACATTTTTAGCTTTAACTTTTTTTGTGACGATAGTAAGAGGTAAGGTAGAATACTTCACCTATTCAGTTTGCAAAGGGGAAGACAAAATTTATTTTGTTGGAAGAGACGGGATTTTATATGCAATTGAAGGTCGGGAAGGAAAAAATTTCCTGGAAATTACCATTAACTCAATCATGGAAGGAAGAATCCTTTGAAAACCCACCAATCTGTGAAGAAAAAAAATATATTCGTCATAGGAAGTCGTTATAGCAAAAGAGCAACAATAATACATAAGATCGAAAATTCAGGAAAAATACTATGGACAAAAAACATTATAGGTTACACTAGTTATGCAAATGTCTCAGGTTACATAATAGTTTACGATGATGAAAAGATTTTCCTTGTAAACAAAGAAACAGGAGAAGTTAATTCATACGAATTTCGGTCTTTTGGAAATACGGTATCTCCTTCGTCTCAAGGAATAGTTGACTTTATTTCATTCCATAACGCAAAGGATAAAACTTTGATTTTTACCGTCAATGTTGAATTTTACGAAACCAAGTACAGAAAGGTAGGATCTGTTGTTTTTGATGTTGAGAGCGGAGAGAAAAGGTACAAAGAGATAAAGTTTGATAAAAACTTTCTATCTTTCCTTTACGATTATCCTGAAATTTGGGTTGTTTTTGATGATGAGGTAGCAGGATTTGATGAAAATGGAAAATTTTTCAGTTTCCGAATTACTAATTGTGAGACATGTTTATACCGAGTGAATAGAAATGGGAATTATCTTATTGTTTCTGGGGATGGAATTATTTTAGTTTTAGATGTAGAGAAGGGGGTAAAAGTTTGCGAGAAAAATATTAGTTTCTTAGAAGTCAAATACTATCATGGAAGCAATATATCTGATGGATATCGTATTTTAGATATAAGTAGTTGTGAGGTGAAGTTCAATGGTTCAAACAATCATTTTTATGACGGTAAGTATGCTTACTTTTTTGAACCTTCCTTTGTTCCTTCTGGAGAAGAATACTTTTCTCTTTGTTGTGGTGGGGAGATAGATAAGCCAGCCGTGTATTATCCAGAAAAACTTATTAAGTTTGACGTTGAAGAGAAGAGAATATGAGATAAAGGTAGAGGATTTGAGGAAATTAGGTTTAAACCACAATTTTTTTACTTAGTTCTAATTTGTCAAGTTTTCAGGAATTTTTTGGTAATACTTTTAATTTTCAGGTTAACTGCTGTGTCAAATAAATATGTACCAAAAATTGTCAATTTCCTCTTGCATTGTAAGTGGAGGATAAAAATTTGTTGACAGAACACTTAACCTAAATCCTACCTCATAGCTCCTACCGTTAGTTTAGCAAATGAAAATTTAAATTGTAAAGTAAGTTATTTGACAAAGCATATTTTTGAAACATCTTGAATCCTTGACAAAATTTTTGTTCCGTTCATAACTTTATATATCCTATGGTGTTTAAAAAGGGAATATTTGACGGAAAAGTTGT
>Ga0209289_100500_pt1 | contig 20289 bp, 19 predicted proteins | sample GXS110809BmetaG_FD_184121 | JGI IMG/M metagenome (GOLD analysis project Ga0209289, IMG submission 184121) | Hot spring microbial communities from Gongxiaoshe hot spring, China to study Microbial Dark Matter (Phase II) - GXS 110809B (SPAdes)... ...
TTCATGAGCGAAACCTTGCGCATGCCTCAACCTGCTCAATGGCTCAGGCAAACAGCGAAGGCTGTCCAATACGAAGTTAACGCTGTTTCCGTTCCCAACCGCTACGAAGGCTTTTCCCTTTGCCTCAAAACACCCGACCATCGCCCTTACATCCCGGGAAGCGAAATCAAAGGTGCTTTGCGGACGGCAGTCCTCAATACATTGCTCAGCAAAAATGCTTCCTTGCTTGCAAATTTGCAAGGGCAAATTTCAGGTTTGCAGGGTAACCAACAGCAACTTCGCAGGCGACTTCAACAAATTTGGCAAAGCACCGAGCAAAATTTGCTTCGTTCTGGCAAATCGGATGCCCACTACGACATCTTTCGTGGCATCGCCGTAAGCGATAGCGAGCCGTTGCCGACGAACACTTTGCGAATTTACGCCGCCAAGCGGTTGGGGATGGGCAGGGATGTAACCGTTTTCGTTGAAGCCATCGCACCAACTAACGAAACAACTAGCGAAACAACCGTTACACTATCAGTCGCCCGACCCGACCGATGGCTAAAGCACATGGGCTTGACGGACAAATCCGGTTGGCTTGATTGGCAGAAATTGGCTCAAGCCATTTACGAGCATTCAAATGCCGTCTTAGAGTTCATCGCTCAAAAGTTCCCACAGATTCGCCAGCGTGTAAATTGGCTGAAAAGCCAAAATCAACCCAATTCGCCACTTGTTTGCATTGGTTGGGGGCAAGGATTTTTGAGCGTGACGATGACTGACCCGCTGCGCCGTCAACATCCACAAGCCTATGAAGCCTTAAGGCAAGCGATGGCGCAAGCCATTCGCCAATATGAGCGAACTAAGCCCAACAACTTCCCGAAAACCGTTTGGGCTGCTTTGGATGGCAACGGGAATCCTGCTGACCTTTTCGGTTGGGTGAAACTTGAGGTGTTGCCAAAATGATGAGGCTCAAACGATTTTTGGCGGAAAGGGAAGCATTCATCGGTATCGTCATATTCGGCGTTTTGGTCATGTTGGCTGACATTTGCTCCGATTTGGATTACCATTCCATCGCTGCTTTACTGAGAGTTTTGGGAGTTATTGCGCTAATTTTGCTTTTCGCCTTAGATTTCTGGCTGCGCTTTCGGCGTCAACCTCTGGCAGTTCCCCTCCTCTTCACCACGGAAACCAACCGAGAAGTAGCCCGAAGGATGTTTGAAAACTTCACAGAAACTCAACGCCTTTCAGTCAAGCCGTTGGAGCAGACCACAGCGCTTCGGCGAGATGATTTGATCATTCGCTTAAACCATAACCCTCGCAACCAAACAGACCCTGCTAATCCAGAGCATTGGAGAAGGGCATGGCAGGAACTTCTGCGAGAGTGGGGAGATGAAGTTGACCGAAGGCTGAAGCGGGAATTGCCTGTTGGTGAGACAATTTGCTATCACATCCATCCACACCTTTGGCTGCCGTTAGCGTTTGCGATGGGAGCATCCGTCGGATTGCGCCGCTCCATAGTCCTTTATCACTTGCAACAGGACAAATTCTTCCGAGTTCTGGATTTGACCAATCCAAGATGCCTTTTTGACGAGCCAGAACAGTCAGTGCCCAAGCCAGAGAAAGTGCCAGAAGATTTTGTAAGTTTGCCAGAGGCAGGGAAACTCATCTTGCACCTTTGCATCAGTGACCGCCACGATGTCCCAGAATTCAAAGCCCACTCTGAACACGGCAATGCTGCCAATGCGGGTTTGGTTTATCGGAAGGACTTAGACCCAAACGAAAATTGGTTGGGCTATGTCCAGTGGCTGTATCGTGAGGCGAGACCGCTTCTTGGGCGCTACGAGCAAGTTGACATTTGCTTGGTTTGCCCATCGGCAATCGCTTTTGCGCTGGGAATGGCTTTTTCTCGGACGCCCAAGGTGACCGTTTGCGATTACCAAAACGGTCGTTATGTGCCCATCTTCTCGCTTGCGGAAATTGAGAAGCATCTTCCTTTTGATTGACGATTGCTTTGACATAGGGATGAAGAGGTGCTAAAATGAAAGTGTCCGCTAACCTCATCAAAGCGCAAAAAGGTAGGGGGATTAGCGGAAGGCAATTTTGCCAAATAAATCGCCAATTTTGCCCAAAAAGGGCTTTAGCACCTTGACAAAGGAATAGGTGAGGGAATCCGAGATTGAGGCAGGTTAGCGGGAAGGGGGTAAAATCGCCCACTAAATCCCCGCTTTTACCACGATTTTAAGGGGCACGGTTTCCAACCCGACCTTGAGGGGACGGCGGAAATGCGTTGAGCGTGCTGAGTTCAGCGTTCGGGGTTGAAAACGGCAAAGAAAGGTGAAAGATGACGACTTGCCGATTGCCGATTTGCCCAATGCCCACCGTTTATCCCGACCCGACCTTGAGTTGTTCTTGTAGGGGCGTGTGAAACACGCCCGCTTTTTCGGGCGCATTTCATGCACCCCTACATTAAACTGCGCAACTCTTATCTCAAAACTCCGCACCCAAATTTGACTTGACATTTAGTTGTTCTTGTAGGGGCGTGTGGAACACGCCCGCTTTTTTCGGGCGCATTTCATGCACCCCTACATTAAACTGCGCAACTCTTATCTCAAAACTCCGCACCCAAATTTGACTTGACATTTAGTTGTTCTTGTAGGGGCGTGTGGAACACGCCCGCTTTTTCGGGCGCATTTCATGCACCCCTACATTAAACTGCGCAACTCTTATCTCAAAACTCCGCACCCAAATTTGACTTGACATTTAGTTGTTCTTGTAGGGGCGTGTGAAACACGCCCGCTTTTTCGGGCGCATTTCATGCGCCCCTACATTAAACTGCGCAACTCCTATCTCAAAACTCCGCACCCAAATTTGACTTGACATTGAGTTGTTCTTGTAGGGGCGTGTGGAACACGCCCGCTTTTTTCGGGCGCATTTCATGCGCCCCTACATTAAACTGCGCAACTCCTATCTCAAAACTCCGCACCCAAATTTGACTTGACATTGAGTTGTTCTTGTAGGGGCGTGTGAAACACGCCCGCTTTTTTCGGGCGCATTTCATGCGCCCTTACATTGAATTGCGCAACTCTTATCTCAAAACTCCGCACTTAGCACTCCGCACCAAATTTGACTTGACATTTAGTTGTTCTTGTAGGGGCGTGTGAAACACGCCCGCTTTTTCGGGCGCATTTCATGCGCCCCTACATTAAACTGCGCAACTCTTATCTCAAAACTCCGCACCCAAATTTGACCTGACATTTAGTTGTTCTTGTAGGGGCGTGTGAAACACGCCCGCTTTTTTCGGGCGCATTTCATGCGCCCCTACATTGAATTGCGCAACTCCTATCTCAAAACTCCGCACCCAAATTTGACTTGACATTGAGTTGTTCTTGTAGGGGCGTGTGGAACACGCCCGCTTTTTCGGGCGCATTTCATGCGCCCCTACATTAAACGCGCAACTCCTATCTCAAAACTCCGCACCCAAATTTGACTTGACATTGAGTTGTTCTTGTAGGGGCGTGTGGAACACGCCCGCTTTTTCGGGCGCATTTCATGCGCCCCTACATTAAACGCGCAACTCCTAAAGTGGAAAGCCAAACTTGGAGGTGAATTTGGGATGTGGCTTTTGTTGGCGAGTGTGACTGCAACTCAACAGCCTCAAGCGGACAGACTCACTTGGTGGCGTGAGGCTAAGTTCGGCATGTTCATCCATTGGGGTCTTTACGCTATTCCTGCAGGCGAGTGGAAAGGCAAACGCATCCCAGGCATCGGCGAATGGATCATGCACAACGCACAAATCCCAATCCAAGAATATGAACCGCTGGTGCAGCAATTTAATCCCGTTGAGTTCAACGCCGATGAGTGGGCTCAATTGGCGAAGGAAGCAGGAATGCGCTACATCACCATCACGACTAAGCACCACGATGGTTTTTGCATCTTTGACAGTGCCTTGACAGATTACGACATTATGAGCACGCCTTTCAAACGGGACATCATCCGCGAGTTAGTGGACGCATGTCGCCGTCATGGCATCCGCATCCAGTTTTATTACTCGCTCCTTGATTGGCATCATCCCCACTATGTCCCGCGCCCGAAATGGGTTCAAGACCCGCCAGGACATCAACGCGATTTCAACCGCTACCTTGAATACATGTTTGGGCAAATCCGAGAGTTGTGCGAGAAGTATCGCCCAGACGGAATTTGGTTTGACGGTGGTTGGGAACATCCACCACAAGAATGGCAAGCCGAAGAGTTGCTCAAAATGATTTGGAGCATCTTGCCCAACGCCGTTGTCAACAACCGAACAGGTTTGCCCGCAGATTACGACACCCCTGAGCAATATGTTCCCGCAGCAGCAACTCGCACCTCTGAAGGCATAAGGCTTTGGGAAACTTGCATGACGATGAATGACACTTGGGGCTACCGAAAAGATGATTTCAACTACAAATCAGTTCGCCAACTCATTCAAACGCTCGTTGACATCGTTAGCAAAGGTGGAAATTTCTTGCTCAATGTCGGTCCGATGGCGAACGGGAAAATCCCAAGCGAGCAAGTTTCGCGACTGAAGCAAATGGGCGCTTGGTTGCGACAGTATGGCGAAGTAATTTACGGCGCAGAACTATCACCTTTCCTTGCCCATTCACATCCGATCGGCGGTTGCACAGTCAAGGGCAACAGGTTGTTCGTGCACTTGTTTGAGTATCCTGCCGACCCAATTGAAATTCGCGGGTTGAAGACAAAGGTGACGAAAGCCTACATCATGAAAGATGGCACTCCCGTTGAGTTCAAGCAACAAAACTTGGCACTCACTCTTGTCCCGCCTCCAATTGTCCCTGATCCATACGACACCATCGTTGTGCTGGAACTTGAAGCCAAGCCCGAAGTTGACAATGCCCTATATCAGGCGAAAGACGGCAGCGTTGACTTGCATGCCCGATTCGCAACAATTCACGGCAAAACTGCACGCTACGAATACGGTGGCGGTAAGGACAACATTGGCTTTTGGACCAACGCAAACGATTGGGTTTCGTGGGAGTTCGTGATTGAGCGTGGCGGGAACTTCCAAGTTGAAATTGTCTATGCCTGCGATAAAGGCACAGGTGGCAGTGAATTTGCAATAGAAGTCGCAGGACAAAAGTTAACGGGCATCGTTGAAGAAACTGGCTCGTGGACAAATTTCGTGACGAAAACTTTGGGTGCAATCACCCTTCAGCCCGCCCGTTACACACTCTCGGTTCATCCGCAAAAAATGAAGGGCTATGCCCTCATGAACTTACAGCGCATTAGGTTGATCCCAAAGCAGTAGGCTACATCATTTTGTTGATGACTTATGTAGGGTGGGGCTTCCATGCCCCGCCGACTTTTCAAATTTCATCGGCAGGGGACAGAGCCCCATGCCCTACAAAGCCCACCAACTTATGTAGGGTGGGGCTTCTATGCCCCGCCGACTTTTCAAATTTCGTCGGCAGGGGACAGAGCCCCATGCCCTACAAAGCCTACCAACAACCTTTTGAGTAAAGAGCGACGAGGGAAATCTATGGCATTTGGAGCACTACACTTATTCATTCCTCAGTTTCAATCCTTCGCAGCAAATTTGCCATCTCCATCGCTGTCATCGCTGCATCAAAGCCGCGATTACCAGCCTTCGCTCCTGCCCGCTCAAGGGCTTGTTCAAGGTTATCGGCGGTGACGACGCCAAAGACTACAGGCACTCCTGTGTCCAACATCACTTGTGCGATTCCTTTCGCAGTTTCGCTTGCGACATATTCAAAGTGAGGCGTGTCGCCGCGAATGATGCAGCCTAAGCAAATCACCGCATCATACTTCCCGCTTTTCGCCAATTTTTGAGCAACGAGAGGAAGTTCAAAAGAGCCCGGCGTCCAAGCGATGGTGATTGCGTTTTCATCCACTTCGTGTCTTCTCAAAGCGTCCAAAGCACCGTCAAGTAATCTTTGCGTCACCAAACTGTTGAAACGGCTTACGACAATTGCAAATTTCAACCCTCGTGCTGTCAACTGTCCTTCTAAGGTCTTAGGCATCGTGATCTCACCCCTATTGTCTCATTGTCGTCGCAGCCTTTCAAACTCTTCGGGCGTTAAGCCAATGTCACGCAAAATCTTTCGCAAGGTTCCAAGCGGGATATCCCTACCATGATGGATAGGCAGAACTGTGCGCCGTCCATCCGGATGCCGATAAGTTGCATGGCTTCCTTTTTGATGTGTTCGCACGAACCCAAGGCGTTCCAAAATGCGAATCAATTCATCGGGGCGAATAGGTCTCAACTTGAACAAGCACTTCCACCTCGCGCCAATCCGCTGAAAGTGGCGGTTCACCGTGCATTAATCGTTCCTCAATGCATAATTGAATGGCTTCCTCAATGTTCTTCAAGGCTTCTTCAAGGGTGTAGCCGTAACTGTGACAACCCTGAATAACAGGGCACTCCACAATGAAAACGCCATCTTCGTCCTGCTCAATTACAACAGGTAACCGAAAAACCTGTGCCATTACTTCTCACCGCCCTCTAAGACCTTGTAGACACATTTCTTGCTCCTGACATGAGTTGGCGAAAAGTGGCTGCTTTCATCGCAACCAAGGCATCATACTTCGTAACCTCTCACCGACCTGTTCAATCAAGTGCTTGCTTTGTCGCTCAAGTTCAGCGTGGAAGACTGGTCTACCCGCTTGATTCTCAAGCACCCACTCACGAGCAAACTGTCCACTTTGGATTTCCTCAAGGATTTCCTTCATCGCTTTTCGGACGGATTCGTTGATGACTCGCTTGCCCCTTGTCACATCGCCGTATTTTGCAGTGTCGCTTATCCATTTCCTCATCCCGCTAATGCCTTGCGAGTAAATCAAATCAACGATGAGTTTCAGTTCGTGCAAGCATTCAAAGTAGGCGACTTCAGGTTGGTATCCTGCTTCAACAAGGGTTTCAAATCCAGCGCGAATGAGTTCAGTGACACCACCGCAAAGGACACATTGTTCGCCGAACAAATCTGTCTCAGTCTCTTCAGCAAAAGTCGTCTCTATTACTCCCGCTCTCGTTGCTCCTAACGCCTTTGCATAGGCGAGTGCCAGTTGCTTTGCATTGCCTGTATAGTCTTGGTGCACTGCGATGAGGGAGGGCACGCCTTTGCCTTCAACATACATTTGCCGAACCAAATTGCCTGGACCTTTAGGCGCAACCATGATGACATCAACGGTCGGTGGAGGAACAATTTGGCGATAGTGAATGTTGAAGCCGTGAGCAAACAGAAGTGCTTGCCCTTCACGCAAGTTGGGGACAACACTCTCACGATACATCGCTGGCATTTCAGTGTCAGGAATCAAGAAAGCGAGCAAATCGGCATGCTTAACTGCATCCTCAATCGTTTTGGGTTCAAGTCCGTCAGCCTTAACTTGCATCCAACTTTTGCTATTTGCTCTCAAACCAACCAAAACCTTAATACCGCTGTCACGAAGGTTTTGAGCATGAGCATGCCCTTGACTTCCGTAGCCTAACACAGCCACTTTCTTGTTTTGTAACGGCTTCAGAGCCGCATCTTCATCGTAGTAAATCGTCGCCACAAAAATCCCCTCCTTTGCAAAATTTGAAATCACTTTGAATGCATTTTGGCACAGCGGAACATAGCAAGTAGCAAATTGGTGGTGACAAAAACTTCACTTTGAGCAGGTTGGGCAAAAGTTGAGGCAACACAAAGCGAACGGAAATGTGGTTCAAAATCTCAAATCCACTTAACCATCGGCATCAAAGTAAGCGTAGCCCACAAAGCCGACCTAGCCATCATAGCCCAGTCACGATATTGCTCCTTTTGCCAATCAGGCATGTTTTCTGCCTTCTCTCGTTTTCGCTTCGTTGCCTCAATCCAAACGACAACAGCAGCCCACCCCAATGCCGTCACTTCAAGCAGAGGGATTGAAGGGAAGTGGTTAGTAGTCATCAGGTGAGCAAACCGTTCTGTGAAAACTCCGAACATTCCATATCCAAAAATGTGCATTGCTAAGCCTTGAAGCCTTTTCGGGAGGAGATATGGAGCCCAAACCACAATGGTTACGAAGGCAACCCATATCACTGCCCCGCTAAACGACGGGTTGTTCATGTATTGAGCAACCAATTCGCCAATTAATCGTTCCATCAAACAACACCTCCCTAACATCAAATTAGTCGTCACTATTTTAGCCCATCAATGACGCTAATGCAAGGTTTTCAAACTTTGCCCCTGTAAATGGCTTCAATTTCTCCGTTGACTTTGGTCATGCGTTGTGTCAGCAACTCCCAAGGTTCGTCGTTTTCTTTGACGAGCCCATAGTTGCCGTTTTCGCCATCAAATCTTCCTTGTGCAGGTTGATCGCTCCATTGAAACCAATTAGGACTTACGCAATTGATGTCATTTTGTGTAGGGGCGGACGATAGTCTGCCCGAAAACATCCTTTGTAAGGGGTTAAAACTGCCCCTTCGGGTGGCTTAGCAGCCGCCCCTACATCCAACTGCGTAACTCCTATTAAGTTTGAAGCGCGCTGCTGAAAACCGAACCGCTGGTTGAGGTTTTTACAAAGCAGGTCTTTGCTCTAAACTTTACGGAACGGAGCACCTAAATTTGGGAGCGCTTGCATAAGGAGGGCAAAAATCATGCAAGTTGAAAATTTCCAAATAGCCACAGATTTGCGCTTCAAGTTTGAAAGGCTGCTTGACCGTTTGAAGTCGCTGGAGAGTGTTATCGTTGCTTTTTCTGGCGGTGTTGACTCAACCTTTCTGGCGAAAGCAGCATATATAGCACTTGGTGAAAAAGCCATTGCTGTCACCGCACGCTCCCCTTCTTACCCCAAGGCTGAATTAGAAGAGGCAATAAGGCTCGCAAAACTCATTGGCATTCGTCATCTGCTCATTGATACTGACGAAGTTAACGACCCCAATTACGCTGCAAACCCTACTAACCGATGCTACTTTTGCAAGACGAATTTGTTCAGCAAGTTGAAGCCCCTTGCTGATAAGTTTGGCATCCGACATTTAGTCTATGGTGCGATTGCTGATGACTTGAGTGACTTTCGCCCTGGGATGAAGGCTGCTGAGGAACAAGGTGCACTTGCACCTCTTGCTGAACTTGGTTTCACCAAAACCGAAATTCGCCAACTTTCCCGTTGGCTCGGATTGCCCACTTGGGACAAACCTTCGTTTGCTTGCCTCTCATCGCGTTTCCCTTACGGTTCGCAAATTACGCCTGAAAAGTTGCTCCAAGTTGAGGAGGCAGAAGATTTTCTGCGCCAAAACGGTTTCAAAGCCTTTCGTGTCCGTCACCACGAGACTATTGCCCGAATTGAAGTCCCGCCCGAAGATTTTCATCGCTTCCTTGATTTAGAGTTTCGCAACTCACTTATCAAGCGCTTCCGAGAAATCGGATTTTTGTTCGTCACTCTTGACTTGATGGGTTTGAGGAGCGGGAGCATGAACGAAATGCTTGCTTTGCCAGTTAAAGGTAACGGCAATTAGCCAGTGAAGAGGGAACAGCCAATTACCAACCGTATCGTTCAGGTCCCCATTCTCGGCGCTCCATCTCTTGCTTGACGAGAACAAGGGTTCGGTGAGGCAAGTCCTCGTAAAGCACAACACCCGGACCAACGCAGCAGTAAGAGCCAATTTTCACGCCCGGCATCAAAATTGCGTTAACACCTGTCCGAGAGAAATCGCCGATGTAAGAGGCGTTCGCACCGATGTGAGGGACTTCACGCTTGCCGCGAACTTTATGAAAAGTTTCGCCATCGTCAAACCTGAGTGTTCCGCAAACAGTGGCAGCACCAATGTCAACTGCTTCACCTAAGACCCCAAAAACTTCGCAGTAGTGGTAAAGGTAAACGGTGTTGAAGGCGACACCTTCAAATTCGGCTCCGTGCCCGACGATGCACTTGTGACCGAGAACGCTGTCGCCAAGCAGGCAGTAATCTCGGATTTTGCAGTTTCGCCCAGTCACGATGTTCCCTCGCAAAATTGCTCCGTTGACAATTTGAGTGCCAGCATCGGCGAAAAGGAAGCCACTGATGACAACTCGCTTTCCGATGGTGCAGTTTTCGCCCAAGACGATGTGACCGCTGATTTCGGCGCTGTCGTCAATTTTCGCTGTCGGTGCAATTTGGTCTTCAGAAAACTTTTGCCTCAGCTCGTTAGCAACAAGCAAATTTGCTTCCAAAATGTGCCAAGGCTTGTCAACATCAACAACGAAACCTTCCGCTTCAACGGCTGAAATTTCTTTGCCTGCTTCAACCATCATTTGCAGCGACTGAGCCAATTCCGATTCCATTGGAGGCATCCCTCCAACGGGAACGCTTCTCATCACGCCAGGGTTCATCTCAATGAAAGGCAAAGCATCTTTGCGAAAGGCAAACAGACCTGCTAACCTGTGCGATGCGCCTCTCGGATGACCTTGAACTTGAACCACTTTTGCACTTTCAACATTGGCGCAAATCCAGTCACGGCTATCATGAGGCAGTTCCAATCGCTGAACCAGAACAGTTGCAAAAGCGCCACCTTCTCGGTGGGCTTGAACCAAAGCGTTGACATCACTTTGCGTCAAAACGACATCGCCGTAAGCAATCACAAATTCATCAGCATCGGGGATTTCCCTTGTGGCAAGCAAAATGGCTGCAGCCGTCCCTTCCCTTTGGTGCTGATGGGCGAAAACCACTCCATTCAAATCTCCAACCGCTTCACGAACTTGACCTGAGTTGTGACCAACTACGACGACGAATTGAGTTATGCCTGCTTGCCGCAGTTGATTGATGAGCCTTCGGACAATTGGCTCATTAGCGACGGGGATGGCGCATTTTTGTCGGGTCAATTCAAACGGGAACATCTTTCTCCCTTCGCCAGCAGCCAACACAATCGCCACCATTTCTCTTAACCCCTCACTTTCATGTTTCCTCGCCTATTCAAAATTTTGCCACTTGTGCAATTATGGCACAACGCTCTTTAATACAAAGTAGGACTTACGCAGTTGATGTCATTTTGTGTAGGGGCGGACGATAGTCTGCCCGAAAACATACTTTGTAAGGGGTTAAAACTGCCCCTTGCGGGCGGCTTAGCAGCCGCCCCTACATCCAACTGCGTAACTCCTAACTGTTTCAAAAAATTTTCGTAAAATGATGTAGGGCGGGACTTCCATGCCCCGCCGACAAGATAATTTGTCGGCACGGGACAGAGCCCGTGCCCTACATGGCGACAATTTTTTAAATTGGTATTAGAAAGGCAACGAAAGGCAAAAATAACCCTAAGGCTAAAAGAAAAATTCAAAGGAAATACGGCTTCTTGCGAAAGGAAAGGACGAAGCAGATTTGGTATTTGACTGCTCTGGTGCTCATCCAAATGGCAGGACAGATGCAAGCAACATTGGTTCTGGAAAAACTTAACGGCATGAAGTTAGGTATTTCCTTAAGGCAGGCATCTAAGAGGATGAGACAGAGGCTGCTCAACTACTGGAGCATTATGGCATTTCAAAGGATACTTATGGCAAAGGCTTATGAGTATGGTGTGCCTGTTGTATTGGTAAATCCAGAGGGGACATCTAAGACCTGTCCGATATGCGGGGGATGGCTAAGGGGGTAGGATAAGGGATGTCCCTGTTGTGGGCTATCAAGGCATTATGTAGCAGCCATAAACATAGCCCACAGGGGGATTAAGAAAATCCTCGGTGTTGTATTGCCGGGGCAGGGGGCAGTGGGTGCTCCTTATTGCCCGTCCTCTGACAGCACGGGAAGTGGTATGCGGTGCGCTGTCACGACGGGAAGGGACGCAGGAATTCCAACTGCGTAACTCCTATCAACAAAGCAATGCCTGCCACTGCAAATGTCATCCTTACAGAACCCCCAAAATCAAATCGGGAAAATCCGAAGCGATTGCATCAACACCCATCGCTATCATGCGCTTTGCAGTTTCCATGTCATTAACCGTCCATGTCCCTACAAAAATGCACCGCTGATGGCAGTAGCGTATGCGTTCCGGCGTCAAACCCGCATAGTTGACGGTGACGGAATTTGCGCCACACGCAAGTGCTTCCTTAATGAATGCGGCGAAAGTTTCGTCATTTGTTCCAACCTTCGCACTGCCGATGAGCGAACTTGAAACTTCCGGTGCCAATTTTTTCGCTGCAGCAATAGCCTGTGAATGAAAACTGCCAATTTTCACCCAAGAAAAAGCGCCAAGTTGCCGGAGCGTTTCAATGACTTGCCCTGCAGTGTCGGGTTCCTTGATTTCCAGAAACACGACCTTTTGTCCACCGATAAGTTCCAGCGCTTCTTCCAACATCGGAATTCGTTCACCTGCAAATTCGCTGCCTTTCCACAAACCTGCATCCAACTTTCGGATTTCGTCCCAAGTCAAATCGCGAACTCGTCCTTTCCCGTTCGTCGTGCGGTCAATAGTTTCATCGTGGATGACGACCAAAACGCCGTCTTTGGTTCGCCTGACATCAAGTTCAATAGCGTCAACGGGTAACTTCAAAGCCTCACGAAACGACCTGAGCGTGTTTTCGGGGTAACGACCTGAAAAGCCCCTGTGTGCGATCACCATCGGTCTCGTTCGCATTTGAAAAGTCATCTCCTCGCCTGTGTATTTTCAACGACCGTCACCTACAAAGCAACCCTTCGGAGTCGGCTGGGCAGGAAACCAAACTTCCGAAGAACCGTGTAATTTGCACTACGGTTTTTGCTGGTTTCAGCGGAGCAAAGTCAGCAGTGCACAAATGGTTGATTCGGCTCCGCAGTGTTCGTTTGCTCCGTGTGGCTCCAACCCGTCGTGGCACGCTCCCGTTTCAGGGTCGTAAAGTTGAGCATTGACAATGTTGCGCCCAAAGAACCAATCCGAACTCGCTTGAGCCATCTCGCGAAACTCCTCGTCGTTTGTAATTTGCCATGCTGTCAAGTTCGCCCAACAAAGCCACATAGCATCAATAGGCTGCTGGGCGAATGTCGCTTTCATTCCGCCTTTGCGATACCAACCTCGGTTTCCGACTAAACTCACGCAATTTCTTTCGTCATCCCAGCAAACTTCGTTCAGGAACCGAAGTGCCTCCAAACCGATGACCAAGTAGCGTCGTTCGTTCTTCAGCAAAAATGCCCTCAGCAAACCGTCGCATAGGACGCCGTTTGCGTAAGTCATCACTTCTTCAAACCAACGCCAATTTCGGTCTGAGTGCTCAATGTAAAGGTTGCACAAGTCGTCTGCCAACTGATGAGCCAAACCGACCAATGATGGGCAATTTCCACCTAACGCCTTCGCTGCTTCATGAATGCCAACGAGTGAGTAGGCTTTCGGGCGAATGTGGTGCAATTTCGTTGCATTGGGCAAACTTCGTTCCCACATTGCCAAAGCGGCTTTTTTCATCGGTTCGGGCAATTCGCTGTTGAGCACAGTTCCCAATGCCCACAGGCTTCGCCCAAAGCAATCCTCGCTGCCAATCTCGTCAAGGAGGTCGCGGTTATAGCCAACCAAATTGTGAAACCAGCCGTCGTCCCGTTGAACATAGCGCAAAAAAGCGAGGTAGCGCTGTGCCAATTCCAATGAATCTTCATCGCCGGTCAGCGTGTAATGTATTGCAGCGACAATTAAAGCCCTTGCGTTGTCGTCGGTTGTGTAACCCGATTTTGGGTCGGGCACGCCGAAGAAAGTGAATTGCAAAACGCCTGTGTCGTCGCTGATTGCTCGCAAATGGCTCAAGTTGACAGTTGCTATGTCAACGAGCGTCACGGCTCCATCACCTCACACCCAGAAAACCTTTTGCGGTTCATCACGATGGGAAACGGCAATGCGCAAGCCTTGTTCTGTCTTGACAGTTTTGAGCACAATCGGAACCGTTTCCAACTCAATTGCCTGCGGCGATATTGCTTCCAAAACCATCTGTCCGCCTTTGTTGCGGAAGAGTTCAACCTTTCGGGTATCACGGTGGATTACCAAAACTTCCTTGACACCTTGCTTGGCATACCATTGCAGTTTCTCGTAAGTTTCGTCGTCAGGCGAATGAATTTCAACCACAAGGTCTGGACCACCAGCAATGTAGTTGCGCTCAATCTTCGCTTGGCTTTCGGGCAACACGACACATAGGTCAGGCACGCGATAGTCATCCATGCCTTTCACTGGGTCAGCGACATTGACTTGGTGGAAAACTTCGCCAATACCAGATTGATGAATGAGCACATAAAAGGCAAACAACAAATCTCGCTCTTCTCGTTGATGCTCAATGGAAGGTATTGGGCTCATATGCACCACTCCGTCCCAAACTTCATCCCAGCGAGCAGCGCCGGTTCGTTGCCGTTCTGCCAGCAACTCCTGCACCAACTTTTCGTCAGTGATGATTGCGGGCATTTTGTTTTCACCTCGTCACAAATTTTGCTGCTGCGGTCCAAAAGTGAGCGGATGATTTAGCGAAAAAGCAAAGAAGGTATCGGGACAAACCCGATGCCTTGCTTTATCTGGCTCAATTGGTTGAGACGAGATCCATAGCACCTGTGGTCGGGCGAATTTGCGGTCGCAAAGTTGAAGGGATGAAAATCCTGACAGGTCGGAATTCTTCAGCGACAGCGACGAACAATTTAGCGTATTGCTTGCCAACTGCTTGCCAAGTCATTTGCCGTCCGTAGGCGTAAGCGTTCCACTCCATCTCCATCCGCAAGTCCGGATTATCCAGCAGCAACAGCAACGCATCAGCAATTGACTGTGGGTCGCGGAAGTTGACCAAAATCCCTCGCCCTTCTGCACAGAGCGCTTTTGCATACAAGTATGGTGTTGACACGATGACCTTGCCGCACGCCATTGCATACGCTAAGGTTCCACTGACGATTTGGTTGGGGTTCAAGTAAGGCGTCAGGTAAATGTCGGTCGCTTGCAGGTAACGGATGAGTTCCGCTTTTGTCAAGTAGCGGTTGACAAATTGGACATGCTTCTCCAAGCCCAGATCCCGCACGAGTGCTTGCAATTCTTCGCGGTAACTCTCACCCTCGTGTCTTCGGACATTCGGGTGCGTCTCGCCCAAAATCAGGTAGAGCACTTCAGGGTGCCTTTCAACGACTGGAGGCAACGCTTGAATGGCATACTCCAATCCCTTGCCTCGGCTGATAAGCCCAAATGTGCTGATCACGAACCGTCCCGACAAGCCAAGTTCTCGCTTTGCCTCTTCGCTTTTTCCGAAAGGCACATCGGGAGCGCCGTGATGGATGAGCACAACTTTACGAGTGTCAAGATTGTAATCGCGCTCTAATAAACCAAGCGCAAGCGGGTTCATCACGATGACCCGTGCAGAGCGGGCGACCAAGTGACGAGTGATTTTGCGGAAGTTGGGTTTAGGGTTCGGCATGATGGTGTGCAGAGTTGTGACCAAAGGTTTACGCAACAAATCTGCAGTGGCGCAAATGAACTCGCCATCGCGACCACCGAAAATGCCAAACTCATGTTGCAAGTTCACAACAGCAACAGGCATTTCGTTGAAGAAGGTAGCCATCCGAATATGGTCGCCGAAACTCGTTTCGCGGGCGAAAAAGCGAACAGGGTAGCAGTATCTGCTCAAATCCTCATCAGGCTTCACCATTGCGGCAACATAAGGCTCGCCGACGAACGGGTAAGCGTGAACGGATTTAACGACATCAGCAGTGAAGGTGGCAATACCGCACTCGCGTGGGACATATGTGCCGATATAGCCGACATTGGGTGCAAACCGAGTCGCCGTTACCTCTCGCTTGACGGTCCCGACGACCATCGCGATCACCTCCGTCCGACAGGTTTTTGCAACAACCCCCGCCGCACTTCGGCGACCGCCTGAAACCCGACCTGCCCTCACACAGCAACGCTCGCAGTTATCTTCTCACCGCAGCCGTAAGCGCGGTCAGGTTCAACGCATGTTCCATCTTCAACTTCGCATCGTGAACCCAAGACGCACCGCTCAACAATTGCGCCGTTGCCAACGATACACTCGTCCCACAAAACTGCCTCACGGACGACAGCGTGCTCCTTGACAACCACTCGGTCACCCAGAATTGCAAAAGGACCGACTGTCGCTCCGTCCTCAATCACACAACCGTCACCCAGCAAAACAGGTGGCTCAACTTTCGCTGTCGGAGCAATTTGGGCGTTGCCTTTGACCCAAATGCCTTCCCGAATTTCATCGCCCACAATGGGCAAAGGCGCTTTCCTATTCAAGACATCAAAGTTAGCTTGCATGTAATGCTCAACCTTGCCAATGTCAAGCCAGTAATCGTTCGGGAAAGCGACAGCGTAAAACGGAACGCCGAGTTCCAGTAATTTTGGGTAAAGCCCGCGCTCAACCGAGTAGGGTTGACCTGAAGGGATATGTTTGAGCACTTCGCGCTCGTAAAGGTAGATGCCTGCGTTAATCAAATTGCTCGGAGCAGTTTCCTTCGGTGGTTTTTCAATGAACGCTTGAACGCGCCCGTCGTTGTCAGTGACGACGACGCCGTAACGGCTCGGGTCATCAACGGGCGTTAAAGCGATTGTCACCAAAGCGTCTTTTTGCTCATGAACGCGCAAAATTTCTTGCAGCGGAATAGTTGTCAATATGTCGCCATTGAAGACGAAGAAGCGTTCGCCAAGCAAAGGTTCGGCGTTTTTAATTGCACCGCCTGTATCCAACGGTTGTTCTTCCACGACGAAGTCATATTTGGCTTTACCGTTGCGGTTTGCAAGAAGGTTGGCAATGGGGTCAGGTAAGTAACCCATCGCAAAGACAATGTGTGTGATGCCGTTGGCTTCAAGGTAATCAACGAACCGCTCAATGAACGGGACATTTGCGATTGGCACTACCGCTTTGGGCACATGGTAAGTGAGCGGTCGCAAACGAGTTCCGAATCCACCGACGAGAACCAACGCCTGCATCTCCGCCATCACCTCCTCTGCAACAGGTTTCGGCAGATGGGCAAATGGACAATTGGGCAGATAGTCAAAGGGATTTTATGGAATGCGACCGTATTTGTCCTCGTAGCGAACGATGTCGTCTTCGTCAAAGTAGCCAAACGAGATTTCCAACACACGGTAAGATTTGTCTTCGCCGATAAGCCGATGTTTTGCCCCGACAGGGATAAACACGGGTTCTAACGGTTTTGGTCGGATGATTTGGTCATCAATTTGGATGCAAGCGCCTTCGTCTAAAGGAACCCAAAGTTCGCTGCGGTGATTGTGGGCTTGAAGGCTTAATTGTTCGCCCGCTTTGACTTCAAGGATCTTCACCGTCACTTGCTCGTTGAGCACATATTGAATGAACCGCCCCCAAGGCTTTTCAACGATAAGCGGTTCAGGCGGTTCCTTTCGCGGCTCAGGAAAAGTTGTAAGCGTTTCTTGCTTCACTTCCGTCACTTCGGTTCACCTCCGTTTCACAACCCTAAGGCTAATCGCAAACGACTGTCAACTTCTTTCATGTCCCTGTCACTCAAACGCCCTGTGCGAAATTGAACCAGCGACGCACTTAAAGTAGCCAACTTCGCCCTAACGATAGAAGGTCTCAACAAGCCCGCTGCTTGCCAGTCTTGAAGTGGGTAATCGGTAGGCAAATTTCTTTGCTTGCCGGTAATTTGCGCAACGATTATGTCTCCTGTCTGCTGCTCATGTTCTGCGGTGCTTACCACGACCGCTGGACGCACTCGTCGTGCCGACAGATCTGTAAACGGGAAGGGGACAAGCACTACATCACCTCGCTGAAACGCCATAGTGCTCCCTCCAGTTGTCGTAGATGCTATCCTCTTCACTTTCCCAGTCCTCCGCAAACGATTGATGGGACATCATTGTCCACTCGGCATCTTCAGAGACCATGATGTCAACGATTGTGCCGTCAGGCAACGCGAATTCACCTATAGGCACGATGATCCCATTGCGGACAACGCCTTTGTAGCGTGTATCCGCCATCTTCAGTTCACCTCCATCCGTTTTTTTCGGCAAATCGGCAGGTCGGGAATTCGGCAGTTCGGCGAGTTGTCAGGTCGGTAAGTCGTCAAGTCGGGATGTCAAGGATTTTTCAATGTTGCGTTCTGTAAAGAACGAATTAAACGATGCAACATTTTGCTCACTCGCTCACACTCAGACAAAATGGGAAATACCTTTCCTTCTTTCGCAATACCGACGCGCACAGAAAGCAGCAGATAGGTCTCCAGTTCTTTCAGTGAACCTTGAGCAATTCGGAGAAATTGAATGTATTCTCGTCGGCTTTCACGACCGTAACCCTCAGCGATGTTAGCGGCTACCGACGCTCCAGCACGACGAATTTGCGCCGTTAGCCCAAAAAGTTCCTCCTTTGGGAAGGATGTGGTCAAGCGATAGTATTGCTCCGCCACATTCATTGCTACTTGCCACACTTCCAAGTCTTGGTAGGACTTTACCGTTTGAGCCCCCATTTCTTTCACCTTCCATCTCAATCCGTCAATTTGCCCACTCGCTCATCTTCTAAGATTTCCCGACTTGCCGACCTGCCCATCTGCCGACTTGCCGAACCCTATATTGCTTTCAGCCACTCCTCCAATTGCACCTCAGGATACGGCTTGAGTGCATCGGTGACGAGTTGATGTAGGCGTTTCAGCGCTTCGGGTGTTTTGCCTTCGGCTCGCAAAATCAACGCAGGTTCAGTGTTGGAAGCGCGAACGAGTGCCCAGCCTTCATCGGTGATAACGCGGGCACCGTCAACATCAATGACCTCAAATCCGCTCCGCTTGAAATGCTCAACAACTTTTGCGACGACATCAAACTTGACAGTATCGTCACAGTGAACGCGAACTTCAGGAGTCGCAAAATACCTCGGGACATCGGCGAGCAATTCGGAAAGAGATTTTTCAGTTTGCGACAAAATGCGGAGCAATCGGCAAGCAGCGTAAAGGGCATCATCGTAGCCGAAATATTCGTCAGCGAAGAACAAGTGACCGCTCATTTCGCCAGCAAGTAGCGCTTTTTCCTCGTGCATTTTCGCTTTAATGAACGAGTGTCCCGTTCGCCACAGAATCGGGATGCCACCGTGCTTTGCGACATCCTCAATAACCGCTTGAGAGCATTTGACTTCAACGATGATTTTCGCGCCCGGGTTCTTTTGCAAAACTTCGCGGCTGAACAAAATCATCAGTTGGTCGCCCCAAAGAATGTTGCCTTGTTCATCCACGACACCCAGCCTGTCACCGTCACCGTCAAAGCCTAAGCCTACATCGGCACCGACCTTGCGAACTTTCGCAATCAAATCCTGCAAGTTTTCGGGCTTAACAGGGTCGGGCAAGTGATGCGGGAAAGTTGGGTCAGATTCGCAGTAGAGTTCAACGACCTCACAACCAAGTTCGCGTAAAAGTTTTGGTGCAAAATGACTTGCTGTCCCATTACCGCAATCAACGACGACTTTCAACTTGCGCTCGCCCAATTTGATGTGTTCGGTAATCCAAGCGAGATAATCGGCAAAAGCATCACGCTTCGTCACTGAACCCTTGCCTTTTTCAAAATCGCCCGCTTCAATCATCTCCCGCAACTGCTGGATTTGTTCGCCAAAAAGCGTTCCATGTCCCCAAACCAATTTGAAGCCGTTGTATTGTGGCGGGTTGTGGCTTGCGGTCACCATTACACCACCATCAATTTGCCAAAAGCGACAGGCGAAGTAAAGCAAAGGGGTGACAACTTCGCCAATGTCTACGACATCGCAACCCGTTGATGTCAAACCATCAATCAAGGCTGTGTGCAATTCAGGCGAACTTTTTCGGTTATCGTGTCCAACGACAACTTGATTGATTCCGTTACGGCGGCAAAGTGTTCCGTATGCGAGACCTATCAAACGGGCGACTTCAGGGTTTATTTCATTCCCGACGATTCCTCGGATGTCATACTGGCGGAAGATCAGTGGGCTCACCACTGACATTTCCCAACCCTCCTTGACAGAGTTTTTTCGGTGGAACGGCGACAAAGAAAACCATTACGCCGGCACGAATTTCGTTGATAAGAACGAGAAGACGACAAGATGGTCGCGCAGTGGGCGATATTAATTTTAGCCAGGTAGCAATGAGCCGTCAAGACCTTGAAACCTTTTCGGCAAAGCAGTTGTATTGCTTTCTGGAGGGCAAAGAGTATGGACGAAGTTACGCTCGTTCAAAAATGCTTGGAAGGTGAAGGTTGGGCGTTTGATGAACTGGTGCGCCGTTACCGTGACCGAGTTTACGGGATGGCATTGCATTTGCTCGGTGACCGAGACTTAGCGGAAGACTTGGCTCAAGAAGCGTTTTTGAGGGCTTTTCAAAGGTTGGCTATGTTTGACCCGAACAAAGGTTCGTTCTCAACTTGGCTCATGACATTGACAACTCGTTTGT
>Ga0209289_100501_pt1 | contig 20183 bp, 19 predicted proteins | sample GXS110809BmetaG_FD_184121 | JGI IMG/M metagenome (GOLD analysis project Ga0209289, IMG submission 184121) | Hot spring microbial communities from Gongxiaoshe hot spring, China to study Microbial Dark Matter (Phase II) - GXS 110809B (SPAdes)... ...
TCACATCGCTTGGGAGTTGCGCCCGCCGTCACTGGACGAACTGGGCTTGACGGCGGCGTTAGAGCGGATGGTCAGCGATTGGTCGGAACGCTTCGGCATCCCTTGCCAAATGGAAGTGGACGGCTTTAACGACGGAGAGTTGCCTTCCGATGTCGCCATCGGCATCTACCGCATCGTGCAGGAAGCCCTCACCAACATCGCCAAACATGCCAAAGCGACGAGGGCGAAGGTGGCGGTGCGAAGGCAAAACGGTCGGCTTCAAGTCATCGTGGAAGACAACGGGATCGGCTTTGATGTGGCTTCCGTGTTGCGCCATCCCGACGAGACGAAACGGTTAGGTTTGGTCGGGATGATGGAACGGGCAGCGATGCTTTCAGGAAGGTTGACCGTTGAGGCGAAGCCGAAGCGGGGGACGAAAGTCTTGTTGGAAGTTCCCCTTGGGCGAACTCCTTCAGGAGGTGATGGGCAATGAGACGACCTAAAGGCGCAAACGCTCAACCGCCTGAGCGCATCCGCGTGCTGATCGCCGATGACCACGCCATCTTGCGGGGCGGTTTGAAGGCACTGCTTCAAAGTGCGCCCGACATGGAAGTCGTCGGCGAAGCGGCGACAGGCGAAGAAGCCCTGCGGCTCGTCCACGAACTTCGCCCCCATGTCGTCTTGATGGACATCTCCATGCCCGATATGACGGGATTGGAAGCGACGGAAGTCATTAAGCGGATGTATCCCGAAATCAAGGTCATTGCCCTGACCGTCCACGAGCACGAGACTTACTTGCGGCGGATGTTGCAAGTCGGGGCGGACGGTTATGTCGTCAAGCGAGCCGCCGCCGATGAGTTAGTGCGCGCCATCCGCACCGTCCTGCGCGGGGGCGTCTACTTGCATCCTGAGGTCGCTAAAAATGTCGTCGGGCGAAGTGACCCGAAGATGCCCAAGTTGAGTGAGCGGGAATGGCAGGTGCTGCGGCTGATTGCGTTGGGCTACACCAACCAGCAAATTGCCGAGCGCCTCGCACTGAGCGTCAAGACGGTGGAGACTTATCGCAGCCGCATCGCCGACAAATTGGGCATCAAGACACGGGCGGAAATGGTCAAGTTCGCCTTGCAACATCAGTTGCTGGAGGAAGAACCCGACCCGTAATGGGCTTATTGCGGCTGATAGCCGCTCCAAAGAGAGTTGGATAGAGCGTCATCTCTTCGCCGATGCAAAGAGGCTTTTCAGCAAAGTAGCGAAGACGAAGTGGGCGCCATGTTGCTCATCCTTGTTGGAGTGGCTACCAGCCACGACAGGACTGGAGTGGCTACCAATCACGACGCAACCTATCCCATGACCTTCCGCATATCCTCTCACCATGCGTTTCCAAACGCCCTCATCCGTGCCCAACTTTTGTCGGCAGCGTTAGCCACGACTCCATCAAAGCGGGGGCGTTGTGGCGTTATGCGATGGATTTGTTCCCTTTGGGGCGCTCGGCTCTTTTTGATGCTGAGCAGTTTGGCGGGCATCATTGAGGGGGTGACGCAAAAAGCACCAGCGCCTGCGGTCGCCTTTGAATGTCAAGGGGCATGGCAAGCGCCCAAAGGGGCGTGGCAATTCGTTGGGGGCGGGCAGAGGTTGACTTTTGTGTTGAACCCACTGCGAGGTCAATGGCAATGGCAAGGGCACTCTATCGGTTGGAGCGAATTGCTACCGCCGTTGGGAAATGCGCCCTTGACTCTCGTGGTGCGGCGGGACGGTTTTCGCTGGTCGGCATACTTTCGCCGCCGTCTCATCGCTTTCGCCTTCGCCGACCTACCACCGACAGAGCGGGTCGTCGCTGAAGGGATAGCGGCTCAGCCCATTTTCGCTCCCTTGACCTTCCCTCCCGAAGGGGCATGGCAATTGCCGAAGGATTGGCGCTCCGTGATGACACCCGAGGGCGAGACCGCCTTCGTGCCGACGAACCTTCAGCGACAGCAATTTGTCCCATTCTCGGCTTCCCTTGACCTTCTCACGGACTTCACCGCAACCGCCGAAGTGCGTTTGAACGGAGGGCGGGCAATCGGGCTCGCCGTCAACTTTGGCGAAGAGGGCGGTTATGTGTGGCGATGGCGAAGAGATGGGGGCGAGGTGCGATTGCAGTTGGTTTGCGTGGAGCGAGAGAGCGATGGGAGATGGCGCGAGCAAGTCCTTTGGGACGAACCCGCCGATTTTTCGCCCTTCCACTGGCAACGGCTGCAGGTTTGGTGTTCGGGTGACCAAATTTGGGCGGGATTGGACGGAGAGGTGCTCGCTTTTTGTCAAGACCAAAGGTTTGGCATCGGACAGGTGGGGCTATGGTTGGAGCGAGGCGATGAACCTGCGCCGATGGTGCGGTCGGTGACGGGACAGCGTTGGTGGTGCGCGACGCTAACAGCCTCAGAGGAAGTCCCTTGCCCTTTCCCTGCCCAAGAAGGACAATGGCGATGGATGGGGGAAACATGGTCGCTTCAAAGTTTCTCCGAACGCCCTTGCTTGGCGTTGTTGGGCGAAGCGCCTTTGCCCAGTTGGTGGGTTGCCGACCTTTTCTGGCAAGGGCAGGCAGTGGGCTTGATTTGGGCACAAGGACAGGAAGCGCAGGACGAAGGAAGGGAGTTGGGGCTTTTGTGCCTGCGCCCTGAGGGAGCAAGAGAGCAAGGGAAACAGGTCGGCAAGTCGGCAGCGGGAGCAGTAGAGATGGTGCTGGGATGGTTAGGACGCAAAAGGGGCTTGAAAGTATTGGCACGAGAGCGCCTTTGGCTTCAACGCGATGCCCTCTACCGCTTGGCAGTTCAACGGACGCCGACGGAAGTCATCGGCTACCTCAACGGCATCCCCCTCGTCAAAGCCCAAGAGGTGCCAAAGGGCAAAGTAGGGCTATGGGCAGAGCGGTCGGCGAAAGTGCAACGGTTTTGGCTGGTCACAGGCGAGGCAGCCCTGATTTCCTTGACACCCGAAAAGGGCGGAGCCGTCCAACCTTTTGTGGCGGACGGTTGGATTCCCTACGAAGCGGTCTCTTTGACTTTGCCTGCGGGGTTGCCGATCGGTGTCCCCCAGAGTGTTCGTCTCAGCAGCCTTCCTGTGTCCCTTCAAGCGGAACGGACAGGGTATCGCCTTTCCCTTCGGCTCTTGTTGGAAGGCAAACCCATTGGTGAGACGACGCTCCCGACGCCTCGTTTATTGCCGTTGACTTTGCGATTGGAGCGGCGGGAGCGATGGTTGTTGGTTTGGCTGGGGCAACAGGTGGTCTTGACGGCGACATTTTAAGGGGCGATTAGCCAAGTCAGCGTCTTGGATGGAGGGACTTTTGATGCCAGCTGTCGGGAGGTGAGTTGGAGCCTTCCTTGAGCCTGCAAGGGAGCAATGTGCCACCCCGCAACGGCGTTGGGTTGCGGGTGCAACAAGTGAAAGCGATCCCGTTGCGGGGGCAAGGTGCGCTCGTTTCTTTCGCTTTAACTGCCAATGCCCAAACAGAAGTCGCTATCTTCTCCCTGACAGGTCGCCTCATTCGCCTCCTTGACAGGCAAACTTATCGGCAGGCAGGAAGTCATCAACTCCGCTGGGATGGCACCGATGCTCAAGGGCATCCCGTTCCCAAAGGGGCTTATTTGGTGCGGGTGCGCGCCCACGATGAGCAAGGGCAAATCGCCCAAAGCGGCACCATCCTTTGGCTGCGTTGAGGCTTTTTGAAGGAGGGCAGAAAGAATGCGCCTACCGTTCCTCTTTTCTGTCACGGCACTCTTATGGTTGGCAGGTTGCGGCGGAGGTGGCGGTGGCGGTTTTGTCCCGCCCCCACCAGGTGGCGGTCAGGCAGGGGCGGTGGACAACCAACCTCCGACCGTCAACGGACGGCTCATCAGCGGGACGCAAAGCGGGCAGTTTTTAGAGTTGCCTTTTTCAGGCGGAACGGTGCAATTGGAAGCGGTCGTGACCGACCCTTCGGGCGTTGCTCTGGTGGAGTTCAACACCAACCCTTCCCTTTCTGGCTTGCCCCGTCCATTGACCCCCGACAGTCAAGGGCGCGTGACGACCAGTATCGCTTTACCCCCCAACCTTTCTGCCGCTGACCAAACTTATCAGTTCAGCCTGCGGGTGCGAGACAATCGGGGGAACGAAGGGGTAGTTTCCGTCGGAACCGTCGTCGTTCGCTCTCCCTTTGTAGGCATCCCGCCTGTTCCTCAGCCACCGTTCTGAACCCTTTCCATCACGACTGCCGTCCCGAAGGGCAACCGCTCTTCCCAATCGGGAGCGGGTTGGCTGAGCACCCACAAGACGGGGTAAGGAGGGGTTGCCGTCGGGTATTCGCCCATCCCGTCCGTCAGGTAAATGACCGCCTCAGGCACAGGCGGTTGGCGAAACCGTTCAAAGGCAGGACGAAAGTCTGTCCCACCTCGCCCGACCAATTTCTGCGCCTCTGGCAACGCCGCAAAGGGAGGAAACACTTCGTCGCTCGTCACTTCCACATCGCAAGTGACCAACCGCAAAGTCAAGCGCGGGTAGGCTTGACGAAGGGCTAAAACCTCCCGCCAAAACTGCGCCAACTGTTCCGAGGAAATGGAGCCCGAAGTGTCAATGGCGATGCCCAAAACGCCTGTCCGCTCCCGCTGCGGTTTGGGCAACAAAGCGACTTGTTGATAGCGCCGCGATGGCGGATAGTTCCAGTGGCTGATGACTTGCCGTTGAACGAACTGATGCAACACTTTTTGCCAAGGCACTTTCGCTTCTTCGCCTGCCATCACCCATTCGTCCACCCAACCAGGGACGCTGCCGTAACCGCTGACGCGTTCGGCAAACTCTGCCGCTTCCTTCAACCACTGACGCCATTGCTCAGGCGATGGCGCATCGGCAGCGGGTGGCAGTTGACAAGTTCCTTCCGCTGACTCTTCCCTTTCACTCTGCCCCGTCCCTTTATCCCTTCGCCCCGCTGCTTTCTCCTTCCGCCTTGATGAAGTTGCCTTATGGCTTTCACTGGGCGGCAAGTTTTTCGCCAGCAGCCAATATTTCGCCTCGGTGGACAACCGTTCCCACTCGCTTTCGCTCATCCCAAAGCGCTGGGGTGCGACGAAAACGGCGAAGGGAGGCAGGGAGCGAAAATCTGGTCGGAGCAAACGGTTCACTGTGTCGTCAGCGGCGATATTCCAAGCCTTTGCGTCGTCCTTGTCTTCGCCCCGCAAGGGATGGGAAAGAGCGGCGTGAAGGGTTTCATGGGCGATGAGGAAAATTAGCGCCTCATCACTGAGCCGTTGCAAAAAGCCTGCCCGATAAAAGACGCGCCGTCCGTCCGTTGCGGCGGTGGCGATGTGCCGCGCCGTTGCCTCCTCCGTCGTCAGCACCTGATGTTCCAACCGCAACGCTAATGCCCCATAGAAGGGCAACCGCACCAGCAGCGCTGCCATTGCCTTTCGCAATCGTTCTTCTTGCGTCGCCATCGTTGCTCTCCTCAATGCACCCATTGGACGAATCGCTCGTATGCCTGTTGCCATCGTTCGTCGGGGCGAGGCTCAAAGGGGCGCAACTCAAAGGAACGGCGGACGACTTCCCGCAACTCGGCATGGGAACCGAGATAGCCCAACGCAATTGCCTGCACTAAGGCGTTGCCCGTCGCCGTCGCTTCCACGGGTCCTGCCACGACGACTTTGCCCGTCGCATCGGCAGTCAGTTGGTTGAGCAACCAGTTTTGCGACCCACCCCCAACGATGTGGATGGTGCTGACGACCTTGCCTGTCAACTCCTCTAAGCGCTCAATGACCCAACGATACTTCAGTGCCAACCCTTCCAAGCAGCACCGCACAAATTCGCCGACCGTCTCAGGTTCGGGCTGCCCCGTCTGACGGCAGAAACTTCTGATGGCATCCAGCATGTTCTCGGGCGCCAAAAAGCGTGGGTCGTCAGGGTCAACGAAGCACTTAAAGGGCGGCGCTTCATTTGCCATCTGCGTCAATTGCTCATAGGTGAACTCGTTGCCTTCTTTCGCCCACTGCCGTCGGCATTCCGCAATCAGCCACATCCCCGTCACATTCCGCAGGAAGCGAAAAGTCCCATAGACACCGCCTTCGTTGGTGAAATTGGTCGCCAACGACCTGTCAGTGATGATGGGTTGGCGCACTTCCATCCCGACGAGGGACCAAGTGCCCGAACTGATGTAAGCGGCGTTCTCGTCGGAAAGGGGCGTGGCGGCGACGGCAGAAGCCGTGTCGTGGGACGCCGGTGCCACGACTTGGATGCGATGGCTCGCCCGAATTTCGTCGGCAACCCCTTGACGCAAATCGCCCAACACCGTCCCTGCAGGGACGATGGGGCAACGCAGAAGCCTCGTCGGGATGCCTAATTTGCGCAACATGTATTTCGCCCAGCCACCTTTGCGCGGGTCGTAAAACTGCGTCGTCGTGGCGTCCGTGAATTCGTTGACTTTCTCGCCGCTCAACCAGAAGTGGAACAAGTCGGGCATCATCAAAAAGGTGCGGGCGATGCGCAATTGAGGCGATTTCGTTTTCACCATCGCCAGCAACTGATAGAGCGTGTTGAGGCGCATGAACTGGATGCCCGTGCGCCGATAGATTTCCTCACGGGACACCCGCTCAAAAGCCGCCTCCATCATCCCCTCCGTCCGTCGGTCGCGGTAGTGGTAAGGGTTGCCGACCAACTCGTCTCGTCCGTCCAGCAGGGCATAGTCCACACCCCAAGTGTCCACGCCGACGGAGACGACCTGCGTCCCAAACTTTTGAACCGCCAGCGTTAGCCCGTTTTTGATTTCCGTCCAAAGGCGCAAGACATCCCAATAAAGGTGCTCGCCGATGCGGACGGGACCGTTGACAAAGCGATGCAATTCTTCCAAAGCAAATTCGCCATCCCGCAACTTGCCTGCCAACACCCGTCCGCTCTCCGCCCCCAAATCAACGGCGACGAAAACGACTTCCGCCATCGCAAAAGCCACCTCCCAAAGGCTCGTCCGTTGGCTCAAAGGATTTCCAATGGCGCGTAAGCGAGCGCCAAGCGTTTCTCGCCGACCGTTCGGTCATCAAACCGAACGACGACGATGGGCAACCGTTCGTCGGGTTCAACGGCGATGATGACGCCCTCACCAAATTGCCGATGCCGAACCCGCATCCCGACCCGCACTTGTTCAGGCGACAATGGGTTGCGCACTTCTCCAATGACCCCCAATTTTCCTGCCCCGCGTCCTGCGTCTCTCGCCCCGTCCTCTTGACGCAGCAAAGCCCGCACATCCAACCGTTGGCGGGAAGGGCGTGGAGCGACGGTCGGTGCTTCCATGCGCAAAAAGCCTTGCGGAGTTGGGACGCCCCGCCATTCCTCCAAAAGGGTCAAGGGCACTTCGTTGAGGAAACGGGACGGCTCCGTCGGAGCGTAACGGGCTTCCCCCCACCTTCCTGTCAACCAACCGCGCCGTTGAGCGTAAGTGAGGAAAGCGCGCTCTTTCGCCCGCGTCAGTGCCACATAGAAAAGCCGTCGCTCTTCCTCCAATTGCCAAGCATCGTCCAAACTGCGGGCGTGAGGGAACAAGCCCTCTTCCAAGCCGACGACGAAGACGACGGGAAACTCCAAGCCTTTGGCGCTGTGGGCGGTGATGAGGGTGACGGCATCGCTTTGCCAATTCGTTTCGTCCTGCGGCGACATCAACGCCAGTTGCTCCAAAAAGGCGGGCAGCGCCTGCGCCGCTTTCTGGTCACCAAATTGCCGTTCGGCAGCGGCGACCAACTGGGCAAGGTTTTCCAACCGCTCTTGCGCCCCTAATTGCCCTTCCGTGCGAACGAGGTAGTCGGCGTAGCCGATGGCGTCCACAAGGTGTTGGATGAGTTGCGGGAGCGTTTGCGTTTCCAATTGCGCTTTCAGCGACCGCATCAAGTCGCCGAAATTTTTCACCGCCAATCGCGCCCGTGTGTCCAACACCGCCGAAACTTCGCCGCTCCAAATTGCTTCTAAGATGGGCTTTCGGCGCTGGTGAGCAAACTGGCGTAACCGCTCCACCGTTCGGTCGCCGATGCCTCTAAGAGGCACATTGATGACCCGCAGCAAACTCACCTCGTCAGCAGGGTTGACCAGCAAACGCAAGTAAGCAAGGATGTCCTTGATTTCCTTGCGCTCGTAGAACCTCAAAGCGCCGACGACGCGGTAGGGAATGCCCCAGCGGATGAAGGTTTCCTCAAAGGGACGGGATTGGGCGTTGATGCGATAAATGACGGCGAAATCGCTATAGCGAAACTTTCCTGCCCGCACCCATTCCGTCACGACGCTGCCGACGAAGGCGGCTTCCTCATGGTCATCTTGTGCCCGAAAGAGGACGACAGGGTCACCCCCTTTTCGCACCGCTTGCAATCGCTTTTCGTGGCGGTAACGGTTGTGGCGGATGACATGCCATGCTGTGTCCAAAATCGCTTGCGTGGAGCGGTAGTTGCGCTCTAAAGTGAACACTTGCAAGTCAGGAAAGCGTTGTTTTAGCGAGAGCATCATGCGGACATCCGAACCGCGCCACGAAAAGATGCACTGGTCGTCGTCGCCTACACAAAAGAGGTTTCGGTGTTTGGCAGCCAACAACAAAGCCAGTTCGTGCTGGACGGCGTTGACATCCTGATATTCGTCCACCAGCACATGCAAAAAGCGCGTTTGGTAGTAGTCAGCGACGGAAGGGTGTTCCTGCAACATCTCCAATGCCCGCCAGAGCAAATCGTCAAAGTCAACGGCTTTCGCCTGTCGCAGGGCTTCTTGATAGCGACGGTAAACCTTGGCGACGACTTGTCCAAAGGGCGTCTCGGCGACCTCAGCGAGTTGGTCGGGACGAACCATCTGCGCCTTCGCATCACTGATGGCGCTCTGGACGGCGGTGACGGAGTAGCGGTCGGTGTCAATGTCTAACTCGCGGAAGATGGCTTTGAGCAAACTGCGTTGGTCGTCCTCGTCGTAGATGACGAAATCGCTGGGCAATCCGATGACGCTGCCGTGTTGTCGGAGCATGCGGGCGCAAAGGGCATGGAAAGTGCCCAACCACATCGCTTCAACGGCTTTACCGACCAGCGACTCCAGCCGCTGGCGCATCTCGCCGGCGGCTTTGTTGGTGAAGGTGCAGGCAAAGAGGCGATGAGCAGGGATGCGCTTAGCCAGCAGCAAGTAAGCGATGCGGTAAGTGAGCACCCGCGTCTTGCCACTGCCTGCCCCCGCAAAGACCAAAGTGGGACCGTCGGGCGCTGTCACTGCTTCCCGCTGTCGTTCATCCAACTCGCTCAAAAGGCGTTCCAATGCCGTCATTGCATTCATCGCTTTCGTCTCCTTCTCCGCCCCGCGTCTTGTCCCGTCAGATGGTCGGCGTGCGTTTTGCGATGAGTTTGAAAGTCATGCTCACTTTCATACCCGCCCGCACAAGGGCGGCTTCCAACATCTCGTAAAACAGTTCCCGTTCGGCGCCTCGCACGACGGCTTGCTCGTGGGCTTCCGCCAAGGCGACGGGATAGCCTCGCCCTTTTTGCGCTTGGTCGTAGATGACGGCGTGCACGAGATGGAGCCACTCCTCGTTTTCAGCGACCCACTGGGGGATTTCCACACGGGCAATTTCCAAGCCCGCGTGCAGGTAGAAAAAATGGATGCGATGGTCGCCGTATTCGGACAGGATTTGCGAGTTGCTGGCAAAGAGGGCGGAACGCTCGCCCGGCTTGAGCAACCGCTCAAAGAGTTGGGCATCTGTGACGCCTTCAATGATGGCGCAGGGCGGCGATTCGTTGCGTTGTAGCCACTCGCATCGGTCGCAGTTAGCGAAAGGGTAAGGACACAAGCCGACCCGCAAGGCGTTGATGACATCGGTGCTGCCTGGGCTGCTGATGTAGCCAGCGACAGGGACATTCAATTGGCGCAAAGCATTCATCGCCCTCAAAAAGCGGCTCAAAATTTCGCGGCGGAAATCGGGGGGTTTGCCTTCCAGCGTCCACAAAATCAGCGTCCCGTCCACAAGGGCAACGGCGGGACGCTGTGTCCATTTTTGCGCCAACCGCACCAGTTCACCGATTTCCCGCAAGTGACGGCGCACAGCGACGACCTCTTCGTTGACCAACACCCGTCGCCCACCCCAGCGATGGTAAAGTTCGTGCTCACGGTAGAAGAGGCGGGGATGATTGCCCAGTTGGGGTGAAAGGTCAAAGCCGTAAGGCAACATGACCGAGCCGATGTTGATGAGGTAACACATCATCGCTTCGTGGCGGTCGGGGAAAATTTGCGAGCCATCCGACGCAAAGACGAGCCATCGTTCGGGACGGGGTGGGAGCGGAAAAACTTGAGCAGGAGGCGTTTGGAAGGCAGCGACAAGCCACGAAGTTTTGCTGCCTGCGATTTTATGGGCGAGGTGGGGATAACCTGCCATCCATCGCTGGGCTTCCTGCGCCGCCAACCCGACGCGTTGACCGAAGTCCTGCCGACGACCTACCTGCTCCTGCACCATGCTCATCAGTTGCCGCTGCACTTCCGCAAAATTCAGCATCCCCTGTCACCGCCTTTGATTTTGGGGCAAGGAAGCCCAAAAGGTTTGCCGATAGCGCCTCAAGAGAGCCCGATGCTTGTGTCCCTTCGGGGCTTAAAGTGACCATGCCGCACCTTGTTTTCGCCTTTGCCTTTTTAGCGTCCGACCAACCGCGCCACTTCGCTTGGGGGCAAGGGTTTGCTTTCGCCCAACCCTTTTGCCAGCCAAAGGACTTTCGCTGTCCACTCCAGTGCTTCCATCAGACCGCAGGCTTCTTCCACGGTCGCTGCCACTGTCAAGGCGCCGTGATTTTGCAGAAGCACTGCCGAATGCCCGTGAAGCGCCGCCGCCACCGCTTCCGCCAGTTCGTCCGTTCCGGGCGTGGCATAAGGCACCAACGGCACCTCGCCAAACCGCACGACCATTTCAGGGAAAACAGGTTCGGTCAATGACAAACCTGCCGCCGCAAACGCCGTTGCGTAAGGCGGATGGGCGTGGACGATGGCTCCGACATGGCGATGGCGACGATAAATTGCCAGATGCATGGGAGTTTCCACCGAGGGCTTGCCTTGTCCATCCACCCGCCCGTCGGCTAAAGCGACGCGCAGCAATTGGTAAGGGCGCATCCTACCCTTGTTGACACCCGACGGCGTGATGAGCACCCAATCGTCGTCCAAACGCACCGACAAATTGCCGTCGGTGTGGGCGACCAATCCTTGCCGCCACAAACGCTCCCCTGCTTCCACGAGGGCATAACGAAGCGCCCGCTCCCGTTCCCAACTCATCCCGTTGATGCCTCCTGCCGTTGTTTCAACGGAAAGCCTCGCCCGTTCACGAAGACGCTTCTTCTGCCGCTGCGGGGGTCGGCTCTTCGCTGCCTGAGGTTTCAGAGTTGGACGCTTCAGAGGGCGCAGGCGCATTTTGAGCCGTTGAAGGGGCGGCTTGTCGTTGAGGGGCAGGGCGCGCCGCTCCATGCCCTCGCGGGGCAGGTTGTTCGGCGGCGTTGTTGATCATCCCGACACAGCAAATCAGCGCCAAGATGATGAGCGGTCCGACTGCCCAACGCGGTCCTTCGGCAATGCTGACGACCACTGCCAGCACAAAACAAACGGCTGCGCCAATCAGCCAAAGAGTGAACTTTTGTTCGGCTGTCATCGCCACTCACAAACCCTCCTTTGCCACACGCATTGTTTGGTCATAGGCGCAGGAAATTGGACGACTGGACGGACAGGTAGGAGCGTCCTTTGCCAGCGATAAATTTTGTGGCGGAGGTGAGCAGGGATGTCAACTTGGCGACTGGGCAGTTTGCTGTTCCTGTTGGGATTGGGAATAGGCTTGGGGTTGGGCTACACCATCGGCAGCGGGCTTCCCATCGCGAGCGCCCAAAGCGATGAAACGGTTCGGTTGCTTCGTTCCATTGACGAACGCCTTCGGCAAATTAGCCGCAATGTGGAAAACCTTGACCGCAACATTGACCGCGTTCGGGATTGGGACGCCATCCGCGTTCGGGTGCGCCAATAAGTGTCACCCGTAGATGGCTTCACCGATCAGGTTGGCGACGGTTTTCCGAAGGGTGGCGATGTTGCGGGTGTCATCGGGATGGACGCGGTTGGTCAGCAACAAGACGAACAGTTCGGCGAAAGGATCAATGAGGAGAGAAGTGCCCGTGTAGCCCGTGTGCCCGAAGACGCCGACAGGAAAACGGTCGCCTTTCATTTGCGGTGAATAGGGTGACTGGATGTCAAAGCCCAAGCCTCGCTGCACGCCGTTGACGGGGCAGTGATTGGAACGCATCGCCCGAACCGTTTCGGGCTCAAAAATCCGAACGCCGTCCAATTCGCCTTCGCGCAAAAGCATCTGACAAAAGCGCGCCAAGTCTTCGGCGACGGAAAACAGTCCCGCATGACCAGCGATGCCGCCTAAAGCGAAGGCATTAGGGTCGTGAACGATGCCTTGCAACATCACACCATCCCGCCACTCCGTCGCCGCACAACGAACCCGCCAACTTTTAGGCGGGTTAAAGCGTGTCCACTTCATTTGCAAAGGTGCATAAAGGTGACGACGGCAAAAAGCGTCAAGGTCTAACCCGCTCACCCGCCGCACCAGTTCGCCCAGCAAGATGAAGCCCAAGTCGCTGTAGCAAAACTGCGTGCCTGGCGGGGCTTTCAAACGGGTGCGGAAGATGTCGGCAAGGATGGCGTCACCGCGCAAACCCAATTGCAGGTAATTTTTGAAGGCGGGAAGCCCTGAGGTGTGGGTGAGCAGGTGGAGGACAGTCACGCGGTTTTTTTGCCCACCGGAAAATTCGGGCAGGTAATGGCGGACGGGTGCTGTCAAGTCCACTTTCTTCCATTGCCAAAGCAGGCAAACAGCAGGCGCTGTCGCAACCACTTTTGTCAGCGACGCAAGGTCAAAAATCGTGTCGGGATGCATCGGCTGCTTGGAAGGGACTAAGCGACGGTAGCCGATAGCGACAAGCCATCGGATGCGGTCAGGGTCTCCGAGGCAAAGGACAGCGCCCGGCGTTTGACCGTCAGCGACGGCGCGTTCCAAGACCTCCGTCAACTTCCGTTCCAACCTTTTCGTCCATCGCCAACGAAGTTTCACTGCCATCACTCCCAAAAGGTCACCAGTCGGTAAAGGACGGAGGCGAGAGGGATGGTCAAGAGCGTGCCCGCAAAGGCTTTGCCCTTTGAGCAACGCCATGCGAGGCGCAAGAGGAAGAAAAGGCTGACAGGCAAAAGGAGCGTGGCAAGCAACCACAAAGAAGTCCGCCAGAAGAGAGCGGCATAAGCGGTGGAGGGTAAGGGCAATCCCAGCGCCATGTCCACAAGGGCATTGAGAAGGTTGGGGCGCTCGCGAGGAAGCCAAAGCCATGCGGAAACGCTGATGATTTGCAAAAGGCGTCCTACGAAAAGGCAACCCAACCACCCACCCAATTGCCACCAATGCGATGACGGCATTGGGCAGCGCAACGCTAACCCGACTAATCCCACTGCTAACCAGAGACAAAGCCAACCGAGAAGGCTTTGCAAAATGACAGGAAGGTAACGGGGCGGGAAACGATGGACGGTGACAAAGTAAGCGAGGCGATGTCGTTGAGCCAGTTGCCACAGTTGGAAGAGGTTGCCCGTCACTTCCCGCCCTTTGCCCGCCTCAAAAAATCGCACCGTCACTGCCGCTAAACGGGCAGTGAATGGAGAGGAGAACTCCACTCTGGCGAGGCTGGCGATAAACCCAACAACAAGGACAATAAGCCCACCTATCAAAAGCCATCGGGCTTGGCTTCCTTTGGGAAGGAGGTCACTCCATGAGCGAAAAGCCACCTCTTTCCGATGAGTGGTCATGAAGGGGTTTGCCCTCCTTGGCGGGGACGGAAAAGTTGCCCAAAGGCGTGCGCCGTCTGGTAAGCGTCCCAAATGTTCCATGCCCACATCGCCAAAGCCACTATGCCTAAAACGCCCGTTAACACGATTTGCTCATTGCTGGGCGAAAAAAAGGGCTGAGGCGAACGAAGGAGACTTTTGTAAAGTTGCAAAAAGGCGCCGACAGGTGCGAGGGTGCCGAGGCAAAACAAAATCCCTTTGAGCCACTGTTCGTTGTAAAGTTGCCCCGTTCCCGGAAGCACCGCCGATAAGGTGGCAGCCACCGTCGGGTTCTTAGGGAAGGCAGGCGCTGCCTCGTCAGGCACTTCAAAAGATTGCAACTCCAGCAAGGTGGCGGCGAACTTCTCTTCAGCAGAAGGACGCTCTGGCTCTAAGTCCCGAGCCCGTTGGTAGCAAGCGAGGGCACCTTCCTTATCGCCCAGTTGGCGCAGGATGTCGCCCAATAACTCGTGCAAATCTGCCCGCTGGGGCGCTCGCTTAATGGCTTCTTCGGCGAACTTTCGCGCCGTCATCCAATCCCCCCGAACCCTTGCCACTGTGATTTGCCGCAGGAGTTGCTCTAAGGCGTGTTCGTCGCTAACGGACATGGCGCGGAGTCGCCTCCTGCGTCCCGATAGGTTGCTCTAAGGCTTGACGGATAGCGGCGCGCTCCTCGTCAGAAAGTGGGAAAGACGACTCCCCTTTGACGACAGGTTTGGCGTAGCAGCGAGATTCCGACCGACCAAAGAGGGAAGTGATGACAACGCCGTTGCCTAAATTGTCCAACAAGGCGACGGCAAAACTTTGTTGCCCTGCCGTATCTTGAAAGGCATCAAAACGCACCAAACCGACCCGTTGAAGGCAGCCTTGCAACAAAAGATGCAATCGGCTCAGCCGTTCGTCCAAGTCGGCGAGGTAAGTGCGATTTTCCTCCTGCTTGACTAACAACCGTTCCAACAACTCATCCAACGGTTGCCCTGCTTCGTTGGGCATCAACCGTTGAAGGAGCCGCTGGAGACGACGCAACCGCCAAGAGAGCCAAGCAACCCAAAGGAGCAAAAAGATGCACCCAACCGACGAACCCAACGCCACAGCGGGCAGCCATGACTGCCCCAACATCTGCCCCGTCATACGGTGAACCTCCTCAGTCGGCATCTTCCCCCGACATGCGTGCACCTAAAATTTTTCGCACCCAAGCAAAGGAGGGCAAGGGCATCAAAAACGGCGTTCGGAAGTCTTCGGCTTTAGTGTCTCGGTCAACCCAGCACCCCTAAGACCCGTCCCCTTGTTAGAGCGGCTATCAGCCGCGACAGAAGACCCACCGCGACAAACTTTTAGCCGCTACGAAGTTTAAATCGGTGAAGAGCCAGGAGGCAGTCAGGTTGTGACTTGACCGTTGCGATTGCAAACCCTCTTCGGCAAAATTGCGAGTGAGCCCTTGATGCCTTCTGAGGGGTGACACTGGCTGATGGAGACGACGCGCAATGAACTCCCGATGGATGAGGAACTTCAATTGAGCCAAATGCTGCAAGTGATTTGGCGAAGGCGATGGCTTTTCATCGCCTTTCCTACCATTGCCGTGCTAACAGCCCTCCTAATTCTTCCTTTCCTGCCCCGCCTTTATGAAGCGACAAGTTTGGTGCGCATCCGACAACCGTCAGGCAACCAACCAAGTCCATCCCTCTCTTCGGCTTTTTCCAACCTCGGCATCTCCCTACCGCCCCAACCAGGTGCTTTGAGCCTTAAGACGGTGGAGCGGTTGACCAAAACCCGCTCAACGGTGCGATTGGCATTGACAAGGCTTCGTCTCCGCAAAGATTTGCCTCCCCTTCCTCGCTCTCTCACGGAGGAGGATGTGTTGGGGGCGATAAAAACGAAGACCTTAGAGCCCGACCTTTTGGAAATCAGCGTCCGCTTCCCCGAACCCCGTTGGGCTGCCGCCATCGCCAACGCCATAGCCGACGCCCTCTCACAACGCTTTGTCCAAGACACTTCTTCAGAACTCACTAACCAGCGCCGTTACCTTGAGCGGCGTTTACAATCGCTACGGCAGCAGTTAGCCAGTTTAGATGGGCAACTCGCTGAACTCAAAAAGCGGTTGGGAGTCACTGACCTCGCCAAGGAGACTGAAGCCATCGTCCGCGCTTTTTACGATGCCCAGTGGGAGCAAGTCACCCTTCAAGCGCAGTTACAGGGGACGAAAGAAACAGCCGAACGCTTCCGCCAACGCTTCGCCCAACAACAACCCTTCCTGCCAGCGGAAGCCCTTAAACAAGACCCCGCCGTTCAAGAAATGCGCAAGCAATTGGTGGCTTTAGAGATGCAGCGCACCGAACTTCTTGCCCGTTATACCCCTGACCATTTCGCCGTGCGCCAATTGGACGCTACCCTTCAAGAGTTGCGGCAAAACCTTACACGACGAGCCAAACAACTCGTCCAGACCATTGAAACAATTCCCAACCCTGCCTACACGACTTTCTGGCAAAAGTGGGTGGAAGCAGAGACGCAGCAATATGCGACGGAGGCAAGATTGCAGGGTCTCAATCGCCTCCTTGACCTTTTACGCCGACGCCTCATGAGCCTCCCTGACAATCAACGCCAATTCGCTACCTTGCTCCGCCAACAGCAGGTGATGGAACAGACTTACGCCAGTCTCTTAGCCCAACTGGAAAACCTGCGGACTCAGGAAGCGATGCAAATTCGTTGGGTAATAGTCGCCGATTATGCCCCGCCTCCCAAATTCCCTGTCTATCCCCGTCGCCTCTTGACTTTAGCCCTTGCTCTCTTCTTGGGCACAGTGATAGGCGCGCTTTTTGCCTTCTTTTTAGATGCTTCCGCTTCAACCGTTCATGAACCGCAGGAGACCCAAAAAGTGACGGCTGCCCCTCTCACGATATCCTTACCTCGCCTGAAAAAAGGCACGGACTTCTTTGCTTGGATTAACTCCCGCGACCCCGCTGCCGAAGCCGTCCGCTTACTTCGCACCAACTTACAACTTGCTCAAGACGACCAAAAGCCGCTTCGTTGCTTGCTCGTTACCAGTCCCAACCATGGTGAAGGCAAAACTTTTGTCGCTACTGCCTTAGCCACCACTTTTGCCCAAGCGGGACATAACACCATCCTTGTCAGCGGCGCAGATGACGAAGGGCAACCCCATCCCTTGTTGGGCGTCGCTCCTAACGCTCGTGCCGCTCAACTGCCTGTCGTGCCGACAAACATCCGCCGTTTACAATGGCTCGCCGTCACCGACAACAGCGTGGATGCTGCTGAACGGTTTCTCTCAGCAGTCAAGCAAGCGAAAGAGCGCGCCGAGATCGTGGTCATAGATGCCCCGCCTGTCTTATCCGTCGCTGAAACTTCCTTGCTCATTCCGCTCACCGATGGCGTCATTGTCGTCGCCGAAGCGGGGCGCACGAGGAAAGCGGAGTTGCAAAGGGCAAAGGAGCAAATCCAACTGGCAAAAGGACGCATCGTCGCCGTCGTCCTCAATAAAGCCACCTAATCTGCTGCCTTGACCAACGCCGCCATCCCATCAAATCTCATCACCTGCGGCACGGTCGTCGTAACATCCACTTGGGCGCACCAATGGACATCGGCATCCAAACCCAATGCGAGCAACTCTTTTCCGTGCCGACTTTCCGCAAACACCTTTGCCAATTCGCCTTTGGGGCGCTTTGGGGCTTGGACGACGGGCAAATTCATCCGTTCTGCGATTTCCCATGCTGCCGCCACATCCTCCGTCGCCCATTCATCTCCCTTGCCCCAAACACCTGAAGCGACCAAAACAATGGGTCGCTGCTGTCGTTCGGCGCACTCTTTGGCGACTTTTGCCACCGCCGTTGCGTTTATCGTCGTGCCGACCAAAATCGCTACCGCTTGCCGACACGAAAGCAACCGCCTTGCCCCTGTCGTGGAAGTGAAGATAACCCGCCGCCCTTGCACAAGTTTACTGGCTCGTAAAATTTCCGTCGGGCTGTTGCTGAAGTCAAACCCTGCTACCTTGACACTTTGCCGCTCGCCCACCAGCAAAGCATCGGGCATCGTCTCCTTGAGGCGCCATGCTTCGTCCACTTCTGCCACGACCCAAATTTCTCTTGCGCCGCAATGCAGCAGTGTCGCCATCGTCGCACTCGCCCGCAACGCATCCACGACGACGGCAACCCCCCGCAATTCGTTCGCCAGTTGGCAACCTGCTTCGCCGACGGCGATGTAAACGGACATGGAGTTCGCCCTCGTTCTTCGTCGCAGCAAGTTATCCAACACGGGTCGCGTTCACCAATCGCCGACAGCGCCGTCTTCGTAATGCACCAAAGGCGTCTCACGGAAACGGCGAGGCAGACGGGCGATTTTTTCTTCATCGGGCTCGGCGCACAAACCAACACCTTCAGGCACTGTCACATAGCCATTGACCTGCTCAAAGGGTTGCCGCAAGTAACCTTCGCCCAGCGTGATGTGCTCTTGGATGACAAAGTTGGGAAGGCATGCCGCCAGTTGCAGTGCCGCTGCCGTGTTGATGGGACCGTAAGGGTTATGAGGTGCCATGCCGACATAGTAGGCTTCCGCCATTGCCGCAATCTTGCGCAATTCAAAGATGCCCCCGCAAACGCATGGATCAGGTTGCAACACTGCCGCCGCCCGTTTCTCCAACACCTCGCGAAATTGCCAACGGGTGCACAGCCGTTCGCCTGTCGCCACTGGAATCGGTGATTTTTGGGCGACTTCCGCCAACGCCTCCACATTCATCGGCTGACATGGCTCTTCTATCCACATCGGCTTGAAGGGTGCAATCTCGTCGGCTAACTGCAAAGCGACGGCGGGTGTCGTCCGACCATGCAAATCCAACAGCAAGTCATTCTCCCAACCCAAAACTTCTCGCACCGCCTTCACTCGCTCCGCCGCCTTGCGGATGAGGGCTGTCCCTTCCAATGGGCGCGACGGGTCAATGGGACAAAACTTGACCGCCGTGAAGCCTTGCCGCAGTCGTTGCTCGGCGCTCCGTTTCAGTTCGTTCGGCGTGTTGCCGCCGATGTGGGCGTAAAGGCGGATGCGTTCCCGCACCTTCCCGCCCAACAATTCGTAGACAGGCACACCTAACACCTTGCCTTTGATGTCCCAAAGCGCCATCTCAACGGCGCTGATGGCAGAGCAGTGGACGAACCCGCCCTTCCAGAAAAAGCCCCGAAAGAGGGTTTGCCACAAATGCTCAATCCACAGCGGGTCTTGCCCAACCAAAAAGCGCTCGCATTCGCCGATAAAGGCAGCAATGGAGCGAAAGTTATCGGGCAAGGCTTCCCCCCAACCGACGACCCCTTCATCCGTCACGACCTTGACGAGCAAATAGATGCCCGCCTGAACGATTTCTACCCGCTCAATCCGCATCTGCCCTGCCCCCTTCACATCTTCGGGAACAATTGGCGGACGATGCCGACATTCTGTCGGATTTCCGCCTCGCTGACCATGCCAATGGTGACGGCAGTGACGACGCCCGTGCCGAAAGTGAAGCGGATGGCTTTTTCGGGATCGTGCGTCAATTCCCCTTGCCCGACGACTTTCATCCCGTAAATCCCCTTGCCGTTGCGGACGGCGGTTTGCAGCAGCGGGATGACTTCATTGGGTTTGCCATCCATGTGCACGCCCGAATAATTCAGCCGAGCCAAGATGACTTCCACCCAAGGATGCTCCGTCGCCGCCTTCAACGCCCGAAGGTCGTGGCACGAAACGCCGACGGCTCGGATGTAGCCCTTCTCCTTCGCTTCCGTCAAGGCATCCATGACAGGGCGCATCGTCTTCGTCCAGTTAGGGTCAACGAGGCAATGCATCAGCACGATGTCAATGTAGTCAGTGCCCAACTCCCGCAGGAAGCGTTGGATGTCCTTGCGCGCCTGCTCACCCGTTCGGGCGACCGTCTTTGTCGTGATGACAACCGTCTCACGGTCTAAACCCTTCAGCGCCTCCCGCACATGAGGGTGCGAGCCGTATTGGTCGGCGCTGTCAAACCAAGTCACGCCGTAATCGTAAGCCGTCCGAAGCAACCGAACGCACTCTTGAAAGCCCAGCCGCGTTTGGGCGGACGAACCGCCCCATCCGAAAGTCCCCGTCCCGATGGACAGGCGCGGGACGCGGATGTTGGTGGCGCCCAGCATCGTCCACCACGATTGCGTCTCCACTTTTGTCTCCTTCGTCGGCGCAACGACGGCTGCCATCGTCACAGCACCTCCTAAGGCGCGCAGGAAAGTTCGTCGCCTCATGCGAAACACCTGCCCTAAAGCGCCTTTAACTTTGTCGTCGCTTACGACTGGGCGAAATTTTATCGGCGATTTTTCCCCGACGCATAATTTGGGCGGTGAAGCGTCATGGCACGGATG
>Ga0209289_100504_pt1 | contig 20134 bp, 12 predicted proteins | sample GXS110809BmetaG_FD_184121 | JGI IMG/M metagenome (GOLD analysis project Ga0209289, IMG submission 184121) | Hot spring microbial communities from Gongxiaoshe hot spring, China to study Microbial Dark Matter (Phase II) - GXS 110809B (SPAdes)... ...
CAAATTGGCAGTGGGTAAAACTCGCGACGAAATTGACACTGCAATCAATGCCTTGACCAATGAACAACTGATGGCTTATGTGCCTGTCAGCCACGAAACAGCAAGTTGCGTCACTTGCCATGACCCTCACCGCAACACTCAGTATTTGACCAAGGAAGGCAAACAGGCAATGCTCAGGCGAGCCATTGAAAGCACCGACACGACCGACATTGCTCCCGGCACCCCACCCAAGCAGCACACGACTTTCAACCACATTTGCGCTTCCTGCCACAACGGTCGTGGCGCCAACCCTGCGGATTCAGCCCTTGAGACAGGCACTGCTCGTCCCAACATGCACGAAAGCAACCAGTTTAACATGCTGATGGGAATCGGTGGAGTTGAAGGGACGGGTCCAGTGGTCCGCAACATGGCTCACACAACTGCGCCAGGTCAGTGCACTCACTGCCATATGCCAAACGGTCGCCACACGATGACGGTCAGTTACGATGTCGGTTGCGCTCCTTGTCACACTCCTGCCGATGCTGCCTCTCGTGCTCAATCACTGCGTGCCAAGATTGAACTTGACCTTTATGCGTTGCGGGTTCGGATGGAAAATTGGGCAAGACAACAGGACTTCAACAACGATGGGCAACCTGATAATGACCCAGACCTGTGGAACTACTGGGCGCTTGTTCCTGCTGAAAAGCAAACCCTTTCTCGCACAATTCAAGGTCGCATCCCAATTCAAGTCAAGCGTGCCCGACACAATTACTACTTTGTCCTTCGCGATGGCAGTTTCGGAATTCACAACCCACCATACACCCGCCACTTGATCAATGTTGCCAATATTGAACTTGACTCCATCGGTGTCCCTCGCATCGCCCCTGAAACCCTGCTTAGCCGAATGCCTCGCCAGCAAATTCGGGCTATTTTGCAGATGGACTTGCAGCGATTGAAGGCGTCCGCTCTCCTTAACAGGTAGTCTTGACAGTCCCTTAAAGCCTAAAAACGGGGCGCTTTCAAACGGCGCCCCGTTTCACCTTATGTTGGTCTTGCAGGGGCGTGTGAAACACGCCCGCTTTTTTTTGGGGCGCATTCCATGCGCCCCCATTAAACTGCGTAACTCCTGTTCGCTTTAGGGGCGGGCTCCTACCCTACAATAGGTCAGGCGTATCATTCATTGGTCAGAATGTTGACAAGTTTGGTGCTTTGTGTTATCGTGAATTTCGGCAACTTTTAACTCACACTGCAGATAGGGATAGGGCGATGGAAGCGCTGGTGAAGCCAATAGAGGCGACGGAAAGGCGAGAGAAAATAACGGTTCGGGCTGTAGTCTTGGGGCTTTTGCTTGTGCCTATCCTGATTTGGTGGATTCATCACGCTGAATTTCGGTTGGGCGGCACAATGGGACACACTGCCCTTGCTAATACTGCACTGCCTGTCGCTGCTTTCTTTGCGCTCATGGTTCTTACTGCCATCAGCGGTCTTATTGCTCGCTTGTTGCCTTCCTTTGCCCTTTCTCAAGGTGAGTTGTTGACAGTTTACGCTATTGCTGCCGCAACCACAGGAATCGCTTCATCTGGCGGTGTTCATTTCCTTGTTCCTGCTTTAACTGCCCCTACCTACTACTCTTCACCTGAAAACAACTGGCGCGAATTGATTTTGCCCCACATACCTTGGTGGTTCATTCCACAAGACAGGGCTGTGGTTATCGCCTTTTACACTGGCAGCGACCGAGTCCCTTGGGGCGCATGGTTCGTCCCAACGATTGTTTGGAGTGTTTTCCTCATCGCTGTGATGTTAACGACCCTTTACCTTGCCACGCTGCTTTGGCGTCAATGGATTGAGCGAGAGAGGCTTTCCTTTCCCACAGCACAAGTTCCGCTCTTGGTCACTCAACCTATTTCGCCTTTGTGGCGCTCTGGAGGTTTCTGGCTCGGTTTCATTCTCGCTGCAGGAATTGGCACATGGAACACAATCAGCCGAAACATTCCCGCATTGCCTTTGCTTGATGTTCGCGGTGAAGTTTTGAACCTTGCAAAGGTCATCATTGACAGACCTTGGAACGCAATAGGTTGGACGCCTGTCACTTTTTACCCATTCATCATCGGCATCGCTTACTTGCTCAACACGGAAGTGACGCTGAGTTGCTGGCTGTTTTTCATCGTTGTCAAGTTTGAGCGGGTGTTAACCGCTGTTTTAGGTTGGGATGGGATAGGTCGTGGTGGGATCAATGTCATGCCATACACGGAGCATCAAGGCGCTGGTGCGTTCATTGCAATCGCACTTTTGAGCCTTTGGTATGGTCGCAAGCAATTGTGGGCTGAGTTGGTCGGAAACCAAGCGGAGCAAGATGAATTTCGTCCCCGTTCGGCGCTTTTGGGTTTCCTTTTGGGCTTCGGTTTTTTGCTTGCCTTTGCGGTTTCGGGTGGGATGAGATTTGTAACTTCATTCGCCTTGCTCGCTTTATCGCTCCTTTACATGGCTGCTGCTACAAGGCTTAGAGCGGAAATTGGCAACGCATGGCTTTTCGGTCCTCAAGTTGACCCAAACACCATCGTCACGACGACTTTAGGGACGGCTGCCCTTAAGCCCAAAGAGTTGACAGTGATGGCTTTCCTTCGGAACATCACAACCTTTGACCTTCGCTGTTTACCTATGCCTCACCAACTTGACGCAATCAAATTTGCCCGTTCCGTTGGCTTATCAATTCGCAAATTGCATTGGGCTTTGGTTGCAGGTTCTTTGCTTGCGGCGCCTTTTGCCTTTGTCAGCGTTGTCAAGGTTTTGTATCAACTCGGTGCTGCTGCTAAAGCGGATGCATGGCGAGTTTACATGGGTCGTCAACCTTTCAACCAACTTGAAGGCTATTTGCGACAGCCGATAAATCCTGACTGGCGTGAAATTGCAGCCATCGGATTCGGCTTTGCCTTCACCGTGGGCTTGACAGCCTTGAGGGCACACTTGCTCTCTTTGCCTTTCCATCCGTTTGGCTACGCCATTGCCAACACCGCAACGATGAACAAAACTTGGCTGCCTTTCATGATTGCTTGGGCTGTCAAGTCTTTCGTGCTTAGGTATTTCGGCGCAAGGGTTTATCGCTTGCTAATTCCCTTTTTTGTCGGCTTAATTTTGGGCGACTTTTTGCATGGCGGTTTGTGGACGGTTGTTGGTTGCTTCGTCCCAAACTTTTATGTCTATCCGATGAATTGGTGAGAGTTTTGCTTAGAAGAGGAAGAAGCGGTGACCGACCTTCCCGAAGGAGTAATCCAGCGCCAACCACAAACCCGCTGTCAAGTATTCTCCGATGAGTAAGCCGAGGAAGAAAGGTCTCCAATGTCGGAATGCGCCTAAGCCACCATAGTGCAAAAGCAAAGCCTTCAACATCCATCCCAGCAGGGTTGAAAACCAAAGTTGAATCATCGGCCAACTTGGTCCCATGGCGTAGCCGATAGGGTGTAGCGGTAGCCAAACGAACAACTGACGCAACCGATAAAGCAAAAGCGCAACGACAAAGCCGATGACAAAACAACTTCGGCTCAAAGGTGTCGGTTGGCGAGGTTGCTCAATGTAAGCGACGGTGAAGTCTAAAACCTGTCTTGGGCTGTGCTGCAAAAACCAAGCGCCTGCACCTTGCATCATCGTGTTTGCGCCCTTGCGGTAGACCAGTCTCAAAAACGACCACGAGGAAGCCACCAATGAAGTCAGGATGGAAAGCCACATTGCTCTTGACAGCGGTCGCAACGGGATTTTCGTGAAGTGAGCGATGCGGAAACTGTCCATGAAGAAGGGCATAAGAAATGTCCGCAAGTCAAACATGAAAACTTTTTCCACGAACGCCATAACCGTCAAATGTCTGGGTGTGAATGGGCGAGTGCCTACAAAAGCGATGAACAAATCGGATGGGTGAAAGGCTTGGATGAAGAGCAGACCACCTTCGTTGACGAAACGAGTGAGGGCAACGGAAATGACAAACAAAACAATCCAACTCAGCAACGAAACACTCCAAGATGCCCCTGATGCTGCGCACCAAAGGGAAGCAAACACGATAGCAAAAATGAACCCAAGCAAGGCTGTGGGATACGAGATTGGCTCATCGGCAGGCGTTTCGCCCTTTAGCACTTGTTGCCAATGCTTTCGCCCCACAGTTATAAAGTGCATCACAATGGCAAAGAAAGCACCAAGCATCTGCAAACCAGCATGAGCAGGTGTAGCGTAACCTGGGAAATTTGGGAGTTGCCAACCCAAGTAAGTCAGCAGAACCGATTGCGCCATGAAGACGAAAAAGAAAAACCAAAGGCTGAACGCCAAATCGGAAGGTAACAGAAATGTCACTCCGATGACAGAAAAGTGCACGATGGCGATGAAAGGACCAATTTGGCTGAACAGGTAACTTGTCAAGTATTGGTTGAGGGGGAAGGTAAGCCGAATTTCTGGCACAGAAGGGAAGTAAAAATGCAGTCCGTTGATGCTGTGAACGATAAAGGGGATGAGCGCTCCAAGCCAAATGAGCCTTTGGCGCAAAAGCAAAGCCAAAAGCCTTTGTGGCTCGTCAACGCCTTCCGTCATCTCCAAAGGCGGATGGGTGAGCGGGAAAATCAATCGGTCGTAGTCTAACCATTGCCGTCGCAGCAAAACGCTGACGCAAAAAAGTGCGAAAAAGAAAGCCATCGCCAAAAGTCCCCACGCAAAGGTTGGAACCACCCAATGCAATAGCGGGATAGAAACTCCCGTTGGAGTGCCTTCGTAAAACAACCTCGCTACTTCACGACCGCCGGGATGAAACGATTGAAGCAAAAAACTGTAAAGGGCTGACCACCAGCCTTTTTCAGGTGGTGCTCCGCCTAATGCTTGTGCTGCCTCAGCCACATCCCAAGGCACAAACCATTGAGGAATGTAGCGGAAAGTTAACTCAGCCCAACGGTTTTCTGGTCGGGCGTAGTAAAGTGTCCCTGCAAGGGTTGGAAACAAGTATTCAGTGAACCCGAAAGAAGGCAAACCTGAACCTGCAAGCATCATGCAGTAGGCAACTAACAACTCACGGCGGGTGAGTGACCAACGGGGATGCAAAATCTTGAGCAAAGCGTTGGCGAAAAGCAAAAGCACGAAAAAGTTGAAAACTCCGATGGGCAAATGGCACGAAGCAATCCAACTCCCTTGCACCAAAAGGTCAAAAATTGGCACAAGCCAAGCAAGCAAAATCGTCCCTATCACTCCCAGCAAAATTGCCCGCCACGAAACAATTCGCTCTTTTACAACCGCTTTCTCAGCAACTTCCAATTTCATTTCAACTCTCACCGCTTAAAGTTTTGTCACACAAGGAGAGTGATTGAGGCAAACAGGAAAAAGCGTTGCTTTGTTGCGACAAATTTAGCAAGTCACTGGGAACTTAATGTGTGCTACAATTTAGGGCGAGGTGATGAAATGATGGCGGACGAATTGGCTAAGGCGTTCCGAGAGGTTGGTGAAATTGGCAAAGGGTCGTGGTTTAGAGGTGCGCCGTTTTGGTCGTGGAACGATAAACTTGACCCTGAAGAACTTCGCCGCCAAATTCATGAGTTTCACCAACAAGGCATCGGAGGTTTCTTCATGCATGCCCGCATCGGGCTTGACACACCCTACATGAGCGAGGAATGGATGCAGGCAGTTGCTGCTTGCGTTGATGAAGCAAAGAGGCTTGGAATGCTGGCTTGGCTTTACGATGAAGACAAATGGCCAAGCGGGTTCGCTGGCGGGATTGTCTCGGGGCGTGGAGGCGATTACAACCAGCAATTGCTTCGTTTCCGTGAAGTTCCCGTTGACTGGAACATGCGTGAGTTCATTCCCCATGACCGAAGCCTCGCCGTTTACATCGTCACCCGAAAAGGATGGCAATGGCTTGAATGGCGAAATGTGACGGGACAACCGCTGAACATGAGCGAACATAGAGGCAAGGTGGTAGTTGAGTTCTTCGTTGAAAGAACCTTTTCCGCTGAACAAAGGGGCTACATTGATGTCATGAACCCCAAAGTAGTTGAAGCCTTCATCCGAGTGACCCACGATGCATATCGCGAGAGGTTTGGCGATGAGTTCGGAAAAGCGATACCTGGCATCTTCACCGATGAACCTCAATGCAACCGTCAAGCCTACGGATGGACGCCTGAGTTTCCTCGTGAGTTCAAAGAGCGCCGCGGTTATGACTTGCTTCCGCATCTGCCCAGCCTATTTTACGAGGTTAATTTGAACGGTCGCGATTGGCAAAAAGTTCGGCACGATTACTTGCAAACCATGACCGAACTTTTCGTTGAGAACTTCACCAAACGCCTTTACGAGTGGTGCGAAACTTACGGGTTGCAATTGACTGGTCACCTGATGGCAGAAGATTCCCTTTGGTCGCAAATTTCTTGGGTAGGTGCAGCGATGCCCCACTACGAGTTCATGCAATTTCCCGGCATTGACCAACTTGGTCGGAACTTGCTCACACCTTTGACGATGAAGCAATGCTCTTCGGTTGCCCGACAATTTGGGCGTAGGGTTTTGAGCGAGATGTTCGGAACGAGCGGTTGGAACGCAAGCATGGAAGACCAAAAGTGGATGGCTGAATGGCAGTTCGTTTTGGGCGTTGATTATGTTTGCCAGCACCTGAGCCTTTTCAGTTTGCGAGGGGCAAGAAAGCGTGACTTCCCCCCTTCTTTCCTTGACCACCAACCTTATTGGCGCTATTGGCATCTCGTTAACAACCTCTTTGCCCGAACGACATTCATGCTCCGTCAAGGGCGACCTGTAACCGACATCCTCGTTTTGCATCCGATAAGCAGCGCTTGGTGCATCTACCATCCACAAGCCCGCACTCATTGCGAGAACCTTAACCAGCAACTCCTGACCGTCGTGAAAACACTTATCGGTCACCACTACGATTTTGATTTCGGCGATGAGTTCATCCTGAAGCATCATGGGAAAGTTGAAGAGGGGAAATTGTGCGTTGGCTTGTGTTCCTACAAGGTTGTCATCATCCCGCCAAGCATCAGTTGGTTTGACAGCACATTGAACTTGCTTGAGCAATTCGCTGAAGCAGGTGGTCAAATCGTCGCTGTTGAACCGCTGCCTGAGAGGGTAAATGGGGAAACCGATGAACGCTTCGCTCGCTTCTTGAGGCGAAAAGCAAAAGTCGTCCGAAACGACCCAGAGGATTTGGTGAAAACCTTAAGCAGGTTGGTTGAGCGGCGGCTCTCGGTTTTGCGTGACGGCAAAGAAGCAACTAACATCGCTTGTCAAGAGCGGGATTTGGGTGACAGGCAGCGATTGTTCTACCTCGTCAACACCGAGCGCAACCCCGAAGAGTTCACCGCAAAGGTTGAAATTTCTGTCAAGGGGCAAGTTCAAATTTGGGACGCTGCTACGGGAAGCGTTAAGCCTTTACCTGTTCGGGAAGACGGCGAGAAAATTGTTGCTGAAATCCCATTCGCTTCAGCACAATCTTACTTGCTCGTGGTTGACGAGCGGCAAAAACCTGTGATAGGCGATTCTTCGCAAGCGTTCTCGCATCCCACTCCCGAGAACACCGTTCACGCAATTTCACTTTGCCCTCGTTGGCAAATTGAGTTGCACGACTTAAATGCATTGACCCTTGATTATTGCGACTACCGCATTGATGGTGGTGAATGGGTTGAGCGTCAACCTGTGACTTGGCTTTGCAATAGACTAATCCGCAAAGCAGAGCCTTGCAAACTTGAGGTTCGGTTCAAATTCTCTGTTGACGAGTTGCCATCCGAAGGCTCTCCACTGTGGCTCGTGATTGAGCAACCGCAGTCTTATCGCATCCGACTGAACAGGAAAAGGGTAAAGTCAAAGCCTGAAGGTCACTGGCTGAACTTCGCTTTCAAACGAATTGACATTCGTGGGTTGCTTAAAAAGGGTTCCAACGAGTTGTTCCTTGAGTGCGATTACCAACCGCCTTTGGAAGTTGAAGCCGTTTACATTGTGGGCGATTTCAGCGTTTGGCAGACTGGCGAAACCGATTTTGCCATCCGAGCGCCCGTCAAGGAAGTTGAAAGTGGCGACTTGGTTACGCAAGGGTTGCCTTTCTTCGCTGGAAGCGTTTCGCTGAAGACCGAAGTTGAATTGCCACTTCCACAAGAGGTTGGTGCAAACCGGGTTTGGCTTGTCCTTGACGGATTTAAGGCAATCGTTGCCGAAGTAAACTTGAACGGTAAGGAATGCGGGGTTTTAGCATGGTCGCCTTACAGGCTTGATGTGACGAAGCAAATCCGCAAGCGGAACAAATTGAGCGTTAAACTCTTCAGCAGTTTGCGCAACTTGCTTGGTCCGCACCATCGCGGTGAAGAAATTTACTTCACTGGACCTTGGCACTTTGAAAGCGAACAGGGTTGGGTTTGGGATTACCACTTCGTTCCTTTCGGGTTTGAAGGAGTTTGCTTCGTTTATATTCGGTGAGAGATATGGAGAACGAACCGCAACCTGTCCCGCAGCACTCTTGGCTAACGAAAAAGCGGGGCATTAGGGATATTTGGTTTTGGGTTTTTGTCATTTTGTTGCTCGTATTTGGCTTTGAAGTTTGGTTGATTTTTCGTCTCGCATTTGTGGCGACAGTGGTTGGTTCTTCGTCAATGGAGCCAACAATTCAAAAAGGCGATGTCGTCCTCGTCGGGCGAATTAACTTCTTCAAAACTCCACTGAAGCGAGGTGACATCGTTTTCTTACGAGACCCAGTGACGAAGCGAGAGTGGCTTGTCAAGCGTGTTATTGGCTTGCCAGGGGAATTGCTATTCCTTCAAGCAGGCAGGATTTACATCAACGGCGTGCCTTTGCAAGATCCGTATGCGAAAAATGAGTTCACCGACGAATATGGGGTTTGGCAAATTCCTAACAATGCCGTTTTCGTCATGGGCGACAATAGGTCTCACAGCAACGATAGCCGAGACTTTGGTCCAGTCCCGTTGGAGTTAATTGAAGGCAAGGTCTTGTTCCGATACTTTCCCATCAGCAGGTTTGGGCGAATTGGCAATTGAAACATTTAGGATGAGCGCAACTTGCCAAAGCAGGTTAATTCTTTCGCCATTGCAGCAACCACGCCAATCCGACGAAAGGGGTGAAATGGTCATGTCAAATGAATCAATCTCCCTTGACAAAGTTGCTTTGGTTGTGCATCCCAGCGATAATGTGGCAGTGGCGAAAACCAAAATAGTCGCTGGCACTTTGGTTGAGTGTCATGGCAAGCAAATTTTAGTTTGCGAAGACATACCAGCAGGTCATAGGTTTGCTTTGTTTGATTTGCCTGCTGGCACTCCCATCAAGCAATATGGTCAACCTTTCGCCACATCTTTAGGCATAAAAGTTGGCGAGAGAGTAACTTGCCAGCGAATTAGCAATGAACTTCCAAAGAGGGCTGTCACACCAGCGTCAAAGAATGAGCCACCAAATTACTTGCCCAAAGAGCAAGTTCCGACTTGGAAAGGTTACAAGCGAAGGGATGGCAGATTCGGGGCGAGAAACTATGTCGCTGTCGTCCCGACGAGCATGTGCGCTTCAACAGAGGCAATTCAAATCGCCATGAAGGCTGAGTTTTTCCTTTGGTCAAAGGAGGAATTTCCAAATGTCAGTGGCGTTATCGCACTACCCCACGACAAAGGCTGCGGTTGCCCATCGGGAACTCCCGTTGAAATGACAATGAAGGTGCTTGCAAGATACATTGAGCATCCTAATGTCGCTGCTGCACTCGTCGTTGAACTTGGTTGCGAAAAGACGAACCTTGATGCTTTCAGCAAATTCATTGAGCCGACGATGGACAAAAAACCTGTCAAAACCATCAGCATCCAAGACTGCGGTGGAACTCAAGCGACCATCCGCAAAGGGCTTGAAATCGTTGGCGAGTTTTTGGAATTGGCAAACAAGTTCCAACGGGAAACAGTCTCAGGGAGTGAGTTGGTCTTAGGCGTCAAGTGTGGTGGTTCGGACGCCTTCTCAGGCATCACAGCGAACCCAGCACTTGGCTACGCAGCCGATTTTTTGGTTCGCTGCTACGGAACTGTCATAATGACCGAAATTCCAGAAATCTACGGCGCTGAACACCTTCTGGCTGAAAGGGCAAAGGACGAGGAAGTTGCAAGGAAAATTTTTGAGGCTGTTGGTTGGTTCAGAAAGTATGTGGGGGTGTTCGGGCATGACTTGGACGAGAACCCCTCACCAGGCAACATTGAAGGTGGTTTGGTCAATATCGCCATCAAATCGTTGGGTGCAATAGCGAAAGGTGGAACCAGCCGAATTGAAGGCGTCATCGGTTACGCTGATTTGCCACAGGGCAAAGGGCTTTACTTGATGCAGGGACCAGGCTACGACCAAGAGTCAACGCCAGGTTTGGTTGCTGCAGGTGCGCAAATTGTCGCCTTCACAACGGGTAGAGGAACGACCATCGGAAATGCTATTGCGCCAGTGATAAAAATTTCTTCCAACACCCAAACCTTTCAGCGAATGAAAGGAGACATTGACATCAATGCGGGAACAATTTTGGACGGCTCGGAAACCATTGAACAAGTAGGCGAACGAATTTTCGCCGAACTGATGGAAGTGGCTTCAGGCAAACCTTGCAAAGCCGAACTGAACGGGCATAGGGAGTTTCAAATTTGGGCGGTTGAGGAAGTTTCACTTTGAATTAGCCTTACTCTTTGCTGCCTAAAGGAACTTCATTTGCGAGGAGACAGAAGGAAACAGATTCAATCGGTTGAGACCCCGACTTTCTCGCAGTGATTTTCAAGCACACAATTTTTGCATTGTGGCTTTTTCGCAGTGCAAACATATCTTCCGTGCAATGTCAATGCGTGCCCAAACCAACTCCACTCTTTGCGAGGGGCAAGTGCCATCAAGTCTCGCTCAATTTTTTCTGGCTGTTTGTTTCTGGTCAAGCCGAGCCTTTGGGAAACTCTCTGGACATGAGTGTCAACAGCAATTCCTTCCTGAACCCCGTAGGCTGTTCCAAGCACAATTGCAGCGGTTTTGCGTCCGACTCCGGGCAATTGAGTCAAATCATTCATGCTTTTTGGCACTTCTCCGCTGAACTGCTCCATCAAAACCTTCGCCGTTTTGACGATGGTTTTTGCCTTCTGCCGAAAGTAACCTAACGGCTTGACGATTTGCTCAACCCGCTTTAAATCCGCATTAGCCAATGATTGAGCGTCAGGGAACTCCGCAAAAAGCGTCGGAGTTACTTCATTGACCTTTTTGTCAGTCGTTTGGGCTGAGAGGATGGTTGCGATGAGCAATTCAAAAGGATTGCTCCAACGAAGTTCCGTCGTCGCATTTGGGTAAGCCTTTTTCAGCCTAAGCATAATTTGCCTAATCGCCTTTGCTCCCTTCTTCGCCGATTTAGCCATTCCTGCTTTCACCCCGCAACGAGAAATCTTGATGAGCCTTAGGCAATCTAAGTATGCCAAAGCAGTCTTATACTTTTCACAGGCAAAGGGGAAATGCAAACTCGCTAAAGGATTGGAGGCGACGAAGAAAAAATGAGTTCCTTGAGAATTGCACTCGCTCAAATCAATGCAAAAGTCGGCGACATTGAAACCAATGTTCGCAAAATCGCTGAAGGAATTGAACGGGCAAAAGAAGTGAGGGCTGATGTCGTTGCCTTTCCAGAGTTGTCAGTGACAGGTTACCCACCAGAGGATTTGCTTTTCAAGCCCCACTTTGTTCGGCGAAACAAAGAAGCGGTTTGGGAACTTGCAAAACTTGTGCCCAAATCTCTCGTTGCTGTTGTCGGCTTCGTGGACGAAGATGGAGACATCTTCAACGCTGCTGCCGTTTTGCATGAAGGTAAAGTCGCTGCAATCTACCGCAAACACTACCTGCCCAATTACGGCGTCTTTGATGAGTTTCGCTACTTCCAGCAAGGCAATGAAGCACTCGTTTTATCGCTGAATGGCGCTCGCATCGGCATCACTATTTGCGAAGACATTTGGTATCCTGGCGGTCCTGCCCGCGCTGAATCTCTGCTCGGAGACGCTCAAATCTTGCTGAACATTTCCTCTTCACCTTACCACATGGGCAAGTTGGCTTGGAGGGAGCGGATGCTTGCTGTCAGGGCAAATGACAATTTGGCAGCGGTCGCTTATGTTAACTTGGTCGGTGGTCAAGATGAACTGGTTTTTGACGGAGCAAGTTTGGTCGTGAACGAACAAGGGGAAGTCATTGCAAGGGCAAAGCAATTTGAAGAGGATTTCCTCGTCGCCAACATTGATTTGGTCGGCATCATGCGGGCACGACTGCACGACCCAAGAAGAAGACAGGATAAAGTGGCATTAGGGACTGGAGATTGGAGACCAGACAAAGTGAAAGTCGTGGAATTGCCCTTTGAACAGGCGCAGCCAAAACCTGCAATTGAGCAGCGGGTAGAAACTCCGTTGCCGAGAGTTGCGGAAGTCTATTGGGCGTTAGTTTTAGCGACACGAGACTATTTGCACAAAAACGGGATGACCGATGCAGTCGTCGGGTTGAGTGGTGGCATTGACAGTTCACTAACTTGTTGCATTGCAACTGACGCATTGGGGAGGGAGCATGTCACTGGTGTGGCAATGCCTGGACCTTACTCGTCCCAGCATAGCCTTGAAGATGCTGAAGCGTTGGCTCGCAACTTGGGCATCCGCTTTCTCGTCATTCCCATAACCGGCGTCTTTGAAGCGTTTCTGAAAGCCTTGAGCGAAGCCTTTCGCGGCATGCCACAAGATGTCACCGAAGAGAACTTGCAGGCTCGCATTCGCGGGACGATTTTGATGGCATTGTCCAACAAATTCAGGTGGCTCGTTTTGACGACAGGGAACAAAAGCGAGGGCAGCACAGGTTACTGCACTCTCTACGGAGATACCGCTGGTGGCTTCGCTGTGCTCAAAGATGTTTACAAGACGCTCGTTTACGAGTTGGCAAGATATGTGAACGAAAAGGCTGGTCGCGAAATCGTCCCGAGCCGAGTTTTTGAGAAGCCACCAAGCGCTGAACTAAGACCAGGTCAAATTGACCAAGAGAAGTTGCCACCTTACCCATTGCTTGATGCGATTTTGCAGGCTTATGTTGAAGAAGACCGAAGCGTTACCGACATTGCGGCTATGGGTTACGATGAAGTCACAGTGCGAAAAGTGGCGTGGATGGTTGACAGCAGCGAATACAAGCGCCGCCAATTTGCACCAGGACCAAAAATAACCCATCGCGCCTTCGGCAAAGACCGAAGACTTCCCATAACCAACCGATGGAGGGAGTGGGAGGAAGCAAAGTAAGTCTTGCTAAGAGGCTTTTATCTTTTGCATCATTACCAATGGACCTTTGGTCTGAAAACTACACCGATTGTGGACGGACATGCCAAATGGCAAAAACACGGTTCCACAAAAGCCCGCATGTGGAGCATTCAGTTGGATTAGCAGAAAGATTTGGTTAAAGGGAGCGGATGAAATGTGCCGTTGCGAATAGGGCTTATCGGTTGTGGTCGTATCGCTCATGCTCACTTAAGGGGTTACCTGCGATTACCTGAATTGTTTTCCGTTGTCGCCTGTTGCGATATAAACTTGCAAGCAGCAGAAGAAATTTCCAGACAATTGGTTGGCGACATCGCTATTTTCATGGTAGGAGTTACGCAGTTGGATGTAGGGGCGGCTGCTAAGCCGACCGCAAGGGTAGTTTTAACCCCTTATAAAGGATGTTTTCGGGCAGACTATCGTTTGCCCCTACACAAAACGACATCAACTGCGTAAGTCCTAATACTAATCTGCTGCCAGCCAGCGCAGAGTGACCACTGAGGAGGTGTGGGAGGGATTATGCATCAGCGAAAAAGAATTTGCAAAACCGAAAAGTTCAGCCCAGTGACAACTGCTGCAATTTTGGTCATTGCAGTGGTGGTGTTAGGCTGCAACGAAATGGAGGGAACAGCATTGAAGGAAGCACCAAAAGAAGGGCGTGCGAAAGAAAAACCTGTGTGGCTGACGAGCCAAATTTACGATGACTACGCTCGTCAAGACAGAGTTCCTTTGCCTTTTGAGCCTGTGAAAATTCAAGGCAAAAGGGTCACTGTTTGGGGGCGGGCGATGCAATGGCAAAAAAGTTTGCTTCCAAGCAGCATTCAAAGCCAAGGGCGAGAATTACTGGCTGAACCAATGCAGGTTGTCGTTTCGCTGAAGGGCAAAGAAGATTTTGTCCCCTTGAAGCGATTTCGCATCCTTCAACAGCGTCAAAGCCGTGTGGATTTCCTTGCCGAAGGTGAACTGAAAGGGCTTCATTTTAAGGCGGAGATGTTCGTTGAATTTGACGGCTTCTTGTGGGTCAATTTGAAAGTTGAAGGCAAAAGTCTTAAGGTGGACAGAATGCAAATCGTCGTTCCCCTTGTCGCTCAATATGTTCGGCTCTATCAAACTTTCGCTCGTCCTTTAGCAGGCTGGATTCCCGACAAACCCCTTCAATTGCCTTGGTTAGCCGACGCAAGAGAAGGCATCGTCAACTTCTATCACTGGTTTGGCGATGAGGATACAGGTTTAGGCTTCACCTACGCCTCTTTGCAACACTGGGCTTTAAAGTCTGAAGACAACTTTTGCACCTTTCAACCTGGCGCAAAAGTCCACAAGTATGTCATCAACTTGATTGAGAGCCCTTCTCTCTTGGACGGTCGTGTTTTCCAATTTGGCATCCAAGCGACACCAATTAAGCCCCTTCCACCTGACTATACGATGATGAAAGGTTCCACTGTCAACCTTGAACCTTGGCGAGCAATGAACCAAATCCCCGACGACATAGACATGGCACTTGTCTGGCCTGTCCCTGCAGGAACTGCAATGAGATCGCTCAACGACCCTTACCATGTTGACAGAAAAGTTTTGGAGGAGGTGAGAGATTTCTGCCATCAAAAAGGCATAGCCTTTTTGGGAGTTGCTCATTGCCCTCAAAGAATCTCGCCCTTAAGCGACGAATTTTCTGAATACGCTGACGACTGGAAACGACTGCCTGAAAACATCCTTGAGTGGGAAAAAGTCCCTCACTACCTTACCTGTGGTAAGTCCTACACTTACCGAAAATGGCTGTTTTACGGTTGGGCGATAGAAAACATCCTCAAGTTGGGTTTGGACGGGCTTTATTCGGATGGCTGGATGACAGGGCAAATGGGTTGCAACAACCCCCGTCACGGCTGCGGTTGGGAAGATGAAAAGGGCAAGCGTCATTTAACGGTGCCCGTTTTGGAAGGCAGGGAGTTCAATCGTGTGATGTGTCTTTTCCTTGAAGACCATGTGAGAGCGCCACTTCCAAAGACAGCGCCAGAGCGAAGAGGCTTTCCCCGTTATCACTTTTGGATTCACTCATGGGAATTCGTCCCTTCCGTGATGGGATTAGCGACGGAGTGGTTGACAGGTGAGTTTGCTGCTTACCCTCATGAATTCAAGTTACAAGTTCCGAGCATGCTAACACCCGAAGGGACTTACGGCAAATGCTTAGGTTTGGGGCTGTTTCGTGCCCGATGTTTGTCTACCAATTGGGGTGTGCCTAATCTCTTTGACCCGATAATGCCCGAGGCAGGTGAAAATCCGCCAACAGACCGACAAACTCGCATGGCATTAGCATGGTTTCTCCCTCACGGTGTTCCCGTCGGGCTTTTGGAATACATGAATGCCAAGACAGTCGTCAAAGTTTTTGAAGTCTTTCGCCAGTTTGATGCCAGAAAGGCTAAATTCTTCCCCGCTTGGCGTTCCAACCCATATTTGGCAATTGAAGCGCCCATTGACCAAGAAGTTATGGTCGCTGTTTGGGAGCATCCGTCCCGTCGCCAAGTTTTGGCAGTCATCTCCAACTTGAAAGTTGCAGAAAATGTATCGGTGCAATTGCGCTGGCAGGGCTTCACCAGGCCAAAAATCCGTAATGCATTAACAGACGAAACGCTTTCGCTAAAGGATGACCGATTGACTATCGCTTTAACTCCAGAATCGTTTGAACTGCTCTTGATTGAACCTTGAAGGTGCAACAACGCTTCACGCTGACATAGATGCAGTTAACATCACTTTGCCCTATCATTTGCATTGCTGATGTTGCCATCGCTACTGCCGAAGCGAAAAAGCATATCGTGGTGGAAAAGCCAATGGCAATGAACTTGGCGGAAGCCAAAGAGATGGTGAATGATGTTAGGGATACCAAGTGGTTTGCATGGACCGAAAAAGAGGAGCGTATGTGGGCGAAATTTCATCGCAAGGAAAATCTGCGAGGTGATGACAGTTCGCTTTGGAATGGCTTTGGCATTTCTTACCTTTGCCAGCGCAGGTGTTTGGTTTGTGCATAAGGGATGGGACATGGAACAAGGGGCATGGGGCAAGTCAGGACGCCACTCCGCTATCGCTTCGTGGCTCACTACGAACCATGAAACTTCACCGCTAATTTTTCCGCCACCGAGAAAATTTCAGCGGTTACCCAATTGGACTTTGAAGTTGCCAATTAAGGTTGAAGCGACAAAGGGACTTGAAGCACCCGCAAATCTGCTCAAGCGTGAATTGGCGGAAATTTTTGGCGATGAAGCGGTTGCAGAAAAGGGCTTAACCATTGTCTCACTTGAACTTGACACTCGCAGACTTCACAAGGATGAAGAGTATGCCCTTGAGACAAACGCCAACAAAGTAACTCTGCGTGCCCATGATTTGCAGGGTGCTTTCTGGGCAGTCCATTCGTTTTTGCAGTTGGTTTCACATCCGACCGTCAGGCGAACTTCACAAGGTTGGCAAGTTGCTGGCGTTAGGGTTCACGATTACCCGAAAAGCAACTTCCGTGCCTTCATGATTCAAGGCGCTTGGGCGCCAAACATTGAGGCATATCGCATGACCCTTGAACTTCTGGCGAGGTTGAAAGTTCGCTATGTCGCCATTGAGTTTGGACCGCAAGTCGTTTTGGATTTTGACCCGAAAATTGCTCGTGGCGCTCGCTTCAGCAAATCGCAGGCAAAGGCACTGGTAGATTATGCCCGCAGTCTCGGGCTTGAACCCATTGGCTATCTCAACCTGCTCGGTCACCTTGAGCGTGCTTACCAGAAACCGCCATACACCGAACACGGTGGCATCATGATCCAAAACGACGAAGTTTACGAACGCTTCGTTTTTCCCATCCTGAACGAGATGCTTGAAATCTACGGACCTGTCAAGTGGTTTCACTGTGGAATGGATGAGGCATGGGAACTTTTTGAGTGGCTTTCAAAGCAGGGTTACGACAGCGCTCAACTCCTCGCCAAGCACATTAAGAAAGTCAACGAGTTTCTCAAAAGTCGTGGCGTTAGGATGGTGATTTGGCACGACATGCTCTTTTCGCCAGATTTGGCAAAAGAGATTGGCGCTCCCATCGGACCTGCAAACGGAGGTCCTCCGCAAAACACGGCGAAAGCCATTGACTTAATTCCGAAGGATGTCGTGCTGAACTATTGGTTCTATGAGCCTTTAGATGCCTATCCTGCTTTGGATTGGCTAAAGCGCAAGGGTTTTGAAGTTTGGGCGAGCCCTTGGCAAACGCCTTTCAGCCTTGTCCGATACGCTCAAGCGAGAAACATTCCAACGATGGGCACAATTTGGTCTGACCCGCCATATTGCTTCGGCTCACGCTCCCTTGCTCCCGTCATCGCTCTTTATGCATGGGCAAGTTGGGGTGTAGGGACGAATGAAATGAGCCCGAAAGGGCGGATGATTGAAAGTGAAATCTCGCCTCAAGCGTTGCAGGTCGTTCAAAGCATCCTATGGCGTCGGCGCAGTTTGATTTTACCGTCGCAATTTGCTTTGCTCGTCAACCCAAGGGAGCGAACAATCGCCCAAAAATTGGTTGTGTCAGAAGAGATTGACAAAGCGAAGGAGCAACATTTTGGCGTCCCGTTTGATTTCTCCGCACCGTTCTCGTTGCCAACTTTGAAAGGTTTGCAAAAGCCTTTTGAGCGGTTGAGTGACGCTGCTTTTGTGCTCTTGCCCGACGGAAGGAGATTGGAACTTGACGGAGTGAACAAGGCTCGTGGTGAAGATGAACTCATCCTTTATGCAAGCCCACGCAAAAGAACTGGCACAAACATTTACGGAGCAGAAGTTGCAATTTCGGCTACGGGTGAAGTGATTGAAGTTTCAGGCTATGGCTCTGGAAACATGGTAATTCCAAATGGAGGCATTGTCCTTTCCGCTCATGCAGGTCGCAGGGGCGAAAACTATAGGGCATTGCTCAGCCTTAGGGTTGGCAACCGAATTGGGATTTTGGACAAGGACGGCAATTTGATTGGAGGTTACGGTGGCTTGACAATCAAGTTGCAATTGCCAAGCGGTGAATTGCTGGCGGTGGATGGCATTGACAGGTCAAGGGGCGAGGACGAACTTGTGCTATATCAACTCGGTTTTGGCGGAGGCAAAACTGGGACGAACCAATGGGGCATTGAAGTCGTCGTGGTTGAAGGCAAAGTTGCGGAAGTGAGGAATTGGGTCGGCGATGCCCGAATTCCTCTTAATGGCTATGTCCTTTCGGCTCATTGGGGCAAGACTTCAGCAAAGGCAAAAACGCTGTCAAGTTTGAAAGTCGGCGATGTTGTGAGGGTTTTGTTCTCAACTCAAGAAGGCGATTTTCCGATGGACGAATGGCTCAAATCTGCAAGTTGGGAGATGAATTTGAATTCAACTTGCAAAGCGCTGTTTTTCGCCGTCGCAACCGAGTTGGCGACTTTAAGGGGCAAGCCTTTGGGCAACTTCGTTATTGACTATGCTGATGGTTCACAACTTGCCATTCCAATCCGCTACGAGATAGAGGCTTTATCTTTGCGTGGCGAAGAAATGCCACTTCCGAGGTTAGGCGAAAGTTGGCTTATTTGGCGATGGCATGAAGGGGAATTGCAAAGGTTGCTCGTTCGTGAATGGACAAACCCTAAACCTGATGTGCCAATTTTGAAGTTGAGGTTTGTTCCCAGCATCTATTCTGTGGATTTGGGAACGAGAATTTTGGCAGTGACATGGTTTTGAGAAAATTGCTTGTCGTCAAGGAAGGTTGATTGCAGTTGCGATATCATCAAATCAGAGGAAAGGAGGCAGCAATGATGGTTCGTGACATATTGCGGAGTTTGAAGGTGACTTTCGGGCACTTGTTTGTGCCGAAAGTGACAGTTCAATATCCTGACGAACCCGTTAGGGTTGCCCCAAGATTTCGCGGGCGACACATTTTGCGGCGTTGGGAAGACGGAAAGGAACGATGCATCGGTTGCCATTTGTGTTCCGCTGCTTGCCCAGCAGATGCGATAACAGTGATTGCCGAAGACAACCCACGCGATAACCCGATCTCGCATGGCGAGCGATATGCGAAGGTCTATCAGATTGATTTGCTGAGATGCATCTTTTGCGGCTACTGCGAAGATGCTTGTCCCGTCAATGCAATTGTTTTGGGTTCGGGATTTGAATTTTCTGGCTATCGGCGCGAAGACTTCATCGTAAGCAAAGAGGATTTGCTTGAACCGTATCCCAACAGTTTCAGCAAAGATTCGTTCTTTGACAGCAAACTTTATGACCGACCATATCTGCCTGTGCCTGCTACTGTTGACCGTGAGGCAATCGTTGAAGGTCGTCAAAGGGAAGTTGAAGAAACCATCAGGACAGGCAAGCCCCCAATCGTCATCAGACCTTACTGACTTTAACGAGCCAACCCTTCAACTCACTTAGTGCCAAGAAGGGATTTTTTGAGCGCTTTTCTTCATGCTTTATCGCTTCTGGTTCTGCAAAAGTTGAATTGCCAAATCAAGGCATGGAACGATGAAGGGAATTGCTCCGTCTAATGGAAGGCTTCCAAAATTTCTTTCAGGAGGCGAATGGCGATGGAGATTAAAACTTGGGTTGCACCTTTTGTTGGTGTCGTAACGGTGTTGGTTTCTACCTTCGCTTTGCAAACTCTGCAAACACAAACTTCATCACCTTACCTTCCCCCGCCACTTGACACTCAAGTTTTCGGGCAAACCCGATGGCTTGCTGATTCGCCCGTTGTGCTGAAGATCGTAACTCTGGACAGGCAAAAGCAAAAACCTGTCAAGTCTCAAGTGCGCATCGTTGTCGGTTCTAAGACAGTTTTTGCGGGCACGACGAACGATGATGGTATCGTTGACGCTCAATTTCGTGCTCCATCTCAAGCAGGCACTTACGACCTGAAAATAACTGTC
>Ga0209289_100505_pt1 | contig 20118 bp, 23 predicted proteins | sample GXS110809BmetaG_FD_184121 | JGI IMG/M metagenome (GOLD analysis project Ga0209289, IMG submission 184121) | Hot spring microbial communities from Gongxiaoshe hot spring, China to study Microbial Dark Matter (Phase II) - GXS 110809B (SPAdes)... ...
AGTTGGGGGTGAAGACGACGCTGGCGGCGGTGGTGTGGGCGATGCGGGCGGGAGTGGTGCGGTAAAACAACCGACACTTGCCTTATCGAACACCGTCGGGTAGACTTGTAAGGGGGCAAGGCCATCATGTCTAAGCGTCCGTCGATTCATCAGGAGTACCAGCGCCAGCTCATCCTTGGCTGGATTACCTCTATCACCTACTGGATGATGTCGCTTGGGACGATTATGTTCGCGTTGGGGCTGGTATACCTGCTATATGCCGTGGTGTTCGCTGGATTGGATTCGCAGCAGTATTCGGCGCAAGATGTAGTGCGCATCCGTGGCAATCTGAGTTTAGCGGGCAACGCACTCTTGTTAGGGGCAGCATTTATCGTTATCGGCTTAGCGTGGAACTACCTGGAAGAGCCGCTGATTGGGGTGATATTGTTGCTGTTGGCGGCGGTGTTCTATTGGGGATTGCCGTTGCTGATAGGTCAGTTCGGCACACTGCCCACGCCTGGTACCCTGCGTGACTTTGCGTTGGAGCGGATTCGAAATGTTGCGTGGGTGATTTTCCCGCCTGGCTTGCTGCTGACAGTGTTCGTGAGTTTGGCGCACGCAATCAAGCGTTTGCGTTATGGCGCAGGGTTAGACCAGTCGCTCCGCTTCGGCGCTGATGTTGCCCAGCAACAGGTGCAGCGACGCTTTCTGGGCAAGTGTTGGCAGCTACCATATTGCCGTGAGTATGTGCGCGTGCGTTGCCCGATTTATCACGCACGGCGTACCTGCTGGCGCGAGGGTGTGGGTTGTATGTGCGAGGAAAAGACGATAGTCGCCGCGCTCAAGGACGCCCGCCTCAGCGACGACCCTGACAAAAACGCTCGCTATATTCCTCACAACAAAACACTCAGTCGTTGGGAACTCAAGCAGCGGTGCAATGAATGTGTAATCTACAACGAGCACCAGCGTCAGAAATACCAGCTCGTGGCACCACTGACAGTGGGCGCGGTAGTTGGCGCAGCGTACTTTTTCCGCACGCCGTTGCAAGGACAGTTGTTGCACCTATTGGGTATGCTTGATTCGCTGCTAGCGCGGTTTACGCTCAGCCCTGCGCAAGCCAGCGAAGGTGTGTTCAAAGCCGCTGCTCAGACCAGCGAAATCGCTGCGCTGGTGCTGTATGTGTCGGTAGTGATTGTGGTGCTGAGTTACTCATTGCGAATTGTGGAACTGGTGATTTTCAAATGGAAGCTTTAGACACGATTTTGGAGCAGGTGGAGCAGTTGGCGCAGTTGATGGCGCGCCACAACGCGGTGCAATTAGAGCTGCGTGAAGGCGCGCTACAAATTGCTCTCACGCGCGCCAAAAGCGCGGAGAGCATCGCCCATACGGAAGAAGCGATGCCGCCGCTGTTTGTAAGCGGCTACGCTAAGCCTGCGAGTGCGCCCGAAGCCCCTGCAGACGACCTTTGGCAACCCCTAGCCGCGCTAGAGGTGCGCTCAGAGTTCGTGGGCTACTGCACACCCGCGCCGATTGCCGAAGGCAACGCGGTAGAGCGCGGGCAGGTGTTAGCGACTGTGGAAGTATTAGGCATCCCCAACGAAGTGGTGGCGCCCTTGCCAGGCGTGCTGGAGCGATGGGCCGTGGAAGCAGGGCAGCCCGTGCAATACGGGCAGGTAATCGCCTACCTGCGCCCACTAAGCGAAACATAGCATGGTACAATTCGCCCGCTATGCAGGAGCCAATCCACCACGCCCTTGAGGAAGAAAACCAGCTCGTACAGATACGCCTGCAAAAACTGCAACGCCTGCGCGAACTTGGCTTAGATCCGTTCGCCATCGAGCGGTACGACATCACCCACACACTGCACGAAATCCACGAAAAGTACGAACAACTCGAGGGGCAAACCGTGTCGGTGGCAGGACGGATCGCCGCGCTGCGCAAAATGGGCAAAGCCACCTTCGCCGACCTGATGGATGCCACCGGCAGACTTCAGATTTACCTCAAAGCCGATGAGCAGGGCGAAAAATATGATTTGATTGACTTGTGGGATTTAGGCGACTACCTGGGCGTGCAAGGCTTTGTCTTCAAAACGCGCACGGGCGAGATCACGGTGCACGTGCAGTCGTTCACGATGCTGGCGAAAGCCATCCGCCCCGTGCCGTTTCCTAAAGAGAAGGGCGAACAACGCTGGTACGAGCTCCACGATGTGGAGCAGCGCTACCGCCAGCGCTACTTAGACCTGTTGGTGAACCCCGACTCGCGCCGACGCTTGATTGCCCGCTGCCAGATTGTGCGGGCGATTCGCCGCTTCTTGGATGAGCGTGGCTTTCTGGAGGTGGAAACACCTGTACTGCAGCCGTTGGCAGGTGGCGCGGCGGCACGCCCGTTCGTTACCTACCACAACGCTTTGGAGCGCGAGTTCCAACTGCGCATCGCGCTGGAGTTGCACCTCAAACGCCTGCTGATTGGGGGCATTGATCGCGTGTACGAAATCGGGCGTGTGTTCCGCAACGAGGGCATCTCCACCCGCCACAACCCCGAGTTTACCATGCTGGAGCTGTACCAAGCCTACGCGAACCTCGAGGACATTATGGCGCTGGTGGAAGACCTGATGCGAACCATCACCCAACAAGTGTTTGGCACCACCGTGTTCGAAATGCACGGAGTGCGTGTTGACTTCAGCCAGCCATGGCAGCGCGTGCGCCTTATGGACGCCATTCACCATTACACGGGCTTAGCTGAGGCTGATTTTGAGACGCTGGAGAGCGCCATCCGCGCCGCCGACAAGGTGGGCATCCATGTGGAGCGCAAGGACACGATTGGCGGCATCATCGAAAAGGTGTTGGAAAAGTGCGTAGCGGAGCACCTCCAACAGCCGACCTTCGTGTATGGCTTTCCAATAGACACCTCGCCATTGGCAAAGCGTGAACCAAACAACCCGCGCTTCACGCGCCGCTTCGAGGGCTATGTGTTTGGTAAAGAGATCGCCAACGCCTTCTCAGAGCTGAATGACCCGCTAGAACAACGGGCGCGCTTCGAGCAGCAGTTGCGGCTACGCCAAGCTGGCGACGAGGAAGCACACCCCTTTGACGAAGACTTCCTCGTCGCGCTGGAATACGGCATGCCTCCCGCGGGCGGATTGGGTATCGGCATTGACCGCTTGGCGATGATCCTCACGGGAACCGACTCGATTCGCGAGGTGATCTTCTTCCCGCAAATGCGCGAAGGCTAACATCCCGAAAGGTATAATCGTATTGAGCTCTTATGCGTTTGACGGTTGAAGACGCCCGCGAGCTGCTGCGCCTCGTGCAGCAAGACCCTGAACTGCAGGAGCAGTTAGCGGATATGCTGTTCGATGAGGCGGTGTTGACGCGGCTGCTGGAGGCAAAGCCCGAGCGTCGCGTGCAGCTCCGTCGCGTCTTGTTTGGCGACCCCTTTGAGCAACTGCCTGCCCTCATGCAGCGACTAATCGAGCTTACCGAGCGACTCGCCGAGCGGAGCGAGCAACACGATGAGCGTCTCGGTCGCCTCGAGGCAACAGTTGCTGAGTTAGTCGAAATCTCGCGTCAGTCGGTGGAGCGCTTAGACCGTCACGAGGCGGAGTTGGCAGCGCTCAGGCAGACGGTCAGCGAACTGGCGGAGATTTCGCGCCAATCGGTGGAGCGTTTAGACCGTCACGAGGCGGAGTTGGCAGAGCTGCGCCGTATTACCAGCGAGTTGGTGGAGACCTCCCGTCAATCGGTGGAGCGTTTAGATCGTCTGGAAGCGGTGGTCGCCGAGTTGGTGGAAACCTCCCGCCAATCGGTGGAGCGTTTAGACCGTCACGAGGCGGAGTTGGCAGAGCTGCGCCGTATTACCAGCGAGTTGGTGGAAGTGTCGCGCCAAGCCGTAGCAAGGCTGGAACGGCTGGAACAGCGGGCCGACTCGCTGGAAGATTGGCGTCGTGGCGAGGCGGGCAGGCGCGAAGGCGAGCTGTACGAACGCAAAATCCGCAAACAAGCAGTGCGCCTATTCGCAGGTGGTCGTGGCGGCAGCCCCGAAAGCGACCGCGTACAAGAAATGCTGGCGCGCTGGCTTGCCAAACTGCCCCCCGACTACGACATCTCCGATGAGAACGACCCCACCTTAGCCGATCTCATCTGGTGGAAAGGCGACCGCGTACTGGTGGTGGAAGTGTCACTGCGCGTGGATCGTTATGATGTATGGCGCGCTCGCCAACGCGCGGAAACACTTCGCGCCGCTGGCGTCAACGCCACTCCACTGGTGGTCGGACAAAGCTGGGCGAATCCCGAAGCTGCGCTCTTCGCCCAAGAACAGGGTGTCGAATCACTGGCTGAAGACAACTACTCAGAAGGGCTTATCGAGTTTCGTCGTTTAGCTGACCCCGCCCAAGTGAACGGCAACGCATAAATGTACGCCGCGACCCTTGCCGTAATCGCTGACTGGATACACCTGCTGGAACTGCCCGCTGTGCTGATCCAGCCACGCGGGGCAGACGCCCACGAAGCGGCACTCACTGTGCGCATGATTCGCCAATCGCTGCGCGCTAAGCGCATCATTGCCACGGGCATCGTGGAGGCGTACCTGCCCGCTTTGGAACGCGCGCTTCAAGGGCGCGTGCCCATCAACCGCTTGGTTACCTACTTGCAACCTCCGCCAGAGGACCCTCACATCTGGCTGGATGTGAGCTATGTGCGCCAAAGCGCAGCGCAAATCCTACGCTGGGCAGAACAGGATGGGCTGTTGACTCTTACGCAGCGCCAAGCATGGCAACGGTTTCAACTGCAGCTGCGCCAAGTGCAGGTGCGCATCCGCGAGGCGCGACGCACCCTGCAAGGTAAAACCTACTTCGCCATTCACGACGCTTACTCCCCCCTCACGCGGCAGTTAGGCATGCGCTCGCTGGGTAGCCTCGACGATTCACAAGGCACGCGCCGATTTGTGCATCAACACGAACATGAGCATGGGCACGGACACCCACATGAGCATGGACACGCGCACGACCATGGGCACTCCTCGACGCTGCTTGCGCTGCGCCATCTGGTCGAGGAAGCACGCCGTGAAGGCGTCTCGATGGTGCTTACCCCCGCCCCAAACTCTGTGGCTACGACAATCGCGCGCCTGCTGCGGGTACCCCTGATTGTCGCCGACACGCTGGAATTGCCTAACCCACGCCACGACTACTTCGCGCGCTTGTTGGGGCTTGTCGAGGCGCTGGAGCGTGCTGCTATGCTCACTCGCTGAGCAACCATTCGCGCGTGAACCGCACCCACTTGATGCTACTGCGCTTCGGACGCCCCCACTCGTCGCGCGGCAACCCTTCACGCTGCAAAACATAGCTGTAAACCACATGAATGGTTCCGTCGCGGGCTTGAATCGCGCACGGATAGGCGTACCGTCCTCCTTCGGAGGCGTCGCGCTCTAAATATTTTGCTAACTGCCAGCTACGCCCTTCATCGCGTGAGAGCCAAATCGCCAGCTGATGGCGCCCCTGCTCAGTGTCGTTGCCAATCAACAACCACTCGCCTGTGCGCAGTGCTAACGCTGCCACGCTCGAGCCTGGATTGGGCAAAGCGGTTTTTGCTGCCTCGCTCCAAGTTTCACCGTTATCTGACGAGTTCGCAACAAACACGCGGTTCGGAGGAGCCCCGTTATCGCGCATAAATGCCACCAGCGTGCCATCGGCGCGGCGGAGCAAACTCGGCTGAATTGCCCCCACCCCCAGAATCGGGGCACTGACGCGCCAGCACATCCCAGAGTCCTCGCTAATTGCCACTAACGAAAAGCCAAACCCGTCCGAGTAGAGAGGCAGATAAATCCGCTCACCCTCGATTAGGGGCGGTATGCGTGTCATCCAACCAAGCTGTCGCTGCAAGGAATCGTACACGCGCGAACGGAGCGACTGCGTGTACACTTCACGGCGCACACGCTGAGGCGTTGGTAGCCCGATACCTTCTGCCTCCAACCGTTCCAACCACGCTGCTACCTGCGCCACAAACGCCTCATCCAAGCGAATATGCAACACATCGCCCTCACTCCAGCGAGGTACCAGCGAGGCTTGGTAGTCCACACTGATGCGGTACTTCAGGAGCGCGCTCTCCCACCGATGGTTGAGAATGGTGACCCACATCAACCACAAGCGTTGGCGAGCGTCAATAAACAGTATCGGATTGCAATCGGGGTAGTTCGGCGTATCTGTCAACACGAATGGGTCGCTCCACGCAGAGACGCCTGCAGGCAAGCGCGCCCCCAAAATGCGCACATCATCTGCCTCACGCTCGCCTGAACCACTATACCAACAAGCCAACAAGTCGCCGTTGGGGCACTCCACAATACTAGGCGAGTGGTTGTGCCAGCCGTTCAGCGCAAAGATGAGTTGGCTTTCCATCGTAGTGCTTCATCAAGGCTAATTGTTTGGGTTCCGTGCCCCCCTCCTTCAGGTTCCCCCCGCTTCGCGAGGGGAACCGAAAACTGGCTCGGTTCCCCCTACTGCGTAGGGGGAACCTACGGAGGGGGTTCCAAAGATTGAGGGTTGACGAAGCAGTAGTTGGCTCTCACTCAATTCCGAGAACATCTGACCCGTGTACTGCAGCGAACGGCATGCCGTAGGGGTACCTTTGATAGATTCGCTTTCCGCACAGGGTGTCCTTGCTCTCAGGAATGTCGGTCTGGTGATACGAGTTCGGCTCCCATGATACCCATCATCAGCAGTGTACCACCCCTAAACCGCCAGCTGAAACCATATCCCAGCTCGTTGCTTGCAGGCAGGTGATCCTCCACACTTGCCTAACTCGTTCCGCCGATTGCCCGATTATACACCCGCATCGGCATGCCTTCACAGCCAATACGACACAAGTACCGATACTCCCGCTGGCTTAGATAATCCTGCTTCCACACCCGAACGCCATCGCCGTTATACCCATAACTCATACACCACCTGCGAGCTACCGTTCCCAAAGTCGCGCTCTATCTCGGTCAAGCATCCTTCCTCGTCATAACTAAACACCTGCGCATAACGGTTCAGCTCGCTGCGCCACTACCGCGCCAAAGTGCCCTTGAGGTTCCACACAAACCCGTTCAGCTCCCCTGTCCACACATCCAGCACAGCCTGCAACCGCCCTGACGCCTCCTCGTAGAAGTAAATGTCCTTGTACAATCTGTGCGGCACAGCACTACAAAGCACACTTCGTTTTACCAGTTAACGAAGGTGCTCGTAGAAGCGTCGCACTACTGGACATCTTGCCTGGTCAAAGATATCTTCTTAGTTTCGCTCGATGATACCGCCTCTATCATCTTCTGTGCTCCCCGAATAATGTAGACCGTCCCGGAACTCAAGGGGAGGGCAGCCCGATAGGTCTGATTCCCCGTGCGATAGACCACCTCCACAGGCGGGCACCAGCGCAGGCTCCCAAATCCCGGAATGCCTATCCACGCGCGCCCTGAACGCTCTTCTATCACTTGGTTCGCAATGGTTAGGGAGCCATCTACCCCTTCCCAGAGAACCCACACCCCTGGAAACATCCAGCTTCGTATTCGTCCCCAAATGGTTTGCCATAGTTTTCGCATCGTGCACCTCCTGAAGTTTCGGATACTGTCACTCGCGATCGGGCGGGTTCGGACGCCGACAGACACAGAAATAGTTATACCGAAGAAACGACAGTAGAAAACCCTTGTGCAACTGCGCGGGCCTCCTTGCTCGCGGCAAGGTGATATTGTGGCACCACCATCGCTGCCACCCCGAACAGCGACGACTAAAGCGCATAGGCATAATGCATGCCTTGCAATAACGAGTTCACTTTCCCAGAAATAACCCTGTCATTCCGAGCGGAGCAAGGAATCTCGCCTGCTTACAACCAGTAGGCAGCGACTTGGGTTAGCACACTGACGGCTGCGTCACATTACATCCATTCAGCCGGCGGGTGATAAGCGTTCCCTACAAAACGAGCTTTTTGCGCAGCAGGAATCGCCGTGCCGGTGTCGTATACGCAGAATAACCGACTGATGAGATTCGTCTGAACGAAGGGAAGGCTTGAAGAACCTTCTATCGCCCTGCTGCATCTGACAAGGAAAATGTGCGTGTGCACAATTCCTTTGGCAGAGGACGGCTATGTGGCGCTATCCACTGTTTGGGCTTCTGGCAGGGATGATGGCTGTAGGCGCGGCACAACCGCCGCGCACACCGTTTGGCATGCTATGGGCAGGCACGACCTTCGAGCTGCGCGCGGTGGCAACCAGTAGCACAGGAACGCCTCTGAGCCTTTCTAACCCCGCGCGCGTCTCGGTGGGTACGATTACCCAGTGGCATGTCTTAGATGAGACTCCGAACAGACAGACACTCGACAGCGCTGAGGGATGGTTTTCCCTGATGGTGCAAAATCGGGGCAACGCTTACGATGCGCTCGCGATTTGGTGGGGCACTGAGCAAAGTGCCGATACCTCTCCGTGGAACACCGCGCTGTTTGAGCAACGCCTCGATGACCCAGAATCGCTTGTTGCGATTGAGGGGTCAACCACGCCAGTTGCTCCGTGTGAATGCCGTCGGCTTCTGGTTCGCCTACACCCGCCAGGCAATCGCAACACTGACGGTATTGTCATTAGTTGGTCAACCACCTCCCAGCGCAATCCAACCATATTCCACATCCGCGAGTTTGTAGCAGGCGTAGAGGCTGCTCGGTGGGCACATACGGCAACCTCTACTGCCCTAAACCAGCAAATCATCGGTGAGCCTGTGCTCATCCAAGGACGCCTCTACTGGCTCACATGGAACGGCTCGCAACTTCACCTGCTGCGCACGCTAAATCCGCTAAGTCGCCAAACAACCTTCTCGAACAATGTCCGCTTCGAAGCGCGCATTAACATCCCCGTCCCCACCCATCACACGGTAGTTATAGGCAACGTTTGGTACATCCTCACCCAGACAGGGCGGATTATGTTCTTCAGCCTAACGCAAGCACAAAACGGCGCGACTCTCACCGCGGCTACGCTGAACCTGCCCGCAGGCATCGCTCCGAATCCCGACCTGCCGTTGGTGCGCGTGGGGCAGCTGTTGGGGTTCGCCGATACTCAGCACCGCGTGTGGCTTTTCAACCCGAACACCTTTACATTCACGCAACTGCTTGCGCTCTCGGGGCAGCCTATCACAGTCCTGCGCGCCTTCGACAACGGTTTGTTAGCGATAGGGCGTGCCGATGGAAGGGTAGATGTCTATCAAGGTAACCTGCCGATTTTACAGGGGTTGCGGCTGCCACAAGCCTCCAACAGAGCTGTGCAATACCTCACACTGCACAACAACACCCTCACGGTGGTGGCTGGTGCTCACATCGGCATCTATCACTTGCTTCAGCGCAAGTGGTTTGCCCTCCAAACTTTAGACAGCCCAGTCGTTACCGAGCCTGCCTACGAGCCGCAGGGCGAGTCCATTTTCGTACTAACTGCGAATGGCTGGCTGTACGGGATTACGCCCAAAGGCGTTTATGCGCGCATGTGGTATCCACATCGTCTTTTTCATGAAAGTCGGGTGGAGCGCGCAACGCTAAGTGCGCTTACCCGTGCTGACCGCGAAGTGCCGTACCTCTACCTCCAAGCGCAGCTTACCGATGGCAGCACCCGCGCGATGTTTATTACCGCTTACAACCCTTACAACCGCTTCGTGTTTCCCACAGTGCTATCGCGTGCGCCCATCGGCACGCGCTGGCTTTTCACAGGCAACACGGATCAAGACCTTGCGCTCTGCTGGGTGCGCACGGGGGCAGGCAACGAAGGCACGCAAGGCGCGATCTACGGCTTTTTATTGCGTTAGTCGCCGCGCAGCTGCGCCGCCTGACGGCGAATCGCGGCTCGCTCAGCGTCGCTCAGGCGGCGTAGGTTGCGCACCTGCTGCCCCAAGCGTGGATGGTTCTCAAAGGTCGCCTCATGGCGCATTAGAAAGTCCCAGTATAGCGTAGTAAAGGGGCATGCATCCGCGCCGACCGCCTTGTCGGGCTTATACCGACATCCCGCGCAGTAGTTGCTCATGCGCTGAATGTACTTCCCGCTGGCGATGTACGGCTTAGACGCCATCAGTCCCCCATCAGCAAACTGTGACATACCATACACATTCGGTAGCTCCACCCACTCCACTGCATCCACATAGATTGCCAAGTACCACTGGTGCACTTGTTTGGGGGCTACGCCTAGCAACAGGGCATACAACCCCGTCACCATCAATCGCTGGATGTGGTGCGCAAAGCCGTAGCGCAGCGTTTGACCGATAACCTCGCGCAAACAGTTCGTCTCCGCGTCGCCTGTCCAGTAGAACGCAGGCAGGTTCGCGTGGGCGTTCAGCGCGTTGCGCTCCAAGTATTCGGGCATATGGAGCCAGTAAACACCCCGAACGTATTCGCGCCAGCCCAAAATTTGACGCACGAAACCTTCTACACTCTGCAGAGGCGCGTGTTTCTGCACAAGGGCGTCCACCGCTTTTTGGATGGCAAGGCGTGGGTCGAGCAGTTTGAGGTTCATCGCTGACGAAAGGCGCGAGTGATACAAGTAAGGCTCACCCGTCCACATCGCATCTTGGTAGGGTCCAAACAGAGGCAAGCGGTTCTCGATGAAGTCGTCGAGCGCGCATTCGGCATCTTCGGGCGTCACCGCCCAGTCGAAGTCGCGCAGCGAGCCGGATGGCTTGGGAAACGCGCCTCCACAAGTCGGATAACCTCTTGCGTAATCGCGTCGGGTGCGAAACCAATCGGGCGGGGCACTATGCCTGGACCTGACTTGCCGAAGGAGCGACGATTTTCGGCATCGTAGTTCCACGCGCCGCCCAGCGGTTGTTTACCTTCCATCAGGATGCCTGTGCGCTGGCGCATTTCGCGGTAGAAAAATTCCAATCGCAGCTGCTTACGCTGCGCTGCGTGGCGTCTGAAATCCTCGATGCTAATCAGGAAGTGGCGATCTGGGCGGATTTCGAGGGGCACGCCCAGCTGTTGGGCGGTCTGCTTGAGGCTTTGTAGCACGCGCCACTCGCCCGGCTCGACCACGATGAGCTTGCGGGGCTGATATTGACGCACCGCGCGAGTTAGTTCGGTGGCGAAGCTGCCACCGTTTTGGGGATCATCTAAGGCGTGATAAAGCACGGTGTAGCCCTGCCGGCGCAGCCAGTCGCGGTGGTGGCGCATCGCGCTTAGGAAAATCGCTATCCGTGCCTTATGGCTCCACACGTGGGTGGCTTCTTCAGCGACCTCCGCCATCCAGATGGCGTCGTGGGCAGGGTCAAAGCCATCTAACGCGGCGGATCGTCGGTCTAACTGGTCGCCCAAGACCAGCACTAAGTGGCGTATCATCGTTGAATCGGCACGCCCCACCCGTCATACTCGCCGCCGAACGAGTCGGCAAGCTGCTCCAAAAAGTTCACGCGGCGCTCCAGCTCATTCGGGTCAGGGCGATGCGTGGCGTAAACCACCACCTGCCAACTGCCGTCTAACACGGGTTCCACCTCCGTGTGGTAGCCTACCTCACGCAGGGCTTGCGCCGCGAGATCTGCCAACGGCTCTTCGGGAAAGTAAAGAAAATATTCAAACGCGCACACAGTATCGGGGCTAACACCCGCGCTCAGCACATGCTGCAGCGCTACCAAATCCTCTTGTCGCATGTATCTGCCCCCTACTGGCAAGGAGTATACCCGAGTGCGCACAGCCCACACTTGGGCAAAAGTATTTTGCAGCTCACGCCGATAATTCCTAGTCAGAGGAGGTAAGCGATGGCATCGCTACAGCGATTTATGGGCATGGGCAAGTGCCCGATCTATGACAGCGCGCTAAGCTACTACGAGGAAGCACGCTACAGCGAAGCAATTCCGCTGTTCGAGATGGCTTTGCGTGAGTGCGACGATCCGACGGTGCAGAAACTGGCGCGAAACTATTTGGCGGAGTCGTATGCTCAGGTGGGCTATCGTCGCCTCAATCAAGGGGATTGGGAACGTGCCCATACCTACTTCACGATGGCGACGGACTACATGCCTAACTACGCCGACTGGTGGTTCCAAGCCGCGTTTGCCGCGTACAAGCAAGGCAACTTTGAGCAAGCGCAGAACGCGCTTCAGCAAGCGACGCGCCTAAACCCAGAGTTTGCCCGTGCGTGGCTGCTTTGGGGCATTGTACAGTATGCCAACAAACAGCACGAAGTGGGGCTAAACCTGTTCCAGCAGTGGTGGACTCGGAATGGGGGCGACGCTGTGAGCTTGCAAAACGCGCTCCGGGCGCACCGCGAGCAACGGTTTGCCGAAGCCCAAGCAACTTTAGAGCAGCTACTGCAGTCTACTGAGGACAACCTTGCGGAATATATTCGTCAGGGCGACTCTGCGTATCAGCGCGGCGATTTGCAGGCGGCGGAAGCATACTTTCGCCAAGTACTGAACGCACGCCCGCACTATGCGGATGTGCGCAATCGCCTAGGCGTGGTGCTCACCGCGCAAGGACGATTAGAGGAAGCAGTTGATCAGTTCGTGGCGGCGCTGCGCATTAATCCGCGGTATATTGAAGCCCGTATCAACTTAGCAATCGCCTACTACGAGCTGGGCGACCATGCACAAGCTCGCGAGCAGTATCAGCAAGTGCTAGAGATAGACCCCACCAATTGCGTGGCGCGCGAGGCATTGCAGCGACTGGCTGCCTAACGGGGTATATTTCAGAACGGCGTGCCGAAATCGTCGTTAGAAACGGATTTATCGGGACGGCGTTCTCAGCCCACGCGGCGCGGTGGTACTTTTCAGGCGATGCGCTCACCCATTTTTCGACGCTACTGGGTGGGCGCGTTCCTGTCGTTTGTCGGCTCATGGATTCAAAATGTCGCCCAAAGCTGGCTGGTATACGACCTCACGCGCTCTGAGTTCCTGTTGGGGACGGTGGGCTTTGTGCAGGGGCTACCGATGTTGTTCGCGCCTGTGGGGGGCGCGTTAGCCGATCGTTGGAACCGCCGCCAGATTTTGCTGATTACGCAAAGCCTGTTTGCCCTCAGCGCGTTGACACTGGCAGTGCTTACCTACACGGGGTTGGTGCGCTATGAATACATTTTGGCATTGGTGTTGCTCAACGGCATCGTGTTGGCGGTAGACTTGCCCACGCGCCAGTCGTTGGTAGCGTATCTGGTGCCGCGCGAGGATTTAGCAAACGGCATTGCGCTGAACGCGGCAGCGTTCCACACTGCGCGCATATTGGGACCCGCGCTGGGCGGGCTACTGTTGGAGTGGGCAGGACCCGCGCCCTGCTTCTTCATCAACGCGCTCAGTTTCGGTGCGATTTTGTTGGCGTTAGCCACCATTCGAGTGCAGTCAGCAACAGATGGGCAAGCGCAACGGGGGCTGATACAATCGTTGCGCGAAGGAATCGAGTTCGTGCGGGTGCGGCGAGGGCTATTGTTGCTGTGGCTGAATGTATTGGTGTTGAGCATGTTTGGATTGCCCTACTTGGTGTTGCTACCTGTGTTTGCAGAGGAAGTGTTGCAAATCGGCAAGACGGGCTTGGGGCAGCTCTACACCTTTGCAGGCATCGGTTCGCTGTTGGGACTACTACTGACGGCACGGTTGGGAGGCGAAGTGCCGCGCGGCTGGCTGATTATTATCGCGGCGAACGGCTTTGCGTGGAGCGTGCTGGGCTTTTCAATGGTATCGCACCCATCGCTGGCGAAGGGGCTGATTCTGCTGGCGGGGATGTTTGGGATTATGCAACTAGTGAGTACAAACACGGCGTTGCAAACAGCGGCGCCCGACCACTTGCGTGGGCGCGTCGTGTCGTTGCACACGTGGGCTATCAACGCACCTGCGCCTTTTGCCTCGCTAATGATTGGCAAGCTGGCACAGCAGTGGGGGGCATCTGCGGCAGTGGCAGGATGTGTCAGCGTGTGTATCGCGTTTGCCGTGGTGTTGGGCTTTATTAAGGAAGTGCGGCGTGTGGGTTAGCTACAGGCACGCGCTTCAACATCGTTTTGGTTAGATGTTGCGTGAAATCTCGATATAACGCCTGCAGGTACGCCTGCACACGCTCGCCGTTCAAATACCGCTCCAGCGCCCCCCAATCCACCTGCACACCCACGCGCGGTACCAAGTGATACTCCTCCCGCCACGGATAACACCGCCAATCCACCGCACACACTAATCGCGCTCCCTTCGTGTGCCCCACTACCAGGTGCGGCTCCCCATAAAACCTACGCAACTTCACGCCATCCTCCCGACGCATCCACCAACCGCTATAACAATTTGCGTAGTCAATCCGCCCCGCCGCCAAGTTGCGCCCTGTGAGCACGGGCACATCGCCCGCCTGCGGCGCGGTGCGCACCAGACCACTGTTGCGAAACTCTGGGCTGCGCGCGGCAAAGCGAATGTGAAACAGCTCCCCCAACGGCGCGCCCGACCGCTCAAACGCCAGCCACTCGGCGGTCTCAAAGCGGATGAGCTCGCCCCTGTAAGCGGGCTTCTCTACCGGTGGGCAGAGGCGCAGCCCCGCGCTTACCTGCTGCCACTTGCCGCCCGACAGGTCATACAACGCCAGCCCGCATTCGCCCTGCGTAAAGCGCAGCACCACCGCCGACACATTCACCTTCGGAAACACCCTGCCGACATAGAACACTTCCACCCTGCCGCGCTCGGCGAGGAACTGACGCAGGCGCGAAAAGTCGTCCAGAATCAGCCATGTGGTGGGCACGATGAATACGAGCTTGCCGTTCGGCTTGAGCAACCGCACAGCTTTCTCGATGAACGCGCCGTAGAGGTTGTATTTACCTTTCCAGGTGGTGGTGCGTTGCTTGTATTCGGCTTTGCGTGCTTGGAGCAGGTGGATGGGGTAGTGGGAGGCGTCGCCGATGATGCCGTAGGGCGGGTTGCCGAGAATGATGTCAAAGCGTTCAGGCGTGTCCCAGAGTAGGAAGTCGGCGAGGATGACCTCACCCACCTTACCCCCTTCCCCGTAAACAGAGAGGGGGGACAGCGCGTCGGGGTTCAGCTCCACGCCCACCAGCCGATGCTGGTTGCCGTACGCTTGCCGAAAGGCTTTCAGGAACCGTGCGTCCGCGCAGGCGGGTTCCAGCACGCGGCAAGGAGTATTCGGCGGCGGCGCGGCAAGGCGGGTCATAAAGGCGACCATCTCTGGAGGAGTGGGGATGTGTCCTAAGGCGCGGGAGTGGGGTTCTAATCTCATTACGTCCGCCAGCGCGTGCAGAAACGCCTCTTGAAGGTTATTGGCAGCATGCAGTCGCTGAGTTTCTGAGCGCATCGTAGGAAGATTGTACCTTTCTACTATCTGTTCTTTTGTCCATCGTGCCTGCTCGTCTGCTTCCAACAACCGATTCAGCAACTGTGTTGCAAGATGTTCTATCTCTATAATGGCTCGTTTCAGTGTGACTTCCTGTACTCGCTAAGGTGTGCCTGCACATCATCCTTGAGGGGATTGTACCGGATAAGCCGACACTCTTGAGACTGGTATCCGCTGTGCGGTTAGATACTCCTGCACAGCTGTCTGCGTCTGCTCCGATAGCTTCCCAACCGAGAATTCGAGTAGCGGAATTCGAGTAGCGCAAATCGTCGGCGTCCCGCCGACGATTTGCGCTACTCGAACCCCCAGCTGATATTAGCGGTAGCGGAAGCGGTGAGTTCGTCCTTGAGATACGCATCCTGAGCCATTCCTTGCGTGCAATTCGTAAACAGAGGGATGGGTGTGCTTTTACCCTTGTGCCTAATTGCTAAACTCCATCTAAAGTGGGCTAGGCTCCTCGCCTTCATTTTGGAATGGCAACCCAGTTTTCGCACAAATAACCTTGTCATTCCAAGCCGAAGGCGAGGAATCTCAGCGTAGGAGCCATTCACACGGCTCAGCACCGACACGGCAGGCGTGGCGCGGTGTCTCGGACTTCGCGCCGAGGTGAAAGTCGAGCTGAAGCAGATTGTGAAGGCGTTGAAGACGCGCATTTCCGAAAAGACACGGTTTTCGCCTGTGTAGCAATTCAAGCAAACCCCGCAATTATGCCTAAAGAAACGCTCCGCGCCCGCCGATAATCTCAGTAGCGCACCCAAACACTGTGCGCATACAGACATCACCGATAGGAGGTAGGAACAATGCGGATTTCAGGACTGAGTCTGGTACCTGTCAGCGTAGCGTCGGTTGCCGTGCTGTTTGCTCTCTCTGCCTGTGGCGGTGGCGGGGGGGGGCGGAAGCACTCCTGGTGACACCTCGCAAGCGTTGAGGTCTGCGGCGCAAGCTCTCGCAGTCTCAGTAGTTCCGCCTGTATTCGATCTAGCCCGGCTACCTTTGGACAACCCCACTCCTGGATGTCCCACAATAACCGTGCAGGGCAACCAGATTGTGATGAGTTTTGGCAGCGGCTGCACAAACGACGCGATTGGGTACGCCGCTGGAACCGTTTCAGTAGAGACTATATCACAGAACCAGGTTCGAATGACATTCTCAAACTTCGTTTGGGAAGTCAACGACTCTTTGCCCATAAATGGTCAACTAACTGTAAATGCGAGTACACGTACAGCACAAGGAGAGCTGCAGTATGGCAGTGGCTCTTGTCGACCTCGCTTTACAATAACCCAAGCCACTGGCGATGGCACTTCCTACTCAATACAAGGCACTGTCACAACAAACCGTGGCAGCTTTCCCTATACTGCCAGCGTTTCCTTCGGCGGGAATTGTGATTGGGCGACTGGAGGCAATATCGTAATCGGTAACGGAGCCGCCCGCATAGATTATCTTCCCAACTGCGGCACAGCCCAATTTACTATCAACGGTCAAACCGAGACTGTGAACCTCAATAACTTGGCGAACAGCTACAACCCGTGCAACTGATTGTACACTGCCCCTGCCCCGCACTCTGTGGGGCAGGAGCCTACCTCAGGAGGACCACACATGCGCCTGCACGAACGCCTTGAGGATGCCTACACCGTAGAGTTGATTATGACCCCACGAGAGCAGCTCTACTGTGTTCAGGAGGGAGAGTTACCTCCTCCCGATGCAGTTACGACCTTATTCCTGTTTGCGCACAAGGCACAGGAACGATTGTTGGCGTATTCGTGCGTCGGGATGGCTCCTACCAGCAGGAACCGCTGTCGGAAGCGCGATTGGTGTCCCGCAGTACATCGATTCGGCTTCTGATTCAGATATTCGCCCATCCTGAGTCGCCCCCTTCATTGCTGGTGGTGGATGGAGCAAAGATTGTAGGCATCGTCTCGCGTGCGGATTTGGGCAAGGTTGCCAGTCGCGCTTATCTGTATACGCTGTTTGCGGAGATGAAACGCTAATGGCGCGTCTGATACACTCCACTCTCAGTGACGCCGAAGCGTTATCAGAACTGAGCCAGGACCGTCAGAAAGCCGTGATAGAACTGCACCAACAGCTAAAAGTGTCTGACGAGGAGACCGACTTTGTGAGCCTAATGAGCCTTGCAGATCTCATAAACATTATTGCGAAGCGTGAGGAGCTGTACACCACTTTAGGCTATCACTCGCGCAGCGTAGCAAAGGACTATCTGAATGGCTTAGTGTCTATTCGCAACAGCGTCGCACACCCCGTGCGCGAACTCAAAGTCGCGCAGATTGTGGAAGCAATCTGCATCGTGGAGTCGTTGATAGAGCAGCTGGAATTGGCGACATCCGATCGGGAATTCTAAAACAACAGGAGGTAGGAGGTGAGTATGAGAAGAACGACACTTTTGTCGGGGCTTTTGCTGTTTGCAACACTAAACGCTTCGGAGCAAATGAAAATGGCAATCCTTGAGCCCGTTGCTAAGCCCACTGTGGCTGGACAGAAGGAGTCGACGACGGTACAGGAGGCAGCGGAACGCATCATCCCGCGTCTGATAGTAGAAGCCCACAAAAAATTCAAACCACGATGGAATAACGTTGAATTTGTCCCTTATGAGCAAGCGCGGGCTGTTCAGAAAGAGGTTTTGGTCAGCTACTCCCTAGATATAAACGAACTTATCCCTCCATCGTTGCTCAAGCTTATTGCCCAGCGACTACAGTGTCGCTATATCGTTCAGAGCGTTGTTGCGGAACTAACGGGTGCGCGTTCGATACGCTTAACTGCCCAACGCACAGGGAGAGTCGTGATAGACATCTATGTTTACGACGCAGTATTGGGTAAGTATGTCTGGCACGACTCGCGTACGCAAACCAGCACCCGAACCGACTGGTACGGCGCGTCAAGCCTAAAACAGGTGCAGGATCAGGCGTTGTTGAACGCGCTTCGAGAAGGTTTGGAGCCGTTCGTTTTGCGCGGTGAGCGGAGGGAAGTTGCCATAAAAGTTGGCGGCGTGGTTGCAAATGTAAAGTCGATCGTCAAAGAGACGGGCGCAATTTTGTTGGATGTCGGGAGCGAAGGCAAAGTGTATATCGGGATGGAGTTCGTTTCTCTCGATGGCAAGTGCCGTTTACGAATCAAAGAGGTACTTTCTAATGGCAGTATCGCAGAAGTAGTGGAAGGAACTCCAGAAGTAGGACAGGTGTTCAAATCAGTCGATTAGTTCTTGGGGTTGGGCTACCCGCTCCGAGTGGTGAACTGGCGGGAGGATAACTGGGTAGCCCAAGTTCATACCCCCCACCAACTCCTCCTTCAGATACCGCTCGCTTTGCTCTTGTGGCAGGGTGCGCCAGATGAGGAACTGCTTGCGCAGGATGTTGAGGGAGCGACAACTCACATGCTTCTTCTATGCGTCATTCCAACAGCAGAATGAACTCCTCCACGCTCAATCCCGCTTGACGAATGATACTGCGCAGTGTACCACGATCGAGTTCCTTGTGGTCGGGAACCGTTACCTGAGCGGGCGGCTCCGCACGATAGAGCACCATATGACTACCACGCTGCCGAGCCAGCACGAAACCTGCCTTACGCAGTGCTTTCACACACTCCCTGCCTGAAATCACTGGCAGGCGACTCATACCGCCACGACCTCAACGCGGTCGTCAGGCACAGGCAGCCCACGCTCCTGGAGCGCCTCGATGTAGAGTTCTATCGCCTCTCTAATGTTCTCTAATGCCTCTTGCTTGGTTTTGCCCTGACTGACACAACCAGGCAGGCTGGGACACTCGGCAACCCAGTAGCCATCTTCACCCGGATAAAGAATGACTTGTCGCATGCCGTTCATGGGCAAATTATACCAACTGAGGGTTCAAGTGGCACAAATCGTCGGCGTCCCGCCGACGATTTGTGCCACTTGAACACGCGATTGGTATTACACCCCCACCAACTCCTCCTTCAGGTACTACTCTCTTTGCTCTTGTGGCAGGGGGCACGAGATGAGGAACTACTTGCGCAGGTCGTCGGCTAACGAACAAGGTACTCTCTCGGGTATACTTCCCGGTGCAATGATAACAACAGGCACAGTTCGTGAGAAACAGATTGAGCTGGATCACTCGCTGGACATGCCCGTGGGAACGCGCGTAGAGGTATTCGTGCGCCCGCTTTCCGCGCCCACCAGCCACGAGGTTATTGGGCTATTTGCAGATGACGCTGAACTGTTAGACACCCTCGTCGAGGAAGCGATGCAGGCACGCGAAACCCGTCCTTGGCGCACGGAACATGAATAAAACGCTATTGGATACTGATATTCTTTCGGAAGTGCTTAAGGGGCGCAACGCATCTGTGGTAGCACAGGCGCAGGCTTACTTGGCAGTGCATCAAGTGTTTACAATTTCCGTAGTGTCTGTGATGGAGATCGTTTGCGGCTTCCAGCGCGCACAACGGCAGGATCGATTGGAGCAGTTTCTGCAGGCGCTCGCTTCGATGGAGGTCTTACCTTTCGACATAGAGTCGGCTGCCCTTGCAGGGCGTATTGACGGCGACCTGTGGCGCACCGGACAACGCGTTGGACGCGCCGACCCGATGATTGCTGCTCAAGCGATTGTACACAACCTCGTCCTGGTGTCAGGGAATCTTGCACACTACAGTCGCATTCAAGCGTTAGGCTACCCGCTTCAAGTGGTGAACTGGCGAGAGAGTGGGGAATAGCCTAACAATCACACCCCCACCAGCTCCTCCTTCAGGTACCGCTCTCTTTGCTCTTGTGGCAGGGTGCGCCAGATGAGGAACTGCTTGCGCAGGATGTTGAGGAAGCGGCGGTTCACACGCTTCCAGTTGGCGATGTCGCCGCTGAGGCGGGTCAGCTCCAGCT